>Ga0172379_10005976_pt1 | contig 16612 bp, 17 predicted proteins | sample GrowelOW334metaG_FD_119756 | JGI IMG/M metagenome (GOLD analysis project Ga0172379, IMG submission 119756) | Groundwater microbial communities from an aquifer near a municipal landfill in Southern Ontario, Canada - Groundwater well OW334 metaG | ecosystem: Environmental > Aquatic > Deep... | reverse complement strand
TCTCGCTGAAAGGTCACGAACTCACTGTGGTGGGAACCTACGATGAAGCGCAGGCGGCATTGTTGCCAAATCTGGACAGGGAAAAGCAGAAACGGATCTTTGCCAAAAAGTTTGGTGATAATGATCCATACAAGAGGGATGGCATCACGGACGAAGTTCGTCAACAACGAATGGACTACTTCTACTCGGTTGAAAGGGAGGCAACAAGTTATCCAAACTTTGACGTTGTTCTGACGGATCTTCTGGTGCCTGCCTCACAACAAGCTCAAGGGCCAGATGGTTCTCGGTACGTCGGGCAGGAAATGCCTCTTGGTACCACGATCGCTCTCTTGGCTTTGGTGGCTGGCGTCAAGAAAGTGGCGGTGGTGACGGATATGAATCACCACAATCACCCGGCCTCGGCTGCGTTCGACTGCTTCGGAAATACGAACAAGCCCGGTGCCAATATCATCTGCACGAACCGTGTTGGGGAAGTAGCGATCGACGAAGCAACGGGCGAGCCGGTGGACCAACAGTTCTTGAAATCCGACGAGGGAAAGAAGAAGTACCCATACCCTGAAGGCAAGACCTGGGGTGATCGGAAGGGTCTCTCCTGGGGCAAGGATTGGGGAAACATCCTGATTCAGCTCATTGGCGAAGAAGCTGCCGAATAGGGTTGCTCACTAAATAAGTTGTAAGACTTACTAAAACTTTCAACCTACATCTTGATCGATGTAGGTTCCGTCTCCCGCGAAGCGGGACTGATGAGTCTTCCACTACAACCTCAGTGAGATTGGTGGCAAGACGAAACGGACCCTCGTAGTAGAAATGAGAATTTCACTAGAGGGCAAAGAGTTCTTTGAAAGAGATGTTCCAAGTAGGTCCAATAATTAGCACGTATTGAGCTAAGGTCAGATGATTGACTTTTGTATCAAAATGTGCTAGTATTGAACGCAGACAAACCAAACCAACAAACACAGGAGATTCAGAATGATACAGTACCTTCACTTCTTTTTCGGGCACCGAGTTCGGGCTATCATCTCGTCGATTGTTCTCGGGGCGCTGGCGATAACCGTCGTCTTCTTCCCCCATGCAATCACGAAAGTGATCAGCAACTTGCTCGGAGCAATTCTCACCGGCATCGTCATGGCTATTGGGCCACTGATGCAACCCTTACTCACGCTTATCATCATCGGCATCGGCTTCGGGATCATGATGCGAGGATTCAGGGGTTCGGGCAAAAAGAAGTAACTCGGACTAAGTTGGAAGAGCTTACGAAAACTTCCATGGGAATGAGGCGCCATTTAAATGCCTCACTGTCGCCAAGTGATTGCTTGGCCTGATGAGTCCCCGCCTGTCATCGCCTGCTGGCTCAGCCTATGGCGGACAAGCAAAAGGACGAAACAGATAAGATCTTTGAAGTTAACAAATAAGGGAAGAAAAAATGAATAAGATAAAGGTAGTGTTGCACGTCATGGCTGGCCAGGGAACAAGTGATTCCTGTTACGGAAATGACGGTGTCGTTTTTCACGAACTGGAGGATAGATCTGGGGTGAAGCTCGACTTTGTGTCATTCTGCGGACAGTTTCTCGATGGGCAGACGATCGATCGCTTTATAGCGGAATGTCGTGATGCCCAGGTGATCATTGTCGATGCCTGGAATCATCCTTTGAGAGACACGAGGACATGGCCCCAAAATTTTGATCCGGAAGGGTCAATGGCCCAGATCGTTCAACGGGTAATCCGAGATAATCCGACTGCACAAATCTTCGCTGACCTGATGGAGGGTGTCCGCAAGGTTGCCGTTCATCAATATGCCAAACCTATCAAGAGCTGGACTGACGAGAGTATCGTCGATGCGATCATGGGTTGTGTTCGGACGGAGGGTTTGCCGAACGTTCTGGTCTTCGATGATTCTGTCATCCACACCAAGGCCGCCCACAAGCAATTGTCGGCGAGCTACAATGTAGTGACGGTTTCATCCTACGACAGAGCTGAAGCAGCCATCGAAAAAGGCGGTTTCAAAATCGTCCTGCTCGACTTGCTCGTTCCAGCAAGTGGTAATCAGCAGGGTGAAAAGGGCAAGGAGTTCGTCGGTAAGGAAATGCCGATTACGCCGTTTCTCTTGCTTTTGGCAATGAAGAACGGAGTGAAGAAGATCGGATTACTGACGGACGCTGGACACCACGATCACCCAGCCTCGGCCTGCATCGATGCCTTTGGGAACGATCCCTGGAGCGTCGGCGACATCAAGATCGTTCTTTCAAATCGCGACATCACCAGTGATGGTGGTATCCGAGTGAAGGATTGGAAGAGTTTGGTCGACAAGCTCAACTAGACCGAAATTCGTTTCATGAACCTGAGACCCCAAGGCGCAAGCTAAGGGGTCTTATTTTTGTATATGATACATCATAAAATGTAGTTTTTTCTGAATTTGTAATAAATAATTACATTTATTTTTTGAAAATAGATTGATAATTAAGGTTATTTTAATCTTATCATTTTTAATGTTACATATTTGTAACAAAAACAAGCAATATTTAGTATTATCTATATAATGTAACTTTGGACAGAACTAACAAGCTCATTGATAACTAAATAATGAGAAATGACAACAGAAAGGAATGCTAGAATGAACGGTAAGGAAAAAGTGTTGAAAATGTATGTTGAATCTGGAAATACCAAAGGGGCACTCCAGGCGGCAAAATTGATTGGGCGAGAACTTACAGGGATGGAAATTGATTTACTTATCGAAATCAATGAAAAAGACAGAAGAGATCTTCAGTGGGCTCTTGCTGCAGCAGAGGCAGGCAAACGAGAAGAAAAAGCCAAGGATATTGCCGACAGAATTGTTCAGGGGATGAAGGGCTACTCGGTGGAAGAAGCGATTCTGGAGTTTGCAAGTGAGCACTGTCGCCAATCGACGATAAATGAGTTGAGAAAGGAAATTGGAAAGAAACAGAGTCGGAAATGGGCGGAAGCTGAAGATAATAGAAACGGTGTCAGTGGAATAGTGGATTCAACAGAGGAACAATTAACTGGCTTTGTTGGAAGGTTGGTTATTGAAGGAAGATACAACCGGGCTCGTTATGTGATTAAGACTAAAAGCAGGACAGATCTGTTGATAGTAGTCGCAGTTAATGAATGTCTTGAAAAAGGTGAATTTTATTGGGCGGCAGAATACCTAGCTTGCTGGTCAGAAATACCCGGACTGTCAGAGCTTGTGTTTGAAAAATGTTTGGAGAACGGTGATTTTTGTGCTCTGGCGAACTTGGCTGGAAAACCCGGTGTGAGTAATGAGGTAAACGAGCGCATAATCAAAAAAGTCCTTGGAAGCCCAGATAGCTATATGTGTGCGCCAAGAGTGGCTAAGGAAATCGGGAGATTTCTAACACAGGATGAGGTTGATGGTGCTGTGGTTATGTTGGCAGAGAAGGGGATGTTCGATAAGGTGTTGGAAGCCCCAGAAAATGGATTCTATATTAGCGGACGAGCACGTGAAGGTTTACTAGCTGCCTATGTAAAGCACGGCCGACTTGAGGAGGCCCTAAGGATGGCTAAAGCTATCGGCCGAAGCTTGACCGTTAATGAGACAGCACAGATCATCAAATATTGTCTAGAAAAGGAGAAAGATGACAATTTTCTTAATCACAAACTTGAAGAAGTGGCACGTTTAGGGACTACACAGGAGGCAGCTGATTCGACCGTTTGCTATTTTATAGAATATGGATGCATTGGGTCGGAAAAACTTGCTAGAGACTTGAAGGTGAGTAAAGCTGTACTCGAAAAGTTACTCGAATATGGCCTAAGTAATGGATACGAGGACATAACCCTTGAAGCGGTTGCTCTTTTAAAAAGAGACCTGACTACGAAGGAAATAGATAGATTCGTTGATGGTTGTCTAGCACACTTCTCATCCGATAAAATTTTCAGGATTGCTAAATTAGGAGCAAGTCCTGAAGCGGTTGAGAAGATCAAGGCACATGCAATCAAACACGGATTTTTGAAAGATGCAAAAATGGCAGCCACGATGCAAAAGACCAAATTATCCCAAGAGGAGATTCAAAAGATTGTGGCCGTCTGTATTAGACAGGGTCGGACTGAGTCAGCAGCAGAAGCGGCCGAGTTTCTTACCGACTAGTTCGTAAAGGTTTAGCAAAACCTACTAAAAATGCTCCCCCTACTTCGGTGGGGGGTTCTTACTTAAGAAATGAATTGCTGATACAATAATTATCGCGTATTCTTAAGATAAAGATTTATTAATCTAATTTGAATAAATGAAATTTAGAGATTTTATTAAAGACAATAAAGTGTTGGTTGGAATGGTTCACGTCTTAGCTTTGCCGGGTACTCCTCTGAACAGTCATTCATCTGAAGAAATAATTGATAAAGCTGTTGAAGAGGCAAAAGTATTCAAGAAGTTAGGATTTAATACAGTGATGATTGAGAATATGCACGATATTCCTTACATGAAAATTGTTGGGCCAGAAGTCCTTGCTCTGATGACTGTAATTGGAAGAGAAATTAAAAAATTAGGATTGTATTGCGGAATTCAGATTTTGGCTGGAGCAAATAAGGAAGCAATGGCTGCCGCAAAAGCTGGAGGTTTGGATTTTATAAGAGCTGAGGGGTTTGTCTTTGCTCATGTAGCAGATGAAGGATATATAGAATCTTGTGCTGGAGAATTAACAAGATATAGAAAAATGACTGGTGCCGAGGAAGTAATGATATTTACTGATATAAAAAAGAAGCATTCTGCACACGCCATAACTTCTGATGTAAGTATTGAAGAAACAGCTCATGCCGCAGAGTTCTTCCTTTCGGATGGGGTGATAGTGACAGGAGTGTCTACTGGAACCGAAGCTTCACTTGATGAGGTTAAGGGAGTGAGAAAGGCAGTCAAAATCCCTGTTTTGATTGGGTCAGGAATAACCGACATGAACCTCCAAAATTATTTTCCATATGCAGACATATTTATTGTTGGATCATTCATAAAGAAAGGTGGTTATTGGAAAAATGAACTTGATGAGGGTAATATTAAATTACTGGTTGATGAGTTTAATAAACTAAATAAATAGAGATGAAAAAGAAAATTATTCTAGCATCAACTTCTCCGAGACGGCATAGTTTGGCTCAGCAGATGGGTTTGGAATTTGAAATATTCGCAAGTAAATATGAAGAAGATATGTCCATGGATCTTGGCCCAGAAGAATTGGCTATGACATTAGCTTATGGGAAGGCAAAAGAGGTTGCAGATAGAGTAGATAATGGAATTGTATTGGGGATAGATACTTTTGTAGTTTTTAATGGAAAAAAATTAGGTAAACCTAAATCTGAAGCCGATGCATTTCAGATGCTGAAGGATTTTTCAGAGAAGTATCTTGAAGTATATTCTGGAGTAGTTTTAATAGATTGCAAAAGTAAAGAAGAGATTAAAGATTATGAAGTGACTAAGGTTAAGTTTAGGAAAATGGATGACTCAGAAATTATGAATTATATAAAGACCGGTGAACCTATGGATAAGGCCGGGGCATTTGGAATACAGAGTCTCGGGTCAATCTTTATTGAGAAGATTGATGGTTGCTATACAAATGTTATCGGTTTTCCAATCTACAATATATTTAAAAATCTGAAGAGACTTGGAGTTGATATTTTTGAATATGATGGATGGAAGAAGGTGAAATAGTACATAAGAGAGTAACCACTGCTAAAAGTAGGTAAGACTTAGAATTATTTTAATATTATGCTATAGTGGTGAGCGTCTGCGGGACTAGTTAAGTGGTATAACAACAGTTTTCCAAACTGTGGTTGGGAGTTCGATTCTCCCGTCCCGCACAATAAGAAGCGAAGCGGCTATATTATGCGGAGACGAACAAGCAAATGATTTTGCTTGTGTGGAGAATCGAACAGCGGAATCATGTTTCTCTGGCAAGAGAAACAGATGAGCTGGTGCCTAACCCGAGCCGAGTGGCGACGAGGGGAGAGGTGAAGGAGATTCGCCCTACCCGCACCAAATAAAAAAGCAGTCCCGCAACCGGGACTGCTCGAGACTCGTCCGTTCACCATGTAAGTATCAACATGATGATAAGAAAAACGGTCGGGTATATGATTTGATTGAAGTGGAGTGTCCACCCACCATTTTCTGTCGGTGTAACTGATTGTTTCGGATGATACCGGAATAAGAAATGGAATAAGATTATCAATCCAATCACTACCTTCGGTGCTGTGTTATCTCTCATGTTTCCGAAAGTCATCAGGAAAAGTGTTCCTGAGAATAACCACATAACGAGGCCTATGATCCATAGAATCCATGATCGAATGATAAATTTTCGCCGAACCATATTCATAACTGTGTCCATGAAAAGAACTCCTTTGCTATTTTAGACTTCCTTAACAGGTTAGCATATTTATATACCATTGTCAATAGTGGAAAAACGTTTAAAAAAACACCCCGCTTTGCAGGGTGATGGGGAAGGAACAATCTACGGAGCACATACTTGTAAGTCTCTGCGAAGTTCAGCGACAACTTCTTTATGAACAGGTCCAATCACGAGATCATAAAGAGCCCGTAGTTGTTTTCGAGGAATCGGCCTCCCTGATTGTGTGTTATAACAGACGACACCGAGGTCATTCGGTGGCGGTCGATGGGTGGGTTTTATCATCTAAACTTCCTTTCACTTTTCCTTTATTAGTATACATAACTTAAATATATTTTCCAACACAAAATCCCGCAGAGCGGGATTTTGTGGTTTTCTCCAGAGAAAAAGTTGTCAAAAACGATAATCGTCGTCAACGACTATTTCACTGCGTCTTTGAGGGCCTTTGCAGCACGGAACTTTGGTACATTCATAGCAGGTACATTTACCGCTTCTCCTGTACGTGGGTTACGAGCCTGACGAGCAGCTCGGGCTTTCACCGAGAAAATACCAAGACCAGCGATTGATACTTCTTCACCCTTCTTGAGTGATTTGACGATTGAGTCAAAAACAGTATCAACAACTTGCTCAGCTTGCACTTTGGTTGTATTCAATACACCATGCACCGCTTCAACAATTGCAGCTTTATTCATATTGTTTTTACAGAAACCTATATTTCTATAGGACTCTTTATCTACCTTACGGCAGAACATTACAAATTAATAAAATATTCGACCTCTCAAAATGTACTCTTCCTATATAAGTATATACTAAGCCGTATTTTAGGAAAGGGGAGAATATATTGACAGGGATGTGATTGTAATTCCCTTATTAGCGACGTAGAGCGAGAGAAATGAGAGATTTTTTTATCATTTCCGAGCCGAGGAGACTAATATAGAGTATAGGAACGCCCCGCGACTCTTTCGCGGGGCAAGGATGAGAGAAGCGAATTCCTTGTCTGGGGGCTCTGCCCCCCCAGGGTGAATACCATATATTTTGCAAGGTTTTTTAGGGTTTAACTTATTATCAGACTTAAAATATGGCTTAGAATATAAACAGGTGTTGTTTCTGCTTGACTTATATATTTATATTTGATATAATATAAGACGAGATAGAGTATTGTTATAAACCTGTTATACACAAAGGAGATGGGTCATGGCAGAGCTCTTTATCGTATGTAGCCACGGAATCTTAGGGCTTTTTACCCTCGGGTTTATTCTGGTGTTTCCGCTTCTTCCAGATTGAGAAAAAAAGCGTGTCATAAACCCCCGGACAAAATCCGGGGGTTTTCAAATTATTTATTAATATACAAGTACAACATTGACTATTTTTTATAGTTAAGTAGTGTTACCTATGGATGTGGGTTAGTATGACATGGTGTTATATAGACCTACTTGTACACAAACAACAAAATAGAGAAAGGGAATAGACCATGAATAATCAACGGTTAGTTCCTCATAGTGAGATAGATGCGAGAGATTGGAGAACAGCAAGTCATTTCGAGGAATTTTGGCACGCTTTTCGTAAACAGGTGCCATTTATTCCGCCAAGTGAAAGACAACGGGTCATTGTAAATGATCAAACCCAAAGCCGCTTGCGTAAGGTGCTTGAAGCATTCTTCCTGGTGGACGCTGGAGGTTTCGACCCGCGGGAACAGGATGATGGACTGGCGAATCTACTGGCTGCCCACCTTGAGGGATGGAGGATGGATCTCTATAGACCAAGATGGCTTGAGGTCAATTTGCCAAGTACTTTGGTGAAAGATCTTGGAATGGACGTGATGGGGGTCACATCAGAATCATTATTGTCTAACTTTAATGATTGCAATGTTCGGGTGGATCTTCAGCGGATTTTTCTTTCTCAAAGAGTGAATAAGGATAAATTTCTCCTTAGTGATCAACAAAGAAATGCTTTGTTTGGTAATCATCAATACTATGGACTCTGGCTGGCCCTGGCTTTGATTGAGGATTCAAAAAGTGAATCTAAACAGTCTGCGTTGGATTGGCTTTGCAATACAAATAATGTGAGCCATCTTGTCTTCCTTGGGAATGATCTATGCGCAGTGGGTTCTAGGAATAGATTTGTTCTCGGAATAGATCGCGGTACAGATGAAAGGTGGAAATTATCAAGGATTCCTGTCACCACAGAAATAAATGATGAAATGCGTTTTCCTTTGTTCTATCGAGATTTACCAGACTTCAGTGAAGTGTAATTATCAAAAACGCCCCGCAGGTAACGGGGCGTTTTTTCTTTGATTTATTTTTTGTAGAATTAGCGGGCAAACTCTATTGATCTAGATTCCCTAATAACATTTACCTTAATCTCGCCAGGATATTTTAATTCATTTTCTATTTTAACTGCAATATCTCGTGCCAAAGCGTGTGCTTCAAGATCATTAACCTCTTGAGGCGTGACGAATATGCGGATTTCGCGACCTGCTTGTAGGGCATATGATTTCTCTACACCTTTGAAACCGTTTGCAATTGCTTCCAAATCTTGTAATCGTTTCAAGTAATTCTCTACGGTATCACGACGAGCTCCTGGACGTCCTCCAGATATTGCATCAGCGACTTGAACAATGTAAGCCTCTGCAGTTTCATAAGGATATTCTTCGTGGTGAGATTGCATTGCTTTCACAATATCTTCACTCGCACCAAATTTTTGAAGAATACGTTTACCTATGTCTACATGAGTTCCGGCAACTTCATGGTCAACCGCTTTCCCAATATCATGAAGAAGTCCAGCTGCTTTTGCGACAGAGACGTTCGCACCAAGTTCTTCAGCAATCATTCCTGCAATGTGAGAAACTTCTATTGAGTGTTGCAAAACATTTTGCCCGTAACTTGTGCGGAATGATAAACGACCAAGTATGGCGACAATTCGTGGATCGAGATTAAATATTCCACATTCGTAGACAGCTTGTTCGCCCTTTTCCTTGATTATTTTGTTTATTTCACTCTGTGCTTCTTCTGTAATCTTCTCAATTTTTGCCGGCTGAATACGTCCATCAGCGATTAATTTCTCAAGGGCAAGACGAGCGACCTGTCTTCGTACTGGATCAAATGAAGAGATGGTAATAGCACCAGGCGTATCGTCTACGATGACTTCTACACCCGTCATACGTTCAAATGCCTTGATATTGCGACCTTCTTTACCAATTATCTTTCCTTTTATCTCGTCGTTTAGGATAGGGACGTTTGTTGTAAGGATATCTGGAGCAACAGAATTACCAAGGCGATGTATCGCTGTCGTAAGGATTTCCTTTGCCTTTTCTTCGTATTTTTCCGCTCCAAATTGTTCTAATTTGCGTAAGCGAACAGTAAGATCTTCTTCGGCTTTCTTTTCTACAGCGTTTAGGAGCTCTGTTTTAGCATCTGCTTCTGAAAGTCCAGCAACGCGTTCTAGTGCTGCGCGACGTTCGGTTTCAAGTGCATCAGCTCGATCTTTAATGGTTTTAATTTCGGCAATTTTCTGTTTCGTCTCTTCGATTTCTTTGCTAAGTTCTTTTTGTCTACCATCCAAAGTATCCTCTTTTTTGATGAGGCGTTCTTCTGTTTGCTTTATTTTTTCTTCACGCTCTTTTGATTCGCGGCGGGTTTCCTTTAGTGTTTCTACGGCTTTGTTCTCTGCTTCTAAGGTTATTTTTTTGGCATCTTCTTGAGCCTTCATCATCATTCCTTTGATCTCTAGCTCCATTGAGCCTTTTTTACCAAGAGAGATGATAAGTCGCAAAAAGTAGCCGATTACGATACCTACAACGCCAGCAAGAGCGGCGAGCAGGAAGACTATTTTTAATGACATAATGCAATATTCCGTCTTCTTGACCGAACAACTATGTAGTTTTTGGCTTTATTTGAGAGAAACGAGACATGGTGTCAGATTTTAAAAACGAAATTTAATTAATGAGTAACGAGGTTATAGTATCGTATTTTCGGTTATTTGTCTAATTGACAGTAAATTACAAAATTCTTTCTCGCAGTCAGCATTTTAAGGGCACGACTTTTCCGAAGCTTGTAAAAGTCTGAAGTTTTCGGCTCGTCAGCCTCAAAACTCCCTCAAAATGCTGACCGCTCGACGAGTTTTGTAATGATTTTGGTCAATTTTAGCAAATTATTATCCAAAAATAACTCTTCTATGGGTGGGGGTTGTGGGGAGAGGGAGATGGAGGGGGGTTTGAGTTTGCGTTGACAGTATGTGATGGTTCGTGTAGTTTTAAAATAGAATGTTACTTTGAAATAGATACAAACATGAAGCACGCTGTCTGGCTGAAAGATTTTTTGTTAGACAGCGTGCTTCATGTCGAAGCGAGCGGCAATACTCGGGCCTATCGAGTAGGGTTAGAGAAAAAGAAGAGGTGTGCACATGAGTGCGAACCGAAAAAGTAGTAATGGGTGGACGAGGGGAATCGACGATAGGGAAATTGAAAGACTGAAGGGTATTCACTTTATCGGTGAATTGTTTCAGCGACTTATCCAATTTGGAATTGGACAAAAACTGCTTCAGTTTTTAATCGACAGCCCAATTTTGAGGTGCTTGTTTGTGCGCATGACAGAGGTTGCTACAGAAACTTTGATGTTTGAGCTCTCCTCTCCCAAAGACGTTTGTGAGATTATGGGGGAAAATTTTATCCCATGGGATGAGATGAAAAAGGTTTATGGAGAGGCAGATCCTGATGCGGATTTGCCTGTCGGAGTATTGTATCCAGGATCGATTGATCCAGCCATTCTCCGTCATTGTGCACAGACTCATTACCTTTTACCTATACCATCACTTACGGTCGGTCAGATGTTGGCGTGGAGTGGATATACATTTGACCAAGACGTTCTGCTTGATATCACGCGAATAACTTCGCTGTCTGCTTTTTGTCGGTGGTATCTGATTGAAAAGGAGCTCTTAAAGAATCCTGGTTGCTTCAAACCCACACAAGATACGTGTTTGATTGTCGATCCAAAGAAACACGGTAAGTATTGTTCAGTTCAGGTGGCGGTTGGAACATTACTTACACTCAATCAAAAAGGGATTCGTTCTCTGAATGGTGGTATATATTGTTATTGTCCTACCCCCAATAAGAATTTTGGGCATATGATTCTGGTTCAACTTGATCCCGAAAAGAAGGTTGTTCACTTCAAAATGTCCGAAGGGGCTGGGAGTAATCAGGGGATACTTATAAGGTACCCCACACTTCTGTAAGAGATTTTGTATATATGTAAAACCGTCCCGCGAAGCGGGACGGTTTTTTCTTTACGTAGGTGAGACCTATGTAAAGAATTTATATAACTTTATCTACGATACCATACTTTTTTGACTCCTCCGCTGACATGAAGAAGTCGCGGTCTACGTCCTTTTCGATTTTTGTGAGAGGTTGGCCGGTTGCGTTTGCGAGCATTTTGTTCAAGACATCACGATTTTTCAAAATACGACGGGCGCTGATCTCTATATCAGTTGCCTGACCTTCTGCTCCACCGGAGGGTTGATGAATCATAATTTCGGCATTCGGTAATGCAAAACGTTTGCCTTTCTTTCCTGAAGCCAAGATGACGGCACCCATACTTGCGGCCATTCCGACACAGACGGTAGAGACATCATTTTTGATATGGTTCATTGTGTCTATGATTGCTAGACCTGCAGTGACAGAACCACCAGGGGAATTGATGTAAATCTGAATATCTTTTTTGGAGTCTTCTGATTGAAGGAATAGAAGTTGAGCAATGATGATGTTTGCTACATCAAAATCTATAGGACCTCCAAGGAAGATAATATTTTCCTTGAGTAAGCGAGAATAAATGTCGTAAGCACGTTCACCTCCGGGAGCTTTTTCTATAACGGTTGGGATTAAATAGGACATAAGAATTAGTTAAAAGTTTTTAATGTTTGTAAGGTTCATAAAGTCGTGATGAAAGGTCCTACTCTCTCCGTCTTGTCATTCCCGCGTAGGCGGGAATCCAGGATTTTTAAAAAGATGGATTCCACTCTTCAGTGGAATGACAGACAAAGGGTTGAGAACAAGATGAGTATAACAGAAGGAGGGAAAGAAGGTACTTGACAGTCTTATAAAATTAACATAATGTAATTTATAGAATACTTGGTGATAACGTGTGTTTGAGCCAACTGTTCGTTGTTAGAAAAATTAGGAGACTAACCATGTCAAAAGGTATGCTTGGTTTGTTGTCGCTCTCCGATGTTCGGGGACCGATGAATACACTAGAAGACGCGCTCGCAGGAGAAAGAGGTCCGGAGATTTTGGAAGAACTGAAAAAGTTCAACCGAGGGGAACCGTGTAATTTACAAAAATCACCAAAAGAAATCCAAAAGGTTCTCCTCCTCATGAATGCGAACATCAACATCCCGGCCGTTACGACCCCTTTCGTCGTCGCCGATCATTTCTATATCAACATCGGTCCAAATGTCGTGAAGGAATGGAAACCCGGTGAGGTGAAAATTGCTGGCATCGGGATTGCCTTCCAGAAGTTTTTTGGTAATCAGGTGATTGCCAAGCGAGATGGGCATACTCTGTCCTCTTACAAGATTCTTCAAAGGGCTTACGATAAGGCAATTCTCAAAGAAGTTGGCATTCAAACGAGGACCGATCTGGCTGGTATCAATGCCCTCATGGCCTTACAACCGGAAGGTCCGCACAAGAAAGGCGCACTCGGAGTTCGGAATGCTTTCCATATTATCGATGATACTGGCACTGTTCGTGTGGTGTTCCTCGACTGGAGCGACGTTGGTTGGGGCGTCGGTGCGGACGGCCTCGGCGGCTATCAGTGGGATGCTGGCAGCCTGGTCTTTGCTCGGAATTCTGGTAACTGAGACACTGGGTGTTTTTGGTTCTTTGTCTCTGTGACACTTTGGCCCCGCTACGCATTTTTATGCGGAGCGGGGCTTTTCTTTTTGTCTAGTTTCAACTAGACTCAGTGCATGAGACTACACAGATTTTATTTGGCAGAGAGCGGAGCGAAAAATATTTCAAAAATTGATAATGAATTGTTTCATCAATGGAAGCGAGTTTTTCGATATGGGATTGGGGATCAAGTTATTTTATTTAATGGTGATGGAATGGAGAGAGTGTATAAATTCTCGGTCTTAGAAAAAGACAATACGGATCTGGAATTGGTAAGTGAGGATAAAAATGGAGTTTTGTTTTCACGAAATGTTTCTGTATATTTTTCTATTATTAAGAAAGATAATTCTGAGTGGGTGGTTGAAAAAGGAACAGAGATTGGAGTATCCAGTTTCACACCAATTGTTTCAGAACGTAGCGAGAAGAAGGATATAAATATTGATAGACTAAAGAAAATAACCAAGGAAGCATCCGAACAAAGTGGTCGACCAAATATTCCTGAAATTACCGAAGTCGTTTCCCTAGAGGAGGCATTGTCAAAAGTGAAGGGCCAAGTTATTGTGTTTCACCAGACAGGTAATGCTATTTCTGATATTAATTTAAAAAAAGAAGTTTCACTTTTCATTGGGCCTGAAGGAGGGTGGAGTGATAAAGAAATAGAACTGTTTCATAAAAAAGGAATTGAGTTTGTATCTCTCGGTACACAGACACTTAGAGCAGAAACAGCAGTGGTTGTGGCTACGGCAATTATTCTTTCTAAATAGTTTAGAACAAATAAAATTACCTTGTCTGCTTTGTTGCCGGCTCCGCCTCCTCCCGCAAAGTATGTGCATACATTTTGGTCAGAGTGCTCACCGGCGTCTCGCATCCAAGGCAATTTAATTAGTTTCAAGTGTTTAAGGATGTGCTATAAAAAGATGGATCCCCGTCTTCTCTCGAATTTTTCAATGAAACTCGGAACAAATAAGCTCGAGATGAATCATGGGGATGACAGAACGGTACGATTTTTTGTCGCGGTTTGACCGGGGCTTGCACCGCGAAGCTCTGGTGTAACCACCAGAGCGAAGTGGTGGATAACTTGTTTGTATCTTGTTGATAATGGGTAGATAATTAGTGCAGTTCGTTGTTCTTTTGATTTTATTTTCAATGAAAGGAATTTTCTATGGAAATAATTTTTGACACGTTGGCCCCATTGGTAACTCATCAGGTTATCGTCGTATGGAACGTCTTTTTTGTTTCACTTGTGGCTGGTATCGGTATCTACCTCAAGTTCGAACCAGACTAGTCGTCTTCATATGAAAACACCCCGCTCTGCGGGGTGTTTTACATTTATCTTATATTTATTTGAAACTAAATTTGTGTTTCTAAAAACTTTAGAACTTTTTCATTTCGAAGAAGACTCTCAATGTATGCACGTGCACGGAGAGGATCTGCATCTTTGTAATGTTTCATCATGTGCTCTAATTCAGCTAGCACATCTTTTTCTTCTGCAACAATCTTTTCTTTTTCTGCTATTGCACCGAGCACCAACTGAAGCATTGCTCGCTTCTCAGAATCCGGAGTCCATTCTCGACGGAGATCAGTAACAGTTTTCTTTACATGTTTTAGATAGTCTTCCATCTTTACTCCCATACGAGCGACATCCTCTGAGAACTGGCTTTCCATTTTGTTAAGTTCACTCTCGACAAGTACCTCAGGTATTTCTGCTTTTGTCTTAGAGATAATTGCTTCAGCAATTTCTACACGTTTCTTGTCTCGTGCTTTATGTTCCTTGTCTTGCTTTATATTCAGAGTTAACTTAACTCGAAAATCAGCAACATCTTTAAAGTCTCCAAGTTTTTTTACAATTTCATCTGTTATCGGACCGTGATCGTGTTTTTCACCTTCTTTGTGTTCGTGTTTGCCTTGCATCATGTGCATAATACGATCAATGGCCTCATCTACTTCTTTTTCGGTGACAGTTATTTCTTCTTTCTTCTTTTTGTTTTCTGTCTCAGCTATTTTTTTGTAATCAGGAAGGGTTACTTCTGGAAAAATAGCAATGGTCATGGTAAATACAAGAGGGTTCCCGATGGCAATCTTCGTAATCGCAATACGTGGCATGCCGATGCTATTTTTTGCCTCAGTATCAAGGATATTTGGAGCAATTATCTCAATTGCATTTTCTGCTGCACGCTCAAAGATAGAAAGGTCGCCGATTTTTGAGCGGATCATTGGTTCTGGGGCATGACCTTTTCTAAAACCAGGAATCTCTGCATTTGCGATAAGGTCTTTTAATACTTCTTTTTCAAGAGGAGAGAGATCCTTTGATTCAATTTGTATCTCAAGCTCTATTTGAGATTTTGGAAGTTTTTTCTTATTGATAATTGTATATGCTGGTGTATGTACTTTTTTCATTTTATTTTTTTAAATATTAGCAGGTTCACAGTGTAGCCGAAGATCATCTAAAATGCAAAACATAGCGGATGGCTTTCGAAAGCCATCCGCTATGTTTTTAAATATCCGATTCGCTATTTTTTATTGGAGATCTAATGTTGTTGAAGCCGTACTATTAAGTTCACCTTCAATAAGATCTAGATTGTCGGGTGTTGTTTGCACCACAACACTTGTGGTCGTTGCGTTTGTATTCTGGGTACTATTTATGATATGTTTTCCCCAAAAATATACCGCACCAACAATAACGACTATTAGTATGATAATGATACCAATCATTGGCCCGACAGCACTGTTAGGGGACTTATTTTTTGTTGTTTCTGGATTCATAATAATAAAGCTATTTTTATAAATAAATTGATGTTACTTATCAGTAGAAGTTGCTGTTGTTGTTGCTTGACGATTTCTTTCTTTATTTCCATTCTTGATATCAGTACGAGCGACTTTTAGTACAGATTCTAGAGATTTTCTTGCAATTTGTATATCTTTTCTTGCTTTTTCGACTGCGGTTTTAATTGTCTTTGTTATCGTTTGGGTACTAGTAGCTGTTGTAGAAGTTGAGATTTGTGTAGCTAGAAGATTAATAAGAGATTGAACACTTGAGCTAGCTGTATTCATTTTAACTTCTGCATCTGCTAGGGCTATTCTTGAAGCTGATACATTTATTCCTGATGTTGCTATTTTATTTAGTTGATTTTCAATACGTAATGATAGATTTTCTAATTGTGTGATTGCAGAAGTAAAACTTTTAGCGCGAGCTTCTGCTATTTTTTTCTCCATCTTGAGTCTTTGTGCTTGACCTTTGTTTGCCTTCTCAGAATTCTCATTATTTTCTTGGTCTGTCTTGTTTGATGATGTTGAGGTAATTTCTGTGCTCGTTGATTTGTTTCCATTTGAACTATTCTCTGATTCTGCATATATTAGAGAAAGAGGAATAACCATA
>Ga0172379_10005975_pt1 | contig 16615 bp, 13 predicted proteins | sample GrowelOW334metaG_FD_119756 | JGI IMG/M metagenome (GOLD analysis project Ga0172379, IMG submission 119756) | Groundwater microbial communities from an aquifer near a municipal landfill in Southern Ontario, Canada - Groundwater well OW334 metaG | ecosystem: Environmental > Aquatic > Deep... | reverse complement strand
ACAATGGGTTAGCAATTTAAAATGGGACTGGGCGATTTCTCGCCAAAGATATTATGGGGTTCCAATCCCTGTTTGGTACTCTAAAAAAACCGGTGAAATCATTTTTCCGGATGAAAGCCAATTGCCCGTTGACCCACACGCAGAGCTACCATTAAACATGCCCGCAGGACATACCGCTGATGATATAATTGCGGATTCTGACGTATTGGACACTTGGGCTACCTCTTCTTTAACTCCTCAAATCAATGCAGGATGCGGACAAAACGCTGACTTACATGATCGTGTATATCCGATGGACTTGAGACCACAGGCACATGATATTATCCGAACTTGGGCACTTTATACTATCGTAATGAGTGAACTACATGAACAAAGTGCTCCTTGGAGCAACATCATGATATCCGGCCATGTTTTGGCTCAAAAAGGAGAAAAGCTTAGTAAATCAAAAAGCGCTGGGGTAAAAGGGCCTGGATCGCCCGAAGAACTTATCGCAAAATACTCTGCTGATGCCGTTAGATATTGGGCTTGCGGAGCCTCTTTAGGAAAAGACGTTGTATTCGACGAAAATGAAATTTTAAAAGGTAAAAAACTTATCACGAAACTGTGGAACGCTGCTAAATTTTCGATCGGCAATTTGGAAGATTTTGACCCTGCGAAAGATATGGTTGCCGAATCTGACATGGAGCCTACGGACCAGTGGCTCTTATTACGCATTAGAGAAGTTGCAGACCTTATGAATTCAGCTTTTGAAAAATATGAAGTCGGCTCTGGACGTCAAGAGTTTGAAAATTTCTTTTGGAAAGATTTTTGCGACAATTATCTGGAAATGGTTAAAACCCGATTACGCTCCCCTGAATTAATCGAAGGAGGCGAAAAGAAAAAAAGATCTGCACAAACCGCTCTTTATATTGGGCTTAAAGCTGTTCTCCAATTCATTGCTCCTTACATGCCACACGTGTCTGATGGAATTTATCAGCATTATTATAAAAATTATGAATCTGAATCAAGTCTCCATAGGACTAAATATCCGCAAGGCATGGAAGGCATAGACAGCTCTGAGCATGAGCCTTTAAGATTTGGAATGAATAATTTCATTACTCTTATTGGCAACATAAGACGTATTAGAACAACCGAACGAATCGCCTTCTCCACGGAGCCAGAATCTCTTGAAATTCATGGGCCTACAAATATTTTAACGTCTTTGAAACCATTCATTGATGATATAAAAGGCTTTTCGAAGGCTAAAAACATTCAATTCATAGAAGGCGAAAGCTTTGATGTCAAAATTATTCAATAAAATTCATTTACCCTCATGTCCGATTCTAATCGATCCGCGCCACTTATAGAAACCAGCACTTATCCTGATGATCAAGGGGCTACCGTGCTCCAAAGGCCACCCGTTTTAGATGGATGGGGTATTTTTGATTCGGATAAATTAGCACTTATAAAAGACGAGCGATTATTGAAACATATATATGCCGGAGTAAGCGGTGCGTGTGATTTACATTGTGTTTATTGCCAAACAAAAAGTGGAACACCTATGCCCGGCGAGATGACATTAGATGAACGAAGAGATTTACTTGATCAATTCAAAGCTCTTGGCGGAGAGTTGGTCCATATTGCCGGCAGAGGAGAACCTTTGGTTGATCCTATTTTTTGGGACCAACTTGCTTATATGAAATCCCTTGAACTTAAGCCTGTTATTTTTACACATGCCGGCGGAATGACAGATGAGGCTGTTGATAAATTAAAGGCTGCAAACGCATCCGTTATTGTTAAAATCCATAGTCTTGATGAAGGATTGCAAGATTGGTTTGCCGGTAAAAAAGGTTATGCACGAGCACGAGCCGAAGGAATGGAGAGACTCATTGCAGCAGGCTTTAATAAGAATGCTCCAACCAAACTCGGAGCCGATATTTTAGTTATGAAAAAAAATTTACATGAAATTGAAAACCTTTTCAGATGGTGCAGAGAACGTAATATTTTTCCACTCGTAAAGCCGTTTCTCACCAACGAAAGGGCCGCTACCCCATTTGTAAAAGAAAATCTTCAAATAACGCCTGGTGAATTACGAGCTCTGTATGAAAGACTCTCTGAAATAGATAGACAAGAATATGGTTTTCATTGGAAGCCTGCTCCTCCATACGCCGGAATCCATTGTAATTATTACTTGTATCACATTATGGTTACAATCATGGGAGATGTTGCTCCGTGTATTGGGCTTCCGCATATCGGCAATATCCGAGAACAATCTCTTGCGGATTTATGGCTCAACCCTGACGTAGAAAGAGTTAGAAATATTTTAGATAATGTTTCCGGTCAATGTAAAACCTGCATAGAGCATAAAGAAGAAGGCTGCTATGGATGCCCGTGCAGAGTAGTTTATAAAAAAGGAACCGAAGCTTTATTCAACAGCGGAGCATGTTTTGAAGATATCGTTTAAAAACAACACAATGAACGCAGTAGGTGAAAATATAGCTAGCAGAAGAACGATCAGAAAGTTTGATCATACTAAAGACGTTCCACTTGATGAAATGAAAGAAATGACCCGTCTTGCTTCTTTATGCCCAAGCAGAATGAACGATCAACCGCTGGAATATGTTTTAATAAAAGATCCTAAATTATGCGAACAAGTATTTGCAAATATTTTATGGGGCACAAGAAATAAGGTAAATACTGCATTCGCCGATCCAGTATTTGCACCAAATTCTTATATTGCAATGCTGGTTAATAGAACAATAAGAGACGTCGGATATGAATATGATGCTGGCGCAGCAGCTCAAAATATAATGCTTTACGCACACAGCCTTGGTATAGAAAGTGTATTTTTACATTGCATAAATAGAGTGGCAATTTCTCAACTTTTAAGCGTTCCTGAAACGCATAAGGTGGATTCGTTAATAGGGCTTGGCTATCCAGCCCACGTCTCAACCGTAGTTCCGGTAACGGACGGCACGGTTTATTCGCTGGATGCAGGTCAAAATATTTTACTCCCAAAAAGAGATCCTGACTCCATAACTCACCACAATCGCTATGGAACAAAATGAATTAATATCTTTGCTGTCAAAATACGACACACCTGAAATATCTGATGCATTGGATAATTTACATATAAATGGCGCTTGTCTTGGTATAGCTCCAAGGAGTAGAAATGCTGAAATAACTGGCACTGTTTTTACTGTCAAATTTGAACCTGTATCGCCTGGTGTTTCCGCAAAAGCTGGCGATTACATAGATGATGTCCCTGAAGGCAGTGTCGTTGTCATCGATAATGGTGGGATTGATAATTGTACGGTTTGGGGAGACATCCTCACTCTTGTCGCAGGGATGCGTAAACTTGCTGGTACAGTTATAGATGGAGCATGCAGAGATCTTTCTGTAATATCTAATTCTGATTATCCCGTTTTTTCAAAACATGCTTTTATGAGAACCGGCAAAAATAGAGTTAGACTTGCATCGGTTCAAGAGAATATAACCCTGTCAGGAATAACCGTTAACCCGGGTGATTTTATTAGAGCCGACAAAAGTGGCGTTATCGTTGTACCTAGACACAATATCGAACTTGTTCTTGAAGGTTCACAAAAAATACATGAAGTTGAAGATAAAATACGTTCAGCGGTCACCGGCGGCATGCGTCTAGATGAAGCAAGGAGGACGTTTAAATATAACCAACCTTTGAGGTAAATTTTATGCAATACATGGACGTTACATTCAGAGAGGCTACAAACGTAGACGGCTTGCATCCAAGTGAAACGCATGTGCTTGGAACTCTTGAGAGATTGAAACATTCCGGGATTGATTACGTAGAACCTTCATACATACAACCACCAAAAAATGGAGTTTTTTCGTTAAGAGATTATAACGATGATTTTATCGCCAGAGTAGCTGGGCTTTTTGAAGGCACAAGAACTAAAATAGCGACTATGCTATTGCCTGATGGTTTTAGCCCCGGACTATATTCGGATGTTTTTTTTCAGAATGTTGATATGGTTAGGTTAGGTTGTAATCGATGGGACATAAAACAAACTGCAAAACCAATTGATTATTTTAAAAAAAATGGACTCCAAGTTGCTGTCAGTTTAATTAGATCAAGTCAATATCCTGCCGATGAATGCGCTAATGCTATGCTAGAAGCTGAAGGTAATGGTGCTGATATTTTCTATCTTGCCGACACTAATGGAACAATGTTGCCCGAAGATGTTAAAAGACGCATATCGGAGCTTAGAAGACGCACCGGTATCCTTTTGGGATTTCACCCTCATGACAACATGGGTTTTGCTGAGGCGAATTCCCTGGAAGCTATGAACTGTGGTGCGGAATTCTTAGATGGATCACTACTTGGTTTTGGTAAAGGCGCCGGTAACGCAAGAACTGAAAAAATGTTTGTTCTTTTCGAAAGACTTAAAAAGGAAGGCTATGACAGCAAAGCTCTTATTCCAGCTATGAGATATTTTTTTGAAAATGTCTATAGTGCACTTCCGGCGCAAGCCGTTTTCACCGAACAATATAAATTTATACTTTACGCTTTGCATGGCGTCACCCTTGCGACTGATAAAAAGCTAAAAGAACTTGCCAGGGTACATGGTCTTGACGAATTGGACTTGGCTGCCAAATTAGTTTTTCAATTTATGGGAGACTTTGACGCTTTACAGTCAAGCTTCAATGTAGAAGGTAACGAACAATCATTAACGGTAACAACTTAAGGATGAATAGAATCGGAAATCTTTCAAGCGCCGTAGAATATGCAAAACAAGCCCCTTATTATAAAAGAGTTTTGCCTACACAGGCCATTGATAAACTCGAAGACTTTCATGCTCTTCCTTTTTTAGACAATAGATCGTATCGACAAAATACTCCACCTAATAACAACGATCTTTGCGCAAAAGATCCTGCCGGTTGTTTTGTATTTTCCTCAGGAGGCACCACGTCTGAACCCAGATTAGTTCTTAGAGATTTTGACGATATTGGCGATCAACACGAATATTTTCAAGGACTAGATATTGGCCCCACCGATACGGTTATAAACCTTTTTATGCCCGGTATTTGGGGTGTTTTTTCTACAACAAACATAGCTCTTTCGCGTCTTGGATGCAGAATCATTCCTCAAGGTGGAACGAGACTGGATGAAGAAGCCATGGCACAAATAAAATTTTTCATTAAACAATTCGGCGCTAACTGCTTTACCGGTATGCCTTCAACTATTTTGACAGTAGCTGATTATTTAAAAAATGATGATGAGGCTAGGGCAAAAGTTAATAAGATATATTGTCTTGGTGAAAAAGTTTTTCAATCTACGCTTGATCATCTCTACAATATTTTTCCTAATGCAGTTGTGAAATCAGCATATGGATGCATGGAAAGTGCTGCCATAGGATATCAATGCGCCAATAAAACCTTAAGCGATTATCACGTTTTCCCTTATCAGCATGTCGAAATTGTTGATCCTGAAACAGGGAATATTGTGCCAGATGAACAATTCGGAGAGATAATTATTACCACGTTAAAAAGAAGATTAATACCATTGGTTAGATATAGAACTGGAGATATCGGTGCATTAACAACTGACGAATGCAGGTGTGGCGGCGAGACTCAAATGCTTAACGTTAAAGGTAGAAGCCAAGACATGATTGTTTCAGCAAGTCTCCATGTTGCCGTTGATCAAATCAGAAATATTCTTAGTAAATTCCCAGAATGTTCAGATGCTTTTCAAATCATAGTAGGCAACTATAACCATCGCGATGCAATTAAAATAATGATTGAATCTGAAAGTCCTTCAACTAATCTGGCCTCAAGAATAAAAGAAAAATGTATATCTGAAATACAAGACCTGGAAAGCGAGCTACAAACCGGCAGAATTCATTCTTTTGAAATCGTATGCGTTGCAAAAAATAGCATTGAAAGAGTAAGAACCACGGGGAAAATTAAAAGAATTATAGATTTAAGAAAATAATATTTAAATGACTACATCAGAACAACAATTCGCAGGATTTTGGATAGTGTCAAATTACTCATGCAATAATCGTTGCAACTTTTGCTATACAGAAGCTCAGGGGTTTCCGTCTGAAAGACTGTCTCTTGAAAATCAAAAAGGCATTATTGACTCGATGGCCGAACTTGGAGCGAAAAAATGTACTTTAATAGGCGGGGAACCAACTCTGCATCCTAATATAGTTGATGTTATCGAGTATGGCTCACAACATGGACTAAAAATGAAAGTCGTTACGAATGGGCGAAAATATGCAAATAAAGATTTTTTGCAAAGAATGATTGATGCAGGCATGTCCTTTACCGCAATATCCGTACATGGAAGCTCCAAAGAAGAACACGCTGGCAATACTGGCGTCGAAAGAAGTTTTGATGAAACCTTAGACGGTATAAAAAATTGCATTAGATTGAATGTTCCGTTTGTAACACTGACAACTATCAATGCTTCAAATAAAGACAGAGTTTGCGACATGGCAAGATTTCTTCATAGTCTCGGAGTCAAATCCATTGTATATAATTTAGCATCTCCAATAGAGGGAGACACCGTCAATGACAAAATTTTATCTCCTGCTGAATTAGCAAATATCATTCAAGGTTCCTACAAAGTCCTTAAATCCGAAGGGATACAGGCTCATTTTTACGCAACGGTTCCGCTTTGTTTGTTTGATAGAGACCTACTAACAAGCATGATAGACGAATCTTATTTAATACCTCTTTCCGGTGGCGCGATGAGCGAATGTAATATTTACGATGGGTCCGGGATAGCTTTTGACCCAACCGGAAATATACTGGCTTGCACTCATCAGGTTAACAGCCCTATCGAAGCAATCCTTGATGATCAGCAAAAGATTAAACCAAGAGAAGAAGTTAGAGAAATTTTACTAAGAGTAAGACAAGCCATTGGCCCCGAGAACTGGAAATATCCTTCCGAAGATTGCGATGCTTGCGAAATGAGAATGAAGTGCATAGGAGGATGCCCTTTGTTTTGGAGATATTTTAAACCGGATGACTATATCGACAAATTCGCTATTTCACCCCAGTTATAGCAAAAAACTCATCACCCTCTTTATTAAACTTAAAATATTCTTTTTCATTTCCTTGATTATAGAATTTTATATTTCTACATCCCATTTCCTGCATATGCTTTTTCAAATCTTTCTGCAAAATTGGATTATAAGTAGTTTTAAAAGTTTTAAATGTAGTGTGATTATTATTCGTGACTCCTGCAATAATATTAAAAACCACCTTCCTCTTTAAATAATTATAAATATATAAGAATGTAAATTTATCTTGCTGTATCGCGTTATATTTTTTCTTATCCTTCAATAATTTGTCATAATTTCTTTGGCTTATAATAAGCATTCCATTTGGCTTTAACGCATTAAACATTTCTCCAAGAGCTTTCTTCAGATCTTTTTCAGTTTGCATATACGCCAAAGAATTGCCAAGGCAAGCCACGACGTCATATTTCTTTTCGCCATATACTGATTTTATTTTTCTAAAATCGCCTACTTTTAAATCGGCCTTTATATTAAATTTTTTTAAATTTATTTTTGCCTGTTTAATCATCCCTGAAGACAAATCCATTCCATCGACTTTACATCCAAGCTTTGATAAAAGGATTACATGAATCCCCGTACCACATGCACAATCTAAAATTTCATTTTTCTTAGAATTTTTTTTAAAAATATATTCGAAAAAGGATTTGCCAAACAAACGTTCTTCGATTGGAAGCATGATATCGTGAATAGAAGCGAAATTATTGTAGAACTTAGCGTTTAATTTTGAAGAATTTGTTGCCATGAATATTTATATATCATGCTCATATTAACACTGATTTATTTACTCGTCATCTGCCAAACGCCGTCCCAATTCCACGCCGGGTGGTTTTTAATGAAAGTTTCACAGCGAGAAATATAGGTTTTGGATGGGCCGTCATCTGGATAGATCTTTAAGGCTTCTTCAAAAGCGGTTTTTGCTTCTTCGAATCTGCATTCGCGATACATGGCAAGCGCTTTTTCGAATTCAGATTTTAAGCTTGCACCGATTTCAGAAAAGTTATTTTTCTCCGCCATAAGCTCATAAATGTGAATCGGCTTGAGTTTTCCGACAACGCGAATCAAATCGATTTCACGAAAAATAAATTTATCTTTTGTAAGCTCGTATGTTGGCTCTGCAACAATAATGTTTGTGCCAAATTGTTTATTCGCAGATTCAAGACGGCTCGCCGTGTTTACCGTATCGCCGATAATTGTGTAATCAAAGCGGTTTTCCGAACCAAGGTTACCGACGATTGCAGGACCTGTTGTAATACCGGATCTGAAATTTATCATCTGAAAATTACCGATTTTTAAACTGTTATTAAATTCTTCGAGAGCGCGGCGCATTTCAAGAATCGTTCTGCATGCAAGTTCGGCATGATTCGCTTGATCGATTGGAGCGTTAAAGAAAGCCATAATCGCGTCACCTTCAAATTTATCGAGCGTGCCTCCGTGCGCCAAAATCACTTTAGACATCGCGGAAAAATATTTGTTCAAAATGTTTGTTAACATTTCCGGCGGTAAAAGCTCCGAGTATGAAGTGAAGCCCTCTATATCCGTGAAAAATACGCTGATTTCTTTTTTCTCTCCGCCAAGTTTTAACATTTCCGGATGCTTGATAATTTCATTTACAACAGATTCGTTAACGTAATGGCCGAATGCATTTTTGATTGCTGATTTTGCTTTATACTCGGCAAAATATCGATATATCAAACTTGAAATATATGCGAGCAAAATGGATAAATATGGATAAACCATATCTGCGATTTCCGCGGAATTGCTCGTTTTATCAAACATGTATTTTGCATATAAAAAGTGTAGACCTGAAAGAATAATTATTATTAAAATTCCGGCGATAAAATGAAAATTTGTCGCGAATAAAATCGTGATTGTGGCTAAAATAAAGCAAATCGCGAGAGTCATCGTGCGGCTTTGCGGCACCAAATAATCTTTATTCAAAATCGTTTCGATCGCTTGCGCCTGAATTTCCACACCAGACATCGGCGTTGATGTTGAAATTGGAGTGTATTGCAAATCTTGAAGAGATTTTGCTGTTGCACCAATCATTACTATTTTATCTTTGAATTCAGAAGGATCAACTTCGCCGTTATAGACGTCTACAAATGAGAATTTTTTGAAACGGGAAATACCGACCGCGCCTTTATAATTAATAATCATGCCATCGCTGGACGGCGTTGAGCCTGCGGGATACGCAATATTTGGATATGCAAATTGCGCTATAGCAAGCGGCAAATTGAGATTCGGATCTTCTTTATATATCACTGCTAACGGAATTCTTCTGACGACATTATCAGCATCTGGAAGGACGCTGACGTTTCCTGTCTGCGCACTTTTACGAATAATTTCAATCGGATTAATTATTGATGTTGCACTTAAATAACTCTGCGGTTTTTCGGTTTGGATAACGGCGTTTTGCGCGATAAAAACATTGCCATATTTTCCGAGCTCATCCGCAAATGCGATGTCATCCGGATGATTATCTTTAAAAATGAATGAGCTCAAAAAGTCCACAAAATCTTTTGCGTTTTCAGGAGTGAGACTTTTGATTTCATTGAATTTTGCCTTCATCGCATCTTCCGGAATTCCGCGAGTGCGTGTGGAAAATAAGATATCGAATGCAACGGCTTTTGGAGAACCTTTTTCAATTTCATTAAGCGCTTTTGCGTAAAAAGTTCTGCGCCAGTTTTGAAAACGACCGAGACCGGATGCATCATCAAGGCTTTTATTATCGATTTCAACAATAACGATATTTTGGCTTAAATCTGCGTTTTTTTGATATAGAACGTTTTGAAGTTTGAGATTCCAAGATTTAAGCGCACCTGAAAAAATTCCCGCAGAAACGAGCACGGAAACCAAAACAAGCATGCCGGCAAGCGCCAAAATTTTTGTTTTTATTTTTTGCATAATAATTATTGCGCGAAACGACGCGCTAATATCATGAAATTATAGCATACAAATGCGGAAAATGCAAGAATGGCTTAGCGATTTATTTTGCCATCAAGCACTCTTCGAACTGCAACTCTGGCCATATGCGCCCAATACGTCGGTCCGCCGATTTTTTTTGCCGCAATAATTCCGGCCATAGCAAGAGTCAAAGCTGCGCTTGATAAGTCGCCTGCGTGAATGCGCGTGTTGACTGCACAACCGCCACCACCGCCTTTATCAGCCGGTTCAACTTCATATGCGTCGTCACCTGCTGTATCTGTGCCGGTTGATCCTTCTTCACCGATTGCATCTGCATCATCACCAGTCGCTTCTGCCTGTTCCGGTTTTACTGTATCGTTTCCTGTATCAGCTGCTTCTTCAACAACTTCATTAACTTCCGCTGGAGATTCGGGATTTTGTTCTGGCTTTGATTCCGCTGTATCAACTTCTTCGACCACTTCCTCAACCACTTCTTCAACAACTTCAACGGCTTCTGCCGGACTTTCAACTTGTTCAGGTTGTGTTTCTTCAGCCTGTACAACTGTTTGCTGAGTATGAATTCTCATCCATGTTCCGGAAATTGCGAGTGCAACGCCTTCGTCACCGGTTTGTCCTTGATATGGCTCATCGGATTGCGGGAAATCGACACCTGCTGTACCTGCATTATCCGCAGAACCTTCTCCCATTTCAATTGTAAAATCCGTTCCTGCGGGAATAACGACTGTCATATCTTCAGATGTAGATCCTGTGTTTGTGATAACAACATCGGAATCTTGAGGAATGGAAACAGTTGTTTCATTGCCTTGAGTGATCACATCCGCGTCTCCGAAAACCGTATGACCAGGAGTTGTCTGAACTTCGGCTGAAGTGCCGTATAGTTCTTGAGTTGAAGCAGAAACATCTGCTGAATTTTGGCATGCGTCGCCAATGCCTGTGCCGGTTGTATCAATTTGAGAAGGATTCGGGACAGTTGAACAGTTATCGACAGAATCAATTATACCATCACCGTCTTGATCAATAACGGCTTCGCAAGCATTTCCAATGCCATTGCCATCTGTGTCGAGTTGGTCGTTGTTTGGAGTCGATGGGCAGTTGTCGTCGAAGTTATTGATTTGATCGCCATCTGTGTCTGGGGCGCTTGCTACAGATACGAACCCGTTATATCCGATGCCTTTTGTTGCTGAATTTGCGACAGTATTATCTTGATTCAAAATAAGGTGAATCATTTTCGCCTGTCCTGCTGAAACTGTTTGCTGAAAAAGATCGAGAACGTTTGGATTGACCTTTGAGAAACCACCTATCATAGTTCCGCAGTTTGGGACTAATGCGTGAAGAACGTCTCCGGAGACTGCGATTTGGACACCGGCGGATGGGTTGGAGATGTCAATGGAAGAAATATTATCACCTGCTCCAGTCATGAACCAGAATTCACTAGTGTCAGGTCTAATTCCTAATATAGATTGCGCACTGTCACTCATATCAACTGTTTGTGGCTCTGCTTGAAGATTATTTTCATCATATATTCTTACTTCAGAGTATGTAACAACGATAACTTTTCCATTATGGACCGTTATACTATCAGCGCGATCAGATGGCAACGGGATCTTCCCAGACTCTGCATATTGGTTTGTGCCATTTAAAGAAAAACGTTGAAACTGATTTTGATTATCTGCTTGTGTCCCTGCGTATAGATCTCCATTCGGAGCGAAGCTCAAAGACTGAACAGTCGGTTGCAACCCAGTTTCCGCTTTCGGATTTGGGGTTAAGGTCTGACTTGATCCATCTTTGAATGTGACGATAATCTGCCCCTCATTCGCAGGCTGATTGGCTACAGCGAACACATCTTGAGACTCTGATGAAGCGAGATAATTTGGATAAGATATTGCATCTGTTGTTCCAATTCCACTTAAACCTTTAGGGTCACGAAATGATATAGCCCCTTGTTCGCCGCCTAATGTTGCCCCTAATCTATTACTTGTAAAAGCAACTTCATCCGCTCCGTATTGTCCGCCCGCAGGCACAGCAACTCCAGCTGATACAACTCCGTCTGTAACCGTTATCGCTCTTAAATTTCCGCTTTCATCGGCTGTTACAATTCTATCTAATTCTTTTGATAAAACCTCGCGCGAGATCGCACCTGCTGTGAAAAGAGTTAAAAGAACTCCAATTGCCCTTTTTGGTCCTGATGAATTTACTCTATCAAATTCTTCAGCTGGCACACCACCAACTTTTAAATACTCTTTAGCCTCATCGGCTAAACTAGATCTATTATTTCTTGAGCTTGGCAAATTAATCATTTTTAATTTTATTAAAGGAGGTTATAATACTATATATTAACCTTGTTTGTCAAGGCTTTTGGTAAATGTAGTCAAAGCCGGTTGGAGTCTCATAAATGTTGGCTCGAATCATGTGTCTGAAGCCTCCTGAATAGCCTTCGCCGATAATAACGGGAACGCCCGATATTTGGCTTGTTCCCGCGGCAGGATCGCCGTTTGTTTTATACAAAATCTGATATTCAAGATTTGGGATACTTGTACTGCCATCAATACCTCCCGCGAAGTAATGCTTGCCTGCAAATGGAAATTCGAGGGTGAGGCGGAGATAAGGGTTTGTGATTTTTTTCAAAGCTTCAGAAATTCTCTTCTTTCCTTTAGTCTCTGGCGTTTTTATATTTATCATACCCATAGCAGGGTTTAACGCATCCTCAGCATCCAACACCGCAAACCCAATCTCTTGTTTGTTCTTGATATTCCAAGCTGTGATATTTGAACTATTCGTTGCGTTTTTATCAGTTATATCCTTTATCGGCACCATATAGCTCCCATCATTCTCTGTATACAGCCCCCAGTTAACAATCGTATCTGCGGTATTTGTAGGCGCATACATCCCATACCTCTTCCCTGCTTCACACATTCCCGCCCCTTCGTATATCAACTCGTCCCCGGTTGGGCCATTGCCTTGGTCTCCATTTGCTCCACCGCCCGGACTATCTCCACCATTCGAACTCTTTATCGCTTTTGCATCACATGCCGTGCGAACCCTTACTTGAAAAGCGCTAAACTCAATTTGTTGTTTCTTTCCTTCTCCATCAACCCCATATAAAGGAATCTCTATCGCTGAATCCGTGTCTTTCAATTTATTCCAGTTGCATGGATGATCTTGCGGTTCACCCATACCGCCATTACTTATAGTTTTTTCCATGTCTGCCACCATGGCTGTGCTTTCCGTCGTAGAAATATATTTCATTAATGAACTTGTAAAGCTTTTCATATCGATTGGCGCATTATACGCATCACAATCTTTGCCAGCAGTGCCTGAACCCGGAAACGGATATGAGCTCCAAATCGTAGTATCGTCGCTATCTGTAATTGCATTCGTCAGCCCTTCGTCCGCCCCAACGCCAAGCACTTTCCATTGCATATCGCCCGCACCTTCTTCGTCACCACTCGGCGCGCCGGACAGAACTCCTCCCGGATGCGGATGCTTATAATTATAAAGCGCGGTTTCCATCGCTGTTTCCGCGTTATAAAAAGCTTGAGTGGATTTATATGAACCGCCTGTGCTTGTTGCCATGTTTGTCGCGGTGTTTGCGACGGTTGTGGAAATCGTCAGCATGGCCATCATAAAAATAAGTGCGACGATGACCGCGATTCCTTTGCGCTGATTTTTATTTCTTTTCATCATATTATTTGCTTTTTACCTCATTCATAAGCCTTGGAGTCGCAGTTGTTTGGATTGTCACCCCGGAAAAATTATCCGCTGCGCTTCCAAAATATATTTTTGATGGCTTGATTGTCATCACGATTGTCACGCTTGGTTGATAAACATATTCCGGCATTGCATAAGCCTTATATGGATCGTTCCATGGCGTAATATAAAAACGAAGATCCGTGATATTTGTGCGCGACGAACTAACCGGATAAAAATCGCCACCATGCGGATATCCCGGATCGCTCCAATCGCCACCTGAATAAGTTAAAGTATTTATACTGTCACACGTTTCACTTTCTCTCCTAAATCTATCCGGAATCCCATCTTTTGGTTCGCTGTCACATCCCACGACTTGCACGTTTGATAAAACGTATTCGCAAGGATTAAGCGCCGCACTACAACTTGCGCTTTCTCCTGTATTCAGCTCTGTTCCATAAACTTTTTTCGTAAATCCATCCGGACTAATCAATGCCAATTTATTTTCATAATATGCCGTAGTAGCCGCATCTCCATATCCAAGCGCCGTCGTGCCACTAATAACTCCATGTTCAAACATGCCCGCATATTCACCATACGTCAGACCAATTGAACCATGTAAGTTACCTTCGTAATATCCTTCATAATCCACTGCGTTATTTTGCACTTCTGTTGCGAGCAAATTCATGACCAGTTGCGCGTCTTCTGTTACCGCCTGGTTCATGGAAATATATTTATTTGTGCGCATAATATCCGCCAAAGCTTGCGCCGTTAGACCGCTTACAACACCAACAAGTCCAATCGCGATGATCATTTCGATGAGCGTGAACCCTTTTCTTTGTGTACCTAATTTTGGCTTATTTATGCTCATTTCTGATAGTTATTATAAAAAGTTTCGGACATGCTAATTTCTTTTGCGCTAGATCCCAAGCCCCATTGGACAATTGAATCGACTTTTATTTTTATTGCTTTATTTGGATCCGGTCCAGTCGGATCATACGTTGGCGTAATTTTTATCATTCTATAAAATTTTGTAGCAGGATTTGTTGAATCGACTGTATAAAATTTGCCGTTGTTTGTTTCGCCAAGCTTTAATTGATAATAAGAGTTATCACCACATGGCGGCGTTGTTTTTAGATCTAATGCGCATGACGCTCCAGAACTCACCAAGTCAATTTTAAAATCTTTTGGCGAACCATCTATTTCACTGAAATTTAAAATATAATTTTGATGAATACCACCACCCAAATGAAAATCCTGTATTCTGCAATTTGTCTGCGGGCTCGTTGCCGTTGGCTCAAAATTCCAACATGCCGCATCGCTATATCGAATCAAATTTGAATTAATCACTTTTCGCACAACCTCAACTCCCTCGCGAGAAAGATTTTGCGCAATTAAAGTATCACGAATTGTCATCACGGTTTTAAACGCCACGGAAACAATAAAGATCGAACCGACGATCACGGTTTCGATTACAAAAAGCGAAACTATAACTTCAATCAATGTTGTGCCGCGCCTTTTATTCATCATGATTTTTCCGGCAAACCGGATGAGTTACGATATATTTTAATTTGTTTTTGAGGGTTAGTTCCATCGCAAGCTTTATAGCAAACGGAAATGAGGGCAAAGTCCGCAGGCGCAGGTGGAGCAGGTGTTTTATTCATCTGTAGATTAAATCGACCAAGCGGTGGATAGTACAAAAACGTAACATTGTCAAAACCGTCTAACTTTAAATCGTAGTTATCCGGAACATCATAAGCCTCTAGAACATAATCCGCTGAATTATCACTTGCTGGAGGCAAATTTGAATTATCCCATTTAGTCACAGCACTGTTGTATTTATCTTTATCGTTATCGTAATCCGCAAAAAGAATTACCCTAAGCTTTCCATCATATTCTGTTGTCTGCAAATAAACCCCGTACGCATTTGCTGTAGTTTTATCTATTGTGCTGCCATCATGATTTGCATCCGTATAATCTGTAACCTGCTTGCCATTCACCGCAAAACCACGAGCCTGCTCAATCATGCTACTGATTTTTGCATATGCCTCATTCAGCTTCGCGACTCTTTGCATCCCACTTATTCCGTTCACGCCACTAACTGCCAAAATGCCGATCAATACAATAACTATCAGGATTTCGATCAATGTAAATCCGTGTCTTTGAAAACTTTTGAGGGGCGCAGTCTTCTGCATGAAAATATTTTAGCACCTCGCGATACAAAAGTTAAATTTTTCGCAATACATTTGCGCGAATTTTAATTCCCTTGGCTGATGCCCGAACCCATTGTTCCATTAAATATTGGGAGGTCTTTTGAGGATGGCTTATATATGATAGAGATTGAAGCCGCCCCGTCCAAACCGCCTGCCAATTTAGCATCATCTTCAATTGGAATGGGCTCGCCTGTACCGGTATCTTGCTTTACAGCGCGCAAACACCAGATATTCCCGTCTTGATATTCAGCCGTTTCTCCAAAAGTATTGTCATTTGAACTTATCGAGCCTTCAATTACAAGTTGCGCCCATAGTTTATCATCAAGCGTGGAAAATTTTGACATTGTGCTTTCGTCATAGCTATAAACTCCTCCATCTGCGAAAATCTGAACTTGTAAATTTCTCACATTATCTCCGATGTAAACATTTCCTCCCATTGTATTTTCCTTTATAGCAATTATTCCAAGCTGGATGTTCGCATCGCTTTTAAAGTCACTTCCAATATAGACATCGCCGCCAACCACAACGATAGTTTTGCTTTTTGTCCAAGTATCAAATCCGTAATTACTATCCAAAACTACGTCTGTATTTTTCAAAACCGCAGTAAAGTCATCTTGCTGAAGATCTGTCACGCTACCTTGATTACCATAATAATTTCTCAACTTTTCAACGTTTCTAATTATAAGCTCTCTATTTGGAGATTCTTTTTCTGAAATAATAGCTTCGCCCTGCGTGTTGCCGCTT
>Ga0172379_10005974_pt1 | contig 16626 bp, 20 predicted proteins | sample GrowelOW334metaG_FD_119756 | JGI IMG/M metagenome (GOLD analysis project Ga0172379, IMG submission 119756) | Groundwater microbial communities from an aquifer near a municipal landfill in Southern Ontario, Canada - Groundwater well OW334 metaG | ecosystem: Environmental > Aquatic > Deep... | reverse complement strand
ATCTTTTTCATTTTCAAATTTCATTGTCCAATAAATTCCCATTGTATCAAACATTAATGAAGCAATGTTCTGGCTGACATCTTTAGGTAAATTAGAAAGTTCTTCTGCAATAACTCCGAGGGTATAAGATTTTCCCGAACCTCTCTTCCCCGCCACGAGGACGACATGACTTCTTGCAACATCCATAAATATTTTATTACTTAAAGAAGTATATTGTCCCATCTTAACATATCCTTTTCCTAAATACACTAATCCTCTATCTCCAAAATGTTTTTTATCAGATTCATCTCTTCCAAGAATTATATCATAACCCATGCAACAATCCCTCTGATATTCCCTTCTTTTTATTCATTATATAAAATATCAATCAAGCTTTTAATATTTATTCATGATTAAACTAGTTTCACCATAAAGTTTTTAAAAGGGATTTCTTTATGTTTGAAATGGAAGAAGAAAAAAGAGAAGGAGAATCTCACCATAGAAAAGTTAATCTTACTGAAAAAGTAAGGGAAAATCCTTGGATGCTTTCTACCTTTGTCTGTGGAGTTTTATCTGTAGTATTATTATTCTCACTTTTCTCTGGGGGATTTACAGGAAATGTTACTAAAGCCGTAGCTGGAGAAAAAATCTTAAATTTCTATCAATCTATGGGGGTTGAAGGACTAAGTCTTGAATCAGTAAATGAAGTTTCTGGACTTTATGAAGTAAACTTAAAATACAAAGAACAAACAATTCCAATATATGTAACAAAAGATGGAAAATCATTCACAGAGAAATTAAATCCGACAGGAGATGTTGTTTCTGATACGCCAATTAATCAAAATACACAAACAGATGTTCCAAAAACAGACAAGCCAAGTGTTGAACTTTATGTTTTCACTTATTGTCCTTATGGAACTCAAATGGAAAAAGCAATGATTCCAGCTGTTAAATTACTTGGAGACAAGATTGACTTTAAGATAAGGCAAATTGGAGCAATGCATGGAGAATATGAAAAAATTGAAGCACGAAGGCAATTATGCATAGAAAAGAATTACCCTGCTAAATTCTTAGATTATATTCTTGCATTCGATAGCGATTCAACTTGCTCAACAGGAGACGCAACTTGCGTTGCTACAAAGACAAAATCAATTTACTCTAAATTAGGAATTGATGGAGCTAAGATAGATACTTGCATGACTTCAGATGGGGTTACAATGTATAATGCAGAAGTGAGCAATGCTCAATCTAAAGGAGTTGGTGGAAGTCCAACATTGATTATTAATGGAGTTAATTCACAAGCAAGCAGAAGTCCAGAAGGAGTTAAAGGGGCAATTTGTTCGGCATTCAATAATGTTCCAACTGAATGTAGTCAAACATTAGACACCAATCAAGCATCAGCAGGATTTGGGTCAGGAACAAGTTCTGGAAGTTCAGCAGCAAGTTGTAACTAGATTTTAAATTCTTAAATATTTTTTAGCTAATAATTAAACTTCTATAAAACTATAAAAACCCAATAAGATTAATTTTTCTATGAGAACAGCAGAGATACAATTAGGAAAAAATGGATTAACTGAAAATTTTATCCAAACATTAAAAGGGTATTTTCAATCACATGACAGCGTTAGAATTTCTGTTTTGAAATCTGCAAGAGAAGAAAAAAGCAAAATGAAAGAATATTCAGATGAACTTTTGGAAAAATTAGGAAAAAATTACACTTCAAAATCAATTGGATTTAAGATAATTCTTAGGAAATGGCGTAAAGCGAGGAGAGAATAAATCTTTCTATTATTTAAGTCGAGCAAGGATTCAGTTATTATTCACTAACTATTTTTTCTTTCCTTCTTCAGAAATATCTTTCATCAATTTTTCTATATTCTCTTTTTTGATTGTTTTTGTTTTGGCTTTTTTAACACCCCAAGTTCCAATTTCCATATCCTTATCTTTATAGACATCTTTTCCAGTAAATATGCTCATTTTTACATCTTTTTTATTATTCTTCCAATCTTTACTAAATCTTGCACAATATGTTCCACTAGTAGATATATCCAAGATAGAAGGATGGAGGTTATCTATTACACAAAAAGGACTTCCAGCAGCAACAGTGTGAAGTATCACATTTTCTTTCCCTTTGAATTTTTTCATAAGTTCATCGTTGCTTTCTGCATCTTTCCCCAAATTAATTTCTGTTCCAGATTGAAGAATAAACTTTCTAAATTTCATATTAATAACAAATAAGAATAGTTTTTATATTTATTTTTTCAACCACTTATCCACGATTTTTAAACATCTCCTTTGACTCTCCCATGTAAGTTTTTTTATTGCTTTATTAAACTGATTCCATTCGTAACCAGAATGTTCTCTTTTGTCAATTTTAACATTTCCCTTTTTGACTTCAACAGCATACAAAGAAAATTTCTGTCCAAAAATTCCCTTTCTATCTTTGTATTCTTTTTTGTACCGATATTTTCCAGAAATATTGAATTTTTTTATATTCAAGATTTTCAATCCAGTTTCTTCTTTAACCTCTCTCTTCACAGCCATTTTTTTTGTTTCGAATAAATCAATTCCTCCCTTTGGAAATTCCCATCCAATCCAATGTTTTTTTCTCTTAAGAAGAAGATATTCAATACTATTCCCTGTCTTGGAATAAGCTACTGCAAAAATAGCATTTCGAAATTTCTTAAGTTTCATAAACATAAAACACAAAATGACTTTTTATACTTTTTTTATATAAATCTTTAAAAAAGTATATTCTGTAGAGAAATTTATGAAAATAATCACAAAAAAACAGGGGCAAATTATAAGGAAATTTACTTTAGAAAGAAATCTTCAATTAAATGTTGTTCCAGAGTCAGTAGATGGGAAAGTAGTTAGATTAAGTGCAATAGGAGAGATTAGTCAAGAAGAGTGTTCATTATATGTTAGAGGTAAAACAAAACCATCACGCGTTTACCCCCCTACGTTTTGGAGTTCAATTAGCTCTTTATTCAAATCTTATTATTCAAGCTTATTTACCTAATTATAACTCTTTTTAAAGATTTTTATACTATTTCTTCCAAGTCTTCAATGCTACTTCCAATTCAACATGAGTTTTTGCATATTCATTTAAAGAAATCTTATTCATTGTTGCATTAACCGCCTGCCTCATTGCTCTTGCTCCTGCTTCTGTTCCAAAAGGATGTCCATGAATTCCGCCTCCAGCCTGTATAACCAAATCTTTTCCTAAATGATTAATTAAGAAAGGAATATAACGAGGGTGAAGTCCTCCAGATGAAACTCCAAGAACAGGTTTTATTTTTCCCCATTTTTGTTCAAGTATTTTTTTTGCTTCTCCAATTCTCATTTTTTCTATTTCTTCTTGCAACGCTTCAATGTCTTTAACATCTCCTTCTAATTTTCCAATTCCTGTTCCAATATGCAAAGTATCTACTCCAATCAGCCTTGCAAAATCAGCAATAACCATCATGTTCATTCCTTGGTCAGGATTTCTATCAAAAGCAGCGTGCATTGCTCTATGTGCATGAATCGCCATCTTAAAATTTGATTCCCTTAATGTCTGCAATGAAGCCCAGCCAGCAGTAAGAATGTCTATCATAACAAATTTGCCCCCTTGGTTTTCAACAAGTTGTGCTCGTTTAATCATCTCTTTTGTTTCTGCAGTTATATTTACAAGATATGCTTTTTTCTCTCCGGTTTCACTTTCTGCTTTGTCAGCCATCTCTAATGTTTTTGTTAATCTATTCTCAAATGTATTAAATCTTTGAGAAGAAAGGTTTTCATCATCTTTTACAATATCGCATCCCCCTTTCCAAGATTCATAAGCACTTTGGCTATGATGTTCTGTGTTTAATCCAAGTTTTGGTTTTATTATTGTTCCAACTAACGGACGATTTGGAATTTTCATCATTTTTCTGATTCCTTCAATCCCATGTTTTGGCCCTTTAAATCCGTCGAGGATTTTTTTCGGAAATGAAACATCTTCTAATCTAATTGTTTTAACTGCTTTCATTCCAAAAATATTTCCTGCAATAGAAGATAAAATATTCGGAGCATTATCTTTTTCAAAAAGAGGTTCAGGATATGCCACTTTTATATAATGCCCTTTGATAGAAAAAACTTTTGCTCTTAATTTTTCAACATACTTTTGATTTTCAACTTTTGTCCATGTTCCAGTGCTTGATTCAAGGGCAACAGTATTTGCCGCCTTTTCCATAGACATCTTATTTGGAGAAATTTTAAATAAGCAGACTAAATCTCTTCCTCTTGGACGATACCTTAAATTAACAAAATCAAGTTTTTGCGCTTTCATTTTCTCCTCTTATAGAATAAATGTCAAAAAGAGTTTTTATATTTTAAGTTTTAAGAATTTTTCTTAATTCTTGTTCCGTCGCTTGTATCATCTATGGAATATCCTATTTTTTCAATTCTTCTTCTAATATTATCTGATTCTTCCCAATTTTTCTTTTTTCTCATTTCTTCTCTTTCCTTAACTAATTTTTTCACTTCAGCAGGAATTTCAATTTCTTCATTTTTTGTTAAATCTAAATCAAATACCTTGTCAATTTCTTTTATTGTCTCAATCTTTCCCTGTGCATCTGTATCTCTAACTAACTTCCATACAACTCCCAATGCTTCTGGAGTATTCAAATCATCATCCATTGCCTCTCTAAACTCTTTAAGATATTTTGTATTAACTTTCTTGTCATCTTTTAAATCCGAAATTATATTTTTTAATCTTTCATAAGCTGTTTTTGCATCATCCAATGCTTTTTTGGAAAAATCAATTGGTTTTCTATATTGAGTTGAAATAGCAAAGTATCTTATAACATTCCCATTATAATCTTTCAATAAATCTCTAATTGTTTTGAAATTCCCTAAACTCTTGCTCATTTTTATTTTGTCAACATTAACCATTCCATTATGCACCCAATAATTTACGAATTTTTTTCCTGTCGCTGCTTCGCTTTGTGCAATTTCATCTTCGTGATGAGGGAAAATTAAATCTTGTCCGCCTCCATGAATGTCTAATGGAAGTCCAAGAATTTTTTCAGACATTGCAGAACATTCAATATGCCATCCAGGTCTTCCTTCTCCCCAAGGAGAATTCCAAGATGGTTCGCCTTTTTTTGAAAATTTCCATAAAACAAAATCTTCTTTATTTCTCTTGTCCTCTTTAACAGCAACTCTTTTTCCAGCAATTAAATTTTCTGTATTTTGGTGAGATAATTTTCCATAATCTTTGAATTTGGAAACATCATAATAAACCCCATCATTTTTTATTATGTAAGTATAACCTTTTTCTTCTAGTTTCTTTACAAGATTAATCATTTCAGGAATATATTCTGTTGCCTTTGTTTGAACATCTGGCTTGTCTACCCCAATCTTTCTATAGTCTTCTAAATGGGCCTTGAGATTTCTTTCTGTTAATTTTTTTATATCTTCTTTTAATTCATTTGCTTTGTTTATTATCTTATCATCCACATCTGTAATATTAGAAACAAACTTGACTTCATACCCTAAAAATTTTAAATATTTTCTTAGAATATCAAATGAAATTTGTTGCCTGGCATGTCCTAAATGAGGAACATCATTTACAGTTGGACCACAAACATACATTCTTACAACCCCCTTTTTAATCGGTTTAAAAGTTTCTTCTTTTCTTGTTAAAGTGTTATATAATTTTAAAGGCATTATCAACTAAGAGATATGATATTTTTAAATTTAATCAGATTAGCCGTGAGCAGAATTTTCTTTATTATTTTGCCTTAATGTGTACTTCAAAAGATTCATCAAAGCTTCTTCCATCCTTTGAGGATACAGCGACACTATACCCTATTGTACACAGGGGAGTTGATACAGGAATTTCAAAACTAATCTTCTTATAAGTACTGCCCCCAGATTCTAAAACAATATTATTTCCAGTTTCTCCCAAAATAATCAAATCCATTGCTTTTTGTTCAGTAAAACTGCTTGGGCAATTTTTCCCAATTTCTGTTCTAGTAGAATAGCTATATTCATCTTTGTCATTTCCTAAATTTTTTATTCCAATTAAAATCCCATCATTTGTTCCCTGTTTTATTTCAATAAATCCTGTTGCTGGATAAATAACCACTTCTTTGTCATCTGCAAATAACTTGTTTATCTCATTTCTCATTTGTTGTTCAGTCAAATCAACTGTTCCTTTTGCAACAGTAAAAATATTTTTTATTAAAACAACTCCAAGAATTAACAAAGTAACTAATAAGACAATTGTAACAATTGTCCCTACAGACATTTCCATTTGAGCTTTTTTAGAATTAATCATTTTAGGTTATAGAAGTTTTATTTAACAAAGGAGCAAGAACACTTGCGTATAAGATAATTATAACTACACTTAATACAAATCCGACTATGTTTAAAATCATTCCAATTTTTCCGAATTTTGTCTTATGTTTTTTCTGTTGGATAAAGCAAAAAACAAATCCTATTACTGACAATATTAATCCAACCCATCCAGAGAATACAATCCCTAATACCCCTAAGGTAAATCCAGAAATTCCAAGTCCTTCATTTTTATCATCTATCTTTTCTTTTTCGACCATCTTTTTGTAATCAATTAAATCTTTTGCTTTTTATAAATGTTTCTCGCAATCTCCCAATTTTGGAATTTTATTAATTCTAAAGGTTTAAAAGTTAACAATTTATTATTTTATTATCCGCGAGAGATGGATGAATAAGGGATCATAGCTCAGCGGGAGAGCACTACGCTGAAGACGTAGGTGTCCTGGGTTCGACTCCCAGTGGTCCCATTTTGTAGTTGTAAATATAGTTGCAAGTTGGGAATAAGCCACCTTTTGTTGTTCTCCGCAACTTAATGCAGACAGAACATGTTAACATTCAACTATGCGGTTTTAAACCTTGCACCAGTCAAGATGTTCGTCTCATCAAATCTCATTCTTCAAAGTTCCAGCCATGCTTTCATAACTCGGAATGAGCTGTGCCGTTTCTGTAACAGAGCTTTGCTTCACAGCAATTCATTTTCACGAATGACTAAATTAATTCTCAAGCTTAATACTTGAGAGGTGGGCGGACCTTCCTCAGAATTAGCGATTATAATTCATCACTTATCCATTTAAGGATTAATCCCGAAGTTAACTACCCAACTTGCAAAACTTCAATGAAAGAAGAGTTTTTAAGCTTTATCTTACATCCTTTTTTATGAAAAGGGGGAAGTTGAAAATTAATTGGCGACTTTTAATTTTATGTTTTGCAATAACTTATTCAGTTGCTTTTATCGGAAGTCTTTTTACAATCCAAGGAGTAAATAGCGAATGGTATCAATCAATTAGACCTTCAATAACTCCTCCGAATTGGGTTTTTCCAATTGTCTGGAATATTTTATTTTTTCTTATAGCAATCTCATTATATTTTCTTATGATAAGTTCGAAGAATAAGCAGATGAAAACAAAAGTTTACATCTTTTTTGGAATTAATTTTTTATTGAATATTTTATGGAGTGTTTTTTATTTCTCAATGAAAAACCCAGCACTAGCCTTTATCGAGTTGATTATTTTGTGGGGTTCAATAATCTCAATGATTTTTATTAGCTTTAAGGTTAGCCGAAAATCATCGTGGCTTTTAGTGCCGTATTTACTATGGGTCAGTTTTGCAGGTATCTTGAATTATCTTAGTGCTTTTGCATAAAGCAAAATTCCTGCAATCGGTCAGTAGGGTTCTTCATCCATTTTTTATCATCTCCTTTTTATTTGAATGTGAATATAAGAGGTTGGGATACAGGAGCAGAGCCCCTGTATCCGAGGGGTTGAATGAGATTAAATTTCCAGAGGATATCTAACTCTTTTTTCTAAATAAGTAAACTAAAAGTTCTTTATAAAGCGTAAGAAACAAAGCTATATACAGACGATATATAGGAATGATACATTAAAATTCTCTAATACATAAAACTTTAAAAAAGGTGAAAAGGTTTGATTTTTATGAGTTTAAGTTCACTAGTCATAGAATACAAGTGGATGCTTGAAGTTTTTTATGCTTTAGCAATAACCGCTATTTGCATGCTTGTTGTATTAAAGACAGATAAGTTTTACAAGTTAAGTCTTCATCAAGGAATAAGATATTTTAGAAACGCGTTTTTCTTTTTTGGAATTGCATTTGTAGGAAGGTATGTTTTTGGAATCTTTTCTGATTTAGCTTTGCATTCTGCATTTATAGTTGGATTCTTTTTTGAATATTTTTTAATCATGGCTGGCTTTTTCCTTCTTTATAGTTTAATCTGGAAAAAGATAGAATCTCCTAATGAAACTTATCTAACTTCTTTATTCAATGCAAAAATAATGATATTTCACGGGATGGCTTTAGTTTTAGCACTTTTGGATAAAACACTGCAAACTTATTACTTCATGTTCTTCTCACAAATGATAATCTTTGCTTATGCTTCAGTATTATCTTACAAAAATTACAGAAAAAATGCTAAGCACGACTTTCCCAAGTTTTATTTTGTAGCAACAATGATTGGATTTGTTGCTTGGACAATTAATTTCTTAGCAGCATCTTATTTCGAATGGCATCATGGATTATTGATTGATGTAGGATTAATGAATATCATGTTTTTCCTTTTATTCTTATATGGGGTTGTAAAAGTAACTAAAAAATAAAATGACTACAAAGAAACGTGAAAGGTTGGATGTTATAAAGGATATAATTCAAACAATAAAGGACAATAGGCAGATAAAGCCAACTCGTCTTTTGTACGCATCTAATCTTTCTCCACAAATGTTCAAGGAATACATCAATGAATTGATTAGTAAGAAGTTTATCAAATTGGATATTGATGGAAAAGACAAGAAAACATTCTCTTTAACAAAGAAAGGGCAGGATTTTTTGATGGAATACAAAGTAATTGAAAGTTTTATTGAAAATTTCGGGCTTTAAAATTTAGTAAAGAGTATCAAGGGCTTTTCTTATGCTATTATTTTCATAAATGAGAGAAGTTACTCTATTTGGAACAAAAATAGCTAATTCACTGGTTTCCATAGAAAATTTTTCTGACAATCTAATTGTTTTGTCTGTTAATTCTCTAGCATAGTCATAGTCGCTTTTCTCTATAGCTTCCCTTGTTAAACTAATATTTTGTTTAATTAATGGATAATATGCATATGCTTTTTCTTCGAAATCTTTGTAGACTAAATTGCAGAATAGAGAAGTTAAAAAGCCTGCAACAGCTAATATGACTGCTCTTTTTCTTCTCTTTAATAAATTTGTTCTTTCTGATTTAACCTCTTCTATTGGCTTTTGTTCTGGTTTTATTTTTAAGATTTCATTTTCAATAATTGCTTCAGGTATGTCTGTATTTTTGAATAAATTTGCTATGTCTGTTATATCATAAGAAGTATCAGGTAGATCAATCGGGAAATATTGTTTATAATTCATTGCTCTTAATACTCTCACTTTTATAGCTTTAAATTCCTTTTTTGTAAACTTCTCATCCTTAAATTTGTCTGTTAAACTCATAATTTTCCAATAATTGTTTAATTTATAAGTTTTATGTGTTAAAATACATAATTTCATCATTTTTAAGGATTTTTCCACTATCCAAACCTTTAAAAATGCTGATTATTAGAAATAGTTATGTTAAATGAAGTAGTAGAGTCCTTAAGATTTCTATTTATAAAATTGTAAGGAGGATATAAGCAAGATGAAGTTACACGTAGGGAATTTGCCTTTTAGCGTTGGCGATGAAGAGTTAAAGAATCTTTTTTCAGCATATGAAACAGAGGAAGTAACACTTATCAAAGACAAGTTTTCAGGAAGATCAAAAGGTTTCGGTTTTGTAACAATTCCAAATGAAGAAGTTGCTCAAAAAGCAATTTCAGAATTGAATGGAAAAGACATACAAGGAAGAGAACTTAAGGTTTCTGAAGCAAGACCAATGGAAGACAGACCAGAAAGACCAAGAAGAAGTTTTGACGGCGGTAATAGAGGAGGAGGAAGAAGCTTCGGCGGTGGTTCTAGAGATGGTGGAAGAAGTTTCGGTGGCGGAAGAGGAAGATACTAAGCCCCCATTAGTCAAATTTTTATTTTTTTATTTAAACATTTTTTATTCTAATTTTTTAAGAATTCTACTTTAGAAAGAGAATTATTCTTATTTTTTAACTGATACTTCGCAGTATTTCATTCCTACAATCCATTCTATTTTTGCAATTTCAGATAATGCTATTCTCGAACTTTTTCCTTCTGTAAACATAGGATTTCCTCCGTTTTCATAAATTTTAAGAGCAGACTTTTTTGAAGGAGAAATTATTATCTCATCTCTATCATATACCCTGTGACTTTTGTGACATCCTGCATAATATCCAACATATTCATCTTCTTCTTCTTTTGGAAATATCCTTATTAAAGCACCAACCTCTACTTCTGTTCCATGAACATTTTCTTCAAGGGTGATTGTTCTTTTTTTATTAACCATTGTATCTACTTTTATCATTAACTCATTTTTTAAATTTTGCTTAGTAAAAATATTTCCCTTTAGTTAGGTTTTTATACTAATTCTTACTGAATAGTATATGGCAAAAAAGAAAGCAAAAAAAGCAGGAACTCCAAAAAGAAAAATAATAAGCACAAAACCCGCAGAACCTCATCATGTTCAATTAGCTTATCTTAGACAAAAAGAAAAATTTGCAGAAAGAAGAATAAAAAGAATTTTCTTCACACTTTTAGATGCATTGATTCTAATAGCATTTATCTTTGCAATTTATTTCACATACTATCAAGACTACGTCAGAACAATCTTATTCTTAAGTTTGGGAATTTTGCTTTTAATGTTCTTTATTGTTCGCGGGGAATTGAGAAAGCATCATAAGAAATAATTAGTTATTCTAATAAAAGTATGATTAGTTATCATCGCAATTGAATTGTATCCTATATACCTCATTTATCAATAGTTAAACAATACGTTAAGAGTTTATCATTAATTTCTTTTCCCCAAAATAATTTAAATACAAAATTCCATCCATTATATCATGAACAAGCGATTTAATATCAGCCGTGAGAACAAATTTAACGGGAAGGTCAAGCCAACGAAACCGAAGGTGTTGTGGCAAGTTGTTATATTCTCACTGATTGCAATTGGTTTTATTGTCTTAAGCTTTTTAGTAAATCCTTATTTTATAATCGGAGCAATTGTATTCATGCTAATTAATCAAAGAGAAATTATGAGGAAGAAAAAATGAATAAATCAAAAAAGATAATTTTAATAACCATAATTTCAATTCTTATTTTAGGGTTTATAGCATTTCAGTTAACAGGAAATATGGTAGCAAATAATAATACAAAAGTTAAATTAGAAACAAACAAAGGAGACATAGTTATAGAAATGTATTCAAAGATGCCTATAACTTCTGGAAATTTTATCAAGTTAGTTGAAAAAGGATTTTACGACGGAGTAATCTTTCACAGAGTTATTGACGGCTTTATGATTCAGGGTGGAGACCCAGAAGGGACAGGAACAGGAGGTCCAGGTTATACAATCAAAGATGAATTTACAAGAAGTTCTTTAGATAATAATGATAGAGGAACAATCTCAATGGCAAATGCAGGACCAAACACAGGCGGAAGTCAATTTTTCATAAATTTAGTCAATAATAATTTTCTAGACGGAAAACATCCAGTATTTGGGAAAGTAGTTCAAGGAATGGATGTCGTAGATAAAATCGCAAAAGTAAAAACTAACAGCCAAGACAAGCCATTAGAAGATGTTAAGATTGTGAAGGCAACAATTTTGTAAAGATATTATTTAATATTTGAATCTTCTTTCATATTCTTTATGGTCCATCCATTCCAAGATTATTGTAATAATAACAACTTCTCCTCCTTCAACAGAATAGATTAATCTCCAAGCATTTGGTAAATTATATTTCCAAGCATTGTGAATATTAAATTTTTTTATATAATCTTGAGGGATTTGACTCTTTGGTATTTGAATTCCACAAAAAGGATTTGCCTTTATATCACAAAGAGCCCTATCAATAAATTTTTTTAAATCAGAATCATCTAATTTATCAAAAGCTTCTTTTACTTTTTCATTTGCAAATTGAACTTTACATTGTTTGTCTATCATGAGGATTCTTCCAAAATAAATGAGCTTTTTTTAATCTTTTTTCCGCCTCTTCAGGATAAAAAATCCAACCAATTTTTCCTTCTGCATCTATTGATATTTTTCCAGAGATAATCAAATAATCTATTGTAACGCTAAATGTTGAGTACATCATTTTTTTTGGCAAATTCTCCCATAATTGCTTTTTTTTATATTCTCCATCGTTTTCTTTTATAAAATTTTCAACCATTAAGACTGTGTCTAGTCTAGGGTATCTTTGTGAAGTCATAGTGTTTTTCATCATGCTTACTACCACCTCATCCTCCCCAACCCCTTTTTCATAGTTATATCAAATGATATACCTTTATAAATTTTTCTAGGAGAAAGAAAAAAAAGAAAAAATAGTTATCAAATATATAATTGTTCAACTCACCTCAATTCTATAGCTTCAATCAGTATTTACACACGCTAAGTTCTATACATTAACTAATCGTAATCTTTATAATTCCCACTTTGTTCATACTATAAAGGTGATAAAAAGATGGATGCAACTGTTCTTGCTGGAATTCTAGGAGGAATTGGCGGAATTACTAGGGGGTTTGTAGGATTACTTAAAGCATTATCAATGAGAAGAAGAATCTTATGGGGATATTATGCAATAACTGTTCTTGTTGCTCTTGTCATTGGAGTTTTTGTAGGAATTGTTTTTAATTTTGACCCAAGGCTTTCTCTTCTTGCAGGTTATGCAGGAACAGATATTTTAGAAGGAATCTATAAGAGTTTTTCTGTCCAGAAAGTTTTTGTTTCAACTGCTAAAGTAAGTAAGAAGTAAGGAAAAATAATTGGATAGAAAACGAGATAATTAATCTTTACCCAAAAATAACATTTCCTATCATTGCTGTTTTTTCTTGTTCAGCTCCCTTATTTTCAGCATCTTTTTGTGTGTTATCTTCTTGAGATTTGTCTTTTCCTTGAGAACTCATCATCATTTGGATAAAAGAATTCATTAGATTTTTAACATCTTTCTTGCTTGCTTCTGGAGATATTTCTGCTGAATTGATTATATCTCTTATCTTAAAGAATATTTGAATTCCTTTCGCAAATTCTTTTATTTTTTGAATTGGTTGGGCTTTCTTATCCCAATCTGGACTTTCTACTCTTTCATCCGTCATCTCTTTTTCTTGCATGTAAATTAAATCATAAATTTTTTGAAATTCAATATCTATTGTAACATCTTGTTCTGGAACTTCTTCTGGGAGCATAGGCATTACCTTAAAGATATCATTTTCATTTACTTGAACATATAAATTAAAGACAACTTTATCCCCATCTACTAATCTCACAACAGCATCAAGATTTCCATTGTATTTTTCTGCAATTGATTTTATTTGGTTAATGAATGGTTTATTTTGTTTTATGAATTCAATTTCTTCTGCTTTCAATCCTTCTTCATTTTTTCTTTCTGTTTTATCTTGAGAAGATCCGGGAAATTCATGATTTTTCATGGCTTTTTCCATTTCATATTCTATAAATTCTTTGTTAGGGAAAATCCATGCTTTCATATAAGGAGTTATAATTTGGACTTCCTTATTCATTCCTTCAAGTTTTACTGTTTTTATTTCTTCCCAGAATTCTACCATCCCATATTCTGATTCATATTTAACATTAATCAAATTCACAGTTGGCAATTCGTCTTTTCCTAAGCATTGCATCCTGTAAGCTAATTCCCTAGCATTGTTTACATCTTTCCAATAGATTTCAAATATTCCAGACGATGCCTGTTCCCAATCCTCTGCAGAGTTTGATAAATATTTTTCAAAGAACCATGTTACAAATTCCTGGTTAAATCCTTTTTCAAATTCTTCTCTTTGTTTTATTAAATTGTCATAATCATATTTGCACCATTCGGTTTGCCCTCCAGAATAATATTTGTCTTTTAAATATTGTATTTTTTGGAAAGGTTCTCCCCATCCCCCAAACCATATGAATCCTTCTGTTTTTCCTTGACTTGTTCTACAGCTTCCTCCTACTTGGAAAACTCCTTTCTCCTGTTTATTTTTATCATTATTTTCGAATTCTTTCCACCAGTCTCCACCCTTCATACATTTTTCAATGCAAGTTTCTTCTGGATCGCAAGTTTCTTCGCATTTCTTTTGTGATTCTTCAACTACACAATTAAAATTTTCTCCACAAGATTCTTTTATGCAATTTTCAACACAAGGTCTTTCACAATCTTTTTCACATCTTTGTTTATTCTCTTCAGTTCTTCTTTGATCTTCTTCTCCACGCTTATCATCTTCCTCGTTTCTCCTATCCTCCTCTTGATTTCTTTGTTCATCTTCATTTGTTGTGTCTGGAGTTTCTATTGTATTTACTACTTCAATTGGATTTTCTGCAGTTGTTTCTTGAGTTTCTGTCTGCTGTCCAACACTCGAAGAATCTTGCTGTTCTGGACTGACTACTTCTGTTTCAAAACCTGTGATAACTGCTCCAAGAATTGTTAATCTTGAGAAAAATGCGACAATTGAATTAAATATAATATTACCAGTTGGATTAGCTTCTGTTGCTGGATTTTCTGCAGTTGTTTCTTCTTGAACAGTTTCTATCTGTTCTGGTATTTGTTCTTGAGTTTCTTCTGTTGTTTGTTCTGTTTCTTTATTTTCTGTTTCTTCTGATGGTGTTTCTGATTGTAAGATTATTGTTTGTCCCTCTATAGCATTAGTTGTTTCTTCTGTTGCTAGAGTAGGAAGCAATTCACATTTTCCATTGTTACAAACATTATCCCCCCCACAATCACTTGCAACTAAACATTCATTTGCAACTGCAACTTCTTCTCTTATTTCTGCTAACTGTGAACATTCACCTGTTTTTTGCCAAAATCCATTTTTGCATAACTCTACAACATTTCCAGTTAGTTCGCATAATTTTTCTTCTCCATCTAAGCACTCTTGTTCTCTACATTCTGTAAGTTCAGTAACTTCGCATTTATTATTAATACATTCTGCTATTCCGCATGCTGGCTGAATACATTCTTCATTTGTACTACAAGTTTCTGTATCTTTCAAACAACTTGTTTCTAGAGGACAATTGCCTTCATTATCATATTTGCTGAAAAATGCCTTATTCCCCTCTTCACATTGGATTACCGGCAGCTCTTGACAAAGTGTAGAAACATTTCTAACTACTTCTTGAATTTCTTCTCTTGCCTTGCATTCATTCTCAATGCAATAATAGGCTACTTCTTGTTCTGCAGTTGTGTTTCCAATTAATATTGAAGCTGTTCCTTTTCCACAAACTTTTCCACCACATTGTTCATCACTGCAATCAATTGCTTGATTTTCATTATCATCTTGATTGTTATCACAAATTTCTTTCCCCTTTTCTCTAAACTCCTCAAGAAGTCTTTTTTCAAATTCTATTTGAGTGTAATAAGACTCTTTTTTTTCGTAAGAGGAAAATAAAGATAAGAAAAATTGTTTTCTTGATTCGTAATTTGCTTTCATTAAACTCTTCGCCTGTTCTCTTTTTTCTTGTTCTAATTTTATCCATCCATAGTTTTGATCAAATTTCTGCCTTTGTTCTTGAGTCATAGATTCTCTTTTTGCATTGTAAATTTGATCTAAATCTTTCCAAACATCATTTGATTTTTGATTCCAAGCTTCATTTAATGACCATATTTTGCTTCTTGCATTCATAATAGCTTGAAATTCTTTGTTGTTACAACTTTGCCTTATTTCATCAACTAATTGACTTATTTGCTCTTGATATTGGCTTGTTTCCATATCCTTTGAAGATTCAGAAGGCTGTGATTTTATCTCTCCTTCTTTCATATTAAAACCAGGTCCTCTTCCTTCAAGCCTAAAGTCTACATTTACCCAGCTGTTTTCGCAATCATCGCACATCTCTAATCTTCCAACTACTTCATAATTCTCTCCTTCACAGATTGTTGCTTCAACAACATACATTTTTTGAGTTCTTCTTTTATTTTCAGTTCCGAAGATGCTACTCATAACCTCTTCACATTTTTCTCCACTTTGTTTAAAAAAAGATTGAAAACTTTTCTCTGCGTTCACACTTTCTTTAGCTAAATTTTCTGCGTTTTCAGAAGAAGGATTTGAACTAAATTCCTGTGCTAAAGTTTTAATTTTTTCTATCTTAGATTGAATATCCAGTTGTTCTCCGGGTTTCTTAAACTCTATTTCAAAATTCAGCCTGTAAATTAATTTTCCTTCTAAATTTATTAATTCTTCATTTTTCTTGTCTTTATCTCCTTCGTATTGCTTTCTACCAAATATAGAAGGCCATGCAGTTAGTCTAACCTGAATCTTTTTCCCATCAAAAACAATTTTTTTCCAGACAGGAACATCTTTGTCCATCTTCATTTCTCTTTGTTCGCTTTCTGACCATACCCATCTTGTTTCTTCTGTTGGATTTCCTAAAATAGATTTTAATTGGTCTTCTTTTACAACTCCCCCAGCTTCTTTATTTGTTGCTCCAAGAATTTCATTCATCTTTTCTCTTACAGCCGAAGAATAAACTAAAAGTTGAACATAATT
>Ga0172379_10005973_pt1 | contig 16628 bp, 7 predicted proteins | sample GrowelOW334metaG_FD_119756 | JGI IMG/M metagenome (GOLD analysis project Ga0172379, IMG submission 119756) | Groundwater microbial communities from an aquifer near a municipal landfill in Southern Ontario, Canada - Groundwater well OW334 metaG | ecosystem: Environmental > Aquatic > Deep... | reverse complement strand
GATGGAGCTAATCTTTTCAACAAAGATGGATTACCAGCTTCACCTTTTACGGCAGAACTAAAATAGTTTTTTGGAGTTTAAAGTTAAATTTAATAAAATGGAACTTGTATGTAGATCAAATTAGAATCGATTTACTTACAAGTTTTATATTTCAGGTAAAAATCTTAAATCAGTTCACTTCAAATACATTCTTTAATCAAATTATTATTTATAATTATTTGATTAATGAAAAGGATTTCTGAGTGAAACAAAATTATTTTAAAAGTATGATTGAATTTTGAAATAAAAATTTTGAAATATGAAAAAAGTTTTATCATTTACATTAGTTGTTTTGTCAGTAGTACTTAATGCTAAAAGTCAGGAGTTTAAAAAAGCGCCAATAGGATTTGATTCAATCCGTACAGGTATTCAACATGGCAATATCGACACTATTGAGTATACTTCGACAACCGTTGGTAACACCCGCAGAGCATTGGTTTATACTCCTCCGGGATTTTCGAAGACTAAGAAATATCCTGTTCTTTACTTATTGCACGGTATTGGCGGTGATGAAAAAGAATGGTTTATTCAGGGAAAACCTCAGTTGATTCTGGATAATTTGTATGCAGATAAAAAAATTGCTCCTATGATCGTTGTCTTACCTAACGGACGTGCAATGAAGGACGACAGAGCGGTTGGTAATATTATGGAAGCACCCAAGGTAGCGGCATTTGCCACTTTCGAACAAGATTTGCTAAATGATCTTATTCCTTATATTGAAAAAAATTATCCGGTATTCAAAAATCAGGAAAATCGGGCTATTGCCGGACTTTCAATGGGCGGCGGACAATCGTTAAATTTCGGACTTGGCAATCTGGATACATTTGCCTGGGTCGGCGGTTTTTCATCAGCTCCAAATACAAAAACGCCTCAGGAGTTACTTCCAAGTGCTGAAAATGCTAAGAAAAAGTTGAGACTTCTCTGGATTTCGTGCGGCGACAGAGATGGTTTGATTACTTACAGTAAACGCACGCACGATTATTTAGTTGCCAAACAGATTCCTCATATTTATCAGGTGATTCCCGGCGGATTCCACGATTTTAAAACCTGGAAACAAAATCTGTATATGTTTTCTCAATTGCTATTCAAACCGGTGACTGCTTCATTAATTGATCAATACAGCAATATTCCTCAAGAAGAAGCTGTTGCAGTATCCGCATCCACAAATATTCCGGGTGCGCAATATCCTCAGATTTTACCCGATAACAGAGTGCTATTTCGCATAAAGGCACCAGATGCACAAAAAGTACAGGTAGATCTGGGTAAAAAATATGATCTGGTGAAAGAAGATGAAGGTTCTTGGGTAATCACAACCGACCCAATCGTTCCCGGATTTCATTATTATTCAATTCTGATTAATGGGCTGGCTGTTTGTGACCCAGCAAGCCAGACTTTTTATGGAATGGGCAGGATGGCGAGTGGAATTGAAATTCCCGAAAAAGGAGTGGATTATTACACTATGAAAGATGTTCCTCATGGACAAATCAGACAGATTCGATATTATTCGGATATTACCAAAGCATGGCGAAGAGCACTTGTGTACACTCCTGACGGATACGATATAAATGCAACTCAGAGGTATCCTGTGCTTTATCTCCAACACGGAGGTGGCGAAGATGAAACAGGTTGGTCAAATCAAGGAAAAGTTGATCTCATTTTAGATAACCTGATTGCAGATGGCAAAGCTGTTCCTATGCTAATAGTGATGGACAGAGGTTATGCTGTTGATCCCACTGCACCAAAATCTCAGGGGAATCAGGGTTTTAAACGTATTTTCAATAATAAAGCATTGGAAAATGTTTTCATCAAAGAAATTATTCCAACTATCGACAAACAGTTTCGTACAATTCCCGATCGCGATCATCGCGCTATGGCAGGTCTTTCAATGGGAGGTTTCCAGTCGTTCCAGATAGTACTGTCGAATCTTGATAAATTTGCATACGTAGGTGGATTTAGCGGTGCAGGCTTTATACAACAAGCTGAAGATTTTTCTAAAATGTACGATGGCATTTGGTCTGATGTAAACGCTTTCAATCAAAAAATGAAGCTAATGTATTTAAGTACAGGTACTGCTGAACCTGCCAATATGTATCAGACGGTGAATAATTTTCACAAAGAATTGGAAAAAGCAGGAATCAAACATGTTTATTTCGAATCACCGGGAACCTCGCACGAATGGCTAACATGGAGACGATCGTTGAATCAGTTTGCAACGATGCTTTTTAGATAATTTTATAAGTTGAAGCTAGTTTAAAAATTCATTTTTTTAAAAACCATAAAATGTATTTTCTGAAGGTTTTGTTTTAATAATTGACAAAGAATTCGAAAATATATTTTCTTAAATTCGCACATAAAGATTATATTAAATAGAAATAATTTAAAATGATAAAAAGATATATTTTTTTAATTGTATTTTTCAGTACTACTGCAATTATCCGGAGTCAGCAACTTCCATATCAAGATCCGAATTTAAGTTCTGAAGAACGCACAAATGACTTAATATCCCGTATGTCTTTGAGCGAAAAAGCCACCTTGATGTGTGATGTATCGGAAGCTATTCCGCACTTAGGCATCAAAAAATTCAACTGGTGGAGTGAAGCTTTGCATGGTCTCGCCAATAACAGTAATGTTACAGTTTCTCCTGAACCGGTTGGTATGGCTGCCTCATTCGATGATGTCTTAGTCTTTCGTATTTTCAATGCAGTTTCGGACGAAACACGAGCCAAATATAATGAAGCATCTCAAAAGGGACAGGAAAATAAACGATTTCTGAGCCTTTCGGTTTGGACTCCGAATGTCAATATTTTTCGTGATCCCCGATGGGGACGTGGTCAGGAAACCTACGGAGAAGATCCTTATCTGACTTCACGTATGGGTGTTTCGGTTGTAAAAGGTTTGCAAGGACCTGCCGATTCGAAATATAAAAAACTGCTGGCATGTGCCAAGCACTTTGCCGTTCACTCAGGTCCCGAATGGAGTCGTCATATTCTCAATGTTAATAATCTTGATCCGCGTGATTTGTGGGAGACTTATCTTCCCGCGTTCAAATCGTTGGTTCAGGATGCCGATGTTCGTGAGGTAATGTGCGCTTATCAGCGATTGGATGATGAACCTTGTTGTGGAAGTACTCAATTGCTTCAACGAATTTTGAGAGATGAGTGGGGTTTTAAATACCTTGTCGTTTCCGATTGTGGTGCTGTATCCGATTTTTATACCAGCCACAAAGTATCATCTGATGCTCTTCATGCGGCATCCAAGGCTGTCTGGGCAGGTACCGATGTAGAATGCCAATGGAATAATCATATTTATAAGCAGTTACCAGAGGCCGTTGAAAAAGGCTTAATAACGGAAGACGAAATAAACAAGCATCTGAAACGGGTATTGATTGGTCGTTTCGATTTGGGAGAAATGGATGAGGATGCTCTGGTACCATGGTCTAAAATTCCCATGTCGGTTGTAAATAATGATGAGCACAGGAAACTCGCTTTGGATATGGCAAGAGAGTCAATGACTCTACTTCAGAATAAAAATAATATACTTCCCCTGACAAGATCAAAAAAAATAGCAGTAGTTGGTCCTAATGCGAATGATAAACCTGTGTTATGGGGAAATTATAATGGGACACCGGTAAGTACAATTACAATTCTCGATGGTATTGCCTCCAAACTTTCAGCCAATAAAGTCGTATATGAGAAAGGATGTGATTTGGTGGAGGATAAAGTAACCGAAAGTTATTTTTCTCAATGTTCAATTGATGGGAAAAAAGGGTTTAAAGTTAGTTATTGGAATAATAAAGACTTAACCGGCGATATTGTTGCAACTCAACAGATTGTAAATCCGATAAAATTAACCACTGCCGGCCAACACGAGTTTGCTACCGGAGTACGCCTCGAAGGATTTTCGGGTAAGTATGAAACAGAATTCACAGCATCAAAGAGTGAAGAAATTGTGTTCAAGTGTGGTGCTACCGGATATTTTGAATTGCTAGTGGATGGAAAATCTCTTGCTAAATATAATAACTGGAGAACACTACCTTCACGAATTCCATTTAAGGTTGAAAACGGGAAAAAATATAAAATTGAGATTCGCTATGCACAATTAAACAATTGGGAGGCTAATATCGAATTTAATTTTGGAAAAGAAGTTGATGTTGATTTTACAGATCTTATTAAGAAACTTAAGGGAACTGATGTAGTCGTATTTGTTGGTGGTCTTTCATCATTATTGGAAGGCGAAGAAATGCCGGTTTCATTTCCCGGATTCAAGGGTGGTGACCGAACCGATATAGAACTTCCGGCTGTGCAACGTAAATGTTTAAATGCTTTGAAACAATCCGGAAAAAAGGTTATCTTCGTAAACTGTTCAGGTTCGGCCATTGCTATGGTTCCAGAAACTGAAAGTTGTGATGCCATTCTACAAGCCTGGTATGCCGGTGAATCGGGTGGACAAGCGGTTGCTGATGTGCTTTTTGGAGATTATAATCCATCGGGAAAATTACCTGTTACTTTTTACAAGAACCTGAAACAACTACCTGATTTTGAAGATTATTCCATGAAGGGGCGCACGTACCGATTCATGTCTGATCCTCTATTTCCATTTGGTTTCGGGTTGAGTTACACAACTTTCAAAATTGGAAATGCTTCTGTTGATAAAGCAGAAATCAAATCCAATGAAACAGTAAAACTAACGGTACCCGTCACCAATACAGGAAATAGATCAGGAACGGAAATAGTACAGGTGTATATTCATAAAGTAAATGATATTGAAGGTCCGATTAAAACATTGCGTGGATTTCAACGAGTAGAATTGGCAGCCGGTAAATCCGGACAGGCTACAATTAATTTAACGCCTTCTACATTCGAATTTTTTGACTGGACTCAGAGAAAAATGATGGTTACCCCCGGCGATTATGAGGTGTTTTACGGAAACAGTTCGGATGCCAAAAATTTGAAAATAATTAAAATCTCAATACTGTAAAAAAATAATTATGAAAAGGTTAGTAAGTCAAATTGTATTTGTATGTATCATTGGGTTTACATGCAATAATTATATTTATGCTCAAAATTCAAAAGAAAAATCAAATTCTAATCCTGATTCGGTTCTGCTCCCTTCATTTCCATTAATTCCTTCAAAGTTGCCCGCGGAAAGTGTAACTATGGGCGATTCAAAAACATTTCCCGAAGTGAAATTGAATATCCCCATCGCATCCGGACCATTTGAACCAACCTGGGAATCTATTGAAAAAAATTATCCCGGCGAACCGGCATGGTTACGCGATGCGAAGTTTGGCATATGGGTCCATTTTGGACCACAATCTGCTGGCGAGAGTGGCGACTGGTATGCACGGAATATGTATAAACCAGGTACGACTGCCTATAAAAATCATATCAAGAAATACGGTCACCCATCCGAAGTTGGCTACAAAGAAGTCCTTCGTGATTGGAATCCAACCAAACTTGATCCGGCTGCACTTACAAAAATATATCGGGATGCTGGTGCTCGTTTTCTGATGATTCAAGGGGTACATCACGATAACTACGATCTCTGGAACTCACGCTATCAACCCTGGAACTCAGTCAATATCGGACCAAAACGCGATTTGCTCGGCGAATGGGCAAAAGCATGTCGTGCGAACGGGATGCACTATGGTGTAACTTTTCATCACGAATATACCTGGTGGTGGTGGCAAACGGCATTTGGCAGTGATACAATTGGACCAAAAAAAGGTATTCCTTACGATGGCAACCTCACACTTGCCGATGGCAAGGGCAAATGGTGGGAAGGATATGATCCTCGCTTGCTTTACGGTATTGACCTTCGCGAATACAAAGGTGTAACAAAAGCTGCTTACTCGGGATGGTCGCCTCCGCCGGCAGGTATATTTACGAATCACCTTGATTATGCTAAGTGGTATGTTACACAGTGGGCATTGCGGATGATGGATGTTGTGGAACATTATGATCCTGACTTTATTTATACCGATGGTACTGTGCAAGGTCCGTTCACAGGCAATGGAACCGGCACAGGTTTCAAAGCTAACGCTATGCAGACAGTTATGGCTGATTACTACAACCGTACACTTAAAAATCGCGGCGTGGTGAACACATTCAGTGTTGTGAAGTTTCGTAAAAAGACTAACGGCACGGTGAATACCGAAGAGTTTGGCGTTCCGGCGGACATCAAAACCGACCAGCCGTGGATTGCAGAAGCACCGGTTGGCGACTGGTTTTATGAGCCGGGCTTCACTTACGATTCGGGCATGATGATTCGCTATATCATTGAAGCCATTGCCCGTGATGGCAATGCAGCACTCTGTATTTCTATTCTGCCCGATGGTTCGCTGGATGAAGGGAGTATGAAAATGTTGAAAGAAGTAGGTGTTTGGATGCGACGAAACGGTGAAGCTGTTTACGGAAGTCATTCATGGAACATTCCCGGAGAAGGGGAATTTATTAACGGCAAATTGAAAATGCTTCCGGGCGGAAAGCTGGGGAGTAAGCAAGCGAATTTCAAGTTCGATTCTCAGGATTTCCGTTTTACAGTCGGCAAAGATGAATCTCTCTACGCATTTTGTATGAATGTGCCATCACCCGGCAGGCAATTGAAGATCAAATCGCTTGGTACAGATGCAAAATTCTTCAACAAGCGTATTAAAAATGTGATGTTGCTCGGATATAACGGCAAATTGAAATGGAAACAGGAATCTGACGGTCTTGCAATTACTTGTCCTGAGAAAATGCCATATGCAACGTCTGTTGTGTTTAAAGTTGAATAATACCTTTAGACATATGTTTCTATAACAGGTTTTCAATAGATTTTATTCTCAGGAAATCATTATACTAATAAACAGTAAATAAGAAAAAAATTGGGACTATCAACTACCCACATCTTAATATTATAATTCAGTCAGTAACTATATAATGAAATTAAACTCTTTATTAATAATTTGTCTTTTTCCTCTTTTTTGTCAGGGTCAGGTTGTAAAAAGTTTTAAACAGTTACCCGACAAAGTTAACGTTATTTTATCGAATGGAACACTTAGTATTTCTCCCTTGACCGATAATGCCGTAAGGATTAAATTCTATAAAGTAAAAGATGGAAACCTACCGGAACTAGTTTTAATTTCAGATGTGGCAACTCCTGAATTTCAGGTTTTCGATTCGCCTGCAAAGCTCGAAATAAAAATAAAAAAAATGATTGTTTCGTTGGATAAGCAAACCGGAAAATTGTCGTATGCCGATCATAATGGCAAGGTATTCTTGTGCGAAAAAGGAAACTCACGAAAGATAACTACCGATTCCATTCAGGGTGAACCTTGTTTTACTGTAGAGCAGAGTTTTGAATCTCCTTCTGATGAATATATTTTCGGCTTAGGACAGTTTCAGGACGGACAATATAACCTGAAAAATGTAGCACGACGTTTGACGCAGGTGAACACGCAGATTTCTATTCCTTTTGTATATTCAAGTAAAGGCTACGGTTTGTTATGGCATCAGTACGGACTTACTGATTTTAACCCTGCAGATAACTTTATTCCGCTCGTAAAACAAGAACAATCAACCTCGGTAAACAACCCAATGGCCGAAGTAACCACCAGCTCTGGAACTCAGAAAGTATCACAAAATCAATCGCTTTATCTAGGTAAATTTGAAGTCACGAAAGATGGTGAATATTCTATTTTTCTTGATTTAGGCGACATGGGCAACCGTCAATATGTGGTGATCGATGGTAAACCCTGCATCGACCAAACTAATATGTGGCTGCCGCCTACTGTCGGAACATTGGTAAATTTAAATGCAGGAGAGCATGAAGTACAGGTGCTTTGTAAGTCAAATAACATACCTAAATTGTCGTGGAAACATGCAGATAACTTCACCACATTTCGTTCACCCGTTGCAAAAGAACTCGATTATGTGGTGTTTTACGGTCCATCGGCCGATAGTGTAATTGCTTCTTATCGCAATCTTTCGGGCAATGCACCCATGTTTCCTAAATGGGCTTATGGTTTTTGGCAATGTCGCGAACGGTACACATCGGGAACACAATTGGTAGAAATAGTAAAAGAATTCCGAAAAAGAAGTCTTCCCATGGACGTAATTGTGCAGGACTGGCAATACTGGGGTAGCAAGGGATGGGGCGTTCCGCAATTCGATGAGAAGAATTACCCAAATCCTTCAGAATTTATAAAAGAATTACATGATTTGAATGCTCATTTCAACATTTCTATTTGGTCGAACCCCGATAAAAATTCAACAATTGGTAAAGAGTATGTAGCAAAAGACAGGTTTATTCCCAATACCAAATGGTTGGATTATTTCAACCCCGAAACCCGAAAAGAATACTGGAATACATTGAAGGTAAATATGTTTGATAATGGTGTCGACTCTTGGTGGATGGATGCTGTCGAACCCGAAAATGATGCCTTGAAAGGCGAGAAAACCTACCTCGGAGCAGGCGATTTTTATCGGCTTACGTATCCGTTAATGGTTAGTCAGGCTGTGTATGAAGGTCAGCGGTCAAGCTCTTCCGACAAAAGAGTCTGCATCCTCACCCGTTCTGCTTTTCCCGGTCAGCAACGCTATGGCGTGATTAACTGGTCGGGCGATATTGGCGGCACATGGGATACGTTTAAACGACAAATTGTTGCAGGATTAAACTATACAATAACCGGTTTCCCATATTGGACAACTGATATAGGTGGATTCTTCCGTCCCGGGAATTCGCAATACAGCGATGAAAAATACCACGAACTGCTTACACGCTGGTATCAATGGGGCACCTTCAACCCCATTTTCCGAATGCACGGTTATCAAACCGAAACCGAGCCCTGGAAATTCGGACAAAAAGTGGAGGATAACATGCGTAAAATGCTGAATCTGCGTTACCGCCTGCTGCCATATATTTATTCCGAAGCCTGGCAGGTGACTAAAAACGGATCGACCATGATGCGTCCGTTGATAATGGATTTCAATGGTGATACAACTGCCTTAAAACAACCTTATGAATATATGTTTGGAAAGGCATTTCTGGTTGCTCCGATTACCGAAGCAGGGGTCAAAGAATGGAGTGTATATTTACCTAATTCAACAATATGGTATAATTTCTGGACTGGAAAACGGTTTAACGGTGGTCAAACTATAATAGCTGATGCTCCCGTCGATAAAATTCCTTTGTTTGTAAAAGCAGGGTCTATTATCCCAATGGGTAAAATTATTCAATATGCTGCAGAACAATCGGACACACTCGAAATTCGGGTTTATAAAGGGGCTGATGGCAGATTTGAGTTATACGAAGACGAAGATGATAATTACGATTATGAAAAAGGTAAATATTCGATTATTTCGTTTAAGTGGAATGAAAAAACTGAATCACTTACAATTGGAGACAAACAAGGCAATTATCCGGGTAGCTTAAAGAAGCGTATTTTTAATATTGTTTATATAAGTCAATACAAGAAAGTAAAAGTAGACGAGAAAGTATTTAAAAATGAAATTTCTTATTTCGGGAAAAAGATTGTTCTTAAAACACTTAAATAAACTGATTAAAGATAATCCCATGAAACAAAAAGTTTTATTAACATTATTCTTGATTCTCTGTTTAAGTTTTGCTAAAGCCGAAAATCCGATTATCACTCACATTTTCACTGCCGATCCGGCACCAATTGTTTATAACGATACATTATTCCTTTACACGGGTCATGATACGGCTAGAGTAAATGATACAAATTATAAAATGCCAGATTGGCACGTTTTTTCAACAATCGATATGGTAAATTGGAAAGATCATGGTGTTTGTTTGTCGCCTAAAACTTTCTCGTGGGCTTCGGGCGATGCGTATGCTGCTCAATGTCTTGAACGAAATGGTAAGTTTTACTGGTTTGTTTCCTCATTTCATAAAAACGACGAAAACAGTAAAGGTGGTGCAGCTATTGGAGTTGCAGTATCAGACAGGCCGACCGGACCCTTTAAAGATGCAATAGGCAAGGCATTGGTTGTAAATGAAATGACAACAGATATGAAATATGGTTGGGATGATATTGACCCAACCGTATTTATTGATGATGACGGACAAACCTATCTTTTTTGGGGCAATGGCAGTTGTAAATGGGTTAAGTTAAAGGAAAATATGATTGAACTTGAGAGCATAATAACTACTTTTAAACCCATTAATTATATTGAAGGACCCTGGGTTTATAAACGTAATGGTTTGTATTATCTTGTGTATGCCAGTTCCGGAACTAAACAGGAGATGATTGAATATTGTACTGCTACCAATATTGAAGGTCCCTTGATCTATCGTGGAATTATTCAGGAAAATGTAGCAAATTGTTTCACAACTCATCCCGGAATTATTGATTTTAAAGGGAAAACTTACTTTTTTTATCACAATGGATCACTAACAACAGGTGGAAGTTACCGACGCTCAGTTTGTGTTGAAAATATGTATTATAATCCGAATGGAACAATACAGAAAATAATACAAACTAAAATAGGGGTAAAACCGGTGGAATAGAATGATTTTATTACAAACTCAATAAAACATGAAAAAAACAGCTTTAAGCATCATTGCGATTTTAATCAGCTTTGGTTTATTTGCCGAAGATGGACACAACTTGTGGCTACGCAATAAAAACACAGGAAATGTAACGGTTGTATTTTCCGATAATTCGGCTACGACAGCCATTGCTGTTGAAGAATTAAAACAAGGATGGCAGGGAAAGGACGGAGCAACAATTACACTGAAAATAAAGAAAGACAAAACCATAAAAAATGATGGTTTTAAATTTAGTTCCACAGGGATTCAGGCAAATACTCCAATTGGAATTTTGTATGGAGCTTATGAGCTTTTGCGACGTCAGCAAACAGGCGAATCTGTTGAAGAAAAAGTATTTAATCCTTCATACGAAGTTCGCACACTTAATCACTGGGACAATTTGGATGGAACTATCGAACGTGGTTATGCCGGACATTCGATATTCTGGGATAAGGAAAGAAATTTGTCTACATCTACTGAACAGGAAAAACTCCTATGGAAAGAATATGCACGTGCAAATGCTTCTATCGGTATCAATGGAACAGTCCTAAATAATGTGAATGCTTCGCCGGATATGCTTACTGCCGGCATTCTAAAAAAGGTGAAGGAAATTGCCGAAGTGCTTCGTCCGTATGGAATTAAAACATACCTTTCGGTGAAATTTTCTTCTCCTGTACTAACTGGCGGTCTTAAAACTTCCGATCCGCTTGATCCGATGGTAATAAAATGGTGGAATGACAAAGTAAAAGAAATTTACAAACTGGTTCCCGATTTTGGCGGATTTCTGGTGAAAGCCAGCAGCGAAGGTCAACCGGGTCCTCAGGATTTCGGACGGACACACGCTGATGGTGCTAATATGCTTGCCGATGCACTGCATCCTTTCGGTGGTATTGTTATGTGGAGAGCATTTGTGTACAGTCCAAACGATAAAGATCGTGCAAAACAGGCATATAATGAATTTATGCCTCTGGATGGAAAGTTCAAAGACAATGTAATTATTCAGGTGAAAAACGGTCCGATTGATTTTCAACCACGCGAGCCGTTTAGTCCTCTTTTTGGTGCGATGAAAAAAACATCGGTAATGCCTGAAGTTCAGATTACACAGGAATATCTGGGACAATCCATTCATTTAGTTTTTTTGGCAACCCTGTGGGAAGAAATGTTTAAAAGTGATACTTATCAGCAGGGAGCAGGGAGTACTGTGGCGAAATGTACCGATGGGAGTATTTATCCGCAGAAATTTACAGCTATTGCAGGGGTTTCAAATATTGGCCTCGACACAAATTGGTGCGGACATGAATTTGCCCAATCGAACTGGTATGCTTTCGGTCGGCAGGCTTGGGACAATCAACTGACCAGCAAACAAATTGCTGAGGAATGGATTAAACTGACATTTGGAAATTCCAATTCAGTTCAGACAACTGACTGGAAAAATAATTTTCTTACGCCGGTAATGCAAATGATGCTCGATAGTCGTGAAGCTGCGGTTAACTATATGATGCCACTTGGTTTCCATCATATTTTTTCGGCAGATGAACACTACGGTCCTGGTCCCTGGTGGGCGCCTAAAGGGATAAGAGCTGACTGGACGCCACCGTATTATCATCAGGCAGCGGCAGACGGAGTTGGATTTAATCGAACGCGAACAGGTAGCGATGCTGTTGAGCAATATCACGAACCTCTTGCTTCCCGGTTTAATGATCCAAAAACATGTCCGGAAAATGTTTTGCTGTGGTTTCACCATTTAGCATGGGATTATAAAATGAAAAGCGGGCGCACGCTTTGGGACGAAATATGCTCCCATTACGCTAGTGGTTTACAACAGGTCACCGAATTTCAAAAAATCTGGGATAAAGCAGAAATATACGTTGATGCCGAGCGCTTCGGTCGTGTTCAAAGTAAACTCCGCACCCAACGGTGCGATGCTCAAATATGGAATGATGCCTGTTTACTCTATTTTCAGCAATTCAGTAAAAAACCGATTCCATACGAACTTGATCGTCCGGTACACGATTTGAATTTTTTAATTCATAACGATATGAAAAGGTTTAAAAAAGGCAATTGAACGTTATAGTAATTATTCAAAAAACAAGAAAATGACAAGGAAATTATTTTTGACTTATACAATATTAATTGTTTCATCACAATTGGTTGCTCTGTCGGCACAGATGAAAAAAGCGCATAATCCGATCATTTTTGCCGATGTGCCGGATATGTCAATGGTCAGAGTGGGTGATACATATTATATGTCCAGCACTACCATGCACATGGTTCCCGGTGTACCCGTTATGAAATCAAATGATTTGATTAACTGGAAAATAGTAAGTTATGCTTCTGTAAATCTTGGTGACGTGGATGCTATGAACTTAAATAATGGAAAAAGTACTTATGGCAAAGGGTCGTGGGCAAGCTGTATCCGGTATCATAACGGAACTTTCTTTGTTTCTACTTTTGCACAAACCACTGGTAAAACGTATATTTATTCCACAAAAAATATTGAAAAAGGCCTGTGGAAAGAGATTTCATTTAAGCCTGCTTATCATGATCACAGCTTGTTTTTTGACGATGACGGACATGTTTATTTGATTTATGGAGCAGGAAAACTGCGAATTGTAGAGCTTAAGTTGGATTTATCAGGCGTAATTCCTGAAACCGATCATGTTCTGATCGAGAATGCAAGTGCTCCGGCCGGAACAAATATTGGATTAAGTGCCGAAGGTTCACAACTTTTTAAGGTAAAAGGCAAATACTACCTGTTTAATATTACCTGGCCAAAAGGAGGCATGCGTACGGTGGTAATACACAGGGCTGATAAAATTACCGGACCTTATGAAGGTCGTCTGGCTTTTCAGGATATGGGTATTGCTCAGGGAGGTTTAATTGATACTCCCAATGGTGAATGGTTCGCTTATTTGTTCCGTGATTATGGTGCTGTAGGGCGAATCCCCTATTTAATTCCTGTGAAATGGGAAGATGGCTGGCCGGTGCTGGGTGAAAATGGGAAAACACCCGAATCACTTGATCTTCCTGAAAATAAAGGTTTGATTCCGGGAATTGTAGCTTCCGATGAGTTTAGTCGGAAAAAAGGAGAAGCTGCTCTTCCCTTCGTTTGGCAATGGAATCATAATCCAGATAATAAATTCTGGTCCATTACTCAACGCAAAGGTTATCTGCGACTTACAACCGGAAGAACTGACACAACTTTGATGCTGGCCAGAAATACGTTAACACAACGTACAATTGGACCTGAATGTGTTGGGGCAACTTCCCTTGATATTTCACTTATGAAAGAGGGTGATTTTGCCGGTTTGTGTTTATTGCAAAAGGATTATGGTCAGGTTGGAGTGAAAGTTGAGAATGGAGATAAATCCATTGTAATGATGAATGCCGGAAACGGGAAATCTGTTGAAATGGAACGTGTTGAGTTAAAACAGAACATCGTATATTTAAAAGCTGAATGTAATTTTAAAAACCTCGCTGACGTTGCAAATTTCTTTTACAGTCTCGATGGAAAAACATGGAAATCAATTGGAAATCAATTAAAAATGGTCTATACTCTACCTCATTTTATGGGATATCGTTTCGGTTTATTTAATTATGCCACTAAAGAAATTGGCGGAAGTGCCGATTTTGATTATTTTCATATAGAAGAAAAGATTTCAAATTAAATTTTTATTGAAAATCTTTGAAAACCGGTTTACAGTTCCAAATACTTTAAATGAAAAACTGATTTATATCAAAAATATTACCATGAAAGACAAAAACGTATGTGAGTAATTGCAGCTATAAATATAACTTTGTGAACTAATATATATTAACTAATTGTCCTTAAATTTTTTACAAACATGAAATTATCAAACCCTATTCGCTTAGTTATTGCATTCGCATTGACTTTTACCGTATTTTCAATAAAAGCTATTGAACCCTGGCATAATACTGCCTTAACCTTTGAAGAAAGAACGAATGATTTAGTTTCCAGATTGACTCTGGAAGAAAAAACACAAATGATGCGCTTCGACTCGCCTGCTATCGACCGTTTGAAAATTCCGGCTTACAATTGGTGGAACGAATGCTTACACGGCGATGCACGTTCAGGACTTGCTACTGTTTTCCCTGAACCTATTGGAATGGCTGCCATGTGGGATAAAGATCAAATGTTTGCTATTGCAAATGCTATTTCCGATGAAGCCCGGGCTAAATATAATGATTATCAGAGACAGGGGAAAAACGGAATTTACAAAGGACTGACGTTTTGGACCCCAAATATCAATATTTTTCGTGATCCGCGTTGGGGTAGAGGAATGGAAACTTATGGTGAAGATCCTTACCTGACCGCCGAAATGGCTATCCCATTTGTCAAAGGTTTACAGGGAGATGACCCACGGTACTTGAAATTAGTTTCTACTGTAAAGCATTTTGCTGTACACAGCGGGCCGGAATCTACCCGTCATTCTTTCGATGTTTGGCCCAGCGATTACGATTTGGCTGAAACTTATTTACCTCACTTTAAGCGTACTATTGAGGAAGGTGGAGCTTATTCGGTGATGTGTGCCTACCAAAGTCTGAAAGGAGCACCTTGTTGCGGCAGTAAATTTTTAGAAAATATACTTCGTAACCAGTGGAATTTTAAGGGTTATATTGTGTCGGATTGTGGAGCCATTCAGGATTTTTATGAACAAAAAGCACATCATATTGTCGCAACTCCGGAGGAAGCCTCAGCTATGGCCGTAAAAGCCGGAACCGATTTAAATTGTGGAAGTGTATATGCAAAACATTTGTTGAATGCAGTTAAACAGGGACTTTTGACTGAAGATGAAATCAATGTTTCCGTCAAACGGTTAATAATGGCCCGAATGAAACTTGGACAATTCGATCCGCTTGAAATGGTGAAATATTCACAAATTCCACTTTCAGTACTCGATTCAAAGGAACATAAATCTCTTGCACTCGAATCAGCCAGAAAATCAATGGTTTTACTCGAAAACAAAAACAATATTCTTCCATTTTCAAAAAATATTAAACAGGTGGCAGTTATCGGACCAAATGCGGATAACAGCGAAATTTTGTTGGGAAATTACAATGGTTATCCTTCCGCTGAAATTACGCCTTTGAGAGGAATTATTGAAAAATTACCAAACGCGGATGTAAAATATGCTCAGGGTTGCCGGTTGGCAAATGAATTACCTTGTTTGACAGCAATATCACCTGATTATTTTTACACTTCGGAGTCCCTGAAACAAAAAGGATTGACTGGAGAATATTTTTCTCAGTTTAATTGCAAAGGAAAAGTTCAGCATAGCCGGACTGATAAAAACATTGATTTTGTTTGGTGGACAAAAGCTCCTTTCAAAGATATGCAACCTGACTCATTCTCGGTGCGTTGGAAAGCTGTTCTTGTGCCACCGGTAACTGGAAAATATGCCATAGGCGGAGAAGCATTCAATGGCTTTGATATATTTATTGATGGAAAATTATTTATTCATGGTCGTCCGAGTGATCATAGTCCACGGAAAGAGTATGAATTTATCAACCTCGAAGCAGGAAAAAAATACGATATTCAGTTTGATTATCCTCAAAATAATTCTGAATATGCTACTGCCCGTTTGATTTGGGATATTCCTAATCCAAATCTTAAAGAAGAAGCTATCAAACTGGCACAAAAATCGGATTTAGTTGTGCTTTGTATGGGGCTCAGTCCAATGCTCGAAGGGGAAGAAATGAAAGTAAAAGTTCCGGGTTTTGACGGTGGCGATCGTATGGATATTAAACTTCCCGAGAGTCAGACGGATTTAATTCGTGAGATTCAAAAACTCGGGAAACCAACAGTACTTGTATTGTTGAATGGTAGTGCCTTAGCATTTAATTGGGAAGCTGAAAATATCCCGGCTATTTTAGAAGCCTGGTATCCCGGACAAGCCGGTGGAACGGCCATTGCCGATGTGATTTTTGGCGATTATAATCCGTCCGGACGGTTACCCTTAACATTTTACAAAAACATTGATCAGATTCCTGCTTTTGATGAATATGATATGAAAGGGAAAACATATCGTTATTTC
>Ga0172379_10005972_pt1 | contig 16631 bp, 17 predicted proteins | sample GrowelOW334metaG_FD_119756 | JGI IMG/M metagenome (GOLD analysis project Ga0172379, IMG submission 119756) | Groundwater microbial communities from an aquifer near a municipal landfill in Southern Ontario, Canada - Groundwater well OW334 metaG | ecosystem: Environmental > Aquatic > Deep... | reverse complement strand
GGTAGCCATCGTGCCGCCGGTTAAGGGCCAAGCATATTCGCGCAGCGCTTCAAACGCAGCCGTTTTTTTGTCTCCAAACTTGCGTATACGGGTGTGTATAGCCTCAACAACCACGATGCCGGAGTCGACCAGGATGCCGATGGCCAAAATGAGCGAGAAGAGGGATACGAAGTTGAAGGTGTTGCCCGAGTAGAGGAGCCCGACGAACGCGATAAGGAACGCGAGCGGGATCGAGAGGCCGGCAACGATTGCCTCGCGCCACCCGATAGTAAGAAAGAGCGCGAGCATCACGAGCGTCATAGTTTCGAAGCCGGTGCGAGTAAGCTCGATGAGGTCGGTGGTCACCTGGTCGCCTGTGTCGTAGGTGATGATAACATCGCTCCCCACCAAAAGAGTGTTCTTGAGCGAGTCGAGCCTCTTCTTAACCGCTTGAGTGGTTGCGGTGACGTCTTGGCCGCGCACCTTAAACACCGAAAGGGTCATAGCCTGCGCCGACGGCTTTCCTTCAATTGAGACGCGCGAGTATGAGGTTGCTTTTTTTACCCCGTCTGAAACGTCGGCAATGTCGCGCAGGTAGATCACGCGCCCTGCGTTTTGCAGAATAGCGATGCCACTGATGTCGCGCACGTCGTCAAAGCTTCCTTTAAATGAAATGTTGTACGCGATGTCGCCCATCGTAATGCTGCCGACAGGGAGCGATGAGTTTGCTGCGCTTATTGCCGAGACAACAGACGAGAGAGAGATCCCGAGACGGGCGAGCTCCTCTTTTTTAACGACCACCTGAACTTCGCGGTCGCGCACACCGGACACCTCGACACGCGAGACACCCGAGACCGTCTGCAGCTCGTTCTTGAGGCTCTCGCCGAGCTCGGCAAATTTTGCAAACGGCAGGTCGGCTGTCACAGAAATAAGCTGGATCGGCTGGTCGACAAAGTTAACATCAGAGACCGACGGATCTTCGGCGTCTGCCGGGAGCTCACTCTTTGTTTTATCAACTTCGTCTTTGAGTTTTTGGATCGATTTGTCGAGGTCGGCAGACGCATTAAACTCCGCGGTGATGACCGAGATGCCGTCGCGCGAGGTTGAGGTGAGCTTCTCGAGGCCCGAGAGGTTTGCCAAGTGGCTCTCGAGTTTGTTGGTAACCAAGCGCTCAATGTCTTCGGCCGAGGCGCCGGGGAGCACGGTGGATACGACACCCACAGGGATCTGCACCTCGGGCGCAGACTCTTTCGTGATGATGAGTGCTGCTGCCAAGCCCCAGATCACGAGGCAGGCCATAAGCAGGAGCGTGAACTGCCTTTTTTCGATAAAGAATTTCCAGAATGAAAGCATAACGAGAGTTACTCGAGGGACACTTCTTGGCCCGGCTGCAGGCCGCGGGCATCAACGACTATCTGCATATCGGGCGTTACGCCGCTCTCGATAACAACGCGGTCGCCGAGCAGGGTGCCGAGCGTTACCGTGTGTGCAACGAGTTTGTTTGCTTCGTCGAGGGTAAAGACTGAAATCGAATCCGCGCCGACCTTAAGCGCCGAGAGCGGGAGAGTGATGCGTGATGATGTTGAAGCGGAGCGGGTTTGGCGAGCGATCGAGACGGTCACCGACTGGCCGTTGATGAGTTTTGCGGCACCCGCAACGATGCCGATGCGCACCTCAACTTTTTTAGTTTGAGGGTCGATTGCGGGAGCTACGCGCGTGACGGTGCCTTGTACGGTGCCGTCTCTGGTTTCGATGGTTGCTGCAGTGCCTGCCACAAGCTCGCGCGCGTCGCCCTCGGTTACGTAGGCCACCACCTCAAGCGCGCTGTTGTTGGCTATAACTACTGCAACGGCACCGGCAGAAAGGTAGTCGCCCACTTTAAGCGAGAGCGAGTTGATAGAGCCGGAGATAGGCGCGCGGACAATCGTCTTCTCAAGGTTTGCGCGCGCGAGCGCCAACCCAGCCTGCGCTTGGGTGAGCGTTGCTGCCGAGGAGCCGGTGCCGACATCGGCGCCCTGCTCGGCGGTTTCGATAGATTTTTGTGCGGCAACCAATGTTGAGAGGGCGGTCACCATCGTGCTGCGTGTTGCGTTGGCGGTTGCGATGTAGGTATCGATATCTGTTTCGGATACGTCGTTTGTTGCTATCCCCGAGTTGAGGGTGCGGATAATGACATCAAGAAAATCGCGTATGGTGCGGAGCTCCTGCTGGGTTGTTGCGAGTTCGGTTGAGAGGTTGGCGGTAGTTGAGAGCGTTGCTGAGATATTTTTTTGGCGAGAGAGTATAGGGGCAATGGTCGCACGGAGATTTTCGGCGTTTATTTTTGCCTGCGAGTCGGAGCTCTGCACCGTAAACTGCGGGCGCGTGCTTTCGGGGTTGCTAAACATCGGGTCGATGTCGGCGTGTATAGCCTCGTCTACATCGCCGTATACGGAAAGGAGCTCTGCAACGGCGCTTTGCTTGGCGGAGCTAAGCGTTGTTTGCGACACCGATGAGCCTGCGAGTGCGGCATCTACAACACCCTGCGCCTGCGCCACCGCCGCGCGCTGCGAAGCGTTTTCGGTTTGGGCCACAATAGCACCTGCGCCGACATAGTCGCCAAGCGTGTAGTTGACCGAGGTGATCCTGCCGCCCGCCTCTGCGCGGACCGACGCTTCAGACTTGGAGCTCACGGTGCCCGCAATAGAAAGAGGAGTTGAGCCGGACGCAAGTTCGGAAACGGACCTAATTTCAACCGTGCGCATCTGGTTTGAAACGGCTTCTTCCTTGCTGCCGCCAAAAAAATATACCAATGCCCATACTCCTAAAATGAGAAGGAGCGCGCCAGCCCCAACCTTTACCCAGCCGAATTTTCGGCCAAAACGCATAAAATTAGAAACCGCACGGCGTATAAAGCCCATGACTGAAGTCAGGATTTTTTGTAACAACATAAGGCTACAGTAGCAATTTAATGTCAAAGAGTCAAAATGCACTATATATAGAAGGGTGGAGAAATATATTGACCGCGCGCCTTTGTAGGGTATAGTGCGCGGCAGTGGAGGGGTGATACCGGTTTGCCCCGTGCTCTTTGAAGGGAGGAGTGTCGAATGGTATGGCCAATCTTGTTTGTGCTGGCGTTTCTATACACGATACAAGACCTCATCCTCGCAATGCCGAAAGCGCCGATAGGTCTGTTTCTTTTGAGTGTCGGCACGCTCGTCTTTGGAGGAGGTTCCTCCGCAGGTGCAGGCTACATAATCGGCAAGCTCGTCGGAGTGTCGCTGCCCAAAAGCAGGGAGCCGATCCCCGTCGAGGTGCGCAAGCTGGTGCCGCTCTCGAAGCCGCACCAGGATGCCCTCGTTCTCTACACGAGGGATGATGAAGACGAGTACGTCTACTGCTACGCATGGCGCGACAAACACGGCGTGTGCCGACAAAGATCCGTCAAGGTGGACCTGGAGCGCATCGACTTCAAATTCTCCGATGGAAAGCACCCGCGGCTATCGATAACTCGGGTCGGGTTTGCGCATCGGTTCTATGCGCTCGTTGGCATCGCCTCATCGAGGCCGCGCTACGTCTTTTATGTCCCTCTGCGGTGCTGCAAGAACGCAATGAAGCCTCTGCAGCAGCTTGGGTAGGCGGGACAAAGGCAGAGGGAGCGGCACGCCGCTCCCTTTTTCTTTTATACAAATTTACACACGCTCGATTTTGCCGAGGCGCTCGACGATGAGCCCGCGGATAAGGAGCGAGGAGAGCGCGATGTTTGCCTCCTGCGCCGAAAGCCCGGCGGCCTCGATGAGCTCGTCTTTCTCCATCGCTTCGATGAGCGCCATTAAAATCGACACCTCGCCTCCACTCAAATCGGTCGGGATCTGCGCTTGCTCGGGTTTGTCGTGCGGTTTAAGCCCGAGTGCCTCTAAAATATCCTCGCTGCTTCTTACAAGTGTTGCGCCCTCGCGAATTAAATTATTTACTCCGGCACCTGTCTCGCGCCCCAGCTCGTGGGGGATCGCGAGCACCTCGCGGTTGTAGCTCAATGCCAAGCGTGCGGTGATGAGCGTACCGCTCTTTTCTCCCGCTTCAACAATAAGCACCGCGGTCGACATACCGGCAGCGATGCGGTTGCGCTGCGCAAACGAGTAGAGTGCCGCTTTGAAATCAGGTTCGTTTTCGCTTAAGAGTGCGCCGCCGCTTTTTAAAATTTGTTGTGCAAGTGTTCGATTGCTCGAAGGATAGATCGCATTTTCGTTGAGGCCCGAGGGGAGCACCGCCACAGTGGGGACCCCAACATCAAGCGCCGCCTTGTGCGCCTCGGCGTCTATCCCGAGCGCCATCCCAGAGACTATAGCCACCGGGTACCCGCGGAGCCCCGCGATTAGTTTTTGCGTCATCCGGCGGCCGTAGGTGCTCGAGGCGCGAGAGCCCACAACGCACAGGTAGCGGGTTTCGGGCGGCGGCAGGACCCCGCGTATATATAAGGAGTGGGGGAGGTCGGGGATCTCTCGAAGGAGCGGGGGAAAATCCTCGGGGTGTAATTGTCGGAGGGGGAAATTCATTGTAGTATAAGGGCTATACACATAGACGGCCTCGAGCTTTTGCACATGCTTGATATCACTTTCATACGCGAAAATCCAGACATCGTCCGCGCGGCGATAAAGAACAAAAACCGCGAGGGGATAGACCTCGACCGCGCATTGGCGCTGGCCGACGAGCGAAAAAAGGTTGCCGGTGAAATTTCAGACCTGAATCAGCAAAAAAATATAAACGCAAAGAAATTCGGCCCCGGCCTCGATGAGGCGGCAAAGGCCGAGATCCTCGCCGAAGGCGTGCGCATCAAAGAGGCAACCGCGGCTGCAGAAGAAAAGTATCAGACCCTCGAGAAAGAGCTCGTTTCTATTTTGGTTAAAATCCCCAACATCCCTTCGGCCGACACGCCGGTCGGGCCCGACGAGAGCGGCAACAAAGTGGTGCGCCAGTGGGGGCAAAAGCGCGAATTTTCATTTGCACCGAAGGCGCACTGGGATATAGGAAAAGAGTTGGGCATCATCGATTCGGAAAAAGCGGCCGAGGTTTCGGGCGCGCGTTTTACCTACCTTAAGGGCGACCTGGCGCTTATGCAGCAGGCGCTTATCCAATTTACCTATAGCCTCCTCACCTCGCGCGAGAAGCTCGAAGAAATAATTAAAAAAGCGGGACTCTCTGTTGAACCGAAGCCGTTTGTGCCGATGGTGGTGCCGCTTATGATGCGCTCGACCGTGATGAAGCGGATGTCGCGCCTCGACCCTATCGACGAGCGCTACCATTTTGAAAAAGACGACCTCGTGTTTATCGGCTCGGCCGAGCACACGCTCGGGCCCCTGCATATGGACGAGACGCTTGCGGAGAGTGCGCTCCCTATCCGCTATGTGGCGGCGTCGGCTGCATTTCGCCGCGAGGCGGGCGCTGCAGGCAAGGACACGCGCGGCATCTTGCGCCAGCACCAGTTCGACAAGATCGAAATGGAGAGTTTTACCAAACCCGAAGACGGCTACGCGGAGCAGGAGCTTTTTGTTGCTATACAGGAGCACATTATGCAGGCGCTTAATATCCCATACCAGGTGGTGCTCATCTGCACCGGCGATATGGGCTTTCCCGACCAGCGACAGTTTGATATTGAGTCGTGGATGCCGGGGCAGCCTGCAGAAGATGCCTCGCAAGCCCTTGGCCGCTATCGCGAGACACACACCTCCGACTATATGGGCGGATTCCAGGCGCGCAGGCTCAACACGCGCGTTAAGCGGACAGACGGGACGCTCGAGCCGGTGCATATGAACGACGCCACCGCAGTGGCAATAGGCCGCACCCTCATCGCAATTCTTGAAAACTATCAGAACGAAGACGGCACAGTGACCATCCCTGAGGTGCTGCGCGCCTACATCGGCAAAGAAAAAATTGTAAAGCAGTAATTTGATATGGCTTCTCGTGTTGCGCTCCCGGAGTCAAAATTGAAGCGCAGGCGGCGCATCCGCCGCACCAGGCTCTCAATCGCGTTTGGCGTGCTCCTGCTCATCCTTGCTGCAACCGTGGTCGGTGCCTCGTGGATACCGCAGCTTCGCATCAAACACGTTTCGGTTAGGGGGCTAGAGACGCTCGCCTCAAGCACGGTCGCGGAGTTTGCAACAAAAAAAATAGACGGCCGGATGCTCTTGGTGTTCCCCAAAGACAACATCCTGCTCTATCCAAAAAAAGAAGTTGAGCGCGGACTCTTAAAAGAATTTCCGGCGCTTAAAGACGCGGTTATCCACGCAGACAATTTTGAAGCGATAACAATCAACGCGGCAGAGCGGCACCCAAAAGCCCTGTGGTGCGGAGAGTCTCCGGTTTTATCGCAAAACTGCCGCCTTATGGACGAAGGAGGTTTTGTATATTCGCCCGGTTTGGAGAATGCTCTTTCGGGGCTGATCCGCTATACCGGTGCCGCTACAACAACGCGCCTGTACACTGCGCAGACAGAGCCTTTGCAGTATCTAACCGCGCGTGAGTTTGCCGCACTTGAGGCGCTTGTAGATGCGCTCGGGCAAAATCAAAAACAGACCGCTATCGCTATGGTTGATGTGGATGCGCACTCGGATGTGCGCGTTATATTTGAAAATAATTTTATGCTCCTGTTTGCGCTTAAGGATGCGGGGAGCGATGTGTATGAGCGGTTTACGCTCGCACTTGCATCGGGGCCGTTTCTCAACAAAACGATCAATGATTTTGATTATCTCGATCTGCGGTTTGGCGACAAACTGTACTATCGTTTAAAAACCCAGTAAGGTGGGCATATGCAAGGATTTTGGGAAACTCTGCCGAGGCCATTTTTTGTGTTGGCGCCGCTTGCCAATGTGACCGACGCGGCATTTCGCCGGCTCATCGCCAAATATGGCAAGCCCGATGTCACCTGGACCGAATTTGTTTCGGCCGACGGGTTGGTGTTGGCGGATGAAGAGGGGAAACGAAAGCTCTTGCGCGACCTCGTCTTTACCGAGGCCGAGCGGCCGATTGTTGCGCAATTTTTTACGAGCAACCCCGAACATATGGAAAAGGTTGCAGCCCTTGCAAGCGAGCTTGGTTTTGACGGCATCGACATCAATATGGGCTGCCCCGACAAATCGATCGAGAAGCAGGGTGCAGGCGCCAAGCTCATCACAAACCCGGAGCGCGCGGCCGAGGTGATCCGCGCCGCCAAGCGCGGCGCGCCCCATTTGCCTGTTTCGGTGAAGACCAGGCTCGGCTACAACAAAGATGTGCTCGAAGAGTGGCTCCCCGTGCTCCTTAAAGAGGAGCCGGCAGCGATTACCATCCATGCGCGCACGCGCAAAGAGATGTCGAAGGTGCCGGCGCGCTGGGAGCGAGTGAAGCGCGCGGTAGAAATTAGAAATGAGATGGGGAGCAAAACGCTCATCATCGGCAACGGCGATGTGCTCGACATCGAAGATGCAAAAAAGAAGGCAGCGGAGACCGGCGCCGACGGCGTGATGCTCGGGCGCGCAATTTTTGGCACGCCGTGGCTGTTTACCAATGTGCGAAAAGTGAGGCCGCAGCAAGATCCGGTTGCGGAGCCTGCGACGTCAGAGGGTCTTGCACAGGCCTTCCGGCCAGATCAGTTTCTTTCAATTGAAGAGAAATTACGCATTGCAGTTGAGCACACCAAACTTTTTGAAGAGCTTTTGGGAGACCTTAAGAGTTTTGCGATTATGAAAAAGCATTTTAAAGCGTATGTCGAAGGGTTTGACGGGGCAAAGGACCTTCGGATGAAGTTGATGGAGGCCAACTCGGCCGCCGAAGTTGCGCACATCATCGACGAATTTTTGAAAGGGTAGTAAGAGCGGTATACTGGGTGTATGGCAAAAAAGGACGAAGCGCGCGCGCCGCGCGCCCTCTACCGCGAGTATCGCCCAAGCGCGTTTAACGAGGTGTTGGGGCAGGGGCAGGTAACCTCGGTGCTCAAGGCAGCTATTGAAAAGGATGAGCTCGCGCATGCCTACCTCTTTGCCGGCGGCCGCGGCACCGGCAAAACCTCGATGGCGCGCATCTTAGCCCACGCCGCAGGCACCGACGACCAGGATATTTATGAGATGGATGCCGCAAGCAACCGCGGCATCGACGAGATCAGGGAGCTGCGCGACGGGGTGGCGACGCTGCCGTTTAACTCGCGCTACAAGTTTTATATCATCGACGAGGCGCACGCCTTAACCAAAGACGCGTGGGGCGCATTTCTTAAAACGTTGGAGGAGCCGCCGGCGCACGCCATTTTTGTGCTTGCCACCACCGAGCTCGACCGCGTGCCCGACACCATTGCTTCGCGCTGCCAGGTTTTTCGTTTTGCAAAGCCCACACACGAGATACTCAAAAAATTGGTCATCGATATTGCCAAAAAAGAGGGAGCGGCCATCGCCCCCGCAGCTGCAGAGCTCGTGGCGCTGATGGGGCAAGGGTCATTCCGCGATACGCTCGGGATCTTGCAAAAAGTGCTCACCGTTTCGAAAGATAAAACTTTAAGCGAAGAAGAGGTGGCAAAAGTGGTGGGCGCGCCGCAGGCAAAAGTGGTGCACGAGTTTTTGGAGGCGCTCGCGGCAAAAAAAATAGACGATGCGCTCTCTATCCTCGGAAAGGCAGTGGCCTCGGGCATCGAGGCGAACGTCTTTTTGCTCTTGGTGTTAAGCAAAATCCGCGCGACACTCCTCTTGCGCTATGCGCCGAAGATGGAGGGGGAGCTGGTGGAGCAGCTCGGGGGAGACGACGTGGCGCTGCTTAAAAAACTGGCGGCAAAAGAGGGCGCGGCTATCAACTCGACACTCCTCTCGGAGCTCATAACCGCGTACATTGAGATGAATCGCGCGCCGGAGCCATCTATCCCGCTTGAGCTCGCGCTCTATCGAGCTCTTGGATCAACACAGTAGCATGCAGAAAGCGGCAGCCCTTGGGGGCTGCCGCTGTGTTCAAAAAGCCTTTGTGACCTTAACATTCTCGTCGGCAAGAAGCTGATTATGCCTGAAGCAGAAGATCCACGAACTCTTCGAAGCGCGGATCGCCTCTAAAAGCTCGTGAGCTTCGTTATCCCGCACCGGACGGAAGCGGTGGTCCCCAAACTCTACCGCGACAGGGCTCCTCTCTTTCAATACTTTTGCAACCGCATTGATGGTGAGGATATGCCTCTGCTTTGGAGCGGAGACCATTTCGCTTGAGAGGCGTTTAAGCTTTTGGTAGAGAAGATAGCGCCGGATGAGCCCGTGCTTTTTCTCAAGCTCTCCTGCCACTTCTATACGGTCAGCTTCGGCCCTCTCTTCGAGTAGTACCGACTGTGTGATTGAGCCGCTGTAGTCGTAGAACCGTACGCAGGTTTTGATGCCTGTTTTTACCTCGTCCGGGTCCATCCCGGCAAGGATGTCCTTAAGACCGTCCGCGGTTCTACTCCAGGCATCCGCTAAGACTTGCTGGATCGGAGAGTCTGGGTCGCCCCCAACATGAAAGAATTCGGCCTGCACTATATTCGGTTTAAGGGATGCCATGCGATCCTCCTGCGTGTAAGATCAAAACTACAGAGAGCCTACACCAATTCTCAAATGGCTGCTAATCTGCTATCCTCAAGACGTATTGGGGGATCGTCTAACGGTAGGACAGAGGCCTTTGAAGCCTTTAATTGGGGTTCGATTCCCTATCCCCCAGCATGAAATATTGGATTAACAGGCTTTCTAATCCACTTCGAGGTTTGCGGTATGCGTTCAAGCGCGACTTCGCTGTCCGGTTTGAGACGATAGTTTTCGGGATTATTGGAATACCGGCTGTGTATTTTCTGTTTGGACCACTTTCAGCGCAAGAACTGCTATTACTGATATTTTGCTGGTTTTTTATTGTGGTTACCGAAATCCAAAACACGGCTATCGAAGTAGCTCTTACCAAACTCCATCCAGAGCACGATGAGGCAATTGGCCGCAGTAAAGACCTAGCTTCAGCGGCAGTAGTATGGGCGTTCGTATTCGGACTTATCAGCCTCGGCTTTATACTGGCAGGGAGGTTCTAACAAATTCCAAGACCCCCAGCAAAATTAGCGAAGCAATTTTCCTGAGGGGAAGGAGGCAGCGGGGCTGCCTCCGAGAGGGAATCGAACGCCGGAGCGGGCCCCGCGCGAGCACGCGCGGGAGCGAGGCGGTGCCTAGACCTAGAGTACTCGACGGAGTACGCTAGAGTCGAAGGAGATCCCTATCCCAGCCAGTTTGAGCTAGGTTCGGACTCTAAAGAGCTTTTGTATGATAGAAAAGCCACTAACATTTATCAAAAAAATAAATTTCAAGAGATTATTGAGATTATTCTCTGCACTTGCATTACTTCTTCCACCATTGATATTTTGCGTGATTTGGTATGTGTTTGAGTATGAGGAGAGGACCATATTTACTAATCTTGAGGTAAGAGGAACAAAACTTCAGTTTGATAGTACCGGAGAGATGTCCGCCTCCATGGCTCTCCCGGATGCCTTATATGACTACACAAAAGATGAATATCCAATGCAATTCGAAAAAACAAATAGTGCCTCAGAATTTGAAAACTTTAAATCAAAGGTTTCCGAAAAACTTACAGAAAATATAGGTGTATTTTCATCACTTCCAATCTATAATGTGTGTCTTGTTAATCAGAATAAAATCTTCATTAATGGTGAGATACAAGATAATTTGGAACCCTCAAAAGGCGCTACGAGTATAAAACAGGAAAAAGGATATGAATTTTATGCACCAATAGGAAAAAGAGATTGCAAGAATGTTGTTATTGAAAAGTTCAGGAATAGCCGATCACGAGTAGAGTATGGGTATATTTTTGCAATAACAATAGATGCTGGTGAGGAAAGTAAGCGTATGCAAGGTAAAACTTTTTCTGTTAGTGTCGCAACCTCGTCTGTGGACGCATCAAAAACAAAAATCACAGTTTCGTTACGTATCTTGGTATTGTTATTATCTTACTTCCTAATACTTTTTGCATGGTCATTTGTTTTCTTCCAATACGATAAGATAATCGCATATATGTTTAGAAGAACGTCGAATTAATAAACTTAAAAGCCTCCTTCGGCAGACTCAGGATAAATTGTGGGGCGTTATGGTAGAATTTACGAGCCTGAAGAGGCTAGCAAATCATGATAGATCCGACAAGCAGTAAAACTACGGGATTTCATTTGTTTTTTGAACCAGCCGGGGAACTCGCAAGCGAGCTCGGTGCGATTATTGAGAATCTCTCTAAGGAGTATGGTGGCCCGGTTTTTGCCCCGCATATAACACTGCTGGCAAGAATCCCCGCAGGAAATGATGAGGATGTTGTCAAAAAAACACAGGCTCTGGCCGATATGCTCGCGCCCTTCTCTTTGACGCTAGGAGAGTTAGATGCACAAGATGCCTTTTTTAAAGCTCTATACATCCGCATACAGGAAAGAGAAGAAATGGATAAGTATCACGCATATGCAAATAAAATATTTTCAATGAAAGACGAAAGCCCATATCTTCCACATTTGAGTTTACTGTACGGAAATTATGAGCAAAAAAGAAAACAGCAGACAATAGGGAATTTGGCAATACGAAAAGGAACTTCCTTTAGAGTAGATAAGATCCACCTGTATCGAACAGAAGGAGAGGTCGAGTACTGGCAAAAAGTTCGGGAATTTGCATTAAAAGGATAACGCGGTTTCAACACCCCCTCCTCATCTCCCAGCCGAGGAGCGTCGAAGGAGTAGAATAAAAAAGTAATCAAAAAAGCCTCCTTCGACAGGCTCAGGATAAATTGTGGGCTTGATCGCTCGAGAAGTTTACTTAGCAGAGGTGCATAAACCGATATATATACTTCAGTTATGAAACTAATTTTTGTAAGGCATGGTCAAACTGATTGGAATAAAGAAAAGAAGCTGATGGGCCGTACCGATATAGAATTGAATGAAGAAGGCCGTGCACAGTGCCAAGAACTCGTGCAGAAGCTAGAATCGGATTTTTATGTAATCTTCTCATCACCACTAAAAAGAGCATATGAAACCGCTCAAGTAATTGCCGAACATTTTGGTAAAGAAGTCATAATTAAGAACGAATTAACAGAACGGGACTTCGGCACATTGTCAGGTAAGACGTGGATACAGATCCAAGAAGAAACAGGAGTAGACATGCGAGCTATTACTAAAGAAGAGCGATATGATTTTCGTCCGTACGGAGGAGAATCTGCAGAGGATGTGAAAGCAAGACTATTGAAGTTTCTTGAAGAGGTAAAAACACAGCCATATTCAAAAGTTGTCATTGCGTGCCACAGTGGGGTAATCTCGATGATGCGTCATTTGTTTCCAAATAACGAAATCTCGCCAATTACTAATACTTCTGTGCACGAATTTGAATTAGTGTAAGTGCTCAAGCTGCGTCATTTTACATATCTCACCATAGCGATACAATTGGCTAGTATGAAAGTTATCCTTTATATGACAACGACCATAAATGGCATTATTGCCAAACACGACGATTCAGCTGACTTTATTTCTCCTGCTGAATCAGCAAGTTATGTTGCGGCTGTTAAGAATGTTGGGGCGCTCATCGTCGGCCACAGGACTTATGAAATTTTATCTACACAGCCGGAATTTCAAGAATTTCTTAAGGTGGGAGTAAAAGTAGTCGCAGTTTCTCATAAGGACTTTGAACTCAAGGATAAAAGTCACTCAGTGGCTCACTCGCCACAAGAGGCACTAGAACTTCTAAAAGATTTTAAAGAGGTCGTTGTCGCCGGAGGTGGAAAACTTGACGCTTCTTTCTTAGACGCAAATTTGATTGATGAAATCTATCTTGATCTAGAGCCTGCAATTGTGAGCGAAGGCATACCTCTTTTCAACGGTAGTAAGGCAGATAAAGAATTAAAGTTCCTGGGCTCCAAGATGTTCAGTGAGAATGAGATCCAGTTGCACTACGAAGTGATCAAATAAATATGGATTGGAACGCGATTGTTGAAAATGGCGGGGTTAGGGGGCAGCCAAAGGCTATATAATAGTCGTATGGGCGCATACGATTGGTACTCGCAGTTGATCAAGCCGATGTGGGCTCCGCCGAGCTGGCTCTTTGGGCCCGTGTGGACGGTGCTGTATGCAATTATCGCCGTCTCTTTTGGAGTGGTGTTTTACAAAGCGTTCACCAAGCAGATCCCGCGGATGGTAGCTCTGCCTTTTGCGCTCAACCTTGTTTTTAACTTCGCTTTTACCCCGATCCAATTTGGGCTTAAAAATAATCTGCTCGCCTCGCTCGACGTTTTGCTCGTGGTCGGCACGCTCGTTTGGGCGCTCCTGGCCCTGTGGCGCGCTTCGCCGAAGCTCCGCTGGGTCGTGTATGCCAACATCCCGTACCTTTTGTGGGGGATATTTGCCACCGGTTTGCAGCTAACCATCACGTATCTCAACGCATAGCGTGCTTACAGTTTTTGTGTAATTAATTTGCGATACTATCAAGCATGTAAGAAAGTGAGGATACCCGCGTCTTAATCGGGGTATACAATACACACATAGAGTAGCTTTATTATATTTTTATATGACATCAAAAAACATAGTGCTCGGGGTTGCGGTGGTGCTTGCGGTAGCGGTGGCGGGGTTTTTCTTCTTCTCCTACATACCTCCGCAGGAGGTGATTAACCAACAGCAAGAGCAGGCCTCTCAAGGCAAAATCAACATCGACGCGGTGTGCCAAGGCGCGCTTGCATATATGACCTTCCCCGATGCGGCGAGTGCAGACGTGTTTGTGGCCGAGTGCAAAGAGGGCAAACATCCGGAGGTGATCGAGCAATACAAAGCGGGGCTCAACCTCGACGACGGGGCTGCTATATAAGAATGTAAGTGTGAGGCGCGCGCGTCGTATATACTCTCTAGTATGACGATGCTTGAGACTCCGCGCTACGAATACAGCCGCTCGGTGCTGCAAAACACGATCGACACGCTGCGCGGCTTGTCTGCGCCCTACGGGCTCGTGGTCCGCTACGCGGTGAAGGCCAACCCGCACCCCGAGATAGTGCAGATGATCCGCGCGGGCGGCATACACTTTGACGCAAGCTCAAGCTATGAGGCGGCCGAGCTATTGGTGTGCGGGGTAGCGGGGAGCAACATCTCGCTTTCGTCGCAACAGTCGCCGCACAATCTTGAGGAGCTCCTCGATGCGGGGGTGCTGTTTGTCGCCACCTCAATACACCAGCTTAAACTTTTTTTACATTGCAACAATCATCCGAGCACGGTCGGCGTGCGCATCAACCCCGCCTTCGGGAGCGGCCACAACAACCGCACCTCAACCGGCGGCGTCTCTGCAAGCTTTGGCATCTGGCACGAGTATATCGGTGAGGTAGAGGCGCTCGCTCGGGCCGCCGGTGTTGCCATCGACAGGCTCCATATACACATCGGCTCCGGCGCCGACCCGAGCGTGTGGGGCGAGGTGATGGAGCGCTCGCTTGCTATAGCAGAAAAATTTACAGACGTTTCTTCGCTCGACATCGGCGGCGGTTTTAAAATACACCGGTACGCGGATGAAAAAGAGGCCGATATGACGGCGATTATGCAGACGTTTGCAGACAAGCTCGCCGCTTTTTATAAAAAGACGGGCAGGCAGCTTCGCCTTGAGATAGAGCCGGGCACATACTTTATCGCACACGCTGGCACGTTGGTGGCGCGAGTCGACGACATAGTCGACACAGGGGAGGGAGGCTACACGTTTTTGCGCCTCAACACCGGGATGAACGATTTTTTGCGCAGCACGCTCTATGGTGCGCGCCACAAAATAGAGGTGATGAACGACAGCACTGCTACCAAAGAGTATGTGGTGGTGGGGCACAATTGCGAGAGCGGCGACATACTCACACCATCTGCCGGCAACCCCGAAGAAATTGAGCCGAGGACGCTCAAGCAAGCGGCAGTGGGGGACGAAGTGCGCATCTTTGACACCGGCGCCTACTGCGCAAGTATGCGCGCCCGGGGTTACAACTCGTTTCCCGACGCTATTGAGGTGATGGTTGAGTAGCAAAAAATACAGCGCTGCGATTACATAGCAAAATTGCTATATTGTCAAATATCGTATATAGTGCGGAGCGTGAAAATATTAATTATTTCTCCCGGCAAGGCGCACGACTACACGGTGGCCGACGGCATACGCGAATATGAAAAACGCTTAGAGAAGCGCTTCTCGCTCTCGTGGGTGCACCCGACTCCCGGCACGAAGGAGTCTGAAGGCGCGGCGATACTTAAACAAATCAAAGACACCGACACGGTGGTGCTGCTCGACGAGCGCGGCCGCGACATCGACACACAGGGCGGCGCAAAGCTCTTGGAGAAGATTATGCTCTCGGGCACCAAGCGCCTGGTGTTTGTTATCGGCGGCGCGTTTGGCGTTGATGAGGCGGTGGCAGCGCGCGCCAACCACACCGTCAAACTCTCCTCACTCGTCTTCCCGCATATGCTCGTGAGGCTTATACTGGTTGAGCAGCTTTACCGCGCACTCTCTATCCTAGACGGAGGAAAATATCACCACGCATAATATGAAACAAAAAAGAATTTACATATACGGCAAACACGCGGTGCGCGAGGCGCTCCTGCGCGCGCCGCGCCTCATTAAAACAATTTACACGGGCCCTCAAATGCAGGATGCCGATATTTTGGCGCTTATCCGCAAATCAGGGATCAAAACCGAAAAGATCGACCCGCAAAAAGTGTCGTCGTGGGTCGAGGGCAATGCGCCGCATCAGGGGATCATTGCGCACATAGCGGTTTTTGGCCTCGTGACGCCGTTTGAGGATTTTATACAAGCGTTTGAGCCGCAGGGTGAGGTGCTCGTGTACCTCGACGGCGTGCAGGACCCGCAAAACGTCGGCACCATCGTCCGCGCGAGCGCCGCGTTTGGCGCGAGCGCGGTACTTTTGCCCGAGCGTATGCAGTCGCCTGTTACCGGCGCCGTCATCAAAGCGTCGGCCGGCGCCGTGTTTAGCATCCCGCTCGTTGGGGTAAAGAACCCGCAGCAAGCGCTCGCAGAACTTAGGCGCAAAGGCGTGCATATTTACGGTTTGGCGGGCGAAGGCGCGGCAAACATCACACAAGAAAAATTTGAAGGCACGACATTGTTTGTGATGGGCAACGAGGCCGAAGGCGTGTCGCCGTCGGCACGCGCCCTCTGCGAAAAAATGCTCCGAATACCCATAAGCGAGCGTGTAGAGTCGCTCAACGTGGCGAGCGCCACCACTGCGGCACTTTTTGCCTGGAGCGGCAAACACCAGAGTGTGCTTAAGTAAACGCGCATCAAAGCGCTACATACGCTACTTCCACAGCCACGAGAAGAGTTTGGTGAGCCAAGAGGGGGGCTTCTCCTGAAGCTTTTCTATCTTCTCCCTAATCTCCGGGATAGCCTCCTTTGCCGCCTTGTAGCCGGCTTCAAACATACCGTCGGCATTTTTAAAACTGAGCGAGTTAAACGCAGAGAGATCGGGTTCGATCACCACGTCGGCGTTGAGTAGCAGCTGCAATTCTTTTCTTCGAGAAAGAATTTTAAATGAAGAGATAAGCACGTCGAGCACATTTTTTGGTTTTGCCAGCGTGCTCGAGTTGAGCAGATCGATACCTATTTTGACTGTGGCGCCCATCTCGGTGAGCGCGGTGATGGGGATGTTTTCGGTGAGGCCGCCGT
>Ga0172379_10005971_pt1 | contig 16631 bp, 11 predicted proteins | sample GrowelOW334metaG_FD_119756 | JGI IMG/M metagenome (GOLD analysis project Ga0172379, IMG submission 119756) | Groundwater microbial communities from an aquifer near a municipal landfill in Southern Ontario, Canada - Groundwater well OW334 metaG | ecosystem: Environmental > Aquatic > Deep... | reverse complement strand
CTGCGGTTCTAATAAAATATGGCTTTCCGTTCTCGCCGGTATAACCGGCTTCACAGCGCCAATTTTATTGAACCGTAACGCTCAAACTCCAATGCCCGGGTTGCAGACAAAAAATACATCCCTTCTTCAATGGCCGGTTTAAGGGACAAAAACCAACGGCTCAATGGGGTTGAGCCGTTGAAATCATAGTTCTTCTGTCCACATTTTTGCTCTCTGGGTGTGGTATATTTTAAATATGTTAATTCTTGGGATTGAAACTAGTTGTGACGACACCGGGGTGGCGTTAGTGCAAGACGGCAAAAAATTATTAGGGTCTTTGGTGGCCTCCCAGGTGAAATTGCATAGTAAATTTGGCGGAGTGGTCCCCGAAGTGGCCTCCCGAAAGCATCTGGAAGTAATCTTAGAGTTAATCGATCAATTATTGATTAAAGCTAAAGTTAAGCGCGATCAAATTGATGCGCTGGCCGTCACCTCTGGTCCGGGATTACTGGGTTCTTTACTCATAGGCATTAACACTGCCAAAACTCTCTCCTATCTTTGGCAAAAACCGTTGATTGAAGTGGATCATTTGATTGGACATATATATAGTAATTGGATAACTAATAGTATTCCTGAGAAATGGCCGATATTAGCGCTGATTGTGAGCGGAGGACATACGGAACTAGTTTTAATGAAAGATTTTAATAAATTTCAGAGCATCGGAGGGACGCGGGATGACGCCGCGGGGGAAGCTTTCGACAAAGCTGCTAAAATTATGGGATTGGGGTACCCGGGCGGGCCGGCCATAGCCGCCGAGGCAGCTAAATTAAAAAGTAAAAATGAAACTCTTCGACAAAGTTCAGGGCATGAATTAAAAAAGGGAACAGAGAAAATAACATTGCCCCGACCAATGTTAGATGATGGTTTAGAAATGAGTTTCTCGGGACTCAAGACGGCTCTGTTAAAACTAGTAGGCAAATATAATCGGACAGAGTTAGCGCATGAATTTCAAGCAGCTGTAGTAGGGGTGCTAGCAATTAAAGTTGATCGGGCGATTAAAAAATATCACCCAACTACGCTAATTCTGGCCGGAGGGGTGGCAGCCAATCAGACTTTGCGGGAAAGGTTAAGTCGAGTTGCTTTGACTAATCAAATAAATTATTTTGTGCCGGAGATGAAGTACTGTATGGATAATGCGGCAATGGTGGCTCTGGCAGCGTATTTTTTACGTCGGCAGAAAAACAACCTCTGGTATAATGTAAAAGTCAAAACTAACAGCCTCCTGGCACTTCATGGCTAAAGAAATTCCTAAAATTTTTGAGCATCAAAAAGTTGAGCCCGAACTCTATCAGAAATGGGAGCAATCAGGTTTATTTACTCCCAAAATCGATCCCCAGAAAAAACCCTATACGATTATTATGCCGCCCCCGAACGCTTATGACCAACTTCATATCGGCCATGCTTTGTTTGTGGCCATCGAGGATATTATGGTGCGCTATCATCGCCTCAAGGGAGAGCCCACGCTGTGGCTGCCCGGAGCTGACCATGCCGCTTTGGCTAGCCAGATTTTCTTTGAAAAGATTTTGAAAGAAGAAAAAGGACTGACTAAATACGATTTAGGGCGGGAAGAGTTTGTGAAACAATTAGGCGAGCATATTAATGCCAACCGCGAGCTGATGGAAAATCAATTGCGGCGGTTGGGAGCCAGTTGCGATTGGACGCGTAAGAAATTTACTTTAGACGAGGATGTGAGCTATGCTGTGCGCTACACTTTTAAAAAGATGTTTGATGACGGCCTGTTATATCAGGGGGAACGGGCGGTCAACTGGTGTCCGAGATGCGAAACTTTTTTGTCGGATCTGGAAGTCGACCACAAAGAGAGCGCCGGGCAGCTCACTTACATTAAATATCCGATTAAGGGTGAGGTTGATAAATATATTACCGTGGCGACAACTCGGCCGGAAACCATGTTAGGCGACACCGCTGTGGCGGTAAACCCAGAGGATAAGAGATTCAAAGAGCTGGTAGGCAAAACGGTTATTCTACCTCTCATGGATCGGGAGATCCCGATCATTGCAGATGAATATGTGGCAATGGAATTTGGTACTGGCGCCGTTAAAATCACTCCCGCCCATGATTTAAACGATTTTGAAATCGGCCAGCGGCATAATTTACCGATTATTTCCGTGATCGGACCTGACCTAAAAATGACAGTGGCTGCGGGTAAGTTTAAAGGCCTTAAAACTAAAGCTGCTGCCACTGCGATTGTAGAAGAATTGCAAACTCAAGGATTGATTGAAAAGATTGAGCCATACAAACACGCTGTCAGTATTTGCGAGCGGTGTAAATCCGCACTCGAGCCTTTGCTCTCTAAGCAATGGTTTGTCAAAATTAAACCTCTGGCCGATCCCGCCATCAAAGCTGTGGAAACTGGAGAAATTAAATTTATTCCGGAACATTTCCAGAAGGTTTATATGAATTGGATGGAAAATATCCACGATTGGAATATCAGCCGGCAACTCTGGTGGGGGCATCGCATCCCGGTTTATTATTGCCAAAATAATCCTGAACACTTTGTGGTAAGCGTGGATCCTGTCGATAACTGCCCCGACTGCGGCGGAGCTACTCAGCAAGATGAAGATACGCTGGATACTTGGTTTTCTTCTGGCCTGTGGCCCTGCACTACTTTAGGTTGGCCGAAAGAAACTGCCGATTTTAAGTATTTTTATCCCACCACCATGATGGAAACCGCTTACGACATTATCTTCTTTTGGGTGGCGCGCATGATTATGATGGGAATTTATTGCACCGGGAAAATACCGTTTGAATATGTTTATTTTAACGGCCTAGTGCGAGATAAGCACGGAGTTAAAATCTCTCGCTCCAAGGGGAATGTAGTGGATCCTCTAGAGATGGTGGAAAAATATGGGGCGGATGCGTTGCGGCTGGGGTTACTTGCCGGCATGGCACCCGGCAACGACAGTATGGTGTCAGAAGAAAAAATTCGGGGTTACCGTAATTTTGCTAACAAAATCTGGAATGCAGCCCGGTTTATTCAGATGAGCGCCGGTGCAGAAGTTGATTTGAATCAGATTAAACTAAACCCAGAAGATGTTAAAACCATTCAAGAATTTAAGGCTGTGACCAAGGAAGCCACTGGGCATATGGATAAATACCGCTTTGCCCAAGCGGGGGAATTACTGTATGAATATTTTTGGCATCAGTTTTGCGATAAATACATTGAATCGGCTAAAGCTCGGCTCAAAACTGACCAATCGGCGGAAGCCACCTTGCATTATATTCTAAAAAACTGCCTCGTGATGTTGCACCCGTTCGTGCCATTTGTGACGGAAGCAGTTTGGCAAAATCTGTACTCCGGGCTATTGCTGGGAGAGAAATGGCCGCTTGACTGAAACCGGCTTAGCAATTTTTAAATATCCTCCCGAAGGAAACGACATCAATACCCAAGTCTTAGTCTCGGCCACAATCTCGCCGTGATAATTATTGATGTAATTGGTTAAAGCATCTGGCGAATCCAAGGGAGCATAGCTCAAACTAGTTTGCAGCCAATCGGTTTCTTCGCCGGTAGATTTTTTGTAACTACGAAAAGTTTCACTGTCGGCAAATATTACCACCACATTATCATTTAGTTCATACCAAGCCCGGCCGCCGGTGGCGTAAGCCTCCGACAGGGGGGTGCCCGATTTGGGAATGACATCACCGATAAATGGTTGATCGATGGTCGGGATAGTAGGGCTAACAATTACGGCGCTGGGGTTAGTATTATCGGGTGTGGTTGGTAAAGGAGTAGTGGCTACTGTGTAAACCGCCGAACGAGCATCCTTACTAAAACTAATTAGTTTGTCTGGGATAGTTGAAATATCAGAAATAAAAACTATTTCGTCTGCCGGGGCAGTAATAATAGCTTCTTTTTTGTTAGCCGGATCAAAAAAAGATAATAACAATTCGCTTTGTGTGGGTTCTAAGGCATTTTCAGAATAGGCGGCGGAATTGGCTGTTTTTAAAGTTGGCAATAACTCGGCGTAAATAAGTCCGAGGACTAAGAAAGCGGCAATCAAGTTTTGGATTCTAGGCATCAAATAAGAGGTTAATGGCTAAGCGCCACTTCACCTCCTACCCTGATTAAGATTATACCACAAAACTAGTCAGTTGTCAGCGGTAAGAGAAAATTAAATTGTGTCTTGGCCGGTAATTCGATTGACTTCTTCCAGGCTGGTAATACCTTGCAGAACCTTTATGATGCCATCCTGTTTCAGGGTAATCATGCCGTTAGCCATAGCCAGTTTTTTAATTTCTCCGACAGTGGCGCCGGCGAGAACAGCTTTAACCAAAGCCTCGTTAGTTTGCAGTATTTCAAAAATTCCTAAAATACCTTTGTAACCTAAACCATGGCACTGGTCGCAGGTCTTGGCTTTGTCAGGATTAGAACGTTTCAGAGTTGTGGGAATAGTTGGTTTGTCGATACCAGCAGGGAGGCTGTTCATTTCTTGCTGTAATTCTTGGAGTTCTTCGGAAGAAGGGGAATATTCTTCGGCACATTTACTACAGAGGCGCCGAACTAATCTCTGGGCGATGATAGCCAAAATAGCTTCAATGAAATAACCCGGTTTTAAACCGAGATCAGCTAGTCTAGGGATAGCTCCGGCCGCATCGTTAGTGTGGAGGGTAGATAGAACCAAATGGCCAGTGAGAGAAGCATTGATCGCGATATTGGCGGTATCGGCATCGCGAATTTCTCCCACTAGAATGACGTCCGGATCTTGACGCAGGATAGCGCGGAGGCCATTGGCAAAAGTGTAATCTTCATCCGGATTGACTTGGCTTTGAGTGATCCCAGCTAATTTATATTCGATCGGGTCTTCAATGGTAATAATCTTTTTGCCGGGAGCGTTAATTTTATCCAAAATAGCATATAAGGTGGTGGTTTTACCTGAACCAGTCGGGCCTGTGTTCAGAATCAGCCCATTGGGTTGCTGAATAACTCGTTCGATAATTTCAGCGTTAGGGCCAACCAAGCCAAGTTTATCCAGAGTAATAAATTTACCTTTCTGAGGCAGTAACCGTAAAACAGCCGATTCACCGTAAGCGGTCGGCAAAATAGAAACACGAACATCATAACTAGTCTCGCCGGCCTCGAAGCTGAAGCGTCCGTCCTGAGCCGATTCCCGGATATTTAATTTAAGGTCAGCTAACAACTTGATTCGGTTGATGACGCTGTTTAACAAGTTAATATTTAGATCGGCCATATCTTGCAGGACACTATCAATGCGAAAGCGCAGGTGCACAGCAGTTTTAGTTGGTTCAATATGGATATCAGAAGCATCGTAAAGCGTAGCCGCTCCTAAAATGGTGTCTAGGGTTTGCGTGGTGCTGGCAGCTGTTTGGAGCGAAGCAGTCGGAATGTTTAATTCTTTAAGGAGTTGAGCGTTAGCGGTTTGTTCAGCGGCAGTGATCTTGATCCCGGCTTGATCGATGGTTTTGGGTACGAACTCGTCGTAAACCGATATGAGATATTCCAAGCTAGTTTTCGAAACCATTACCGGGATAAAATTATATTCGCTTTGTTTTTTTAAGGTTTCCAAGGCTTGTATAGTGGCAGGATCAGCTAAGTTGCTCACGGCCAGATGCACATCCTGACCGTCCTTTTTAAAAGCAAACACGTGGCCAGTTTCTACTAAAGATTTGGGAATAATATGCACTGCGCCAGGATCAGGCTGATAGCGAACCAAATTGTAATAAGGCACGCCAAATTTTTTAGCTAGCATTTGGGTAGCGCGTTCCTCTTCTTTCCGGTTAATGTTTTTAATTAACTTGCGGATTAAGGGAGTGTCGCCGGATGGTTTATCGCTTGGATTTGGTGATGGATTAATTGCCATAATTTTAACTAGTAACTGGTTTGATAGTAATAAAAGAAAAATCAGTTTGCATTTGGGTTTCGGTTTTGATCTTGGCGTAGTTGGTGGTGAGACTGAGGGCATTAGTTGGGTCTTGCCAGACAACAGCTTCGAAATAAATTTCTACAATCGTAGAGGGATAACTCGGAGTCGGGGGGTAGATATTTAGATTCAATCCATTCGTTAACCAAGCAGAATCAGGCAGAGGGTTATGGATACCATTCACGTAATAATAATTTCTAGTTCCCTCGCTATCAGGCACATACCGCAGGCTTTTGCCGAGTTGATCGGTGATAACGCAGGGTAGGGCGTCGGTGGGGTGGTTGCTGGTCAGGCTAGCATAGATATGGAATCTAACCTGGTCGCCGATACGGGCTGTAGTATGATGCGTCCAGTCAGTTTCTCCTAAGGTTTGGTTGAGCACATTTTTAAGGAAATTATCGATCACTAAACGATAAACCGGGGCAGCAGCAGGCCCCCAGCCTCCCCAAATTTCTATGGATTGACCGAGAGTCGGATCAACTGGGACGGAATCAACTGAGTCAATAATACCGTCGCCATCGGTGTCCGGATTGTCGCACTGGGTACCCAGGGCTTCCTCCAGACTATTAATTAATCTATCCAGATCAGGATCGGCGTTAGCGTCTCTACAGGCATTTTCCGGAGTATCGCTAAAAGCGTTTAGGTGGTAGTTGGCATCCGGGGTCACCAAAGCCAGAGGCTGGTAATAAGTAGCATCAATTTCTTGGGCGGATTTGCTGTATTTAAATTCCGAGGAGGTGGTTTCTCTGGTGTAATTATGGGCAATGGACGCTACCGCAGCCATTCCTACTACTAAAACAACAATAATAACAAGAGGGGATTTCATTGCGGCGTGATTTGCGATTTATAAACATCCAAGAGCAAGTTTAGTTCCTCTGGATTAGATTTAATAATATTATCTTCGAGTTCTGAACGCACAATATTGATAGCCGCGTGGTTATTGCCGGCAAAGATTAAACCTTCACCCACGGGAGCGCCCAATAGAATATATTTTTCTCCTTCCGTGAGATTAAAAGTTTCGGATACAATCTCGATGGAAGCGGGGGATTGGCGCAACAGTAGCTGCAAAGACGAGTTGGTCACGATAGCTTTGCCATAAGTAGTGTTTAAGAAATCCTCAACATCCTGAGTGATGGTGGTTAGCCCCAAAGAATATTTCCGAGAACGTTTGGCAATACTGTAAACAAACTTGGCCGAATCTTCATACTGCATCATTACCCAGGCCTCATCAATGACTAGCAATCGCTTCCGTTTTTCAAATCGAATGCGGTTCCAAATATAATTCAGGACCATATACATAGCGATGGGGCGCAGGCTGTCTTCCAAGTCGCGGATATTAAATACCACCAAGCCTTTAGTTAGATCAAAGTTAGTGGGTTGGTTAAGCAGGCCGGCAAATGTACCAGTCACATATTTATCCAGTCTTTGGGCCAAACTAGTGGTTCCCTCCATATTCTTCAGGATATTATAGAGATCGGTCATGGTGGGAGGAGGATTTTTTTGAGTTTTGACGTCGGTGGTGATATCGCGCAGAGCGTAGGACTCGCGGATGGCCCGATCCATGATGGCATCCTCTTCGGGGGTGAGTTCGCCTAGCATTAAGTTCATCAATCCTAATATAGTGATAATAGCCGTCCGCAAGTTTTGTTCGCCGTCGGCATTCGGGCCTAAATCTGGCAAGTCAAAGGGGTTAATCCGGCGTTCCGAGTTTAAACTCAAAGATAAATAGCTCCCGCCCACTGATTTAGCCAAAGATTTATATTCGTCTTCCGGATCGATCACAAATACATCAATGCCAGTCATCAAACTACGGAGGATCTCTAATTTGATCGCGTAGCTTTTCCCTCCGCCTGATTTAGCAAAGACGACCGTGTTAGGATTCTCTAGTTTAAACCGATCAAATAGAATCAAGCTGTTGTTGTGTTGGTTAACTCCGTAAAGGATCCCTTCGTTGGTGGTTAAGTTGGCAGACACGAAAGGAAAACTGGCAGCTAAAGATGAACTGGTCATATTGCGGAGGACTTTTAATTCATCCTGCTTGATAGGTAAAGAAGAAATAAATCCCTCACTGACCTGCATAATCGCCGGTTTGGTATAAATAAGCTGTCCGCTGAGGGCAGTTTCGATGCGGCCAGCCGCTATATCTAGTTCCTCTTGGCTTTTAGCGTAAAGAGTGAAGTAAAGAGCGCAATGGAAGAATTTTTCCAATCCGCGTTGGAGATTATCGCGCAATTCCTCCGCATCTTGGTAGGCGATTTCCAATTCGGGATCGCGCACAGCGCCTTTTTCTTCATTTAAGCGCAAACTCGATTCCATTTCGGCGACCTTGCGTTTTAACATTCCGGCGATCTCCGCATTATCTACCGGGTAAACATGCATGGAGATGTCAAAACTCATATCGAAATTAATAATCGAAGACATCCAGTTAGTTTCTATATATTGAGGGTAGGTCAAGACAAATAAAGTTTTGACATAAAAACTATTCAAGGTGAGATAATTCGGCTTGATGAGTAAAGCGGCAGGGGCAATCAAGTCTTTAATAGAAGCCAAGCCGCGCTCAAATAGTTCTTCCGCGACTTTTTCTGAATCCAAGATTTTAACTTTGTTTTTCCCCCACATATTATTTTTTCTCCTGACTTAAAGCAGTGATGACATCCGCATCCACATGACTGATATTAAACAGTTTTTGCCGGCGGGCAATATCTGGGTTATAAGTAGCGTAAAAAAGATCGATCAGTTCTTTAGTATTCAATAAGACGGAATTGATTCCCAGCGGAGAGAGGCCATTAGCCACCATATTAGCTTTAGTCAGCAATTCGCTCTTGGATTCCTTGAATTTACTGGCGGGAGTAATGGCTTGCTTGTGAAAGAGGCGATAGAAAAATCCCTGACCCAGTTCCGCACCGCTGTCTTGAGAGATAACAATATAAAATGTTTTACTCATAATGTTGGTCAAACCGATCAACTGCTGGACAAATTGGATGTATTCCATGGTTTGGAATTGCAGCAATTCATTGTCTTGTTTTTGTCCCATGGTTTCCAGATTTTTCAAGTAGCTATCTAAATCAAGAATGCGGGATTGGATGACGATCTGCATAGGAAAATCCAAAGAATTCAAAAAGCCCCTGTAGGACTCCACCAGCGCAGTCTGTTCATCACTAGATTTAAGGTTAAAGTTAATGGCATTGACCATTAAAACAGCCCGCAGGGATCCATTGGGCATGACGATAGCGCCTTCCTTAATTTCTTTGAAAGGCAAGTACTTCTGCGTACTGTGGCTAATGTTTTTAGTCTTCATTTTTTTAGAGATCAGTTTTCTCTAGAATATCTTCTACGCCCAATTCATTTTCTGTCGCTTCAGGGGTGGAAACTGTCGCGGGTTGGATCGTACTGACTTCATGAGTAGTTGCAGTTTGTTCCGCATTCATTTTACCACCGGTATCGAGAATATTAGCTAATCTTTCCAATTCACTTTTGGATATAGCTTCTTCTTCAGCGGCTGCCGCACTAGAATCAACAGCAGCCACTTTGATCTTCTCTTCCCGAATAGTATTATCTTTTTTCCAGAGGCGTTGTTTGGGGGAAGCGAGATATCCCAGCCAGCTATTAACGAAAACAATAAAAGGCCGACCGTTGATTTTAACAAAGGCTAAAGCTATAGCTAGAACCACTGCCACCAGAGAAATAATTATAAATTCGTGAAAGAAGAGATAGCCTAAATTATAGTACTGGTAGGTGACAAACACAGCTGCCGCTCCCCCCAAAACATATAAAAATTGTTTTAAGGTCAGGGGACCCACCAGCTTGTCTTCGATGTCTACATTTTGAGGAATTTTTGTCGCCATGGGATTTAAGGTTTAGGTGGATTATTTTCTTGGTCTGGATTGATGCCTTCTCGACGAAGTTGTTTTTTCATTTCTTCCGGCGTCTTTTCATGGGTGCGGAAAATATCTTCCATGGTGCGCTTGGCTGCATTGATCACCGGCCGGGTTTTAGATGGTTTAGGTTGAGCAGGTGTGGAAGGTGTTTCTTCCGGTGCGAAAGATTCATAGACTTCTTCTTCCATCGGTTCTTCGCTGGCTATCCCTCCTGCTACCTGAGTTGCTTCAGGAGTAGGCGAGGCAGTTGTTCCAGTAGGAGCTGACGCGGCGGCTGTGCCGGTGGTTCTGGTTTTTAATTTAGCGACGAGTTCGTTCAATCCGGTTCTGATCTCCTCAGGGGAAGCTTTATCTCCGCCAGCCGGAGATTTAATATGACTAAGGGCATTGAGGCGAACTTGGATATCATTAGCCGTCATGCCCTCTCCGCCTGCGCTGGCACTAGAGAGCGCTTTTTTCAGAGCCTGTTGTTCGTCGGTCTTAAGTCCAGCTGCTGTCATCATTGTTTCGGCTGCAGCGGTATCACCAGAATCTAGTAAGAATTTGATTGGCTCAATTTCTAGTTTTTCCGAATCAATGAAACGTTCAATCTTAATGGCAGCAGTTAAGCTAAGCTTATCCAAGGCCGATGCCTCAGTTAATTTCCCTGCTTCTTGATTCTTTAAAATTTCTGGAATAACTTTCCCTAAACTACTTTTTGGATACTTCTTAGATATAGTTGGAGAGAGTTTATCAGGATCAAAGTTTTTACTGCGGAGAACTGCTTGTACATCCGGCCTGGCTAGACCAGCACTGGCTTCCGCTGCCTCTTCCGGGTTGCGACCTCGCTTTACCCGGTTCATATTTTTGGCATTTTGGATGACATCCGCCGCTGTCGCACCCGGTTTAAGGATCTTACCCAACATGTTTGCCACCGGTTTCATTTCTTCGATCGGGGCCTCTTTAACCGAGGTGTTAGCCAACCAGTCTAATTGATCCTGTTTCTTGTCGATAGAGTTGGCATGGTTACGGATGCTGATATTTTTGTCTTTTTTGAAATCGTCTTTCTCTTTTGAAGAAAGATCATCCCAATTCATACCGCTAGTTATTTTGCTAAAATTCTGTTTTAATTTAGAGAGCTGGTCGCTGGTAGTATTTAATCTCGCCTTACCCATGTCGATATTTCTTTCGGCGGTAGTCCGGGCAATTTCACCTTTGGGGTTAAGAGTTTTAGCAATTAACCAAGGCACGCTACCTATAGTATGACCGCCGGCGCTTAAGGTTTGGCGCTTAGCTTCTAAGGCTCTCCCAGTTTTAGTTCCCAAGGCCAGTTTATAGCCCATACCGAACTGAGCAGCTGTAGACTTACCTAGCGCATTTTTGCCAGTCAGAGTTTCCGTGATTGGTTTAGAAACAGCTTTGTAGCCTTGCATAGGGGAGCTGCCCACAAATCCGCTCAAAGGCGTCGCTCCGCCCGGCTTGATATATTCCGGAATCTTACCGGCAAAATATAAAATAGTGATGCCGATAAATAGCGGGCCCAGTTGTCCTGCGGGCATATCGTGGATCAAGGCGCTGTTTTTGATCAGGTTGTTGATCGTAGTCGCATCCAGAGCAGGTTCAGAGGTTGTCCAAATATGTATGGCAGCAAAGATAGCAGTTTGTATTAGCGGGAAGATAATAATCCATTTCAAAACATTTTCTGCCCATTTGCTGGATAATTTTTGAGTAAATGATAAGGGGAGTAAATCAGCGGCAAAAGCCAAAGGGGCCGATACGGTTAGAATAAATAACCAAAAGGTTCTTTCTAGTAAAATTAAAGTTATTTTTAAGAAGACCCAGAAAATGATGATCAATAAAATAAAACTAGCCACTGCCGGTCCAGTGCTGGCGTTATCGTTAGAGAATACCGAAATTACTCCTTCGCCAAGGTTGCCAAAAAAATTACCCACGCCGCTCCAAAATCCGGTGCCGTTGCCTAAGGTGCCCAGATCGCTAATAAAGAGCACGGCAGCATCTGTAGATATGTCAAACAAAGCTGCAAATCCTTGAGTGAATAAATTGCCTATACTGACAAAAGCCCGAATGATGGCTAAACTTAAATTAGCCAGCAATACGGCGGGGATTAATTTGGTTAGCACCACCTTGATGTTGTAGACATTGGCATTGGTGCCGATAATGATATTAATAATCGAATAAACTAGAGCGATAATGAAAATAGAGTTAGCCGCCAACATGCAGAGGTTCCAAATTCGTGTAATCAGAACTGAGGTGGATCCAAAGTCAGGCAATCCGCCCGGAAAATTAACTTGGCTAAAGTCTAGAAAATAAACTGGATTCTCTAAAAGAGGCTTGAGTAGTTGAAGAATGAAAGGCATCAAACCGGTATAAATAGCTTCAGCCAGGGTTTGGATCATTTCTACCATCGAAGAAGTCAACCCCGCTTGAGCCGGTTGGGCTAAACTCCAGACTTGCCAGCCGACCAGAGTTAATAGGAGAAGGAGAAATAGTTTTTGTTTTAGTTTCATCGCCCAGGTTCTTTTATATTCTTATTGTTTCATTATATCACAATTCTTCTATTTGGTCAACCCCAGATGTCCAGAATGACCGCAGAGGGGGTAATATCACCTAACAGTATTTACAAATCAACCAATATATGATATAATTTAACTAAAGACCTTCAATAATATAGATGGCAGAAGAACAAAACCAAAATAGTTCCGTTAATACCAACCAAAGCCCTGCGGGGGGATTGCCGGATGATTTGCAGGTGCCGGTAAACTCTCCAGCGCCGCAGTTTGTCCCGCGTAAAGATGTAGGAAATCAGCTGCTTTCCAAGGCTGCCCCTGCTTTACCGATCGATAATTCTCTGAATGTACCAACAACTAAACCAATGCGGCCTCGGCGGGGGAGGCGATGGTTGAATTGGGTAATCGGAGCGGTAGTGCTGGCGCTTTTGGCGGGCACGGCCTATGTCGTCTTGCCGCTGCTAGATTTTCAGCGCGGAACTTTAGCCTTAACTTTTGATCCCGGGAATGTGCGGGTGACTATTGATAACAAGTTTCAGAAAGATTCGGTTAACTCTTTAACCATCAAATTGAAAGCCGGCTCGCATAATTTGTTAGTAGCTAAAGATGGTTACGTTGATTTTGAACAAGACATTGATCTGACTAGTAAAGAAATTATCACTTTGACCGTTGTGCTGCATGCGGTGCCAACTATTGAAAAACTAATCGACGAACCGGTCAGCTGGCCGAGTATCACCAATAATGGGCGGGCGCTCGCATTTGTTAATGCGGCCGGAGGTTTTGAAGTATTAGAGATAGCGACTTTAACCCGAGCCCCTTTATTTAAAGGTAATTTCATTAATTTAAAAAAAGTGGTCTGGTCAACCGTGGAGAGCAATGCCTTAGTTCGGCTCATTGGCCAACTGCGCTTGCCAAACGCGATTGATAACTCTAATGTGCGGGGAAGATTTATTCCGCTCGGGGAACGCCCCGCCCAAGGTGCTCTGCAAGATAATGGGATTAGTGCCTGGTCATTTAAAAGTACGCAAATCAACGCTATCGGTTGGCAGCCGATTCTATTAAATGGGAATGTGCGGGATCTAAGCTTCTCGCCGGAAGGTGACAACATAATTTATTTTTACGAAACCGCCAATGGTGAGAAGTCCGTGGTGTTGGCGCAGGCGGATGGCACGGAATGGGAACGCTTGCAGAGCGGGCTTAATTTTAATGACCCTACATTAACTTGGCTGAATAATGATCGCTATGTCCTGTGGGCAGATGATACGGTGGGAACTGATAAAATTTTTGATCTCGTGGAAAAGGAGTTTATGGAAATTATGCCCGATCGGGTCAAGCAAACATTTTGGAGCAACTCGCCGGAAGGGAATCGGATTGCCTACTGGGCGAATGTTGGAGGAATGCAACAATTATCGATCTGGAATATTGCCGAACAGAAGGTCGAGAAAGTCTTTGATCGTCCGATCAGCACTTTTACTTGGCGCTCAGAAGATCAGTTGATCGTTGGGTTGCCTGACGGTTCGCTCTGGCGCTGGTATCTAGATGGTAAAGAACGCCCGATCCAATTTTTGAGCGCAGTCGGCCAAATGCAAATTAATAAACTGCTGTTCAGTGCCGTTATCAATAAATTATTTATTATTAGTAGCGATAACAAGGTGCTTAGTTTAGATTTAATTGTTTAAGCAATGGTTGATCAGGATACCAATGAAGATCTCGACCAAGAACCGTTAGAGGAAAATCTGAACCCAGAAGAGGACCAACCTGTATCAGAAGAGGCTGAAACGGAACCAACCGCCGAAGAACCTGCGAGGCAATCGTCGCGGGAACCAAGACGCACCTCGCCTACTAAAGAGAAAAAACATCAAACTCGACAACAAGAAAAACCAGCAGATCGGTCAACTCAGCCTAATAAATTAGCTACTGCCGGAAAACGTCCAGCTAGTACTCCGAAAGTGGGGGGAGCGGGAGGTTGGAAAGGGAAAGCGGCTAATTTGGGCAAACAAGGTTTGCGTGGTGCTGGGCAGTTGGCGCGCGGTGCAGCTGGCCGGATGGGTGGTTCTTCACAAAATAATTCATCTGATCAACAAAATCAACCGGCCGAAAGCCCTCTGCAAAAAACCCAGCGGTTAGCGGGGCAGACTGCTAACAAAGTGAAGGAAGCTGCGGAAACAGCCAAAAGAATTATCGAAACGCCGCAAAAAATTCGCGAAGCAGCAGAGGCGGCCAAAAGAGCAGTGCAAATTGCCCAAAGAACAGTGCAAGTTGCCCAAAGAACAGTGCAAGTTGCTCAAAGAACAGTGCAAGTTGCCCAAAAAGCCATTGAGGTGAGTATTAGAATGGCACAAGCTGCGGCCCAAGCGGCGCAAGCGGTTTACCAAGCAGCCGTACAGGCTGCCCAGGTGGCTATTCATGCTATCACGGAGGCAGTGGTATTTTTGGTATCTAATCCGGTCGGCTGGGTAATTTTGATCATCATACTGATATTTGTCATTATCATCGGCATATTCACCTGTGGACGCAATGGCAATATGAGCGAGGCGGGTGGTTCGGTTAAAACTGAACTAGTAGCTCCGGCCAGCGAAGTCACACGAGACAGTGAAGGTAATATGATGGCAGTTAATAATGAGTTTATCCATAGTCTCCAAGAAAAAGTGACCAACGGCAGTTTGGTGATTTATAGTTCAGGTATAGGAGATTTAAACCAATGGAACTGCGGTACCAGCGGGCCGTGTACGCACACCTTGGATTACCGACTATTGCGTACCATCTCGTACTTGTCTGATCTCCATGATTATTTAAAGATCGGTTTGATTAAAACTAACTCTCCGCGCCAATCGCGCTACAAATTAGTTAAAAGTTTAGCTGCCTATAGTAGCGACGGAGAAGAGAGTACAGAGGAACTGGGAGCCTTCACCGCTTTTTCTGAAGGACAAGCCCTGGCGATTGTGGCAGTAGATCGCAGTCAAATTCCAGAGATGTCGGGACAACCTATCGAAATTAGTTGGCAAAGAACTCTGGCCGAAGCTGAGGTCCGGCCGCTTTGGGAAGAATTGGGTTATGTGGCGGGTTGGTTGGACACCACCATGGCTGACTACCGGGTTTTCTTGACTGATAAAAATCATGATCAAATTGTGGCAGCCTTGCAGAATGCCCCTCTCAATAAGCTGTTCTTTGTGCAGTATTTTCAATTTATCAACCGAGTTAAAAATTTATTAGATCGGGCTGCCGCTATAACTAAACTAGATGACCGTACTCAAGATTATCTATCCCAAGCCAATAATGTTTTTTCGAATCTCCAAAATGAAATTGGCCTGGATCCCAGCACTTTAAGCAATAGCCAAATAACAGCCCTGGTCGAAGCCTTAGGCACGCCTGAGGCTCTGAATAATTTACGACTTGGTATTGGCCAAGCGTATAAAGCTACTCAGGTTGCCAATATGGTGGGTTGGAATAAATCTATCGCTGCCGGAGGAAATTTAGAAATGTTAAAAGCTTATGAGGCTCGGAATAAAATTCGTTTAGTCATCAAAGAGCTGTTAGATATGCCGACTAAAATAGCTTTACGAGGAGAGTCTCGGCTTTTTGATAAGGATATGGTAGTTAAGCAAATTATTACCTATTCGCCCGAGGACGATCTGGATAATGGGCTGGATCGGTTGGATATCTTTCCTTCTGGCATTACTTCTGTGGGAGTAGGGGGGGTGGGTTTTGATGACACCATGAGAGATGGTATTCATAATGATTACGACGATCATTTTAGCCGTGCTCCTCTTGATAATGGCGTGTTCAGCAAGATGGGAGTTAATTTTATTTACAATATCGCCGATCTGGGAGTGACTACGCCAGCAGAATTTATTTTTACTGCTGATAATGGGGGAGAGATCTATCAAACACCCATCGCCGGAGAGTTGCTAGAATTGTGGGATGCCTTAGTCGGGGAAATTGGGGTGATTGACCCAGAGAAAGAATTAGCTAAAAAAGCCACTTACCAAGATTTTATCCAAGTGGGCTTTTGAGGACTTTTTTCTGTTACTTTCCCAAGGAAAGTAACCAAAGTCTCCGGACAGTCGTTTTTGCTGCGGTTCTAATAAAATATGGCTTTCCGTTCTCGCCGGTGTCACCGGCTTCACAGCGCCAATTTTATTGAGCCATAACGCTTAAACTCCAATGCCCGGGTTGCAGACAAACACACATCCCTCCTTCAATGGCGGCTCTGGACTCCAAGAAGGGTTGGTACAACCCCTTTTTCAGGAGAGGTATATTGATGGTATTCTTAAATAGTCAGATACTTACCTTAATATAGGTGGATAGGT
>Ga0172379_10005970_pt1 | contig 16634 bp, 16 predicted proteins | sample GrowelOW334metaG_FD_119756 | JGI IMG/M metagenome (GOLD analysis project Ga0172379, IMG submission 119756) | Groundwater microbial communities from an aquifer near a municipal landfill in Southern Ontario, Canada - Groundwater well OW334 metaG | ecosystem: Environmental > Aquatic > Deep... | reverse complement strand
GCTGAAGTTTTAGTTAGCAGGGGTGACAGAAAAGGATTTGATGCTGGAGATATAACGATAAATATCAAAGGGTCGGATTACGAGAAGATGGTTGATTTAATGCAAAAAGTAAAGGAAAAAATGATTGATTCCAATTATTTTCGGTTAGTTTCTTCCACCTATAAAACTCCCAAAAATGAAGTGAAATTTGTTCCTGATCAAAAACAGCTTATGACTTACGGTTTAAAAGAAATGCAAATTGGAGGATTGATCCGTTCAGCAATTTATGGAGATAGTTCCAACATTTTTAAACAAAATGGAAAAGAATACGATATATTAATCAAATTGGATGAAAAATACTCTAAAGAATATAATGACATGCAATATGTTGATGTTATTTCTAGAAAAGGTCTCCTTCCGATTTTAACAGTCGGAGTACTCAAAGAACAAAAATCTATTCCAATACTGGAACATGAAAATAAAAAAAGGGTACTTAAATTAAATGGTTTTTTAGCAAAATCTAATTCAGGTCATGTAACAAGAGTTCTTCAGAAAGCTTTTTCGGAAATCGAGTCAGATGGTGATTTGAAATATGAATTTTCCGGTATGGCCGAAAGTCAAAAAGAATCCGGAAAAGAAATTGGCAAAGCTTTTATTTTAGCTGTAATTTTAACTTATATGCTGCTTGCAGCCATTATGAACTCTTTCATTTATCCGATCTCAATCATTCTTTCGATCGTTACTTCATTCATCGGTGTTTACTATACTCTGTTTTTTTTAGAAGAATCAATTAATTTATCTTCTATGTTAGGTATGGTAATGCTAGTCGGTCTTGTAGTTAACAATTCCATTCTTCTTTTAGACGACGCTATTCAAAAGATAAATCAGAATATTCCTTTAAAAGAAGCTATCTGGTCGGCAGCTTCATCAAGATTTAGAGTGATCTTGATGACCTCTTTGGCTATTGTTTTGGGCGTTCTTCCTCAAGTATGGGATATCATGCCTTTTAAATCTTCAATGGGGGCGGTGATGCTGGGCGGAATAATTGGCTCGTTAATTTTCTGTTTTATTTTTACACCGATTGCTTTTTATTACATTGAGAAATTGCGGATAAAATTTTCTAAAAAGTAGATGGCTGGACGGGATATGTTTTTAGGTCTTTTTGTTTGAATATTGCATGTCAGGACCTCAAAAAAAATCGAAAATATCAAAATAAACATATCTAAGTAAAATTTTTTACATACAATAAAATAAAATTGTTTTTATATTTATTTAAATAATTATTTATGTTTTGCAACATATTAATTTATAGTAATAAAGATCAAATTATCTTCAACAAAAGCTTAAAAAAATGTATACTTTTATCTAAAGAATAGACCTTATTATTGGTTTAAAACTTTAAAAAACAATGGAAATTCTTATATTTTTTGTTTATAAAACAGGAAAGTCATCATAAGTTTAGAGAATAGAAAAAATATGACAAGATGGGTTTTCCCAAGTGTTTTAAGATGATGAATTTTAAAAATCCATAATGGTTTTAGAAATTCAAAGAATAATAAAATAAGTTCTGCTAAGAGACAATATATGTCCAAGAGTTCAACAAAAGAATCAAAAAAAGTGTGAATAAAATGTTTAAGGGAATTGTTTTTGCGATTGCCGCCTGTTTTATATGGGGACTGATCTATGTCGTTCCTCAATTCATGAATGGCTTTACCTCTATAGAGGTAGTGCTCGGAAGATATTCGATGTATGGTCTTATCTCATCTTTAATTTTTTTAAAATCGAAAATCAAGGGAACCTGCAGCTATCCCAGAGCTATCTGGATAAAGGCTCTGTTCTTTTCACTAATCATAACGATCGGCTATTATACCTTTGTAGTTCTTTCACTGCGTTTCTCAAGTCCTGCCATTTGTACGCTTGTCTTAGGCATAAGTCCAATTGCAATCGCATTTTACGGTAATTGGAAGCAAAAAGAGACATCTTTTAAAAGCTTGATTATTCCATCTTTTCTTATTTTGATAGGACTTTTGATTATAAATAGCGAATACTTTGAAAAAAGCGACTCTCTTTATTCATATATTTTAGGAATAGTTTGCTGTATTTTGGCATTAATAGCATGGAGCTGGTATGTCGTTGCCAATTCTCGATTTTTAAAACAGCACCCCGAGATACGCTCAAGCGATTGGTCAACTCTTGTTGGACTCTCAACATTATTCTGGGTGTTTGTCTTTATAATATTTTTAACTATGTTTTTTAAAAATCAGTTCCATTTCAACAAATTTTTTGTTCCAGGTCCCGATCTTACTCATTTTCTTATTGGAAGTATTCTTTTGGGCCTTCTCTGTTCCTGGGTGGGAGCTTATTTATGGAATAAAGCAAGCTTGCTTTTGCCTGTATCGTTAGCAGGACAACTTACAATTTTTGAAACTATATTCGGTATTTTATTTGTCTATATAATCGAACGACATAGACCTCCTATTGTAGAAAGCTTAGGCGTGATAGTCCTGATAGCAGCCATCGTTTATGGAGTAAGAGGGTTTTATAAAAACAAAACTTTTGATAATCAATTGACACCAGATTAATTTAGAATTACTGAATTTTTTTTTGTTTTTCAGTTAATTCATATGATCTTTTCCTTCATTTAAATTATCCAGCCAGCTTTTAAGCTGGGTTTCGTTTGATACATTATTATCGAATATATCTAAGACTAAATTGTGAAGAACAATAGCATTGAAGGGTTTATCATAAGAAATTGTCTGTTTTTGATAAGGCATCTTAATCAAAAGCGGAACTAAGGAATTTTTTCTCTCAGCTGCATTTTTTTTATCATTTTCAGATATAGATATGAGCTCGGGAAATGAATTCCAAAGACTTGGCCTGAACCAGTGATCGGATGTTAAGATTAAAGTTGAACTGTCCCACATGTCGGATTCTATCAAAATATTTTGGATATTTTCTATGGTTTTATCAACGAGCATTAATTGATCGGAATAAGAATTAAGTGTGGTAGATATTTTCTTAGTGTTTCTATCAAAGATGATAGGGGGATGAGGAATGGAAAAATGAAGAAAACAAAAATTGATTTTAGGATCTGTTAACACCTCTTTGGCCGATGCAGATATTTCTTTAAAAAGAATAGATCCCTTTTTCAGCACGATTTTATTTATATGCTCCTGAAGTTTGGGAATTTTTTGAAAACTTAATTTATTGATGGGTCTTAAAAGATAAAACAGATTTAAGTCTGTATATATTTGTCTGATGGCTTTAAAAACCATTTTTTTATCAGAATAATATTCCGTCCTGACGATATGTTTTTCAAAAACCCTATCATAGGGTAAGAACCAGCCAACAACTGAAGAGTTTATTTTTTTTGAATTTAGCTTAGAAAAAATCGATGCTTCTTCGCCCCAGAGAACTGATGGTTTATTGTAAAATTCCAATTTTATTTTATTGTGTCCTGTGATCTTAAAATTCTTTGTAACATATCCATTTATATATGAAGATAATGACAAAGGAGTATTTTCTGCGATTTGATGAACTGCAGAAGCGGAAAAATAGTTTTCCTTGAATTTATCGATTGTTGGCAAATAGATATTTTTATCTCTTTTTTCAAAAGTCAGATATTGATCCCATTCATCGAATATAATCCAAATCACTTTCGGTCTGTTATTTTCAAAAACAGTTTTAGTGCTTTTTGAAGAATAAAAAATACCTGTTGAAATTTTTGATAGAATCAAACATGAAAAAGGAAAAAAAATAACGAAAAAAATAGCTACTGTTTTAATTGCTCTTTTTAGATTGACAAAAGATAAGGCAATTAAGGTTGCTATTAATGCTATTATTGAAAAAGTCAGGGTTAAATAAATCCAGGCGGGCATCTCGGAAGAGATAATTTTTATTAAAGCCCTAAAGAAGAGGGCAAAAGATAAAAAAAAAATAAAGTATGTGGCAAACCTAAAAAATTTATTTTTTGAAGCAAGGGTTTTTTGGATCAGGAAATAATAAAAAAACGAGCTGATCAATATTGTGGCAAAAATGGTGTAAATAAAAATTTTAAGTTTATCGGTATGCAAAGAAGAATTGTAATTGGCAAGAGTGTTAAGCCAAGGACCGCAAATAATTACTATAGATAGGGACAATGAAGCTATAAAATTCTGAAACTTATTCTTCACTTTTTTTTCTCATGAAAAAAATTGATCTTGATGCATTAATTTTTTGCTCTTTTATTATATTAAAAAAAACTTCAAAAGTTTTTTTAAAGTTATTAATGCTAATATCCTGATGAAGATTTTCTCTTCCTCTGACTATTTTTTTGAACATCGGGTCTTGTGGGTCAATATACTCGATAATAAGACCATCTTTTGTTAGAAGATTTGCAATGGAGGCAATTTCTAAAAGAGGGATCCTGTCTGTTACCTGAAGATGATGGATCAAAGCTAACATAAATACTAAATCTGAATAATTTTCAGCTCTTTTGAGAAAAGATTGATATTCGGAATTTTTCCATCCAAGAAACGGGGTTGGTTTTGAGATGCTGACAACAAGCGGTAATATATTCAAATTCTCGTTTTTAGCAAGGTTATAAAGCTTATCGATAACGATAGGGTCATTATCTATCGAGATTACTTTTGAACCGTGTTTGGCGGCAATTAAACTGAAATGACCGGTGTTGCATCCGATATCTAAGACTTTTTTTGGTTTAAGAGATATTAAAACATCTGAAATAAAGGATTCTTTTATTAGGAAATCTTCTTTATCATAATGCTTTTGCGTATCCATGTATTTCGACCAAGATGAAGAAGCAGTTGTTTTAGGCTTTAAAGACATCAATCTTTTCTTAGTTTTTTTAATAAGCCTTAGCAAAATGAATTTTGAAAGATTGGGGTTTATGAGTCTCTTTGATTTATAATGCTGCGGCTTGGTGAATCTTGATAAAAATAGAGGTAGTCTAATAAGAGAATAGGCTATCGGACGAAAAAAACCTGTATGAGGTAAACAATCATCTATTTCTAATCCGTCGGGATTGCTTAAAAAAGTTTTATGAACTGGAATTTTTGCAAATTTGTAAACATACAAAGGAAGCAGATAAGTTTTTACAAATTGGGAATATGCTAGCCATATCGGGTCTTGAGGATCTCTTTTTTCAAATGATAAAAGATCAACAAAAACAGGTTTAGCATTTTCAAATATAGTGTTATAAGGAGTTGCATCTTTTAACCCTAAATTATCATCGATAATCTTTTCAAAAAGCAGCAAAGTCAAAGCTGCGCTATCAAAAAGCATGCTCGAAGACCATTCATATGGATAGTTGACAAAGTCGATAATTTTGTGTTCTAGAATAATATCCGATTTGATTTTCTCAAAAATTTTTAAAAACGTCTCATCTTTTAAAAGAAGATCCAGGTCATTTTTTTGCATTTTTTTGAAATTCGATATATATCCCTGGGAAATAAGCTCAGTTAAGCTTCTGCAAGAGATGGTCTGTTCAAACTCATTTTGATAGGAAGGATTAATAAATCTGAATATTTTATTTTTGTGTTTAAATAAACTGCCGGCCGGATCTCTAAAAGACACGAATTCATCATTCATCTTTTTTTATCTTTTTTGATTTTATAAAAGAAAATAATTTTTTTAAAAAGTTTTTAAAATAAAAAGCAAAACCCAGACAAAAAGCTGTGATTATCTGCCAAAGCAGCATGCCTGTTCCAGGATCGGCATAGGCTAAAAGAAAACTAAAATATCTCATAATTTAATTCCAAAGATCAATAAATAATCATGGTATAAAAATAAAAATAAAAAAACAATAAATACTAAAAAAATACTAAAACAAAATCATTATTGTTATTGTAGTTTTTCTCTAACTGAAAAAATATCAATTAAATCAAGGTGCTCCCATCCTCTTTTCATAAGCCTAATATCTTTGCTATTATTCATGCATTTTGCTCATTAGTGTTTTGATGGAATAATTTTGTTTAGATTATTTCTCCTTCTAAATTTATAACGATTTTTTTTATGGCGATATTTTTACCTGATTCAATTACTGCCTGCTGAACAATTTTATAAAGACTGGAGCAGCAAGGTACGCTCATAATAGCGACAGTTAATGAAAAGATAATATTGTTCTTAAGTAATTCGGCAAGTTTTGCAACATATGGAGAAGTATCATCCAATTTTGGACAGGCTATTGCGATTTTTTTGCCTTTTAAGAGTTCATTGTGGAAATTTCCTAAAGTAAAAGCCGTACAATCAGAAGAGATAAGCAAATCGCATTCATTGAAATATGGGGCATATGGTGAAATCAAGTGCAATTGTATCGGCCATTGGGTCAATTCACCTTGTACTGCTGCATTGTCTTTAAGATCTGCTGGAATAGTTTTTTTTCTTTTAATTTCCCTGGCAGCAGAACCTGGGCAGCCGCAGGCGAGGGGAGGAAGTTTTGCAATCTTTTCTGCGCCATGGACATTGGAGGCGGCTTCTTTGCCTCTGATTTTTAAAACATGTTTATACGCTTCTGCAGAATTGTATTCTGGAGCATCTTTTTCAACAATATGGAGGGCATCAACAGGGCACACGTCTAGGCAGGCTCCTAATCCATCGCAAAAAATTTCTTTTACTAAAACAGCTTTATTTTCTTTATCCAAGATCAAAGCTCCTTCAGCACATGCTGTAGTGCAAAGACCGCAGCCATTGCATTTATCTCTATCAATTTCGATAATTTTTCTTTTTGACATAATTCACTCTTTTTTTAGTTATTTTTAATAGATAATAAAGATAAATAAATATTTATTCTTTGACTTAAGTCAAAAAATAATAACTTTAAGAAATTTCTTTTTGAAGACCTGTTAAATCTATGATTTCAATAGTCTTGCCGCTGACCTTGATCAGGTTGGATTTTTTGAGCTGATTAAGATTGCGGGAAAGAGTTTCACTGATAGTCCCCAATTGACGGGCCAGTTCACTTTTTTTAATTTTTAGAATTATGATTTTTTTTTGACTGCTTTGGTATTCCTGCAAAAGAAATTTTATTAAGCGTTCTTTCACGCCGCTCATAATAAGAGCTTCCATTCTTTTGTTTAGAGCTACACATTTGGCAGCTAAAAGTTTGATAAAGAATTGTGCAAGGGCAGGATCAGAGTTGATTTTTTTTAAGATTGTTTTTTTTGAAAAAAAATACAATGTTGTCGGCTTGAGCGTTTCAGCATAAACCTGATATCTGTCTGAAACAAAAATAATGGCTTCTCCAAAAAAATCTTCCCTATGAAGCCGTCCTACTTCGATTTCCTTGCCGGCATTGTCCATTTTGTAGATGCGCACTTCGCCGGATAGAATATAATAAAATCCATTTGCCTGATCCCCAGTACTAAACAGCAATGTATTTGGAGGGAAATTTTTTATTTTTGCTAATTTTTTAATTTCCGTAATAGGCAAACTATTTTCTCCTGCTTGTAAATGTTTAAGCTAAATTTAAGTTCAGTAAAGCGGTTCACTGAATTTTATTAATAATATGGTGGTTTCGATTGTCAAAATAATCATAAAAGTTGTTTTCAAAGCTCTGCTTAAAAATTAAATTTATCTAATTACTATTTTGAAGAGAAGCACAAATCTGCTCGTTAGTTTTATTTGTGATCTCTAGATATGAGATGCTTTTAGGATCTCTTTTAGATAATGAAAATGAATAGCCTTTATCATAATAAGAAAATAAAATGCGGCAGGCTTCACTATAATTTTCATCGTCAATAAAACAGCAGGCTGTTTTGGCTGCCAGGATTCCAAGCTTTTTTTCAATTTTCTTTATTGCGTTCTTTAAATCTTCTTTTTTGTGTTTTTTATATTGTAATACGCATTTCGTTATTCTGCTATCAAGTATGTCCTGTAAAACTATAACGGAACATTTTTTCATCTGATCATAAAAATCATTTGGAATATAGATAGTTCCGATAAAGCGGCTTTCGTCTTCTACAAAAATCCAATCTTTATCAAGAGAAAAAAGAGAAAACGCCAATAAATTTTCAAAATGTTCCTGTGTAGGTTGCTTTTTTTCAAATCCTCCAAAAACAGAGCCTTTGTGATTTGCCAGATCTTCTAAATCGATCGAGTTATTTAACTGTTTGATTATTTCTGTTTTTCCGATTCCGGTAAATCCGCCGATGACTTTTAAGTTATATTCCTTTTTAAACTGCAGGATCGCCCAGCCACGAAAAGATTTGTATCCTCCTTTTAGTATCTGAATATCATAATCAAAAAGTCTTAAAAGCCATGCAACCGAATAGCTTCGCATTCCTCCTCTTGCGCAATATATTACTAGAGGTTTTCCAACTATTGGTTTGAATTGCTCTATAAGCTTGGGAAGATTGACAAATCCCAAACCTTTTTCAATGGCTTCTTTTTTGCCTTGCTGCTTATAAGTTGTACCTATTATTTTTCTCTCTTCATCGGAAAACAGCGGAATGTTAATAGAGGTAGGAATATGACCTTTTGAATACTCAAAAGGAGACCTGACATCTACGATAGTATAATCATGGAAGTTTTTTATTAATAAATCTGGATTCATGGCAGTCAAATATAACTTTAATATGATCGCAACTCTATTATTTTGAGAAGAGGTCTTGTTTTGCTTAAATTATTATGTTTTGCTGATATTTTTTACATAAAATTTATAGAAAAAAGCTATTAAATCAGTAAAACAAATGTTATTTTTCACGAAGATAAAAAAATAAAATTATTTCTAACAATCAACTTTATTTTTTCATATCTTCAAAGAAAAAAATATGATTTTCAAAATTTAAGTATAATAAATTATTTTACAACCTGAATTGCTTGTCCGCCAGACCATTCTTTTAGAAAAGCTTCTTTTGTAACAGTAATTTCCCAGCCATGATAAGGATCCCGCAATCTTATCTGACTAAGATCGTCAGAGATATGATCGACAACTATGACATGCCCTCCTAACTTTCCATTAACATCCACAATAGCTGAACCGTTTTTAGCAAGCAGGGCTTTAAGATCAGATAAATGATGAGTTGAGCTGACAATTGTTTTTAAGCCGGCTTTTGTAATGTCTCTTGTCTGGTTTTCGGTAGAGCCGAGATTTCGAAGTCTTAATTCACGTATGTCAGGCAGCTTCCCGTTATCTTTCATAAGCATGGCAGCTGCAGCTGCTGTACACCCGCGCGTAGCCTGCTGCTGAATGATAGCTTTCCCGTGTTTAGTATATTTAGCGTATACTCCAGGTCCGATTTTCTTTTCTTTGATAATGTTTAGTTTTTCTATAATTTCATTATCACAAAAAAGTTCACCTGTTCCATGTACGCTTTCAATTTTTCCATCGATCATCATGATCGTGTCGTGTATTGAAATAGGAGGGGTTGTTCTATTCTGAGGCTTTGACATTTCAAGCTTAACATGGGTCTTAAGATTATTATTAACATGTGAATTAGTATTATGTTTAGTGTGAAATAGGTTTATTAAAGAAGGCAGAGTTAAAATAGCGCCAGTTAGTGCAAGCCCTACAGCAAATTTTATGTTGATAGGGGCTGTATATGGAAGGGAAGTCATTAAACCGATGCCCAACACTAAGCTACCTGATTTTAAGACTTTCAGGGTTGTCGGATGAGTATTAATCCAATTATCTAAATTTTTAAACCCGGTATAGTTATAGTTTTTCTGGAATAATAAAATATTTCCTTGTTCTATTGACAAAATTTCCCTCTTTTTTTGAGAAAAACTTTACTTTGATCAGCTTAAAAATTCAATTAAATTAATGTGTTTATTGCTTTAAACTTTTTTCAGGTTAAATCTATAGATTTTTTTTGATATGAAGAGAGACATAAATGATAAATTTCATTAATCACGGCATCAATTTTTTCTTTTGAAAGTTTTAAAAAATAAAGCTGTTCTTTTTTATTTAAAAGTTCTTTGCAAAGAACGATTCCTTTTTCTAATAATCTTTTCTTATGAAAATTTGTTAAAGTACTTAGACATGTAATAGGATGAAGTCCCGATCGGTCAATTTTATTTTCTAAACTATCATGCTCTGGATAACTCCACCCAATGGCTTTCATTCCAGTACATTTTACATAGCGGATGGCATCACTGCTAAATTTTGTGTTTGTCACAATCCAGGCTTCATTATTTTTTTTTATTTTTTGAGGATCTCTTTTCCAAGATTTTTCAATATCTAAAAATCGCGCATAAACATAAAGAGCAACTTTTACATCGGATTTTATTCCCGGCTGATTGTGAAATTTACACTCAATGATTGAATGCAGATCATTTTTTTCAGCTTCAACATCGATTTCATGAGAAACGCAGAATCCTTGAACAATATTGTTCAGTTTAATTTTAAATCCCTCTTCGATTAGCAAATCTCCAACAAGTTTTTCAAAAGGATGTCCGCTAGGCCCAAGTTCCATTAAAGCTTTTTTCAGGGAATAACGGGCGGCAAGAGGATACTTTTGCTTTCGTAGAAGTGAAAATGCATGTCGATAAATCTGCGAGGTGTTCATTCCGGGTCTAAGTGATTTTTTTACTTTTTTTACTATGATTTCGCTAATCTCAGGTGATGCATCGACTTTTTTAAGGGAAGTCCGAAGTTTTTCCTCCGAAAACGGTTCGGTTTCACCGGAAGATTTTTTTATTAAAATGTTATTTCGTAAATCGCCCATAATTATTTTTCCACATAATAAACTTGTTTATACCTTATTGTTGACTAAAATTAAATACCCTAAGATTTTAATACTTATTTTTTGCCAATTAAATAAATCAGATAAAATTCCCAACTTTTTGATATGTCTCACGTTTTTCTCTAAGCTTTTTGATTGATATGTTTGACATGTTCCACGATCTTTCTTTTATCAAATTTTTCTTCTATGTATAGAGATTTTAAACATAAAAGAGACAAAGAAATTTCTAAAAGTGTACTGGATTTTATTCGATGATATTGGTGAAATTTATAATTTATTGCATCTTTTTTTCATTCTAAAAGTTATTTTGATAAAGATCAAAAAAAACAAAAGTATAAAAACATCACGTACTGCATAAGTATAAAAAAATTAATTTCTTATTTAAAAGAAATACCATCTATGAGTCTACAAAATAATAACAAATCTCTAAACTTCAACAAGCTATTAAAAATGTTGAAAACATATATGCGCATTATGCCGTTTTAAATCTCGAATTTACTCATAAAACTAACAAAGAATATTTAGTTTGTTAAAATTACTAACTGAAGCCTTAAAAGTTTATATGAACCAATCAGCAGACAAATAAATTTCTTACAAATAGCCAATAAAGTAAATTTCTAAAGAAATATTTGTGTCAAATTTTTAGCTCAACTCATCGATTTAAAAAAAAATTAGGTAAACCAAGATAAAAACCAGATAAAACAATAACTCCTCCAACTAAATACCAAAGAGGATTTTCAGGAAGAGAAACTACTTCAAAAATGACCGTAAATACCTTTCGAGTTACCTCAGCGATTTTTGAGATAAGCTCCGAAGTTTTTTCAAGGATTTTACGAATTATTTTTGAGCTAAAATAATTGTCAGGTGATATGAGTGAATGTCCGATAAATACAAGAGTACCTAAAAAAAGTGAATAAGGAAAAGGATTGAATGCACATATACCATAAAGCAGAGCACCTGCTAAATCTCTTGAAATAACATTTTTATCGGGATTTTGAACAAAACAGACATTATTAATTGTACGAATAGTGAGTTCAAAAGAAGCAATTGAACATATAGCAGCCCCACTTGCTAAACCCGAATTTTTCATTACAAAATTATTAATATCACCTAATATTGAAGACATAAAAACCTCGTTTTTTGGGTAAAGTAAATATCAAAAGGAGGTTTATGAGTCAATGAATTTAAAAAAAAATGCGGAAATAAATTTTATTCCAATCCAACGCATCAGATCCAATTTGTATACAACATTTACTTTTAGCCCAATTTTCACCAAAACTATATAATCTTTTTGCTACACCCATTTTTCTATATTTACCTATAACCAACGGGCTTACTTTTGCCTTAGGTACATACTCAAATCTTAAAGACACAGTTATCTAATTGCTTCGAAATCTTTTCTACAAATATATGTAACATCTTAAAAAAAATTATCATAAATAGATCTCGGCACACATTTTAAAACCCATGCAACAAGTCTTCAGCGAGCTGTTATATAAGCATGAGCTTTTTTCTTCATTATTTTTTGATAAATCTGTTTTGCTGCCACATCAACAGGAACTACCCAAAATAAATCTCCTTTGGCCATGTGTGTATCTACAAATCAGATGGAATAAAGCTAAATGCTAAATTTTCTAAAGTTCTACTTGCAAGTGTGCTCATTTTTTTTCCTTTTAATTATTTAAAATTAGTTTTTAAATTCTTCATAAATAAATTACTTTTATAATTTGATTGTAGATATCAAAGCTGAATGATCAGATATAGCTTCTTGGGGCTTATCGGTATCGAAGGTTGCAATTTTACGGGTTTTAACTGAAGTTGCATTTGAATCAAAAAGAGATAAGAAATAATCTAAGATCAAATGTTGCGGTTTTACATCTTTTTTATGATGCCAGTTGCGATCAACTAAATATTCCGTTTCACAAGTTGCATCTTGTGATAATGATTCTGATCTGTTGTTATTATAATAATCTTTGCCTTCAGCAAATAATAGCCCCTTTTGATACTGATCACTATTCCAATTAATATTGAAATCTCCTGATACATACGTTGGTTTTTTATTATCAGAAGATCTCTGTTTTGATGCTAAACGAATTCTTTGCTGTTCTTCTTCTCTAACATGAGATTCTTGATTAGTTGGATTTAAATCATCATGAGATGGGCTTAAATGAGTAGTGACAAAATTAGCATTGTTTGTTGAAAAAATAAAAAAACATTTATTTGCCATGCTTTCAGTTCCTGAAATGTCTGAAAAACTATGAACTTGAGGATTTTCTAAAGCGGTTTTTGAAGCAACAAATAGACCGCTATTGTTTTGCAAAATAAATGGAGTTGATCCTATATTAAAATAGAAATCTCCATATTTATTTGAAAGCTCATTATAAAGCTTAAATGCATCTTTAATATCACTTACTTCTTGTAAACAAACTAAATCAGGATCATTTTGTTTAATCATTTCAGCTATTTTTGAAACTCTCTCATCATTTGGAATAACTGTACCTCCGAATAATTTAGAAAAACCTCCTGCTGTTAAGCAACAATTTAATTGAAGTAAAGAACAGAGTTTATCTAAAGGTTTTAAATTAGCTTCATTTTTCAAATGAATGTAAGGAGTTGTAGATAATAAAAATGCTGAAAAATGACAAACTTGACCAAGTATTAAACCGCCTAGAGCAAATGGTAAAAGACCTAATGTTGTAAAAACAGATTTTGTTGTTGATAGTACTTTTTGAGTAGTTGAAGTCTGATCATTGTTATTATTACTGATGGTATTTAGCCATACATCTGTTATCTTCCAATGAGGATTAACAAAAAATCTAGCTGCAGAATAAAAAGAGCTTGCTAATATATCTCTAATTTTAGAAATAGTTTCAGTTAAATTTTTAAAGTTTTCTTTTCCTTTTATATCATGTTTATAAGCAATTTTTTCAATATGTGGAGCAACTTGACAAAAACGAACCTTAATAGATTGTTCTAATGAAGTTGCCATGTTGTATAAGCCAAAATGTAAGTTTTAATATTAACTCTTAAAATTTTTGCATATTTTAGGGGTTTTTTAAAGTTTGGTTTTTCCTTACTATTAAGATATGCCTTAAGAGCTTTAATTGCTATTTCTTCGCTAAGATATCGAAAGGAATCAATAATAGTTCTTTCTCTATCAAATATTTTTAGATAAATTGATCCCATTTTGATTTTAGTAACTCCTAAAGCATTTTAGATAATCCAAATAAAATTGTTATTAAATAAAATTTGCCCAAATTTGGAGAAATTATAGATATCAAAATTCAGGGAAAATATGGAGTTAGATATTCTGTAAATGGTAAATTAATAGGTTTTTTAGAACCATAGGTTGATGATATGAGAAAAAATAATTATGAATTATTAATAGTTAGTTCTCCTGAAAGGGAAAAAGTGTATTGTGAAATTTATTATGAAGGACGAATTTTGGGAGAAATCTCTCAAGAAGAGAATAAATTATTATTAGAAATATATTCTTATCCAATTAATAATAAATGGCGGCAAGTTTCTTTAGAAGAATTTCAGGAAATCCTAGAGTTAGGTAAAAAGCATTTATTGGGTAAACTAAGAGGATAATAGAAAGTAGTTTAAAAGATCCTAATAATAAGAATTACAAACCTTCGAGGAAAGAATTTAAAATTTACGATAAGAGGATTTATAGAGGCCCAATTTTGCAAAACATGCTGAAAACATACTGTGGAGGCTAAAATAAAGAGTGGGGCAGGCAGGGCTTGAACCCGCGACAAACGAATTATGAGACCCATTCCCTGTGTAACTCTGAACGAAAGAGAGTTAATCAGAAAGAGGTTTTCCTATCAAGGATTTTAAGATGAAATCCAGATTGATTCTAAAATATTCTGTTAATTTCCGAGCAATTGCGGGAAAAATGCGGAAAAATTTGCATAGGGATACTATATTAAAAAAAGATTATTTTTATCCCTAGGGTTCCAGTGAGCGTAAAATTTTTCTCTCTAGGATTTCAATTGCTTCTTTTGCTCTTTTGGAAAATTCTTCCAGACCATGATTTCGTTCTATACATACTGCTCCTTCAATAATATCATTTTTTTCTAGAGGTTTACGTTTTCTAGTATGAGGATCGATTTCTCTACCAAGAACTTCCCCAGTTAGTTCAATCATGAGTTCTGCGAAGCTGCCATGAGATGTTTTGTGCCTAGGAAGGCGGCAGCTTTTTATTTTAGCTTGATCGTTAAGATCAAGTTTGTCTTGAAATGTCTCTATGACTGCGTCGATTAAATGGATGAGATCGGCTTTATAGTAAAGTTTTTTTGTCCTATTTTTTAATTCGATTTGAACTTTGGGTTCTAATTGAGCAATTATGCGTAACCGTATTTCTAGGGCAGTCGCAGCGCCTGCAGCAGTATCGATTTTCGATTGGATATTGTTGAGAGTACAAATAAGGGGTTCGATTAGCACGTGCATTTTCATTTTTTTGGTTGGATGATATTATTCATTATTCCTCTCTTTTTACTTAAAAAAACTTAATTGAATTGGTTAAAAGTGTTGGGCAACCAGGACTTGAACCCGGGACCGACGAGTTATGAGGGAGGGGGAACCCAATTCTACCAAAACCATCCAGCTTTAATGAGCATGATTATAAACGAGATAAGTTGAAAAGTCTAATGGTTTTTGATGGTAAGATGGTTTGATAGGACTCTCAGTGCACCGTTATTGCACCTCAAAAGTTTATTAATTTCTTTTAAATTATTGATTTTTTTTGCTACCGTCGTTTAAAAGGAGTAATTTATGGATCATAAAACACACATAGATGTATTAAAGGAAAAAATCAGGCTATTTTGTGAAAAAAGAGATTAGGACCAATTCCATAACGCCAAAGAATTGGCAATAGGTATTATTACAGAAGCTTCAGAATTACTCGATCATTTTAGATTTAAATCAATAGAAGAAGTTGATGAAATGTTTAAAAAAGAATCTAAAAAATAAGAAGTAACTGAAAAATTTGCAAATGTATTATTTTTTTTATTTAGGTTAGCTCAAAGGTATGATGTAGATTTAACTACTGCATTACATAACAAAATGAAAAAAAATAATAAAAAAATATCCTGTAAACTTAGCCAAAGGTAGTAAAAGGTAGTAATAAGAAATACACGGAATACCAAAATTGTAATTTATAAAATATTTTAAATAAATTTTAGATTTGCTAAGTATTCTAATTAAAAAAGTGTTTGTAAAAAATCTTTCGTTTCATCGTCAATCTTGTACTTGATTTTTGAAAGTATGCTAAGATTGCCTAAATCATACATTTTGTGATGGTTCGGGCATAAAACTACCATATTTGAGGGTTTATCTACGCCAGTTTCTAGTGAATGAATGGGCTTAATATGGGCAACCTCAGAATAGTTACTCCCATCTTTTTTCTTGAATGTAAAACCACAAATTTGACACTTGTTATTATATTTTTCTTTCATGTTTTTCACCACTGCCAAATTTCTTTTGATTCTTTTCACTTTAGTTTCTACGACATCTGGTTTCTCATTACTTAATCTTTGTTCAAACTCTTTTAAAATGATGTTTGAATTACCTTTTAAAAAGATTCTATCTATTTTTTCTAAATCCTCTTCATTCAATGTTTCTTTTTGAGATAATTCATCGAGAGTAATAGCATTTTTTGTCTGAATTCCAGATGAATATGAATCAAAAAAAGAGACAATACTACCATATTTATTGATAATATTATTCAAGCCCAATTCATTTATTGGCGTAAACCCTTGCACAATCATTTTTTCTTTATATTCTGATAAGTTAATAATTCTAGACAATGGAATAGAAATAGGTCTTATTTCATCTAAAAAAAACATATATTCCCAAGTGTCGTTTTTTTTAGGAACATTTCCCCAGAGATGTGTAGCTAATTCTTGAGATTGTTTTTTTAATATACACTTACCTACATAAACAAATTCACCTTTTGCATAAAAG
>Ga0172379_10005969_pt1 | contig 16635 bp, 13 predicted proteins | sample GrowelOW334metaG_FD_119756 | JGI IMG/M metagenome (GOLD analysis project Ga0172379, IMG submission 119756) | Groundwater microbial communities from an aquifer near a municipal landfill in Southern Ontario, Canada - Groundwater well OW334 metaG | ecosystem: Environmental > Aquatic > Deep... | reverse complement strand
CAGGATGTGGCAGTCGGATATATGTATATGCTCAAACTTCACCATATGGTGGAAGATAAAATCCATATGCGTTCGGTAGGTCCTTACTCTCTTATTACTCAACAACCTCTCGGTGGAAAAGCTCAAGGTGGAGGACAGAGATTTGGAGAAATGGAAGTCTGGGCGCTTGAAGGTTATGGTGCAGCTTATACGTTACGCGAAATGCTGACCATCAAGTCTGACGACATACTTGGGCGTTCTGCAACATTTGATTCTATTATTAAAAATGAACCGATTAGGCCACCAAATTCTCCAGCATCATTTAATGTATTATTAAATTATTTGCGAGGTCTTGCGCTTGATGTCGACCTAAGAAAAGGAAAATAAATAATATGAAAACTTTAAACACAACTGAATTTGATTCTATCGCACTACGTCTTGCCTCACCTGAGCAGATAAAAGAATGGTCTTTTGGAGAAGTTACTAAGCCAGAAACGATAAATTATCGTACTGGAAGATCTGAGCGGGGAGGTCTCTTTGATGAGAAGATCTTTGGTCCAGAAAAAGACTATGAATGTTACTGTGGAAAATATCGCCGAATTCGTTACAAGGATATTATTTGTGAAAAATGTGGAGTTGAAGTTACTCGCTCTATAGTACGTAGAGAGCGTATGGGGCATATTGAGCTTTCTACTCCAGTTTCACATATTTGGTTTTTACGCGGAGTTCCTTCTAGAATGAGTATTCTTTTAAATATATCTGTTTCTGATCTTGAAAAAGTTATATATTTTGCAGGATACATTATTACCAAAGTTCACGAAGAAGAAAAAGAAAGTATTCTCTCTGGGCTAGATAAGGAATATAAATTAAAATTAAAAAATTCGTCTGATGATGAAACTCGTGAGAAATTAAAAAACTTGCTCTCTGTAACAAAGAAAGAGATTGGAGAAATCTATGAAGGAAAAGTTTTAAATGAAATTTCCTTTCATCACTATTCTCTAAAATACGGAACTTGCTTTGAGGCTAATATCGGAGCTGAAGCTATTTATTCTATTTTTAAAAGTCTTGATTTAAATAAATTAAAAAACCTTACAGAGAAAATGCTTGTTCAAGCTAGTGTGATTGAAAAGGAGAAATTACAAAAAAGACTTTCTCTAATTCGTGCTATGAATTATGCAGGAATCAGGCCCGAATGGATGTTCTTGACTGTCATTCCAGTTATTCCGCCAGTTTTGCGCCCAATAGTGGCCTTGGACGGTGGACGTCATGCTACAAGTGATTTAAATGATCTTTATCGCCGTGTTATAAATAGAAATAATCGTCTGAAGAAATTAAAAGAAATTAATGCTCCAGATGTTATCTTGAGAAATGAAAAAAGAATTATTCAAGAAGCGGTTGATGCTCTTATTGATAATTCAATTGCTAAACAAAATGATTCTGTGGCAATGAGCCAATCTCAAAAACGCCCTCTAAAATCATTGTCTGATAACCTAAAGTCCAAGCAAGGCCTTTTCCGTCAAAATCTTTTAGGAAAACGAGTAGATTATTCAGGTCGTAGTGTTATTGTGGTTGGTCCTGAACTTAAATTAAATCAATGTGGTTTGCCAAAACACATGGCTCTTGAGCTTTTTAGACCATTTGTGATTTCAAAAATTTTACAAGCAGAACTCGTATTTAACATTCGCGGAGCTAACAAGCTCATAGAAGAACATTCTGCGGAAGTATGGGAAATATTAGAAGAAGTTATTCAAGGCAAGTATGTGCTTTTGAACCGCGCGCCGACACTGCATCGTTTAGGTATTCAAGCTTTTAATCCAATTCTGATTGAAGGAAATGCTATTCAAGTTCATCCACTTGTTTGTCAAGCTTTTAATGCTGATTTCGATGGAGACCAAATGGCTGTATATGTGCCGTTGCTTGAGGAAGCACAATGGGAAGCAAAAGAATTAATGGCATCAAATAAAAATTTGCTTAAGCCGCAAAATGGAGATCCAATAGTGCATCCTCGTATGGATATGGTGCTTGGAAGTTATTGGATGACCAAATCTGTTGATGGAGAAGTAGGAGAAGGTAAATATTTTCCTAATCCTAATACTGCTATAACCGCTTATGACTATGGCATTATATCTCTTCGCGCCAAGATAAAAGTTTTGGCAACTGACTCACCTAAATACAGAAAATTTGATAAGGGAATTTTTGAAACTTCCGTAGGTAAACTTCTTTTCAATAGTATTTTGCCGAATGATTTCTCTTATGTGAATGATGAAATGAATCAAAGTAGATTGTCCTCTCTTTTGGATGAGATTATCGTCCATTCTGGAGTAGAAAACACTCCTCATGTTCTGGACAAAATAAAAGAATTCGGATTTAAGTATTCTACAGTTTCCGGTACTACTTGGGGGTTAGACAATATCAAGGTTCCAGAAGAAAAGAAAAAAATTATAGAAGAAGGAAAAAAATTAGAAGGAGATATGGTGGCTCAGTGGAGCGAGGGTCTTCTCTCTTTAGATGAAAGATACCAGAAAATTATAGAAATTTGGACACAAGTTAAGAAAAATTTAGAAAAAATTCTACCAGATACGCTTGATAAAAAAGGTTCTACTTATGATCTATTTACTTCTAAAGCTAGAGGTACAATGTCTAGTCTTATGCAAATGACAGGGATGATTGGTTTAATTCAAAACAACCAAGGTAAGATTCTAGAATTTCCAATTATTCCTTGTTACCAAGAAGGACTTTCTCCTATTGAGTATTTCGTTATTACTCACGGTGCCCGTAAAGGTGCATCTGACACAGCACTCAATACTGCAAAGGCTGGATATCTGACACGAAGATTAGTAGATGTTGCTCAGGACGTGGTTATAACAGAAGAAGATTGTGGAACAAAAGAAGGTAAAATGGTAACCAAAGAAAATATTTCTGGAATTGAAATTTCACTTTCTAAAAATATTCGTGGAAGAATTCTTGCCAGAGACTTAAAAGACAAAGATGGTAATGTAGTTTACAAGAGAGGATTCTTGATAACTAAAGAAGAAGCCTACAATATTGAAGGGGCAGGTTTTTCAGAAGTATTTGTACGTTCTCCATTGACGTGTAAGACAGCGCATGGTCTTTGTGTTAATTGTTACGGTTTAGATTTAGGACGAAATCATTTAGTTGAGCTTGGTGAAGCTGTAGGTATTATTGCCGCTCAAGCTATCGGAGAACCAGGTACTCAGTTGACTCTTCGTACATTCCACGCTGGAGGTGTGGCTGGAACTGATATTACTACAGGTTTGCCTCGTGTTGAAGAAATCTTTGAGAGAAGGATTCCAAAGAATCCTGCTATTGTTTCCGAAACTGATGGAGAAGTGATTTCTATAACAAGCAAAGAAGGAAAAGAAAAAATAATTAAGGTATTGTCTGACAGTAAGGCTGATGGCAGTGCAAATGAAATAGAATATGTAGTGGCCTTTCGTAGAATGCCTATTGTTAAAGTAGGAGACTCAGTCAAAAAAGGACAGCTTTTGACAGATGGATCAGCTGATATTGCTCTTATGTTTAAACTAGGAGGCAAAGAATTAGTTGAGGAGTATATTATTGAGGAAATCAATAAAGTTTATGAACTTCAGAGCGCTTCAATTTCTAGAAAACATACTGAAATTATTATTCGTCAAATGTTTTCTCGCAGAAAAATAAAAGATGCTGGAGAAACTAATTTTTCTGTTGGTGACATTGTTGAAAATACCGCTTTTATAGAAGAAAATGCCAGAATAGAAGGAATAGATGGTAAAAAAGCTACAGCAGAAACAGTGGTCCTTGGTATCACAGAAGTTTCTCTTCGTACAAAGAGTTGGCTATCGGCAGCATCATTCCAAAATACTAATCGTGTCTTGATTGAAAATGCAATAAAGGGCGGAGTAGATTCACTCCGAGGCTTGAAGGAAAATGTCATAATTGGACGATTAATTCCAGCAGGAACTGGATTTAAAAATGAGATTGCTGTAGAAGAAAAATAATAATAAAGTTATGAACTCTCCTGTCCAACAAATTAAGGAGAGGCTATCAATTGAAGAAGTAGTCTCTTCTTACATAAAACTTGAAAAAGCAGGCACAAATCTAAAAGCAAAATGCCCATTTCATAATGAGAAGACTCCATCCTTTTTTATTTCTCCTGATAGGGGTACTTATTATTGTTTTGGTTGCGGGGTAAAAGGAGATATTTTTACTTTTGTAGAAGAATTTGAAGGTCTTGATTTTAGGGGAGCTCTTAAGTTACTTGCTGGTAGAGCCGGAATTGTTTTAGAATCTTATGATCCTAAAGACAAAAAAAATCAGAGTGAAAAAGAAAGATTGTATCAAATAATAGAAGAAGCCACTTTGTTTTTTGAAAAGAATTTGAAAGAAAACCCAGAAGCCTTATCTTATCTTAAAGATAGAGGATTAAATGATGAAAGTATCAAGAATTTCCGTATTGGTTTTGTAAAAAATGACTGGAGAGAATTATATTCACATCTTACGAGAAAAGGTTTTGGTGATGTTGAGTTAGAAAAAGCTGGATTGATTAAAAAAACAGAGAAAGGGTATTATGACAGATTCCGTGGACGCATAATGTTTCCTATGAGTGATTCTAGTGGACGTGTCATTGCTTTTTCTGGAAGAATCTTTGTGGATGACCTGTCTGCGCAGGCAGGTGGAAAATCTGCTAAATATTTAAATAGTCCAGAAACTCCCATATTCAACAAATCTTCTATCTTGTATGGATTGGATAAAGCAAAACAGTCAATCAGGAAGAATGATTTTTCTATTGTAGTAGAAGGACAATTTGATTTAATCTTGTCCCATCAAGCCGGATTCAGAAATACTGTCGCTACTTCAGGAACTGCTTTAGTGGATCAAGAAAAATCAAAAGATAATGTTATAAACAACTTAGGAGTCGTCAGCCGTTTGTCTCAAAATATTGTATTTATTTTTGATTCTGATAAGGCAGGTTTTAATGCTTCTATTCGAGCTACTCCCATAGCTATGGCCTTATTTTCTGATATGAATGTAAAAGCGTCTTCTGTTCCAGGAGGAATGGATCCAGCCGACTTAATAAAAAATAAAGGCGTTGATGCTTGGCGTGAAGTTATTAAAAATTCTAAACATATTATTGAATTTTTAATAGATAAATATATGTCCGATGATAGCAGGGATAAGCTTAAAATAAAGTTGGAAATAGATGGCAAAATAATTCCTTATATCGCTTTGATCAATAATCCAATAAAGAAATCTCATTTTATTACTTTGGTTTCAAATAAAACAGGAATAAGTGAAAGTGATATAAGAGAAAAATTAGAAAAAGTAGAATTTGAATTAAAACACGAAAAAGAAGATATAAAAATTGCCATCGAAAATGAAGAAAAAAAATTAAGGAAAGATCCAATTGAACGAAGACTCTTGGGGATAGCTTTTTGGCAAGATAGTATAAAAGACAAAAAAATAGATCCAGAATTAATTTTCAGAAAATTAGCTTCGCCTATAGGTTCTGGGTCGAAGGAAGATATTTTAGAAAAATATAAAGATAGGAGAGAAGATCTGATTTATGAAGTAGAAGAATTTTATTCAAATAATGAAAATTTAGATAAGGATGTGAATGAAATGTTGTTGAATCTCGAAGAAGAATATTTAAATGAAGAATTAACAAAACAGATGATGGAATTGCAGAATTTAAAAGGTAAGGAAGACGAGATAGAGATTTTTAAAAAAATAAATGAAATAAATAAAAGAAAAGAAGATATTAAAAATGGTCGTAAGTAAAATAGTGTATAATAAATAATATGAAAAAGAAAAAAATACCTACTCGTGGGAAAAACAAAAAAATACCTAAGAAAACAAAAGCCGTCAAAAAAACTAAAAAAATAGCAAAGAAGGTTATAAAGAAAGAAAAAGTTGTCAAAAAGACTAAAAAAATCGTAAAAAAAGACAAGAAAACCGTCAAAAAAACTAAGTTAAAAAAACTATCTTTTGCGGAGAAAAAAGCTGAAAAATTAGATGTTTTAGCGAATAACATTATAGAAAAAGGGAGAAAGCGCGGGTTTATCACTTATGATGAGATATTAAAAACTTTTCCAGATATTGAAAATAATATTTTATTTTTAGATGAACTTTATGAAAAATTCTCTGTGGCTGGTATAGATGTATTAGAGGGAGGGAATTTACTGAATTTGGATCTTGACTTAAATGACAAAGATTTGAATAAGGGTAGTATGCATGATTCTATTCAAATGTACCTGAAAGAGATAGGGCAGTATCCGCTCATTCATGCAAGTGATGAAAAAGACTTAGCCAAGCGTATTGAGAAAGGGGATTTGGAAGCAAAGAATTTACTTGCGCGCGCAAACTTGCGTTTGGTTGTCTCTATTGCAAAAAAATACGTAGGCAGAAGTGTCAATTTAACTTTGCTTGATTTGATTCAAGAGGGGAATTTGGGTCTATTTAAAGCGGTAGAAAAATTTGATTGGACCAAAGGATATAAATTTTCCACTTATGCTACTTGGTGGATTCGTCAATCTATCACTCGCGCACTTGCTGATCAGTCCAGAACCATTCGTATTCCAGTGCACATGGTAGAGACAATTTCTAAATATAAGCAAACTCATCGCCGACTCAGTCAGGATTTAGGTAGAGAACCCCTCGCAGAAGAAATCGCGACAGAGATGGGTATCCCAGTGGAAAAGATTCATGTTATTGAAAATATTAGTCAAGAAACTGTTTCGCTCGAACAGCCAGTCGGGGACGATGATGATAAATCAACTCTGGAGAATTTTATTCCAGATGACAAGATTTTGCGTCCAGACCAAGAATCTTCCCGTAGAATTCTTTCTGATCAAATTCGTGAAGTATTAGATGAGCTAAATCCCAAAGAACGCAGAATTTTAGAAATGCGTTATGGTTTGCTTGATGGTATTCAGCATACCTTGGAGAGAGTAGGGGAAGAATTTGGAGTTACTCGAGAACGTATTCGTCAAATTGAAGCGAAGGTTCATGAAAAACTCCGCCAACACGAAAAAATCGCAAGATTAAAAAATTATTTCGATTAGAGAGGAACATATGAAAATTTATTTTCATAATGTCCGAACGCAATCGAAATATTGTAGATAGTTATATTTTGATTAGATTAAAAAATCCCACACAAAGTGGGATTTTTTAATGAGTTATTAGAGTTGTTCTGACACAGGAACTTCTGGTGGATTCATTAATCCAAATACTAAATCAATGTATTTCCAAAATGCGTCATTTCCTTTTATTTTTGCGGCACATTCAGAAGCACTGGCTTTGGGTAGAGCGCTTGGGTGAACTACCCAATGACGATAAACCCAAGCAACATTATCATTTGATTCAGCCACTACTTCTTTCATTGTTTCATTAAATTTTTTACAATAAGGACATTCAAGGTCAGAATATTCTATAATTAAAATTTGAGCATCAGGGCTACCTAAAATATGATCTCCTTCTTCATATCCAGTTACTTCACCTTTATAAACATCCGTTACTTTTCCTGCATTGACTTCATCTATTAATCTTTGTACTTCACTTTTTGGATAAGCGCCACGGATTTGAGTTTTCGATCCATTTTTACCTATGATTACACTATACGGAGTACCTCTTTCATTGGCGGGGATGCCTTTCATTGCTTTTTCCGCGCTAGTATTTGTTCTTGATGATAAATCTTTTAGGTCAGTATTTTCCATACATTTTGTAAATTCTATTTTACTTACACCAACCTGTTCAGATAATGTTTTTTGTGAATTTTTTATTACTGGGCCATTGCCTTTTAACAAGATTGCTCCAGCTATTAAAACTCCTACTATGATTATTGCACTAGCTATAGATTTCTGGTCATTATTTTGCATATCTCTTTTACTTTTTTATATTAATAATACAAACTTAGCGTAGTATAGCATTTTTTTTAATTATGATATAATTTATATATTAACAATTTAGGTTTTTATTATTATTTTCCGCCAAAGGCGGATCAGCCTATGGCTGAAATTAATTAACAAAATATATGTGTAATGAAAAATGCAGAAGTATGTGTATTTGTTCTAAGATTGGTAAAGTTTTATTGATTATAGGAGGTTTGAATTGGGGCTTGGTTGGGGTAGGAATGTTGATTGGTAGTAATCTTAATGTTGTTAATATGATTTTTGGTACTATGCCAACTCTTGAGGCTATTATATATGTGATTGTAGGTCTCGCAGCTATCATGAAGATTTTTGGTTGTAAGTGTAAGAAAAATATGGAAGGGTATGCAGCTTGTTGTGGAACAGAAAAGATCGAAGAAAAGATGTAGTCTGTATTGATTTTTTTAAATAGCCCCGTCGAGGAATCTCGACGGGGCTATTTTGCAAAAAAGCTTAAAAAGTGTTATTATATAAACAATTATGACTTCAGTTTTTGACCCCATATTTTATACTCTAATCTTTTTGGCTGTTTATGGACAGGTATTTTATTTTGTTACTTTTCTTGAAAATAGGAAAAAGATAGTCATAAGAAATGGGGAAATAAAGTTAAAATATTATCCATCTATAACGGTCACTGTGCCCTGTTGGAATGAAGAATCCACTGTGGAGAGGACAGTACAGTCGCTTCTAGATTTAAATTATCCTAAAGATAAACTTAAAATATTTCTTGTTGATGATGGGTCTGTTGATAATACTTGGAATATTTTAAAAAAATTTACTCAATATCCAAACATACAAGTTTTCCATAAAGAAAATGGTGGTAAGCATACAGCGGTTAATCTAGGGTTGGAGAATTCTAGTACTGATTTCTTTGGATGTTTAGATGCTGATTCTTTTGTTGACCCCGAATCACTTGTTCGTATTATGAGTTATTTTGAAAAAGATCCAGAGGTAATGGCGGTGACCCCTTCTCTTCTTGTTGAGAATCCTAAAAATATTATTCAAAATGCTCAAAAAGTAGAGTATCATATGGGTGTTTATCTGAAGAAAATGCTAGGATTTCTCGGTGCGATAAATGTTACTCCTGGTCCTTTGACAATCTTTCGTAAAAAAGTTTTTGAAGATCTTGGTCATTATCGTAATGGTCATAATACAGAAGACATGGAGATGGCTTTCAGAATGCAAAAGAATGGCTACAAGATAGATCATTGCAATGATGCTTTTGTTTATACAAATACACCAGTAAATTTTAGAAAACTTTTTAATCAGAGAGTGCGCTGGATTTATGGTTTTATCAATAATGCTTTTGATTATAAAAGTGTTTTATTAAGAAAAAAATATGGGAATTTTGCTACCTTTACTTTACCCTTAGCGGTGATTTCTGTTTCTTCTGTCGTTTATCTTACAAGCAAGATGGCTTATAGTTTTTTCAATTTTCTGTATAATAAATTTATACAGTTTAGGGTGGTTGGTTTTAATTTTAAAATTAAAAATTTTACTTTTGATCCTTTTTTTATAAACACTCAATTTATTATATTTCTTGCTATTTTTCTATATTTTTTAATAATTTTTGCAATAATTTTTGGACGAAAAATGAGTAAAGAAAAAAAATTATTTTCTTTCAATATATTATACTTTTTTCCTGTTTTTTTGATTATAGCCCCCTTAGTTCTTTTTAAAGGAATTTATAATACCTTGGTTTCCAGAAAGCCGGATTGGAGACAGGGGATTAATAGTAATTATTAATATTCGCATGAACAACAACTTTGACTGGAAAAAATATTTAATTGTGTTTTTGATTACTGTGGGACTTTTTGTGACTGCTATTTATTTGAGTAATTATTTTGGCAATAAAAAAATCAATCAACTAAAAACAATCCAAGACAAGATAGCCATTGATATACTTTCTTCAGAAACTCAATTTTCCTTGCTTTCTGAGCTTTCTTGTAAGAGTATCTCTGACTCAGTATTTTCCAGTGAGCTAGGAGAGCTAGGTAGCAAGCTGGAGTGGAGTGAGAATAATAATAATCTAGGCGCCACAGACGAGATTTCTTATTTGAAAAAATATTACTCATTGTTGCAGATTAAAGATTATTTGTTAATGAAAAAGATTTCTTCTAGATGCGGAACAAAGTCTGCCTTTATTCTTTACTTTTATACCACTGCTCAAAACTGCAGTGATTGTGAAAAAGAGGGTTTGGTACTTTCAACTTTACGAACGGAATATCCTGAGCTACGTGTGTATTCTTTTGATTACAGCACTGATCTTTCCGCTGTGGCTTCTATGCTTAAAATTTATAAAATAAAAGATACAGAACTTCCAGCTCTAGTCATTGATGATGAAGTATTGACTGGTTTCCATAGTCTAGTAGATCTAGAAACTCGCGTTCAAGAATCCTTCAAACTCCAAGAGCCAGCTACCCAAAAAGTTTCTATTCCTAAAAAATAAAATCATTGAGTTTGTTTGTGCAGAGCCGCCTTTCGTTTTGAACCTATATTAACCTATTGAGCCGGCACGAGGATTCGAACCCCGGACATCCACTTTACAAAAGTGGCGCTCTACCAACTGAGCTATGCCGGCAACTATTTATTTATAACACTAATATATACTTTTTACAAATCTTCCTCCTCTTTTATTTTGTGACTTATCTCTCTGATTTTATTTTTATATTCCGAGATAATTTTTAGGAATTTAGGAACTTCTTGTCTTTCTTTTATCTCATTTACTTCACTTCCTACTTTTTTATGATATATGTTTTTGATTTTGGTCTTTACTAGTTCATATTTATTTTTTATAAAGCTAGATGATCTGACATATAATCTGACTATTGTTACTAGCCCAGTATATCTGTGTTTTTTGATTGTTTTGATAGTAGAATGTTTTAATTCTTCAAAATATTGCGCTTTCAAGAAAGTTTCCACATTGTCTCTCTGTGAGACTTGTCCGCTTTGGAGTAGTAATAATTTTCTCCCTATCATAAAAATGATTCCAAGGAGTGATCCAAAAAACAAAATTAAAAGAAAATACATGTTTTTTATCTTCTATTATATCGAATAAACCTTTACTTCTTTGATTTTAGCATTATTCTTTTCTAGAAGTTTCCCTACTGTCATTTCTCCGTCTTTTATAAATGCTTGGTTGATCAAAGTCTTTTCTTTGAAATATGTAGCCATTTTCCCGTCCAACATCTTTTTCTTTATTTCTGCTGGTTTATCAACACTTGCTACTTCCTTTTCAAAAATCTCCTGCATTGTTTTTTTAGCATCATCAGTTATTTCTGCATCTGTGATATATTCTGGCTTCATAGCAGTTATGTGCATAGCTATATCTCTTGCGAGTTCTGTATTGCCTCCCTCTAGGGAAACGATGACACCTGTTTTATTGTTGTGTACATAAGTTCCTAGCACATCTCCTTTTATTTCATACACATCACCTAACTGAATATTTTCTCCAGTCTTTTGAATAATAGGATCGATTATCTCTTTAGCGCTTGCTCGCATGCTCTCTACTCCTTCTTCTAGTGCTTTATTAGCAAGAGTCTCAAGTAGGGCAGCAAAGTCTTCATTTTTAGCAACGAAATCAGTCTCGCAATGCAAGGACACTAGTACTGCTTTATCGTTTTCTACCTTTATTGAAACTCTTCCGTCTTTTACTTCACGATTTACTTTTTTCAGTGCAATGTCTGAGCTAGTTTTCTTTAAAATAGCTAGAGCTTTCTTCATATCACCTTCGGCTTCTTCGAGGGCGTGCTTGCACTGCATTACTGAAATGCCCGTGGCGTCTCGGAGCTCTTTTATTTGCTCTGTTGTAATTTGAGTAGACATAATTTATGTTTAAGATTTATTTTCTATTGAAGATTTTTGACCTTCTTTATATGCATTTGCAATAGCATCAGAGAAAAATCTGATAGATGGTATGCCAGAATCATTTGCAACGATAGGATAGTCAATTCCTTTTATGTTTGAATCAGAATTCACTAAGGATATTACTTTAATACCGGACTTTCTAGCCTCTGTGGCTGCTATGTGTTCACTTTTTGCATCTATGATAAACAACGCATCTGGAGCTTTTTTCAAACCTAGCAAACCAGTGTAGTACCTTGCTAGTTTTTCCATTTTTTTTGCCATTACCACTCTTTCTTTTTTGGTATATTTATCAAGTCCGCCTCCGATACTATTTTTTTGATAATTTTCCAATTCAGTGATTCTCTTTTTTATTTCTGTAAAATTGGAGAGAGTCCCACCGATCCATCTCTCTACGACATAAGGCATATTTAATGATTCTGCAACGTCTTTTGTTGTAGTCTTGGCTTCAGGCTTAGTGCCGACAAAAAGGATGACTTTGTTTTTAGCTCCTAAATTTTTTATAAATTCTGTTGCGTCTTCTAAAAGAGCGCTTGTTTTTTCAAGATTGATTATGTCCCCCTTGTTTTTTGTAGCGTATATATATTTTGAAACAGAAGGATGTCTTCGTGTTTTACTATAGCCATAATGCGCCCCAGCCTTAAACATTTTTTCTATGGCTGTATCAGCCCCTTTTGTTGATTCTACTTTTTGCATGTAGACAATATAACAGAAAGAATTGTTTTTTGCAACTCATATTGACACTACTTTTTGATGGGTATATACTTATGAGGTAATTATGAATATTAAATTTTCTATTTTAAAAATAGTTTCCCCCGTACCGGCCCCTAAATAGCAGCTGGGGTATATTATATTTCTTATTATACACGTTCAAGCGGCCCCAGCGAAGAAGGGGTTTTTATTTTTTAATTTCCCTTAAAGCTAAACGTTTAATTAATAAAATATATTATGAAAATTTTATCTGTAGAATCCTTGTCTGAGTTAGTGAGGTACCATGGAATAGAGAATTATCTAATTGATTTAACAAAAGTTTTAAAAGAAGATTTTAGTCGGTGGCAGGAGTTTAATAAAATTCCTCGTCCATCAATGCAGGTACCTGGAGGAGTTTTAGAATTGATGCCTGTTTGTGATGATAAGTATTATACATTCAAGTATGTAAACTGTCACCCAAAGAATCCAGAAAGTGGATTGATGACTGTGGTGGCGACGGGGCAGCTTTCGCGTATTGATAATGGTTATCCTCTAATGCTTTCTGAAATGACAGTTCTAACCGCGTTGCGCACCGCAGCTACTACTGCTATAGCCACAGACCTATTAGCTAGAAAAGATAGCAAAATCCTAGCTATTATTGGTACTGGTGCCCAGAGTGAATTTTTAGTTACAGCAATAGGCTTGATACGTAAAATTACCGAAGTTAGGTATTTTGATATTGATTCTTTGGCGATGGATAAATTTAAAGGTAATTTAAGAAACAGTTCTTTTAGATTAATACGATGCTTGAATGCTGAAGAAGCTGTTAGGGGTGCTGATATTATAACAACATGTACTGCATGCAAGGCACATGTGGATGTAATAAAAAATGATTGGGTAAAATCAGGTGTACACATAAATGCACTTGGTGGTGATACAGTAGGAAAAACTGAATTAGAGTTTTCAATATTGTCTCGTAGTAAAATAATGGTAGAATATCTTGATCAGTGCTCAATCGAAGGGGAAATTCAACGTTTCAGTAAAGCAGAAGTGAAAGAAAAAGTTTATGCTGAACTTTTTGAACTTATTATTGGCGCAAAATTTGGTCGCAAAAATGAAAACGAAATTACTTTATATGATTCTGTTGGTATTGCTCTCGAAGATTACTCCGCTCTTCGGTTTACTTATGAATTGGCGAATCGTTACAATATAGGTCAAGAACTAAATATAACTCCAGTCTTATCTGACCCAAAAAATTTAATTTCTCTTTTAATTAAGTCTATTTGAATATATAAATTTCCCTTTGCCAAAAGGACTTTTTTCAAGTAAGATGACTAATATATGAAACAATCTAAATATTTCTTAAAAACGTCCAAAACATTTTCTGAAGAGGACAAGATGGTTTCCGCAAAATTGCTAAAGCAGGCTTGTTATATCCGTGAATCGGTTGCTGGGCGTTATTTTATCTTGCCAATAGGACAGAAAGTTCAGCAGAAAATTATGACTATTGTTAAGGAAGAAATGGATAATACAGGAGCACAGGAAATGGTCAGCCCAATACTACATCCTCTCGAATTATGGAAAGAGACTAACCGTACAAGTACTGCCGGTTTTGAATTGATGAAAGTAAAAGATAGGAGAGATTCAGAATTTGCTTTGGGTGGCACAGCAGAAGAAATGTTCGTTGATTTAGTTAGAAAATTTGAATTGAGCTATAAAGATTTGCCTTTTCATATTTATCAATTTTCTCCAAAATTTCGTGATGAGCTCCGTGCACGTGGTGGACTTTTGCGTGTGCGGGAATTCATAATGAAAGATGGATATTCTTTTCATAGAGATGAAGAAGATTTTAAGAAAACCTATGAAGAAATGAAACAAGTCTATAAACGGATTTTTAACCGAATGAATTTGCAGACTGATATTGTCGAATCCGATAATGGTTATATTGGTGGTGAATATTGTCATGAGTTTGTTGTGCAGTCAGAAATTGGAGAGAGTCGTTATTTTGCGACCGAAGATAGTAGTTACGCAGCACATGAAGATGTTGCAAAGTTTAAAAAAGAAGAAAAAAATATCAACGAAGAGTTAAAAGATGTAGAAGAAGTTGAGGCAGTACGTGGAACTACAATGGAAGACGGAGTGGACCTACACAAAATGCCTCTGTGGCAACAGATAAAAGACGTTTTGTTTAGAGACGAAAATGCTAGATTTGTTCTAGCTGTTATTCGTGGAGATCTAGATGTAAACGAAAATAAATTAAAACATATAGTCGGTGTTAATGAATTACGTCACGCAACAGCCGAAGAAATTGCTAAATATATAGACACTGCCCCTGGCTTTATTTCTCCGGTTGGGATTCAGAGCAGAGTTCTTAAGGATGCGGAGCTTGTTGTGGTTGCAGATGATTCGCTTAAAACTGTGGTCAATATGTATGGTGGTGCTAACAAGAAGAATCGTGATTTACTTAATGTAAATATTAAAGACTATAAAGAGCAAATAAATTTTGAAGCAGACATTGCAATGGCTCGAACTGGAGATATGGCAGAAAATGGGAAAGTGCTTGTTGAAAAACGTGGAATAGAAGTCGGCAATATTTTTCAATTGGGTTATCACTACACCAAACTTATGTCTGGAGCAAACTTTACAGATTCTGACGGTATTCAGAAGCCATACTACATGGGATGTTATGGGATAGGCATTGGTAGGACACTTGCAGCTGCAGTAGAAAAATTTAATGATAGTAAAGGTATTATTTGGCCTGAATCTATCGCACCATTTCAAATACATTTGCTTGCCTTGGGAGATGATGGGATTGTGCAGAAGGAAGCAGAAAGAATTTATGAAAGTTTAATGAAAGCAGGTGTTGAGGTTTTGTTTGATGATCAGATGAATGTATCCGCTGGAGAGAAATTTTCTGATGCGGATTTACTTGGTATGCCTTATCGAGCAGTTGTTTCAGTTCGAAGTTTAAAGGAGAATGGAATAGAATTAAAAAAACGTACAGAAGAAAAGGGGAAGATTATAACTTTAGAAGAATTATTAAGTTTACTAAAGCCTAGTGCCTAAAGCCTAGTGCCTATTTAAAAATGTTTGAAAAACTTTACAAATTAATTTCCAATGATATAGGAATAGACCTCGGTACTTCTAACACCTTGGTGTATTTAAAGGGTCATGGGATTGTCATAAATGAACCATCTGTCGTAGCTGTAAATATCAAGACCAATCAAATTTTAGCGGTGGGCGCGCAAGCGAAAGAAATGCTTGGACGTACTCCAGGACACATCAAAGCTATCCGCCCACTCGTCGACGGTGTTATTTCTGATTTTGAAGTTACCGAAGAAATGCTTTCTTATTTGATAAACAAAGCGGATAAAATATCTAAAAAATTAGCTCGACCGAGAGTCCTAGTCGGGGTGCCTTCTGGTACGACAAACGTAGAGACGCGAGCTGTATATGATGCTGCTCGCTCGGCTGGAGCAAGAGAAGTTTTTCTAGTAGAAGAACCAATGGCGGCTGCTATCGGAGTAAGGCTTCCAATTAAGGATCCAATTGGTTCTATGATCATAGATATCGGTGGAGGCACGACGGATATTGCAGTTATTTCTCTGGGAGGAATCGTAAAGTCAAAAAATTTAAAGATTGCCGGTGATAGATTGAATAATGACATTATCTCCTACATGCGTGATGAATTCAAAATTTTAATTGGAGAGCGGACTGCTGAGATGGTAAAAATTGCTATCGGTTCGGTTATCCCAGGCGAATATATGGAGATAGAAGTTCATGGAAGAGATCTTTTGACTGGACTTCCTCGCGAAGTCGTAGTAACGGATTCTGATATTCGTGAAGCAATTTCTTTGTCTATAAAGGGCTTAATTGGGGGAGTAAAAGATATGCTAGAATCAACCCCGCCTGAGATTTTATCTGACATAATGCATCGTGGAATCACTCTCTCTGGTGGTGGGGCTTTGATTCCTGGGCTTAGTCAGCTTTTGCAAAAAGTTCTCAAAATTCCAGTTTATGTGGTAGAAGATCCACTTTCGGCTGTAGCTCGCGGTACAGGAGTGATCTTAGATGACATCTCGCTTTATAAAGATGTTTTGATCGGCAATCAAGATGAGTTACCTCCAAGATAAAAAAGTACAAAGAAATAAGATTTTTAAAATTACATTAGGTGTTG
>Ga0172379_10005968_pt1 | contig 16637 bp, 9 predicted proteins | sample GrowelOW334metaG_FD_119756 | JGI IMG/M metagenome (GOLD analysis project Ga0172379, IMG submission 119756) | Groundwater microbial communities from an aquifer near a municipal landfill in Southern Ontario, Canada - Groundwater well OW334 metaG | ecosystem: Environmental > Aquatic > Deep... | reverse complement strand
CGTGCGGCTGCACGATGCCCTTGGGTTCACCGGTGGTGCCGGAGGAATAGATGATGTTGAAAGCCCAGGACGGGTCTATGTCGACTGCCGCGGGGCGTGCTCCGGTCGCCGGCAGCCAGTCCGCCAGCGGACGTCCGGCGGCGGAGTCGTCGAGCGTGACCAGGGCGATCCCGGCGGTGTTTGCCGGGCGCAATGACTCGCCTGTGGCGGCGTCGACGAACAGCACCCGGGCTTGCGCGTCTTCGATCATCCGGCCCAGGCTGGCCGCGGTTGACCCGGGGGCCAGCGGCGCCACCACCACGCCGGCGCGCAGGGCGCCGAGAAATACCGCGGCATAAGCGATCGACATGGAGGCGCAGATGGCGACGGCGTCGCCGGGTTTCAGCCCGTCGCGCTGCAAGGCATAGGCGACGCGATCCATCCAGGCGTCCAGCGCGGCGTAGTCGAGCGCTTGCGAACCCGCCACCAGCGCCCGATGCGAGGGATGTTCGCGGGCATGTTGACGAATGAGCTCGGCGATCACGCCGAACTCCAGGCCGAGTATTTCTTCCGGGCGCATATTTGTAACCCTCAATAGTCAACGTCTAACGTTGCCGATGCCACGATATGAAATCACGTCTCACCCCTTTCGCCGCGATCTTGTGCACAATAGCCGCAGTGCAACATAAGCACCGATGATAGTCGAGCGTCATCAAAATGTCGCGACATATTCAATAGATGCTTGAACTAAGTTTCCGTCAATTCATACACGCAATCTTTAAGGATAATTCACCATGCATCATCCTCAAGCAGCCAGTTCGGCGGTGGCTAAGGCCATCAAATCCCGGGGCGACAAAGTCGAATCCACGCCGCATCGTCCGGTCATCGTCACGGTCGATGGCAACGAGGCGGCGGCTTATATCGCCCACCTGACCAACGAGGTGATTGCAATCTATCCGATCACGCCTTCGTCGCCGATGGGCGAATTATCCGACCAATGGTCGGCCAAGGGTGTCAAGAACCTGTGGGGCACGGTGCCGAGCGTGATCGAGATGCAGCATGAAGGCGGCGCCGCCGGCGCCATTCACGGCGCGCTGCAGACCGGTGCGCTGGCGACCACCTTCACGTCCTCGCAGGGATTGTTGCTGATGATCCCCAACATGTACAAGATCGCCGGCGAACTGACCTCGACGGTATTCCACGTGGCCGCCCGCACCATCGCCACCCACGCGCTGTCGATCTTCGGCGACCACTCCGACGTGATGGCGGCGCGCTCCACCGGCTGGGTCATGCTGTGCTCCAATTCGGTTCAGGAAGCCCAGGATTTTGCCCTGATCTCCCAGGCAGCGACGCTGGAGGGGCGCTTGCCAGTGATGCATTTCTTCGACGGTTTCCGTACTTCCCACGAGGTCGCCAAGATCGAGCAGATCGGCCATCACGTGGTGCGCGAAATGATTTCCGATGAGTTGGTGCAGGCCCACCGTGCCCGCGCCCTGTCGCCGGAGCGGCCCGTGGTGCGGGGAACTTCGCAGAACCCGGATGTGTTCTTCCAGATGCGCGAAGCGGTCAACGCCTACTATGACGCGCTGCCGGGCATCGTCCAGGCGCAGATGGACAAGTTCGCCAAGCTGACCGGGCGCCACTACAGACTGTTCGAATATGTCGGTGCGCCCGATGCCGAGCGCGTTGTCGTCATCATGGGTTCGGGCGCGACCGCCACCGAGGAAGTGGTGGAGCACCTGAATGCCCGCGGCGAAAAACTCGGCGTTCTGAAGGTGCGCCTGTACCGGCCGTTCGATCCGGCCGCCATGCTGGCGGCATTGCCGACGACGGTACGCCGCATCGCCGTGCTCGACCGCACCAAGGAGCCGGGCGCCGACGGCGAACCCCTCTATAAGGATATCAAGGTGGCTGTGGCCGAAACTCTCGGTTCCGGCGTGCCGCATTTCAAGGCCGTGCCGCGCGTGATTGGCGGTCGCTTCGGCCTGTCCTCGAAGGAGTTCACCCCGGGGATGATCAAGGCGGTGTTCGACGAACTGGCGCAGCCGGTGCCGCGCAATCATTTCACCATCGGCATCCACGACGACCTGTCCAACACCAGCCTGGCCTGGGACCCGGCCTTCAATGTCGACGCGGCGCAAGGCGTGGTGCGGGCGATGTTCTATGGGCTCGGTTCGGACGGCACGGTGTCGGCCAACAAGAACTCCATCAAGATCATCGGCGAGGAGACCGACCAGTTCTGCCAGGGCTACTTCGTGTACGACTCGAAGAAGGCCGGCGCGATGACGATTTCGCACTTGCGCTTCGGCCACCAGCCGATCCGCTCGTCCTACCTGATCGGAGACAACCAGGCCAACTTCGTCGCCTGCCACCTGCCGGTGTTCCTAGAACGTTTCGACATTCTGGATGTCGCGGCGGATGGCGCGGTGTTCCTGCTCAATTCGCTGGCACCACCGGACCAGGTGTGGAACACGTTGCCGCGCCGGATGCAGCAGCAGATCATCACCAAGAAACTCAAGTTCTACACCATCGATGCCTACGCCGTGGCTCGTCAGGCGGGCATGGGAACGCGCACCAACACCGTGATGCAGACCTGCTTCTTCGCGATTTCCAATGTGATTCCGCGCCAGGACGCCATCGACGCCATCAAGAGCGCGGTCCTCAAGACCTACGGCAAGTCGGGCAAGGATGTGATCGAAAAGAACTACCAGGCCATCGACGACGCGCTGGCCAACCTGCATGAGGTGAAGGTTCCCGCGGCTACCACCAGCGATTTCGAGAAGACGGCGGCGGTTTCCGACGACGCTCCGGAGTTCGTGCGGCGGGTCACCGGCGAAATCATCGGCGGGCGCGGCGACGGCATTCCTGTCTCGTTTTTTCCGCGCGACGGCACTTTCCCGTCCGGCACCACCCAGTATGAGAAACGCAACCTGGCGCTGGAAATTCCGGTGTGGTCGGAAGAATTGTGCATCCACTGCGGCAAATGCCCCTTCGTCTGTCCGCATGCGGCTATTCGCTCCAAGGCGTTCCACACCCGGCTGACGGCCTCCGCGCCGAAGAGCTTCAAGCATGTCCCGCTCAAAGGCAAGGACATGGAAGCGGACCTGCATATCGCCTACCAGGTGTCGCCCGAAGATTGCACCGGCTGCGGTCTGTGCGTGGAAACCTGCCCCGCCGTCGACAAGAAGGATGCGAGCCAGAAGGCCTTGATGATGTCGCCGGTCGGCCCCCTGAAGGAGCAGGAGAAAGCCAACTGGGAGTTTTTCCTCAAGCTGCCGGAATACGGCCGCGAGAAGATCAAGGTCAACACCATGAAGGGCGCCATGCTGATGCAGCCCCTGTTCGAGTTTTCCGGCGCCTGCGTGGGTTGCGGCGAAACCCCTTACATCAAGCTGGCGACGCAGCTCTTCGGCGACCGCATGGTGGTGGCCAATGCCACCGGCTGCTCGTCGATCTACGGCGGCAACCTGCCGTCCACGCCGTGGACCACCAATCCCGAGGGCCGTGGCCCGGCCTGGGCGAATTCACTGTTCGAGGACAACGCCGAGTTCGGCCTGGGTTTCCGCGTCACCATCGACAAGCAGAACGAATACGCGCGGGAGCTGATCGAGCGGCTGGGCAAGAAGATCGGCGGCGAGTTGTGCGAGGCTTTGCTGAGTGCCGATCAGTCCACCGAAGCGGGCATCCAGCAGCAGCGGGAGCGGGTCGGCGAACTCAGGCAGGTACTGGCGAGGATCGCGACGCCGCAGGCGCGCGAACTGGACAGCGTGGCCGACGCGCTGGTCAAGCGCAGCGTCTGGATCATCGGTGGCGACGGCTGGGCCTATGACATCGGCTTTTCCGGGCTGGACCACGTGATCGCCTCGGGCCGCAATGTGAACATCCTGGTGCTGGATACCGAGGTGTATTCGAATACCGGTGGCCAGGCCTCCAAGGCGACGCCCTTCGGCGCGGTGGCCAAGTTCGCCGCCAACGGCAAGGCGACCGGCAAGAAGGACCTGGCCCAGATCGCCATGACCTACGGCCATGTCTATGTCGCCCGCGTCGCTTTCGGCGCCAAGGACGTGCATACCCTGCGGGCCTTCATCGATGCCGAGTCCTACGATGGCCCGTCGCTGATCATTGCCTACAGTCCGTGCCGCGAGCAGGGATTCGAGCTCACCAGCAATCTCAGCCAGCAGCAGATGGCCGTCGACTCCGGGCACTGGCCGCTGTTCCGCTATGATCCGCGGCTGGTGGCACAGGGCAAGAATCCGATGCAGATGGACTCGAAGCGGCCGTCGATTCCCTACCAGGACTTCGCCGTCACCGAGACGCGTTTCCGCGAGGTGCTGAGGAGCAAGGATTCGGTGGCGAAGCTGGCGGAGATTCAGAAGCGGGTGGACGATCGTTACACGCACTACGAACAACTGGCCCAGGCAAACGCCAAGGAACCCGAAGCCGCCAAGGAAGCCGAGTAGGCCCGCTGCCGGCCCGATCAAACATGTTCGCGGGCTGGCGTCGACAATGCAAGCGGGAGCCGGTGATTGCACTGTCGACGGAAGGGTCCGGTATGCGTCGAGGGGTAACCCTACAGACCTCGGACGATGAATAGGTTGTTCAGCAGCCGGGACCCGTTCCTGGCCCACTGGCTGATCTTTACCGTCGCGGTGCTGACCCTGGCAGTCGCCGCGGTCAATGAGATCTACCAGGCGCGTGGCGAAATCGAGACGCGCGAGCAGGACCGGCTGCTGGGCCTGACCCGGGTATTGCAGGTGAATATCGACGAAAACCTGGCGTCAATAGACCAGGTATTGGCGGACCTGCGCAAAGAGGTGAGGGCGGGACCGGTCAGCGCCAACTTCGACCGGCGTCTCGAAATTCTGGCGGAAGCGATGCCGGCGGTGCGCACCATCAGTGTCTATGACGTCTCAGGCGCGATGCGGGCGGCCAGCCGGCCCGAAGCCTTGGCAATCGAGATGGACTATTCGCAGCGGGATTACTTCAGGGAGCCGCAGCAACATCCCAGCACCGAGATGCTTTACGTGTCGCCGCCGTTTCGCACCACCACCGGTATTTTTGCGATTGCCGTTTCAAAGATGATTCCGAATTCCCAAGGGAAATTCGGCGGCGTGATCGTGGCCACCCTGGACCCAAACTATTTCTATCCGCTGATCGATTCGGTTCGCTATGGGCCGGGGATGGCGGCCTCGCTGCATCATGGCGACGGCATCGTGTTCCTGATGGCCCCGCACGAAAGGGACGAAATCATCGGCGTGAATCTCGCCAAACCCGGTTCGTTTTTCTTGCGGCACAAGAACAGCGGCCAACCTGCCACCGTTTTCTCGGGCAAGGTTCTGGCGACTGGCGATGAGCGCATGATCGCTCAACGCGACGTTCGGCCGGCGGGTCTGAAGCTGGACAAACCGCTGGGGGTGGCGGTCTCCCGCCCATTGAAGGATATCTATGCCGCCTGGTACCGCGACCTGGTCGTCAAGTTGGTGTTGTTTGGCGCAACCGTGATTGCTTTTACCGTGGGACTCTATGCCTATCACCGGCGCTATCGGCAGTTTCTGCAAAAGGAGGCAGAGGCCGCCAACGCGCTGATTGAAAGCGAGTGGAAGCTGAAGACCATCGTCGAGACGGAGCCCGAGTGCGTAAAGTTGCTGGCCATGGACGGCACCCTGGTGCAGATGAATCGCGCCGGCCTTGACATGATAGAAGCGGAATCTGAGCAGCAGGTGATCGGCGCCAGGATGGTCGATTTGGTCGCGCCGGAACACCAGGCGGCGTTCACGGCGTTGCACCAGCGGGTGATCGGCGGTGAATCGGGAGCGCTCGAGTTTGAAATAGTCGGGCTCAAGGGCGGGCATCGCTGGCTGGATACGCACGCGGTGCCGATGCGCGACGCCAACGGCAACATCAAAGGGCTGCTCGGCGTCACCCGCGACGTGACCGAGCGCAAGCTGGCGCAACGGGAATTGGAACGATTGGCACAAACGGATGCCCTGACCGGACTCGCCAACCGGCGGCATTTCATGGAGTCGGCCGAACAGGAACTCTCCCGGACGCTGCGCTACGGCGGTCAGCTTTCGGTGCTGATGGCGGATATCGACCACTTCAAGAACATCAACGACACGCACGGGCACCAGGCGGGAGACCTGGTCCTGCAACGACTCGGCGAGCTGTGCCGCGAGATGTTGCGGGATGTCGATGTGGTGGGACGGATAGGCGGGGAAGAGTTCGCCGTTGCATTGCCGCAAACCGGCGCCGAGAAGGCTCTGGAAGTAGCGGAGAGGCTTCGCAAAACGGTCGCCAAGTCCGAAGTACCGCTGGCGCATGGGATTCCGCTACGGATTACCTTATCGCTTGGCGTGACGACCCTGGTCGACAGCAACACCAACGTCGATACGTTGCTGGCCCAGGCCGACAAGGCGCTTTACGAGGCCAAGAATCTGGGGCGCGACCGGGTGTGCGTCTTCAAGGCCGGGTAATACCCGACTCCTTTCCTAAGCTATCGCCCTGCGGTACCACCGAGCATGTCTAGTGTTCTGCCGATGGCGGCAGCGACCGAAGTTGACCTAAATCAATTCTACGAACGATCGTTCGGATAACATCCGTTCGTAAGAAATAGGAAAAATGTTCCATATGTTGCGGTTACGGCGCAGAACACCGACAAGCATGGATCTGGAGGACAAATGAAAAGCGCGGCCTTGCCAACATTAGCGGTCAGCGGGCGCCAGCTCCGCCACGAGGGCCAGCGTCTGGAGATACTCCAGGCGGCTGCGGCGGCGATCGCCGAGCATGGCTTCCACGGCATGACCATGCGCGGTCTGGCCCGTGCCACGGGACGCGGCCTGGCAACCTTCTACAACTATTTTTCCTCCAAGGAGGATGTGCTCTTCTCGCTACAGACCGAGGCCTTCGAAACCATGACCGGCTCGGTCCAGGAGTTGCTGGCCGACGTTGCGGAGCCGGTCGACCGACTGTACGTCTTCATCCTCAACCACCTGCGCTACCTGGCCGAGCACGGCGCGGAGATGCGGGTGCTGGTCAGCGAAGCCGCTGCCTTGCCGACCGGCCGGCGCAAGACGGTGCGGCTGCTCAAGGAAGGCTATTTCAGGATCTGCCGGGACATCGTTGCCGCCATACTCGCCGCCGATTGCGACGGGCCAGGCGCCAGCATTGGGGCCAGCCTGGATCCGATCGAGGTCGAGCGCGTTACCTACAGTATGTTCGGCATGCTCAACTGGAGTTACGGTTGGTACGATCGTCGCCATCATGGCAGTCCCGAGGATGTCGCCCGCAGCATGCATAACCTGGCCATCTGCGGCCTGGTCGCCCAGTCCCCGCAACGCCCGGTCGCCGAGAATTTGCAACGTCGCCCCGGCGCCAACCGCCAGCCGCTGCCCATCGGCGGAGCCGGCGGCGTAGCGACATTCAGGAAGCCGCCGTCGTCAGCGGAAAGAACCAGCAAGCGCGTGTAAGCGCACGAGCCAAACATACGCAACACAGTTTGAGAGAGGACCAGAGAAATGCGGTACGGAGAAATAGGGTTCGACCTGGAAATTGATCTCACGCGGGGCAGCATAGACCGGGTGGATACCGATCCGCGGGATACCAAGCTCTATCTGGGGGGCCTCGGCACCAATGCCAAGATCATGTGGGACCGGGTTCCGCCGGAGACGGAGGCTTTTTCCGAGGACAACCTGCTGATCTTCAGCAGCGGCCTGCTCTGCGGCACCGGGGCGCCCGGTTGCAACCGCACCATCGTGTCGACCATTTCGCCGCAGACCAAGCTGATGGCCTATTCGATGATGGGCGGCTTCTGGGCGCCGGAATTGAAGTATGCCGGCTACGACAAGGTGATCATCCGCGGCAAGTCGGAGGACCTGGTCTACCTGTGGATCAGCAACGACAAGGTGGAGATTCGCGACGCCGCACATCTGAAGGGCCTGGGCGCGACCGAGACGTCGGAGGCGATCCGCAAGGAACTGAAGGATCCCGACATCCAGGTGGCAGCCATCGGCCTGGCCGGCGAGAACCGGGTCCTTTACGCCTCGGTCGAGCAGGGCCGCTCTTCGGCCTCGCGCGGCGGCATCGGCGCGGTGATGGGCGACAAGGGCCTCAAGGCGATCGCCGTGCGCGGCACCAAGGACATCAACGTCGCCGATCCCGCCAAGTACATGGATCTGTGCAACGACGTGCTGAAGTACATCAAGTTCCGCGAAGACAATCCGATCAAGGGCGTGCCGCCGATTCTTCAGGGCCTCGGCTCGCCGCAGGAGATGGCCATCGTCGACGAGCAATGGCACACCACCAACTTCATGTGGGGCAACTCGCGCACCCGCCGCAAGGACTTCTGGACGCATCAAATCGAGGAGAAGTGGCGCGAGACCCAGGAAAACGTGCGCACCCGCCTGATCAGTTGCCACAACTGCCCGATGAAGTGCGGTGCCACCATCTCGGTGCCTGGCCTGCCCACTTACATGATGAAGTGCTATTCCAAGCTGACCTACACCATGGCGGCATTCGCGGACCTGGACTTCGGCTTCAAGATCGCCCAGAAGGCCACCGAATACGGCCTCGACGGCTTCTCGGCACCGCAGGCCATGGCCTTCGGTCTTGAGTTGTTGGAGGCGGGCATACTCACCGAAGCCGACTTCCCCGGCATGCCGGAGGACACGGAAGGGCGCTTCTTCTATTTGCTGGAGAAGATCGTCCGCCGCGAGGGCATCGGCGACTACCTCGCCGACGGTACCTACTGGGCGGCCCGGCGCATCGGCAAGGGCGCCGAGAAGTTCGACCACAACACCATCAAGAAGCACGAGCAGTTGCCGCTCAAGCTGGGCATGCTCAATCCGGTCTATTACCTGATGTATTCGACCGGCGAGAAGATCAATATCACCCAGATCGAAGGCCAGTTCCCGCAGGAGCCCTTCGCGACGCGGGAGGCACGCGAAGAGTTCGTCAAGGACTGGTTCCAGGTGCCCGACGAGAAGTTCAAGAAGTATTACGTCGATTGGGAGCCGCGCGGCGAAATGTCGAATCCCTACTATCCGACGCCCGAGATGGCCAGCGAGATCGTAGACTGGATGGAGAAGATGCACTATATCGACGACGCTCTGGGCATGTGCGCCGGCCTGTCGTCCTTTCCATTGAAGCCGCCCTACCATATCCACAACTATCCGGAGTTCATCACCGCCGCGACCGGCATCAAGATGGACAAGGACGACGTGTGGCAGTCGGCGACGCGCACCCGCACGCTGATGCGCGCCCTCAACGTGCGCCGCGGCATGCGCCGCGCCGACGACAAGCCGCCGGAGGACCACTGGAAAAAGCGCTTCCCCGATCTGGAGAAGCAACTCCTGGACCAGTACTACAAGCTGAAAGGCTTCAACGACCAGGGCATTCCGACCAAGGAATCCCTGCACGATCTGGAACTCGATTACGTCGCCGAGGAATTCGAGCAGAAGGGGATATACGCCAATGGCTAAGGTCAAGAAAATCGTCAAGTCGATCACCATCGACGCCGACAAGTGCAACGGCTGCAAGGCCTGCGAGGTGATCTGCTCTTCCTGGCACGCGACGCCGCGCTACAGCAGCAACAACCCGGCGCGCTCGCGCATCCGCATCGTGCGCCTGCCGCTGCGCGACATCTACCTGCCGGTCTACGCCGGCGAGTACACCGTGGCGGAATGCACCGGCCGCGACAAATACATCATCGACGGCAAGGAGTATAACGAGTGCGATTTCTGCCGCGCTTCCTGCCCCTCGCGCGACCTCTTCAAGGAGCCCGATTCCGGCTTGCCGCTGAAATGCGACATGTGCGAGGAGACACCGGCACTGGATAAGCCCAAGTGCGTCGAGTGGTGCCTGGCCGATGCGCTGGTCTATGTCGAGCGCGAAGAGGAAGTCGAGGAGGACGCACAGCCGAAGCTGGGCGACGTCGAGATCGGCCTCGGTTCGCTGATCGACAAGCACGGCCTGCAGCAGGTGCTCGACACCGTAGCCCGCATGGTCAAGCCGTAACGCCCACGAACGACACGACAGGGTCAGAGAGCATGGACATCGTAGCCCCAGAAAAAGAGATCATCGCCGCGATCAAGACCAGCGGCGGCGACGCTTTCAAATCCTGCTACCAGTGCGGCATGTGCGATACGGTGTGTCCGTGGAACCGGGTGGCCAAGTTCAGCATGCGCAAGATCGTGCGCGAAGCCACCTTCGGCCTGACCGAGATCGACAGCGAGGACATCTGGCGCTGCACCACCTGCGGCAAGTGCCCGCAGGTCTGCCCGCGCGATGTCAAGCAGATCGAATCCGGCGTGGCGCTGCGCCGCATCGCCACCGAGTACGACGTGTTTCCCGGCGCCGCCTCCCCCATCCCCGGCGTTGCTGCCAGCCTCAAGGCTGAGGGCAATCCCTTCGGCGAGGCGCGCTCCAAGCGGGCCGACTGGGCCAAGGACCTCAACGTCAAGCGCTTCGAGGAGGGCATGGAGGTGCTTTACTCCCCCGGCTGCTACCTGTCCTACGACCCGCGCGGCAGGAAGATCGCCAAGGCCACGGTGGAAATCCTGCAAGCGGCCGGCGTAGATTTCGGGATACTGGGCAGCGACGAAAGTTGCTGCGGCGAAAGCATCCGCAAGACTGGCGACGAGAAGCTGTTCAAGAGCCTGGCACGCCAGAACATCCGCAACTTCGTGGACAACGGCGTCACCAAGATCCTGGTGTCCTCGCCGCATTGTTATCACAGCTTCAAGAACGAGTATGCAGAATTCAAGGTGAATTTCGAGGTGCTGCACATCACCGAGTTCGTCTTTCAGTTGATCGAGTCGGGCCGCCTCAAATTGACCAAGGAAGTCGCCCAGACGGTCACTTACCATGACCCGTGCTACCTGGGGCGCCACAACGGCGTCTACGAACAACCGCGCGAAGCACTGAAGGCCGTGCCCGGTCTCAAACTCAAGGAGATGTCGGAGTCGCGCAAGAACAGCTTCTGCTGCGGCGGCGGCGGTGGCCGCATCTGGATGGAAACCCCCAAGGGCGAGCGTTTCGCCGACCTGCGCCTGGAGCAGGCGGTCGGTACCGGCGCCCAGGTGCTGGCCACGGCTTGTCCTTACTGCACCACCAATTTCGAGGACAGCCGTTTGAACCGGCCGGATGGCGGGGCGTCCATCGAGGTCAAGGACATCACCGAAATCATCCGCGAAGCAATTTAGGCGAGGACAACACAGTGGAATTCGGACTCCTACAGCAGCAATGGAACACCCAGAACGTCCTGCGCAAGGCGGACGACAATGTCGGCGACGTGATGGTCGTTGGCGGCGGCATCAGTGGCATTCAGGCGGCACTGGACTTGTCGTCGGCCGGTTACAAGGTCTACCTGGTCGAGAAATCGCCGACCGTCGGTGGCAAGATGTCGCAGCTGGACAAGACTTTTCCCACCAATGACTGCTCGATGTGCATCGAGTCGCCGAAGTTCATCGAGACCGACCGGCAACCGAACATCCAGCTGATGACCTATACGGATGTCGATTCGGTCGAAGGCGAGCCCGGCGACTTTACCGTCACCCTGTTGAAGAAGCCGCGCTACGTCATCGAGGACAAGTGCACCGGTTGCACGGTCTGCGTCGAGTACTGCCCGGCCAAGATTCCCGATCCCTTCAACCAGAACCTGTCGATGAACAAGGCGGTGCATATCTACTTTTCGCAGGCCGTGCCGCTGGTCACCTACATCGACGACAGCTGCCTGTTCCTCAAGGACAAGACCTGCTCGATCTGCCAGACCGTCTGCGAGAACGACGCCATCGACTTCGGCCAGAAGGCGGAGAAGGTCAAGGTCAAGGTCGGCGCCATCATCCTGTCGCCCGGCTACGAGACCTTCGATCCCTTGCCGCGCAACGATTACGGCTATGGCCAGTTCGCCAACGTGGTCACCAGCATGGACTTCGAGCGCCTGCTCTGTTCCACCGGTCCGCACGAGGGCCAGATCCTGCGTCCCTCGGACAAGAAACATCCGCACAAGATCGCCTGGATCCACTGCGTCGGTTCGCGCCAGGTGACCGCGGGCGGCAACAGCTATTGCTCGGCGGTCTGCTGCTCCTATACGCAGAAACAGGTGATCCTGGCCAAGGACCACCTGCCCGATCTGCACGCCAAGATCTTTCACAACGACATCCGTTCCTACGGCAAGGATTTTGAGCGCTTCTACCAGCGCGCGCAGAAGCTGCCCGATGTGCATTTCGTTCGCAGCTACGTCTCGATCGGCAGCGAGGATCCGGAGACCGGGGATGTCTCCATCCGTTACACCACGCCGGATGGTGTGGTCGAGGAGTTCTTCGAACTGGTGGTCCTGTCGGTGGGCCTGGCGCCACCCAAGGATGCCCAGCGCTTTTCCAAGGTTTTCGGCATCGAGCTCAACCACCACGGCTTCTGCAAGGTGGACCCTTTCAACCCGCTCCAGACCAGCCGTCCGGGCATCTTCACCAGCGGTGCCTTCCAGGGTCCGATGGATATTCCCGAGGCGGTGATGGGCGCCAGCGGCGCCGGCGCCCAGGCCTCCAATCTGCTCATGTCGCGGCGCGGCCAGCTCTCCGAGGAGCGGGTGTACCCGGCAGAGAAGGATGTCTCCGAAGAAGAGGCCAAGGTCGGCGTCTTCGTCTGCCGCTGCGGCGCCAACATCGGCCGGGTGGTGGACGTGCCAGGCATCGCCGAGTATGCCAAGACCCTGCCCAATGTGGTGCACGTCGAGGAAAGCCTGTTCGCCTGCGCGACCAACACTGCCAAGGCCATCTCCGACACCATCCGCGACAAGGGACTGAACCGCGTGGTGGTCGCCGCCTGCACGCCGCGCACCCACGAGCCGCTGTTCCGCGACACCCTGCGCGAAGCCGGCGTCAACCAGTACTTCTTCGACATGGCCAACATCCGCGAGCACTGCACCTGGGTGCACTCCAAGGAGCAGGAGGCGGCGACCGAGAAGGCCAAGGACATCGTCCGCATGTCGGTGGCGCGGGCCGGCAAGCTGGAGCCCCTCGACGAGTTCTCGCTGCCGGTGGACAAGACCGCCCTGGTGGTCGGTGGCGGCGTCGCCGGCATGACCAGTGCGCACACCCTGGCCGAGCAAGGCTATGAAACCTATCTGGTGGAGAAAGCTGCCGACTTGGGCGGCGTCGCCAGCCGCATCCACTACACGCTCGAGGGCATGGACGTCCAGACCTACCTCAAGGACCTGAAGAAAAAGGTGTACCGGCATCCGCGCATCCATGCCATCACCGATGCAGCGGTGACCCATGTCGACGGCTATGTCGGCAATTTCACCACCACCGTCAAATCCAAGGGCCGGGTGCGCACCATCAAGCACGGCGCCGCCATCATTGCCACCGGCGCCGCCGAGTACCGGCCGACCGAATACTTGTACGGTCAAAGCGACAAGGTGATGACCCTGCTGGAGATGGAAGGCAAGCTCGCCAAGCGCGACGAAAAGCTGATGGCGGCCGAGAGCGTGGTGATGATTCAGTGCGTCGGCTGCCGCAACACCGACCGCAACTACTGCTCCCGCGTCTGCTGCAGCGGCGCCATGAAGAACGCCTTGAAGCTGAAAGAACTCAAGCCGGAGGTCGACATCTACGTGCTGTTTCGCGACATCCGCACCTACGGTTTCCGCGAGGACTATTACCTGAAGGCGTCGCACCAGGACGTCAAGTTCATCCGCTACGAGCCGGAAGACCCGCCGCTGGTGGAAGCCGCAGACCAAGGCGGCAAGAGCTTTATCCGGGTGACCGCCGCCGATCCTATCCTGGGCAAGAAGCTGCAACTGGACGTCGATGCCATTGTCCTCGCCGCGGCGGTGATCCCCAGCCCCGGTTCCAGCGAGCTGGCGCGCATGTTCAAGGTGCCGCTGGGTCCCGACGGATTCTTCCAGGAAGCGCACGCCAAGCTGAGGCCGGTGGACTTCGCCGCGGAAGGTGTGTTCCTCTGCGGCACGGCGCAGTATCCCAAGCACCTCTCGGAAACCATCACCCAGGCCTACGGCGCGGCCGGCCGTGCCCTGACGCTGTTGTCGCGCGACACGGTTGTCGCCTCGGGTGCGGTGTGCGCGGTGAAAGGCATGGACTGCGTTTCCTGCGGCGCCTGCATCTCGGTGTGCACCTACGGCGCTATCAGCTTCCAGGATACCCCGCGCGGCAAGAAGGCAGTGGTCAATCCGGTGCTATGCAAGGGCGACGGACTGTGCGTCGCCAAGTGTCCGACCGCGGCCATCAGCCTCTCCCACTACACCGACGATGAAGTGTTCAATCAAATCGACGCGGCGCTGGAAGAAGCGCTGGCATGAATGCTAACTCGCGTCGTCGTCAGACCACCTCCGTGCCATGAAATCGTTAAAGAGCAGCACTTATGCCCCCACCCCCGACCCCCGCCCAGGCGGGGGCTACAAGTTGCTCGCTGCGCTCGTGGATGGCGGGGTGCTTCGTAATGTAGTTCACGGTAACGTAACAACCCGGAAAGCAAACTGAATATGGCTGCCCCCTCCGATTTCAAGCCGATCATCGTCGGATTTCTGTGCAACTGGTGCTGCTATGGCGGCGCCGACCTGTGCGGCGTCTCGCGGTTTCAGTATCCGCCGTACCTGCGGGTGATCCGCCTGATGTGCTCGGGCCGGGTTGACCTGGAGTTCATATTCCGCGCCTTCGCCAAGAAGTCCGACGGGGTGTTCATCGGCGGCTGCCATCTCGGCGACTGCCATTACAACCCCGAAGGCAACTACGACGCCCTGGGCAACAGCATGGTCGCCAAGCGCATCCTGGAAAACATCGGCGTGAATCCCGACCGGCTGCGCCTCGAATGGGTTTCCGCCGGCGAGGGCATACGCTTCGCCGAAATCATGAACGAGTTCGGGGCCAAGATCAAAAGCCTCGGACCGTTCGGATCGAGCGAAGGCCGCGATGTGGCCGACCTGCAAGCGGGCCTGCAGGCAGCGACGCAATTGGTACCCTATTTCAAGCTGGTGGAACGCGAACGCTTCCGCGTGGCGAAGCGGACCGAAGACGGCTATCGGGAGTTTTTCGCCAGGCCGGACTACGAGCCGTTGTTCAAGGCGTTGGTGCTCGACAAGTTGACCATGAGCCGCATCATGGGCGTGCTGCGCGCCGGCGAGGCGACGGCGGGCGATATCGCCCAGAAGCTCGGCGTCGATGGCGCGGAGGTCGCGCGGCATCTGCATCTGCTGTCGCAGCAGGGGATGGTCCGCCTGGACGGCAACCAGGCGCAGGTTGCGACAGCCGCCTGACGCGTATCACCAAACAGCAAACCGAGGTGGAACGAGCATATGTGTGACGAAAATATCGACGGCATCATCGAAAAGTACCGGGGCCAACCGGGCTCGCTGATACACGCACTGGTCGAAATCCAGCACCAGAACCACTGGCTGCCCCGCGAGGTGATGCATCGGGTGGCCGAGGCGCTGGAGGTGCCCTTTGCCAAGGTGATGCAGATCGCCAGTTTCTACAAGGCATTCAGTCTGACGCCGAAGGGACGCCATGAAGTGCATGTGTGCACCGGCATGACTTGCCACTTGCGCGGGGCGGCCAAGCTACAGGCGAAGGTGGAGGAACTCACCGGCCTCAAGGACGGCGAAACCGATGCCCAGTCCCGATTCACTTTCGAGACCGGCGCCTGCCTGGGCAGTTGCAGCATCGGACCCGAGTTGATCGTCGACGGCAAGCATTACGGCCGGATGACCCCGGAAAAGGTCGAAGACGTCCTGAAACGCTACGAGTAGGAACAGACCATGCCTAAGCTCCAATCAGCGGCCGAACTGGAAAAGTACCGAGCGGAAGTCCTCGCGGCCCGCGATCCCGCCAAACCCTGCATCGCCGTCTGTGCCGGCGCAGCCTGCGACGGCATGGACTCGGCGGCGGTCGCTGCCGCCTTCCTGGCCGAGGCTGCCAAGCAGAAACTCGACGGCAAGTTGGCGGTGAGGACCACCGGCTGCCATGGCTACTGCGAGAAGGGGCCGAATGTCGTGGTGACGCCGGGCGACGTCTGCTACTTCGAGGTCCAGCCGGCGGATGTGCCGGAGATCATCGCCGCCACGCTCAAGGGCGAGGTGGTCGAACGTTTGGTGTACCACGACCCGAACAGCGGCGCCACGGCGGTGCATATGCACGAAGTGCCTTTCTACAAGCACCAGACGCGCCTGCTGATCGGCGACAACCCGAAGATCGACCCGATGGAGATCGACGACTATCTGGCGGTCGGCGGCTATGCGGCCCTGGTCAAGGCCCTGGCCGAGATGAGTCCGGAACAGGTCCTCGACGAAGTCAAGAAGGCCAACCTGCGTGGTCGCGGTGGTGGCGGTTTCCCGGCCGGCTCCAAGTGGGAGACCACCCGGAACGCGTCGGAAAAGACCAAGTATGTCATCGTCAACGGCCACGAAGGCGAGTCCGCCGCCTTCATGGACCGCGCCATGCTCACCGGCAATCCGCACAAGATCCTCGAAGGGCTGATCATCGGCGCCTACGCCATCGGCGCGCAGAAGGGCTTCATGTACACGCGTCACGACATGCCGCTGCTGGAAAAACACGTCAGGAACGCGCTGGCCCAGGCGAAAGAATACGGCCTGCTCGGCAAGAACATCCTCGGCTCCGGCTTCGACTTCGAGTGCGAGCTGCACTTCG
>Ga0172379_10005967_pt1 | contig 16637 bp, 11 predicted proteins | sample GrowelOW334metaG_FD_119756 | JGI IMG/M metagenome (GOLD analysis project Ga0172379, IMG submission 119756) | Groundwater microbial communities from an aquifer near a municipal landfill in Southern Ontario, Canada - Groundwater well OW334 metaG | ecosystem: Environmental > Aquatic > Deep... | reverse complement strand
CACCGGCAAGGAGCTGATCGCCCGTGAAATCCACCGCTTGTCGAACCGGAGCGGAATGATGCTGGTCAGCCTGGATATCGGCTCGCTCACCGAGTCACTATTTGAGGATGAACTTTTCGGTCATAAAAAGGGCGCTTTTACGGATGCTTATGACGACCGCATCGGCAAAATCGAGACCGCACATGGAGGCACCCTGTTTATTGATGAAATCGGGAACCTGCCCGTTTCGCTGCAGACCAAGCTTCTGTCGGTGATCGAAAATCGGCAGGTTACAAGGATCGGATCGAACAAGGTGAAGCCGGTGGATATCCGGCTGGTTTGCGCCACGAACAAGGACCTTCCGGCAATGGTCAGTGAGGGATCCTTCCGTGAGGACCTACTGTACCGGATCAATACCATTGTTATTGAAGTGCCGCCACTGCGCGACCGGGGTGAGGATATTTTATTGCTCGCCAATTTCTTTCTCCTCAAGTATTCCGACAAATACAACAAGGGAAAAATGTCGATACACCCTAAAGCAGGGGATGACCTGCTGCATTATCACTGGCCGGGAAATGTGCGGGAGCTCAGGCATACGATTGAAAAGGCTGTCATTCTTGCAGATAGCAAAGTGCTCCTACCTGAAGACCTGTTCATCAAGGCTAGCCAGTCCATCAATATGGAAAATCCCAAAACCCTTATCGAGATGGAACAAATGATGATCCGGAAAACCATCGACCGGTACAAGGGCAATATCAGTGCGGCTGCAGATGAACTGGGGATTACCCGGCAAACACTGTATAACAAGATGAAAAAGAACAATTCATAATATAACCGATATGGCGAGCAAATATTATTATCACATGATGATGATCAGGCTCCTACTGATCGTGTTAACCACTTTTCTCCTGTGGTGGTCGCTTGGCAACTGGCCTTTGACGATTGTTTCGGCAGTTTTGCTGGTCGCCCAGGTGACCGCCTTGCTCTATACAATGAATCAGACTAACCGAAAGATCTCCTTCTTTTTCGAAGCCATAAAGAATGACGATTCAACCCTGTTTTTCCCGGTGATCACAAATAACCGAACCATTCGGGAACTCAACAACAGTCTGAACGAGGTGAATGAACTGGTTAAACAGATACGCCAGGAGGTTCAGACCCAGGAAAAATACTATCAGATGCTGCTGGAGCAGGCTGAAACCGGGATACTCAGTATCGACGAGAAGGGCCATATCAAATACTCCAACCGAGCTGCCCGGAATTACCTGCAGGTTGAAACCCTCACACACATCAACCAGTTTCAGAGGATCGATCAGGGTTTGTGGGAGGTGCTGAAGAGTATGGAACCCGGGCTGAAATATCATCTGAAATTCCAGACTGAAAAGGACAGGTATGATATCTCGTTGAAATCGAGCCGTATTATGGTAAAAAACCAGAAGATACTTCTTGTGGTTTTACAGGATATTCGGTCGGAAATGGAAGACAAGGAAGCGGAATCCTGGATTAAGCTCATCCGGGTACTGACCCATGAAATCATGAACTCTATCAGTCCGATTACCTCTCTGTCTGAGACGCTAACCCATTACCTCGCTGGCCAACCGGGCGAAACGGAAAGATATATGTCGGACGGTGAAAAGCTGGACAAAGCTGTAACCGGTTTGAACGTGATCCGCGAGCAGAGCCAGTCTCTGCTGCATTTCGTGGAATCTTACCGGAACCTGACGCGCCTGGCGAAACCGGACATCAAGCCGTTTGCGGCAGTTGGAATGACTGGCAAACTCATGACCTTATGCCAGACGCATGATAATTTTTCGGAGGTTGATCTTGTTCTCACCATTGACCCCCCAGATCATGTGATGGTCGGAGATCAGGACCAGATTGTTCAGGTTTTAATGAACATTGTAAAAAATGCATATGAATCCGTTGCCGGTATGCATGGGGCACGCATAATAATTGGAATATCAGCATCTATCAAAGGGACGAATATCACGGTAAAAGATAACGGACCAGGTATTCTTCCGGAAAATCTAAGCGACGTATTCACCCCGTTTTTCACGACCAAAGAATCGGGAACAGGCATTGGGTTAAGCTTATCGAAACAAATTATCAGAAACCATGGTGGTACCCTGACAGTTCAATCCAAGGTTTTTGAGGAAACCAATTTTACCATCGAGTTACCCTGAATCGTGATAATGGAATTTAGCAAATGAATTTCCTGCTCAATGACACTGTTCGGAAAATTCAAATTGGCTCATTTTCGAAAATTATACTAAAGCTGTCCTCGATTTTATGGTTTCAAACTCTTTCTGCCTATCCCACAGTGACTGAAAACTGACCAGTGCCTAATTTTGAAAACCTAATAAATGTGATCGCTCGGATTAGGCACTTATCATGGGATAGCCTTCACATTTTTGTCAATTATTTAGAATTCGAGAGCTCAATTTCTATCGGTTGTACAATGAACCCCATTTTTTTTAATAAATCAAGTATGCCATTTGGACCTGGGAGGTGAGCGACCCCCACACAGACAAAAGCACTTTTTGATTTCATTACATCCCCCAGTTTTCTTGCCATGTCAAGTTGGCGGCTGACATTAAATGGAATGTTAGCCAGACTCAAAAAATGGGACAAGTCCTGATTGGCATAAGGAGTAAAAATGTCTTTTGACTTTGTATCTGCGTCTTCAATTGACTGAACCAGAAAAGCTAACCCGTCTTCAAAACTCAAATCGGGATTCATTATCCAGCCAATTTGGGCTTTAGAATCTTCAAGACCCATAACCGGTTTACCGATTCTTGAAGCGAAACTCGCAAAATAGGAATCAGGTGAGAAATTTGAATCTTTGAAATACGGTGATTTTAATTGACTTTCACTTACCACAAAAAAGGCAAGCATCTGTGGTTTAAATCGATGGAAGACGGACTTCATTCCGGGATACATCTTTGAAGAATCGAAAACCATAAGTAGCTTACTTAATTGTGAACTATCCAGATGCTTGCGGATATCCAGTTTGGGATCATTATTAACAAACAATTCAGGTTTAAGACTTTCTTTGGGTACTTGTCCCATTTCTTTAAAACTAATTTCAAAAAAGGACACACTGGATTGGCTAATTAAGGATTCAATCCTGGCGACTGGAAAATGGATCATTGAGGTATCCATTGTATGAATTGATCCCAGGATAAAAGACCGATTACCTGTTGAGGAATCTTCAACTGACCAGAGAATAGAATTCTGGTTTATTTGACCTTGAATTGAATTCAACGGAGTGTTCAGTACAAAAAAAATGATGGCAACCAATAATTTGTGGTTCATCTTGATTTGCTATAAGGGTGAAAACAATCAATCCAATAAAAGAACAAAAAAATGGCCTTGTTCACAAGACCTGAACCAAACGACATAAGAAATTGGGTTATCATTTTTCCATGTCAAGAAAGGGTGGTTGCCTTTTCTGCATGCCTTCCAACATTTATTAGATTCACTAGTATTAATCCCTACTTTAAATAACCGTCAAAAACCTTTCTCAGGTTATCATTAGAGTGTATAACGCTACCAAGACCGTTATTCACCAATTTGCCGTTTTTATCAATAAGCATATAATGTGGAATGCCACTTATATTGTACTGAGCGGATAAATAGTTCCAGTCATCCTGGCTCAGGCGATAATGACGGCCCCTAATTTCCTGGATCTTCTGGTTGTAGGTTTTTTCAGGTGACGAAGGATCCGTGATATAGATGAACTCGATATCCCTGGCTTTATATTCCTCTTTCAACGGTTTCATCCTTGCAATATCAGCCAGGCACGGTCCACACCAGGTGGCCCAGAAATCAATAAACAGCAGTTTGCCTTTATTCTCGCCGATGATCAACTGTAAAACAGAATCGGCCCTGGTCGCCGGTGATCCGGGATCAGAAATTCCGGTTTTGGGCTGGATTTCAGTCTGGGAAATGGCCAAGTTTTGTTCCCGGCTCTTGCTGGCAGTCAGGACATAATTCCTGATGAATGGAGACCGGATCCCTTGCTTTGCCCAACTGGACTGATATTCAGTCAGCGGACCTGAGAATGAACGCATCCAGCTGAATAAACCCTGGGAAATGCCGATATCGGTAATGAGTCCGGGTTCCAGCCTGAATTTCATCTTCATCAATTCAGCCGTCTTCTCCTGCGTTATGGCCGGCATGATCGCATTGACAAGATCGTGATGTTTACACACGAAATCGGTGCAGGCTGCCGCATCTTCCTTGGTCACTGGCTCACTGCTTTTCGGTGCTCCCCGAGTCCAGATATTTCGAAGGCCCGGCTTCGCTTCCTCCCTGATCTCAATGCCCAACTTAGATGCGGAGTCCATGAGCGGTTGGTAGAGGCTGAGGCTGCCTGGCCGGTTTACCTCGCTGAATAAAAATCGGTTCAGCATGGCGCCGAAGTCATATGAAATTAGCGACACCTCACTATTCATGGCATTGGCGGGAAAGAAAAAATAAAAGGTACTGTCGGGTAGCTGTTGGAGCGCGACATCTTTGGGATTGTCCCTGGACATAGCCTTTCTAACCTCGCTGTACCAGAGAATTTGCTCGGTAACCCTGCTGTAAATGCCGATGGTTCTGGTCTGCAAAGCCTTTTTGCAAAGCGGATAATGTTCTGAGAAACGCATCAGGGAATCCCTCTTCTGCTTGCCAAGGTCCAGCATCCAGGACTTAAACTCTGGCAATGTCAACTGTTTCATTTTTTCATGGGACTGATTGAAATCAAACCCGCAGATCTGCTTTGTGACAGCCAAATCGGAATTGATCCGAGCCAGATCGCCCATAAAAAGCAAATTCACCTGTCCGGATGGTTGATTGGCAGTCAGGTCGATAAATGTAAATATGCTCTTACCAGGCTCCAGGAAGATGAGTATGTTTAATTCAAAAATGCTAAAAAAAGCCTCATGCGGATAATCCACCTCGACTTCGGTAGAAAAACTTCCGTTTTCAGAGAGTTTTACCACGATCGTATTCTGATTATTAGTCAGCACATTATCATCATACAACATTCCGGTACTACCCATTTTTGGCAAATAACCTTTCAGATAGCCGCTGAAAACGCACTTCCCCGATTTCAATAAGGGTGCAACAAACTCTTTATCACCCGGTATGACATAATCGCTTTTAACCACCGGTGTCCGGCTGAATAGTTCAAGCTTTCCCGGATCAGTTCCGATAAAAAGGTTGCCATCAGGTGCTGACCGGGTATAGATGTTTAAATTCCTGCCATTCTTGTTCGTCCGAATCAGGTATCCCACTTCCTTTTTTGTAATAGTCACTTTATCTATAATTTGACTATTGAACAACACTACCGGACTTTGAAATCCGTACACCCATTCTCGGCTCCCATCAGTACGGAACCAGTTGCCTTCAATTTCTTCAGGAAAAATAGAAGAATGTTTCTGCGGAACTATTTCAAGATTGTAAATGAACCATGAATCATTTTCTGATCCATCACCAAAATCGATCATAGGGGTTGACTGGTCAATGGGCGGAAAGTAAAGCTGGTAACTAAAATTTCCGTTGGACGGAATAAAAACCTTCTCTCCGATTCTGGCACTCTCTGCACGGGTGACAATAACTTTGTCGCCCCCGAAAGATGGCTTGATATAACTTTTATCGGAAATGACAAAAGAAACTCCCGGTGCATCTGTAATGCAAAAATGAAGAATGGTGCAACTATCACGAAACTCAATTTGCGACACACTTAAACACGGAGAAGTTGCTGAATGATAAATCGGATTTTTAATAATTTTCTGCGAATATCCTGAAAGACTCAACATACTAATAATGGCAAGAAGTAAGATGCATTCTTTTGCGATGGTTTTCATTCAATCATTTTAATTGTGTGAAAAATTATAGTGGAATTCCGAAGATCCAAGGATCAGTTCTTTACAAATCTTCTGGTCAGCTTTGCTCCTGTATCATCCGTCATCACCAGTAAATACAGACCAGCCTGCAGACTTGAGATATCCAGCTGATGTTTGAATTGACCTCCTTCCGGATAATTCTCGGGTGTACCTTCATCGGAAATCACCCTACCACCCAGGTCAAACACCCGGAATTGAACCTTCTTGGCCATTTGTAAAACCAGGTCAACATTGAGCTTGTCTGTTGCCGGATTCGGATAGAGGTTAACATAGTCCACTCCGGGCAACGATTCGCACAGATTAGTGAAATAGACGCATGGAACTGGCTCCTTTTTCACATCTCCTGAATCCTTTTGCAGTCCACCACCATCGATCCTTATACTGCCGTCGATGTGGTGAGGGAAATTTGAATCCAGTCGCCATGACTGATAGTTGAACTCCTTTTTCAAGGGTTCAGCGATTTCCACAGGGAGACAATTAAAGAATTTTTCGTTTGGGTAGTACCAAAAAACAGGACCATACAATGGGCTCAAGGAATCATTCAAATTAAGAGATACGGCAACACACATTTCAATACTGGTATGGTTAATTTGTCCTTTTGTAAAATGAGGGAAAAATTGGTCACGTGAGAAACTATATGAATACAAGCCTGGAGCGTTAGTCATTGCAGCCAAGGTTGGAATTTCCTCTCCAGGTTGCCAGATTGTATCGGTCCAGTTGTCATAAGAAGTAACCCCTGATTTTTTAAAAACATGCATAGTCAGTATTGATCCATGATCTAGCATACTCACTGTTGTATCTTTGGTATAGACCGAAAATGAATCATCGCATACCTCAACACCCATAGACTTAAAGAAATTGATATTTACTCTGAGAATTTTTTGTTCGAAGTTGCGTTCTGAACTTTCAGATTCTTGAGCATTCTCAGGAGTCGAAATGGTATCTTTTGGCACCGACGTAATACCAGACGATCCTATTGGTTTTTCTTTCAGCAATCCAGTGCCAATATCCACTTTTAGTTCATTGCGTGTTTCTGCGCTGTTTTTTGGAACCTCTTGAAATACATCAACCGGTTTGGAAGAATGTTTAGAAACAAATTGACTACTATCAATAATCTGGACTTCAGGCATATTAGCAATATTTGCAGTATCAGTTTTAGAATCGTTTTGCAGATTTACAATTAGGAAAAGACTTGAAATAATAACAATTGGTGCGATCATGACTAAAAATTTTAACGGATTAAATAAACGCTTGATCCGTCGGGGCTGAAATGAGCGCTTGGCAACAAACGGAGAAGATTTACCTGAATCAATGAGTGATTTCACCGTTTTAGCCGGGATTTCCGGTGACGTATTCTTCAGTTGTTCAATGAATTCCATTAATTTCTTATCCGTTTTCATTTGCCTTCCTCCTTTCTTGGTGCCTCCAGCCTGCGGGACTGGGGTTTTCAACCGACGGTTCCAACCAATGTCGCAATTGTTCCCGTCCACGTTGAAGTCTCTTACTAACACCAGACAGGGTTCCGCCTTGTAATTCCCGGATCTCCTTTAGGGAAAAACCCGAGATCTCAAACAGTACAAAGGCTTCCCGCTGTTTGGGCGGTAGTCTGTCCAAAAGGCCATAGATGACCTTCGAATCATGATCAGAATCCGGCAAAACAGTTGGATCCACCAACATTTCTGCGAGGTGGTCATCAAATACTCCCTGGAACCTGATCCTCCGGAAATAGTGCAATCGAAGTCGCCTGGCAATTCCATACAGATAACTTTTAAAAGAATCTTGTTTCCGGAGTTTTTCAAGATTTCCAAAAGCTATCAGCATGGACTCACCCGCAAGGTCCAGAGCATCTTCGCGGTGACCGGTCAGGCCGCGGCAATACTTCAGGAACCCTGCATGCAATGGAGTGTACAGCTCCATAAACACTTCTTGTTTCGACAGATTCAATTGCGACTATTGGTTTCTTAATAGTAGTGCCTTGAAATGGGAAAATGTGACACTAAAATGAAAATATTTTTATTCAAGTGCTTTCAATGACAAAACCTATTCGGAAAAATCATTAACAATATTAAACAAAAACCGCCATTCCCATTCGGAAATCACGGTTTCAAGCCTTGACAAAACTTCTGGAAACTTAGCCCGGATCAAAATCGGCTTTGGTTGTTTGGCTCGGCTTATCAGAAACCACTTCATCACTCTGTGGAGCCTTCCTCCCACTCTTTATCTCCTTCACAATCCGGATGCCCCATCTGGTTCCTTCATAAATCAGCGGACCGATATTAACTAGGTATTTAATGCGGTCGGCCCAAATCGCTCAATAGAGTGGACACGCCGATAAAAGTTACATGCTCTGCCGACCGGGAAATAAATTGATTTTTATTTGTATTCTGATATAAATTAGATCTTTACAGTTTAAAATAGTTGTTCACCCTAACCGGCAGCGGTTGTAATTTTTATCGGCACGTCCAGTTAGGGCCTGAAGGCATAGCAGCCGCCCAATTGTACAATACGCCATGGGCCATATAACTGGTGCTTGCCTTAGCTTCTGAAACATCAGTACCCTCAAATCCATAAACATAATCATGATCTTCAGAAATAGAACCGGCTGAAGATGGCATAACTTAAGGCAGATAGCCAATTGGAAATTCTCCCCTTTTCATCATTTCACAATAGCCGGGAATGATGTCAATTTGGTAACTTTTTCGGGTTGTTTTCACCGGCTGAATTGTTTGGGGGAGGTTTTGTTATCTTCAGTCTCTGATACAGCGGACGGAATACCCCCTGCTTTTTGAGTAATGAGCCCTCGACACACCATTGAAATCGAAATCCAAGTTGCGGCTATAGGCATCCGATAACCCGGAAGTTGAAGAAGACCAAAAAAATGCATGGTTGCCAATTGAAAAAAAGCCACCATCCTGGCTCCGGCGACCCCCCGGAAGAGCTGTGAAACCACTTTTATTATTGGCCCTGATATTTGGACTTGCCCAGTGCAGTGTTCCCATTTCTTTCATCTGATCCCCGGCAGATCCACGTAAGTAATCAGTTAAAACAGTCCACTCCTCATCTGCAGGCAGATGCCAGCCCAATGGACAAACAACGTTGGCTGCTCCCCAATTGTACAACACTCCATAAATGGTATAGTTGGGTTCTTTTCTGGCTTCAGTTGCGCTGCTGCCCTCATAACCATATACATAATAATAGGAAGATGTTTCTGATCCGACTATTGATGGACTGACTGAGGGCAGGTATGCCAGGTTTTCTGCCATCCAGGTTTGGGTGCCGATGGTTTGATAAAGATATTCATGTCCATCGCGGCTATCGGTAAAGGAGCCATCAGAAACGGTAATAATTTTTGTTTCAGTATCCAGTAATCCGCCACTATCTTTGACCTCCACGATAGCCAAATAGGAGCCGGAAGAATCATACTGGCAGGAATTGGTTTTTAATTTGCTGTAATCCGTGTCCCAGGTTCCATCGCCATCCCAATCCCACCGGACTTCTAAATCATCGCTGACGGTTTCAGCATCGGCTGAGCCGGAAGCATCAAATTGGAAAATGGTTGAGGGGATGCCTCTTGTGGGAGCGAAGACAAAGCTCGCTGTGGGAATTGTATTTGCATCTCCATCTTTCAGGCATCGTACTGAATACCCTTCTTCACGATGGCTCATGCCCTGTCCGGATCCATCGGAATCAAAGATAAGCGGTTGGCACCAGGCATCATAATAAGCGTCCGTTGATGACCAGAAGGATGCGGTATATCCAAGGGAGTAAAATCCAAAACTGTAATGACAACCGCCACCCGGGAGGGCAGAAAAGCCGCTTGCATTTGTGGCACCCGCATTGGGACTATGCCAATGTTCCGTTCCGGTTTCCTTCATGTCGCCCCCGGCAGTTGCGCCCAGGATGTTTGTCAACGTTAACAGGGATGGATAAGATGGTAAATGCCAGCCGGGCGGACAAGCGGTTTTTGCAGCGTCCCAGTTATACATAACGCCATAAGTCGCATAATTAGGGCTGGCCTTGGCTTCTTCAACGCTTGTGCCAAAATACCCATACACATAATATAGGGGTGATAAATCAGATCCGCTGGATGGTAGGCTTACCGAAGGCAAAAATGCGAGGTTCTCCGCCATCCATCTTTGCCCACCAATGTTGATTATGGAATAATTCTTACCATCCGGATCTGTACAGGCAATAAACTCAACCTTGTAATGCTTGGAAGTAGTAGGTGAGTCTGTTACAATCGTGGTATAAATCCCACTATAACACTTGTAAAGGATGATTTCGCCAGATTTATAGCCAAGGGTATAGCCTGTTTGTGAGGTTTTAAGTCCAGGTTGATGATGATTGTTTGGCCCAGCTCCAAGATATTGAATCCGGTTTTCAGATTCACTTGCATCCGTGCAGATGAGGTTAATACTGGCGGTTCCCTGATCGGCGGTAAGGCTGACCATATAAATTCCCGCTGTGTTTACGATCAAAGCAAATTCATTATTCCCGGGTTGAACCCAAACCTTTGTTTGGGCTACAACCTGGCCTATTTGGTTCTGAATCCTCAGGTAAACCCTCTGAGGCTGTTGAACTGCCATTGAGAATGTTGTGCTGCCCACAAAGGGATTCGGGTAAACGATTCCAGTATGGGTTAGGTTTGAAACGGTTGGGATCCCAGTATTAGCGTTCAACACCAACGTTTCCTTGCCGGGAAAGGTGACACGCTGATTTGTGGTGAGATTTGTTGCCTTTACACTATCTATCTGAGTAGCTGCGCCGGTTCCGGTAAAGGTGACGCTGATGTCTTGGCCATAAAGAGTTATCGAGCCTACCACCATTATGATGATGAGGGCTGACCTGATCGAAATATTCTTCTTCATGACGTACTGGAAAAAATGCTCAAAAAGCAATCTTCGGCGACCCCTTCTGAACATACTTCGCCGACCTTGTTTATCAAAGGTAGGAATTTTTTTTTAATCACCCAAACATCAGTGAATATGTGGATTTCTAATAATATTCATCAAGTCTTAGGCTAATTCTATAGGGATTGGTCAACCTTAGGTGCCGGAGACTGGAAATCCTATCCGTTTGTTCCAGAAAGGCTTGCTTATCTGTATCGGATTGCAATAAACTGTTACATTATGTAACAATCCAATCATGGCCGAATTTATCAATAAACAGATAATCAATGATATAGATATTCTGGTACGTTGATTGCTAATACGGTTAAAACCATTATAATATGGATCGTCCTGTACCAAAAGCGCACAAAAGAAGGATACTGATCAGACAATTAGCTCTTGTTTCATTGATCATCCTTATCCCGCTTGGTGCAATTCTGCTTTTGAAAGGTATATTGTCACCGTCCATTACCTTGTCGCGCATGGCCACTGCCAAAGTGGATCTAGGAAATCTCCAGATCACAGTTCAGGGTTCCGGAATTGTAATACCTAATTATGAAGAAGTCATCACAGCACCTTTCCGCAGCAAGGTGCTGAAAATCACCAAAACTCCGGGCGTCGGGGTTAATACAGGCGATACCCTGATGATCCTGGATAACGAAATGGCTGTAAATGATCTGAACAGACTTCAGAATGAACTGGAATTAAAAGGCATACAGAAAGAAAAACTCAAAATTCAGATGAAGGAAATGGAGGAAGATTTCGAAATCAGCCGGCAGATCAAGGAAATCCGCATCGAAAACCTCAAATCGGCTTATGAAATCGAGGCCTTTCTGAACAAACGGGGCGGCAGTACCAAAGATGTTATGAAAAAGGCGAAGACCGAATGGGATATTGCCGTATTGGAACTTAGGCAGGCTGTCAACAATTATGCGAATCGTATTAATGCCAGTGAGGCAGGTGTTCGTGAACTCGAAACCGAAATCCGGATACAGAAAAATGCGATTGTCGCAGCTAAAAATTTGGTCGATCAGGCTTATGTCAGAGTGCCCTTTCCTGGCAGTTTAAGTTCGGTGTTAAATCAACCCGGGGCCATGATTTCGGAAGGTCAGGAGATTGCCAGGGTTGCAGATTTTTCCAAATACCGTATCAAGGGAACTGTGAGCAACTCTTGGGTAGGTAAGATTATGGCAGGACAGACTGTTTTGATCCGTGATAAAGAGAGGATGCTCAATGGCAAACTGGAGAATATCATGCCCTCAGTCAACGAAGGAATGATGGAATGCATGATCCGGCTCGAAGAAGGTGATATTTCCAACCTACGGCCAAACCAACAACTCGAAATCCGGGTAGTGATATCATTCAAAGATGGGGTTCTGCGCTTACCAAATGGAACTTATTATAAGGAACGTGGAAGCAAATACTTGTATGTGGTTCATGGCCACAAAGCCTACCGGACAAAGGTAGTTCTGGGTGAGGCAAGTTTCGACTTTGTTGAGGTGGTTTCCGGTCTGGGAGTTGGCGACAAGATAATACTTACAGATTTGACGGATAAGTATGAACAGGATGAATTAACAATAAAATGAAGAAGTAAAAGCCCTGACAATCAAAAAATAATGGTTATGATCAAACTCGAAAACATCAGTAAGACCTACCGTACCCAGTCGGTAGAAACACTCGCCCTGGATAATATAAATCTGGAAGTCAAACCCGGCGAGTTTGTTTCAGTTATGGGACCATCAGGCTGCGGTAAAAGTACCTTACTCAATATCATTGGACTGTTAGATGAGCCTGACAAAGGAATATTGCATCTCGAAGGGAACCTGATCAGTGGATATGCGGATAAAAAGACCGCCGGGCTGCGGAACCGGATGGTTGGTTTCATCTTTCAGAGTTTTCATTTGATCAAGGAGCTGAATGTGTTTGATAATGTGGAACTTCCTTTGATCTACCGAAATATGCCGGCGGGGGAACGTAAGAAAAGGGTGTATGAGGCTCTCGAACAGGTGAGCCTGAGTAACAGGATGCACCATTATCCTTCCCAGTTGTCGGGTGGTCAATGCCAGCGTGCCGCCATTGCTCGGGCTCTCGCAGGCAATCCGGGTATTATTCTGGCCGATGAGCCGACAGGAAACCTCGACAGTACCGTTGGCAAGGAAGTTATGAATATTCTGACTGATCTTAACAAAATGGGAACCACGATCATGATGGTAACACACGATGAACTTTTGGCGAAAACCACTCATCGGATTATCAGGTTATTTGACGGAAGGTTAGTTGGATAATTTTTTAAAAAAGAAAAGATTATGTTAAAAAATTATCTGAAAACATTCTGGAAAGTTGCCCGCCAGAATAAGCTGTTTACCTTTCTCAGTTTGTTCGGTATCAGTCTGACCATCATGTTTGTGATGATATTCAGCATGACCGTTAACAAGGTGGTGAAAGGGGCCGGGCCGGAAAGGGACCTCAGGAATATCGTTGTTGCCAGCCGGTTTAAAATCAGGACCCCGAATAAGGCTGAAAATCATGTGTTTTCGAGTATTCCAAGAAATATCTGTGAAGACTACCTGAAGAAGATTAAAAGTGCTGACCTGACAACCATGTACAACGGTGGGGAAAGGGAATTCATGATAAACGGAAAGCATTACAGCAAGGGTGCTATGGCAACCGATGCCGATTTCTGGAAAGTATTCGATTTTAAATTTTTGGAAGGCCATGCCTATACTACGGAAGATGTGATTAATAGTAGAAATCTTGCGGTCATCACCGAAAGTATGAAAGAGATTTTCTTTGGAAATGAGAAGAATGTGGTTGGTAAACCCCTGAAACTCCCAAACAATTTCTATAGTGTAGTGGGTGTTGTTGAGGATCCCTCACCCACCTCGCAGATCCTCGGGTCCGGACTTTTTTATCCGTATACGATGAATGTTGAACGGCCCTGTCCAGACTGTTTTGCACCTGCCTATATGGGTTCATATGATATGGCATTTAAAACGAATGACCGATCGAAACTACCGGTTATACGGAAAGAAGTTCAGGGAATCATCAAGAGAATAGACACTGCAGATCCGAAATTTGTTCTTTTCCTGCGGGGTCCGAATACTCAGTGGCAGGATCTCTTTGCCGCCTTTGATCCGGAAGAAGATACCGGTCCATGGGCTTTGCTCAGGAAATATCTCCTATGGGGATTTGGATTTATTTTACTCCCGGCGGTAAACCTGATGGCTCTCAACTTTGCCCGGATCCGGGAAAGAGGCGAGGAAATTGCCGTTCGAAAGTCTTTTGGGGCCAGTTCTGCTGTTTTAAAAGGACAGTTTATTTTCGAGAATCTGGTGCTCACGATTGCCGGAGGTATGATTGGCATCCTGCTATCCTTTTTAGTGGTTGCTCTTCTGGATAATACTCTGAATATCCCGGTCAAGGCCGGAACCACCGTTCCGATGAGTTTTTCATTTGATTTCCTGGTTTTTGGAATTGCCCTCGGAGTCTGTTTATTGTTTGGATTACTTTCTGGTGTGCTGCCGGCCATCCGGATGTCACGTATGAAACCGGTTAAATATCTGAAAGGAGGCGAACTATGATACGTATTTTTTTCAGAACCCTCTGGAATAACCGGATGCGGAATATATTGGTGTTTATTGAGCTGTTCATCATATCACTGGTTCTGCTCAATCTTACAGTTTATTTAACTGAAAGAATCCGGATCAGGACTATCAAAACATCCTATGATTTGCGGAATGTAGTGAGTCTGGCCTTATACAATAAGGAAGATCTGAATTCAATGGGTCCGCTCGATAAGATCCAACAGGACCTTTTCGCAAACCTCAGATTAAGGCTTCTGTCAATAGAAATGGTTGAATCCGTTTCATTTGCCGGGAACGCCTCTCCTTTTTACTGTTGCCCGGAAGGATGTGTTCATAATTTGGGAAAGGAAGAGGTTTTCATCAACAGAATGAATGTGGATTTGGCTTACGAGCAAGTCATGAAGATTAAACCATTGAAAGGCAGATGGTTTAACGAGACCGACCGGGGCAAGACAATCAAGCCGGTACTCATCTGTAAATCCATCGAGGATAAATATTTCAATGGCGATGCTGTCGGCAAGATGCTTACCGACCCGGAGCCTTGCAAGTTGGAGATCATTGGAGTGGTTGATGAATTTAAAAGAACCGACTTCGAGGAACCACAGGAGATGGGGTTTGTATACAATAATGAAATTTTACGTTCACGGTGGCTTGAGGTACTTGTCAGAACAAAACCAGGCCAACAGAACAATTTCCTTAGCATTGCCGAGAGTGAACTTTTCGCCGTGCTTGATCCAAAAATTTGGGTGATCCGTTCATTGAATTCTTTTGATAATATGCGGAGCACCGAAAATCTGGACAGGCTACAACATAAATACCTTGGAGTGTTGCTGGCCATTTTCGTTATGATAAATGTTTTGCTGGGTGTTATCGGTATACTCTGGTATAACACCAATCTGAGAATTCACGAGATCGGCGTTAAACGGGCACTCGGATCGACAGGCAGATCAATCAAAACTCAGTTGATTCTTGAAAATCTGATACTGGGCGGACTCGGCCTGATCATTGTGGCTCTGGTTTATATTCAGGTTCCTTCGATCAGGATTACCAAAGTGGGTTCCTCGGTCATGTATTTGTCAGTCCTCATTAGTGTTATTGTGATGATCCTGTTGATTTTGTTAAGTACCTGGCTGCCGGCCTCGATTGCGTCAAAAATCCGGCCGGCCGAAGCATTGAAAACGGAATGAACTAATTTAAGTAAATCAAATCAAATCAAATCAAATCAAATGGTTATGCTATTAAAAAGCTTATAAGTCATAGAAACACAGTGGTATCAAAGAATTTTAAATGATGTTAACTGGATACTAATGGTACAATTGTATTATTAAAATTCGTTTTAAGATGAAAAAAATATTTTTCTTAGTTTCCTGTCTTTTAGGAATCGGAGCTGCTTTCGGGCAATCTAACAAAGTTGTCACGGCCTTTAACCTGATGAAGCCGGAGTACAACGAACTCGACAAGGCCAAACAGGCTATCGACGATGCATCCGTTCATCCGAAAACTAGCATGGAAGCTAAAACATGGTTTTACCGAGGACAAGTTTATTATAAGATAAGTCAGTCGAGGGAGGAGAAATTCACGAATCTTGACCCAGATCCGCTGAAGCAGGCCTATTTGTCATTTGTGAAGGCCAGTGAACTTGATACAAAGGGAAGGTATACAGATGATCTGGTGTTCAACCTAACCCGTGCCTCGGCGGACTTCTTCAACAGGGGATCTACAGAATATGCAGAAAAAAAGTTTAAAGAATCAATTGAATCTTACGAATCATCAATGACCATCGATGAACTTCCCTTTATCCACCAGCTAGATACAGTATTGTTTTATAATGCTGCCCTAGCTGCTGAAGGAGCTGGAATGAAGGACAAGGCAATAGATTATTATAAGAAAGCAATTGCGTTAAATTATGGTGGGGCTGACCTATATCATTATTTGGCTGAGGTTTACCTTAAGAATGGCGATACAACTAATGCACTTAAAACCTATGATGAAGGAATCAAGATATATCCTAACGTTTCAGCCCTCTATATTGCCATGGTCAATTATTTTCTAGGCAAGAAGGACCTTCCCAGCGCTTTCGGGTTTGTTGAGAAAGCCATTGAGAAGGATCCGACCAATGCCAGCTTGTGGCAGTTTTACGGCCGTGCCATGGAAGATAAAGACAAAGAGAAGGCAATCGAAGCCTACAAAAAGATGATTGATCTGGAACCGAACAATTTTACTGGTTATTACAACGTGGGTACAGTCTATTTTAACGAAGGCTATGAAGCTAACATTAAGGCTCAGGCCAT
>Ga0172379_10005966_pt1 | contig 16641 bp, 10 predicted proteins | sample GrowelOW334metaG_FD_119756 | JGI IMG/M metagenome (GOLD analysis project Ga0172379, IMG submission 119756) | Groundwater microbial communities from an aquifer near a municipal landfill in Southern Ontario, Canada - Groundwater well OW334 metaG | ecosystem: Environmental > Aquatic > Deep... | reverse complement strand
AGTGTATTAAATGCTTTAGGAATTGAAGAAAATGTTATTCCTAACGTATTGGAATGTTGCCAAAAAATGGACCACTATGCCAGTGCAAATTTGGGCGTTGCTCTTTCACATATATTAATTTTGTTCGACGAAAGACTTGTGAACATCTTGTAATGGAAAACCCATTTACAAAAATAATTTTACAGACGAGACAAGTAATATGTTATTCTAATATAATATTTAATCAATAACGTAAATACGATATCCTCAATAATTCAATTGACTTTAGAGGCATTCTTAGCAATTGAGGCACATTCCATCACATACAAATATCCAAGAAATCTATTTTTTTGGAGGTTCGATGATAAATATTTTTTCAACCGCTTCAAATACATGGCTGCCTTAAGATCATCGCCACATTCTCTCAGCATACCCTGAGAATCATCCGACATTCCACACTCATCCGCATGATCCAATAAGATCTTCAACACCCGTTTACGATTAATAGGATCAAGCGAAAGAATCTGCACCATTCTTTTCTTCCACTCAGTATTATTAGCTACCTCGGACATGTTTGCAATTAAACTAAACGCAATGGAATCAACAATAACGCGTTTACGTATTTCGATTATCGTTTGAGGTAATTTACTAAGGTATGAAGCAAAGGTCGCCAAAGGATAGATTATCTCTTTGGGGATGCTTAATATTTACTTGAGGAGTGGGAGGTGCTGAAATTGAAATGGATGAAGTAAAAATGCTATTTTGAATTTTAATGTAACCTCCGTTTTTTGTTAAAGTTTTTTGCCGATAATTACCAATGCACTTTGACCTGAGTTTGTTAAGGTCCGTCCGCTTGTGATGATTAATCGTTTGTGGAATGATATTGAAAATAAACGATGGTTGATGTTGTTAAATTGATTGATCGTTTTCCATGTTGATCCGTTAAAATGATATAGCACTGCCCTGTCACAGGCAACGATAATGTTATTGCACCCGGAGCCTCGTATTGCATACGGAAAATATTGCAATCGTACCGCTGCTGCTTTAGGTGTCTTCGTAATAAGCGAGTACGTCATGATGTATCCCATGGAACTTGATAAATATATTTTTGATTTATCAATCCATAACGACGGGAGATAACCGCTTAAAAAAGATGATTGCTTTGCTGAGCCATCCATTTCCGAAAATATTTTTTCTAAATTACCTTCGGACCATCGTACCACCGCACTACGTCCATCAAAATTATACCCCGTTGCCCACACTTCTTTTCCATCCCGCGTGCCATAAATATCGGTTAATGTAGTATTCGTCAAACTGTCGTACTTTGTCCATGTTGTGCCGTCGTAACGAACGAAAGAGCCAGAATATCCTGCGCCAAATACATTTTTAGGAGTCGTTCCCCACACGGTTTGAACCGAGGTATTCGGCATATACACATATTCACTTCCTTTTTCACTTATTCCGTCCCATTTAATAAACTGTCCCTGAGTGGCCAGAATAATTTCATTCGGTGAAAATGCAAAAATCCCAAATATCTCGTCCGGCCAATAATAATGCGGCGGATTTGGGGGGATCTGGCGTGTTTCCACCATCACCCTCATCAACTCCCACTTTACCCCGTTCCAGCATGCTACGTTATAAGGAACTTGGTTTCCGATCGCCGTATCAGCACTCGCATAGAAATGTCCCACAGCATAGGCCAATGTATCATTCACAATTGCTACATCTCTAATAATACTGTAGTGATACCCAATGGTCTCTACGCTCCAAATAAATTCATGGCTCGTTGTATCCATGGAGTTTACCGGTAACACAGCACTCGAATCTTTTATGACACCACCGTCAATTCGATATGCCATATAATGATAATTGCGTTGCGGCAACAATGATGTATCGATGACGGTTGTATCATTGGTGTATACTCGTCCTGCATACACAAGGTCGCTGTCTCTGTACAGCTTGTAATCATGAGGAACAGCAAGATTTTTTGTTTGCAACCGTATCCAGGCTTCTGTGCAGGTTGTATCGAACAATGATATTACTATTTCGGATTTGGAACTATCCGGAGGATTAATTGGAGGTTCTTTTTTACATTGTATTCCCAAACAAAAAGTTACAACAACACATACAACGAAAAGCATTCTGTTTTTTGTCATGATATTTCTTCAAAAATAAGTGGTAGAAGGTATTGTTTTTATAATGCTTTGGCAATTATCTCGCTAGCAACGTCTCGTTGGTAATGCCAATTCAATGGCACTCAGTTTCAAATTTATAGTATATTTCAGATTTGTCCAAAATACATTGAAAGAAACAACAAGATTCTTCATTCTCTTCTTTTCTTGACGGAATTCCAAAGGAATGCCGTGCACGAATTAAACATTTCAAGGCGGCACAAGAAAAGAAGCAAACGTCCCACTCTGCGGGATGCCGATCAAAATGAAAAAAACGTCGGCAAACTCATAGTTATTTTTTTAACGCACGCGATGAACCCCATTCGCTTACTCATCCAAAATTTCGCTCCCATCCACATCTCATCCAACACTGTAAGAAATGTAGGGGAGGGCTTACTTTTCGTCAACATAAAATATCTTCCATAAATTCATTTGTTTCGATAAATTTTTGTCAATAAGGGTTTTATTTTGAACAGCAATGATAGTATATGACACTCTCTCTAAAATGATACGGGGATTTTTTTATAATTGCCGCGTTCGATTGCACACCAAACATTGAGGAATAGTGAAACCAATTTCCATTTGCACCAAGTCCAAGTCTTTCGTAAATTATGGTGCAGCTGAAGTTACGGCGCTATCGTCTAGCGGCTAGGACGGAGCCCTCTCAAGGCTTAAACACGGGTTCGATTCCCGTTAGCGCTACTTGGAATTTGGTAATTTTGAAAATGTAAAATTGCTAAATTGAATGACGGTGTCACAACAATTCTACGAGAAAAATAATACGCTCGTGGAATTGTTGTTTTAAATATGGAAGATGTAAAGATAATTAGAGTCCATCTCAAAAAGGGTAGGTCATTGCGAGGAGTCCTGTTGTACGGGACGACCTGCCAGTCGGCAAGGCAGACGAAGCAATTGTTCCTTCGTTTTCAGATTTCTCCGCTGGTTAATACTATTTTTTGATGAAGGCAAGGGGGTATTTCTTTACGTAAAAATGGTACCGCTTAAAAACACCCCTGGTGAACAATTGAATTATACCGCCTTAACGACGACGATTGTTTGATCGTCGTGCTGTTCACGATCGCCTACAAATTCGGAAAGATCTTCTAACAATTTGGTTTGAATGGATAAAGCGGATTCATTGTAATAAGATTGCAGAATATTCAAAAGACGCTCTTCTCCGAAATCGCCGTGCGCGTTGTGCGCTTCGGTGACTCCATCTGTTGCGAAAAGAAAAATGTCTCCGGCGTGATAGGAAACTTTCCGTTCTTCCATTTCCGTAGTAAACACCGATGCATCGTTCAATCCTAATCCCAATCCGCGCGGCAACACCTTGGACACCGTGCCCGATACCGAGTTGTAATGCCAGAGCGGAAGATGACCTGCCCGCGACACGGAAATTGTTTTCTTTTCCGTATTAAATTCCGCACCAAGTACCGTAACAAACGAACGTTTTTCCAGATCCTTGCAAAGAAGTTTGTTTGCACGGTTGAACAGATCTTTCGGCGGCAGTTCGAATCCGTGCAGCGACCGGAGAATACCCTGCACTTTGGACATATAGAGCGCTGCGGATGTCCCCTTCCCGCTCACATCGCCGATCACCACTGTGATCTTGCCGTTCCCATTGGAGAGATAGTCAAAAAAGTCTCCGCCGACTTCCATCGCCGGAATAGAAGTGCCCGAGATATCAAGTCCGTGTACAGATGGCGTCGTTTGAGGAAGAGAGTCGAGCTGAATCTTCCGGGCAATCTGCAGCTCGTGTTTCATTCGCTCCTTCTCCGCCAGTTGTTCATACAAAAATGCATTTTCGATCGCCACCGATGCTTGTTTCGCTGTCGAAGAAAGGAATGCAAGATCTTCCTGTTGAAATGTTGTCTCCGACTGTTTTTCTCCGACCAACAGTACCCCGATCAGTTTCTCTTTGGACCGGATCGGAATACCGTAGTGGAATCCTTCACGGTGAAATTCATCCTTTAACTGTGCAGGCAGATAGTCGATACGGAATTCATTATCGAACTGTACAATGCTTCCGATGAGTTCCTGCTCATGAGAGATACAGAACTGCTCCCACTCCGTGCCGTCGAATCCCTGTGCAGAAAGACAGGAGCAGCTTTTTTCATCGCGGAAAAACAGTACGCCGACTCGTTTCAGCTTCATCAATTCGCTCAGTTTTTGCACGAGTCCTTTTGCAAGTTCCTCCGCACTAAGAGTGGAGGCAAGCACTTCCCCCAATTCGAACGAAGCTTTCCGGTAGTCGTACTGCTGACGAAAATATTTTTTATCGATGAATTTTTGGCCGACGATACGCATCCGGAGTATCGCGAAGGTAAGTGCAATCGCCAGCGCCATCTGCATCACACGTTCAGAGGTACCGCGTTGGTTGGCTAATTCCGGCGCATCGTTGATTTCGATGGCAGTGCCGGTGAAGACAATATTCGCTTTCGGCAAATCGAGCATGGGAAGCTGGAAGAAACACCACACAAGTCCGTAAAAGACGGCCCCACCCCAGATGATTGTGACAATACTGTATTGCGTATTCCGGCGTACGCGGAATTTCATATCCAGCAGTCTGTACCGCGCTATAGTATAGAGATATGAGAACGGTAACGCCAGTAATATACCGCCGATGAATCCAAGACCGACTGTTTGAATTGAATTGAAGAATATCCACGAAACCAGCGCGACGGCAACACCGACGCCGTACCCGGTCCATTTCATAATATTGTTATACCGCCGATATTCTGGTGACGCCCCTTTACGATAGATCACCATAACGCCGATGCCATAGAGCACTATCAACAATAATGGCAGTATGGAATTAAAAAGAATATTTAGTCCCGCAGATAAAGCAGAAACGATATAATACCCGCGACCGATCCATTTCCGTTCGATCAAGTCAGTTCGTTCAAGAGGGAAATAATGCATGGAATGAAACATCAACGCTGTGCCGATGATGTATGAAGCAATAATCATCGCCCGGCGTATAAATACTTCCGGCGTCACAATAAAATCACGCCCTGCCAAAAGTAGCGTTGCCAGAATAAATCCTATAAGGATAAAAGCAACTCCGATTAATCGCGCAGCGACCAATTTCGGACGGGAGGCGGCAATAAAGATTCCAATAAGCATCCATATCATGCCGCCGAGCGTGAAGGCCAGCAGAGCAATTGGAATACCGAATTTTGCCAAGACAATATTCAGTTCAACAAAATGATTGTTCCGCAACACTTCATATTTCAGCGATTTCCCGATCTGGCCAAGCCGCAGGATCCTGTCAGCTTCGAACATGTCGACAAATTCCTGTTCGTTAATCCGCAGAATCAGATCACCTACTTTCATTCCACCCCGATCTGAAGCTCCGCCCGGGAGGACGTCCGTGACGTACACGTAGATTGGTAGTAACACCAGAAATTGATCTTGCAACGAGGAACGAGATGCTGTGAATGTTAAAACCGTATTCATGGAGGGACGCAACACTTCAAATCGGATCTCGGCTTGAGGACTGTGATCAATCGCCTCCATCGCATCCTTCATTGTTTTCACGGCGCCGTTATTGATAGAAATAATCAGATCGCCGGTGCGCACCGAATCATCGGAAATTGCTCCTCTGTTTTGTTGTGTACCGGCAAACGGGCGCTGTCCCATCATGAATCCGTGAAAACTTTTCACTACCATAAACCGCGAGGGAGGATTGCGGAAGATGTTTTCGTCCGTCGGAGTTCTAAAAAATCCATAGAACGTCACGATCGCTTCAACAAACAGGATAAGAAACACCGTTGCCGCTGCGATTCGATAGAGTTGATGTTGTGGAAAACGAAATTTCATTGATGATTATGTAAAAAATGTCTCTGTGTTACGACGGTATCATTGGTAAGTTACGAAAACTAATCGTTACAATGCCAAGAAAAAACAGGCCGACTTCTTTACAATCTATAGTAAAATCCGTACTTTAAGAGCACTCTTTGAAGGAAAATGGAGAAACGACAATGACGTATGCAAAAATTGTGCTATCCCTTATGTTCGTACTGACGATCGGCATTGCTCAAGACGACGACATCCATGCCATCCAAGAACACGGTCCGGATCACTGGATGTCCTTTTCTACGCCTCTGAGCGTACAACACAAACTTTCCACCCAGGGACTGCTGGGTTATGAACTGGTCTTTATTCCAGATTTCGAGATCCGTCAGGGTCGAGATCCCTTGTTTGCCTTCCGATTTGAAGAGATAGGAATTTTTAACGCCGCATTAAAACCGCAACTTCCCGCCAACACTCACATGCAATTTATCATTGATGGAAAACCGACCGCCGAATTAAAGGTGCAAAAAACGGGATTTCGTAATGAACGGGATGCAAAGCATGTGTTAAAGTTTGTCGTCGTGGGGAATAAACAGATGGTTGAGAACATGACCAGCGCCCGGACGGTGAGGGGTTTGTTATACTTCCGGGATATGAATAATGAAAAGATTGATGTGAAATCTTTTTCGTTGGATCCGAAAACGATCAGGTCGCTTGCAAAACTTGTCTCTATCGCGAAATAAACAAAGAGTACCAGCGGTTATATAACAATTCCACGGGAGAAATTTTATTCTTTCGTGGAATTACTGTTTTAAAGACAGACCATGAAGATACAGGATACTTGGTGCTGCCCACTGTTGCCTGACAACTGAACGCACAGAGCCGTAGGTATGTTGTTGATTACCTGCGATACCAAGTGGGAAATTGGAACGTGTGAAAGTGGAAGGATAGGGATTGGGCTAAAAATTGAGAATTCGCGCAGTGAAATTTGGAGCCTACATTTTTTCTATTCGTTGCCGTGAGCCCTGTTATTTCTTATGCAATTCCGCTAATTGACCGATCTTCTGCTGGTATTCCTTCGCAACAATGTTCAGCGGATCGAAAAAATAAATCCTCTGGATTTCCTCAAGCGCTCTTCCAAATTCTTTCGCCTCAATAAATTGATCGGTTCGCTGAAAATACAGGTTTTTGATCTTTTCAAGCATCAATGTCCGTTCATCCGGCATCACCAATCCGTCCGAACGCTTCGTTTCCCTGCGTGTCCGATCATTGATGGCGCGGTCAATCAGCAACGAAAGGATATGTTCGTTTTCCATGGATCGTTCTTCGGTAAAATCCGATGAAGACGGATACGGCAGTTTTGTGACAAAATGCTCAAGTGCGGAAAGGTAAATATTGTGAAGGTCGAAAATCTTCGCATCGCGGATGATCTTCAATGCGTGGGTGTATTGGTGGCGGTGTACTTCGTGCTGCGCTTCACGAAGCAACGTTGTGAGCGAGTCGATACTCATCAGCCGGTCGCTTGTCCGCTGGAATAGATCAATTTCAGACCCTGAGCAGATTTTAAATCGTGGTCTGCTTGTTCGGTACGGATGTCGCCGTCCAGTCCCAACAATTCAACATTCTGCATATCCACGGTAAGACCATGGGCAATTTCATCCAGCGCTTTCGCATATTCCTTTTGGGAGCGGAACTCGCTGGCCACACGGATATGAATTCGGATGAGGCGATCCTGCTCCTCTTTGGATATGCGCGGCTGCGCAGACGACGAAGAGATGCCGGTGGATTGCAGGCTGGAGAGTTTTGCATCATGCAGCGCAGTGACACGCTGTTCCAGTTTCAGTAATTCTTCATTGGAAGGATCAATCACCAATCCGGAAAGGATCTCCACCAACGCTTTATCCAAAACGTTGGACATGAGATAACTTTGTGCCTGAGCCATGTAGCGCGACACTTTTTCTTCGCGGACAGTCGATTGTTTCAGATCGAAGGATTGCGCAAGAACAGACTCAATATCCTCCAACAACGACAACGATTCAGCCCGGGTCGGATCGAATTCTAACGCTTTTTGTACGGCGATGTTTGCTTCTTCGAATTTTTCGACAGTCAAATATTCTCTTGCCACCACCAACAGTTTTTGAATTTCTAGGTTCCGCGCCTCTTCCTTCTGCTGCACCTTCCTATGTTCCATTGTGAAAGTAATTTTTTGTTTCAACACCAGCAAGTCGTGATGATGTTCGTCCTCCGTTAAACCGCTGTTCACTTCGGATAATGCCTCTTCGAACAGATCACGTTCCAGGAATTCCGTTGCATGTTGGATGTACCGGTCAATAATTTTATTCTTTTCGTCATTTGTGCGGCGCGTATGCTCTTCGGAAAGGAACGTATCGAATTCCACCTGCAATTGCTGTTCAAACGACTGGATATCCAGATTCAGCGGATCAAGGATGAACGCTTTTGCCACTTCGTTAAATGCCTTGCTGAACTGGCGCAGTGATCGGAGACGTTCCGCTTCCGCCAGATGCATCTGAATTTTTGCATCTGCATCGCTTTTACTCTTTAGTTCATCGCGCAACGATTGTTGCAACATATTCTGATGCATTTCCTGATGCGCTTCGCGTTCAACGAGAATCTCTTGTTCCACCTTCTTCACATCATTGTCGAACGGATTGATAATAAACGCGAGCGCTACTTCTCCCAGCGCCACTTCAAATTGCCGTTCGCCGAGATATTTTTTCGCCCGGTCAAGATACGATTGAATTTTTTCTTTATCCGCACGCTGCCGCGCCAGCACTTCTTCGCTTTCCCCTTCCAGCACCCGTTTCCGGTCTGTTGTTTCTAAACGACGAATTTCCTCTTCCTGTTGTCGGCGAATCTGGTCCTGTAATTCGCGTTTGCTCTCTTCTTCAAGCCGAAAATGTTCTTCCTGTAAGGCCAGCACCCGGCGTTCGCACTCCTGCAATTCATCGTTGATAGGATCGAGTACTGTTGCCCGTGTGATCGTCCGGAGCGCATCGGTAAATTTTTGTTGTCTCGCCAGTTGTTCCGCATTGGCAATGTGTTTTCGAATCGTTGTAACGATTGCTTCCCGTTTTTTCTGCCGCTCTTCCAACTGACGCTGGTACTGTTCTAATTGCAGCTGCTGTTGTTTCTCTTGCATCTCCAGAATACGCTGTTCCAAACGCAGAACTTCTTCGTTCAGCGGATCAATAACAATGACGAACGCCAGTTCACTCAGTGCTTCGTCCAATTTGCCGGCATGAAAGAGTTCATTCACATGCTGCAGGTATTGTTTAACTTTTTCTTCCTGAGCTCGTTTGCGTTCCTGTTCTTCCCGTTTAACCTTCTCTTCTTTTTCCTTCTGGTACTGTTGCGTCTGCGATTTCAGAAGTTCCTGACGTTTCAAGCGGTCTTCTTCCATCTTCCGCTGGCGTTCCGCTTCTTCATCGCGGCGTGAATCTTCCTGCGCTTTTCGGATGGTATCTTCCAGCGCATGTATCTTGTCGTTGATGGGATCGAGTAGATAGGCGCGGGCAATTTCGTCTAACGCACGGCCGTATTCTTTTCTCAAAAAATAACCGTTGGCGCGGGTAAGGAATGCGGCAATTTTTGATTCGATGGCTGTACGGCGCATCTCATCATTTTTTGTCTTCGCTTCTTCTTCTTTTTTATGGAGTTCGACCGCCTGCTCTTGCTGTGCGGCAACCGCAGCACTGTGCTGCGCTTCGATTATTGCGAGATTGGAGAGATGCTGGAGTGATGGGGCAATCTTCTGTTCTGCCGTCGGTTCTGCCGGCGTTGTAGATGATGCCGGAACTGTTGGCTGGTTTGTTCTTTTTTTCGCCTCTTCCGCCTGCTTTGCATTCAATAATGTTCGGACACGTTCTTCATATGCCAGGGCATACAAATGACGCGAATCGTATGACCGGGCTTTCGCGATCAATTCCAACGCGGTCGCAAGATCCCCCTCTTTCACAAGCTTATCGGCCTGTTTTAAAAGAAGGGCAACTTCCTTCATACGTTCGGAAGCGGGTAACGATGTATTTTCCTGCTGAACTGCCATGAGTGTGTAGGAATTCTCCGAGTAATTTCTATAGTATGGTAAAAAATTAAGTGATGGATGTCAACAAGACAATTGATTAGAAATTTTTAACGGAAACTCAGACCGAAACGGATTCTCCGCGTGTTTCACTCAATCTTTTCCGTAATGCCACTGCCCCGGTATGATTCGGATTAAGCCGGAGTGCAAGATCTACTTCGAAAATGGCCTCAAACATCCTATTTTCCGAGATAAATTCCATTGCTTTGCTTAAATGGAACTGGATTACCAATTCCTTGTCTTCGTTCGCTTTTTGTTCTTCCAACTTCCGCTGGGCCCGTTCAATCTCATCCCTCATTTGCAACGTTTCATACCGCTGCATATCGAAACTCATGGCATAATCGACCCATCCCAATGCCTCAGCGTATGATTCGCGGGAAAGGGCTTCGCGTGCCATTGCCAGGCTCTTTTTAATGCCCTGGTTTTTCTTCGAAGATTCCTCTTCCTTCTGTTGTTCCTCTTCGTATTTCAGGAATTCCTGCTGAATCTCACCTTCTAATGCGAATAGTTCCTCATTCAGAGGATCGAGCCGGTATGCCTGCGCAATTTCATCCAATGCTTCTTTAAAGTTCAAAGTGGATCGAAGATTTTTTGCTTTTTGTTGATGCTGATTAATAATCGCAATCGTTGCTTCATTACCGGAATCTATCGGATCGATAATCGGAAGCGATGACGACCGCTTCATCTGTTTAGCTTTTTTCTGGGAATCGAGGATTTCGCGTTGTAGTTTTGCGATCTCAGCATTGAACGGATTTATTTTGAACGCTTTGGCAATTTGAGACAATGCCTCGTCAAAACTTCCTTGACTAACATGCCCTCGCGCTTTAGAGAGAAACAACAATACTTCTTCCTCATCCCGCAGGAGTTTCGCTTCGGTTTCAACCCGTTCACGGATCTGTTCTCGCTTCTGCTGCTCGATAGCAAGTCGATGCAATTCCGCCTCCTGGCGGCGCAGCCGTACTTCTTCTAGCCGTTTTCGATCCTCCTCTTCCGTTCGCAGCGATTCCTCTTCTTCGATCATGATCTGTTTCTCCAGCGTGATCACATCCTCGTTCGAGGGATCGATAAAATACGCCTGGGTGATGACCCGGAGCGATTCGTTGAACTTTTTCTGTTCGAGGTACTCTTTTGCCTTTGCCAGACTTTTTATCACGGAAGCCTGAATCGATTCTTCCTTCTTCTTCTCCTCTTCGATCTGTTGTTTTCTTTTTGCAATATGCTCTTCGTTCTGCCTGGTTTGTGCTTCACGGATTTTCCAGTTAAGATCGAGTACTTCTTCGTTCAGCGGATCGAGCACCATCACGAATGCCAACTGACTGAGCGCCTCTTCCAGCTTCTGTTCCGCAAATAAGCTTCGCGCAATTTGCAGGTACTCGCGGATTTTTTGCGATCGTGCTTGTTTGTGCGCTTTTTCCCGTTCCCTTGCATCTTGATCTTTTTCCTGGTCGCGCTGCTGTCGCCACAGTTCAAACAGTTGTTCCCGGCGATGCTCTTCTTCTTTCTGTTTCTGTGCGCGTTCCGAATCTTCCATCTGGTTGTATTGTTCCTGCGCAGCTTTTATTTCTTCTTCAATTTGCAAAATCCGTTCGTCTGTAGGATCGAGCATAAACGCCCGCGCCACTTCATTTAGCGCATTATGAAAATCGCTATGTGCTTCCAATTCCCGGGCGTGCTTCAGGTAATCCGCTATTTTCTTTACCAGGCTTGCCGATCGAAGCTGTTCTTCCGTCCGCTGTTCCTGCTCTTGTTGTTTCTGGAGTGCATACACTTCTTTTTGTTTATAGGCGGAAATGGCACTCCGTTTCACTTCTTTAATAGCCAGATCGAGGATCTTCTCCAGCGTCGGCATTAATTGTTCGATGATCGATTCTTTCGAAGTTGTTCCGACCCCGTTATCGCTCAGATCTGTCTGCTTCAACAGTACAGAGCGGACGTATTCTTCATAGGCACGGGCGTACATGATGGTAGGATTTTTCTCGCGGGCATGCATAATCTCATCCAACGCACGATTAATCTCACCCTGGCGGATGTACTTGTCGGCATTTTTCAGATAGGCGATCACCTCCGTGAGGTGTTCGGCACCGATGATTTTTTGTGAGATATTCTGCATCAACGATTCTGCGTGTGAACGGTTTCACAAATTTAACAATAAACCCCGCGTGGGGCGGCGGGGTTCGTTGTATGCACCAAAGCCATGTGATCCATTGATTCCGGTGCGATGATTATTTCTTGTTCTTTGCCAGCAACGCCTGGGCAGCACGCAGCCGAAGCCGCAAGGTGCTTTCTTCATTCCGCACCAAACGTTCCGGTGCGATCTCTTCGGCCATTTTCAACACATTCTTATGCGGAGTTGCTTTGAACGCTTTGCTGCGTTCAATGGCTTTTTCTAGCGTGTGTGAAATCTGGTCTTCCGGCATCGGTTTTACGAGATACCGGAACACGTTCAATTCATTAATAGAACGAATTGCCAGTTGGGCATCCTTCACTTCGGTGAGGATCACGGAAACTGTGTTCGGATATTCCCGACGCACGGTGTCCAAAAAGCTGACACCGTCCACATCGCCGAAATTGATGTTGCTGACAATGACCGATACTGGTTTTTTGGCCATTTCCTGAAATGCTGCATCAATAGAATTTACTGCGACGGTATTGAACATACTTCCATACTTATCAATCAGCCGGCCTGTTTCTTCTTCGCTGTAATCTACAAACAACACCGTTGGACTTTCTTCTTCCACTTCAATATGGACGCGATGACCGGAAACAGGATTTTCTTCCGTGATCGTCTCCTCTTTTTTCTGCATCTCGTCTTCCTGCAGTTTCGTCACCTTATCGTATATCTCCACACCGAGCTTCACCACATAGAGCATGAACTCGCCCTGCCACGGTTTATTGATGAACCGGAAAACCTCACCGGCATTTACCGAACCGATAATGGCATCTAGATCGGAATATCCGGTTAACAACATACGCACACTATTCGGACTGATCTCTTTCACTTGTCGGAGCAGTTCGTGGCCGAGCATGCCGGGCATTCGCTGGTCGCTTACCACCACTTTAATCGGTACGGATTTGATGATCTCCAGCGCATCAAAACCGTTCTCGGCAAGATAGACCTTATACTTACTTTTGAACAGCATGTTCAACGATGACAGGATCATCGGTTCGTCATCCACAAACAGAATGTTAGGTTTCTCTTCTACAAATGGTTTTGTCATGATTATTCCTCCTTATCACATCACTGAAATCATAGTCTATTAAAACGGTGGTGTTACACTACCGCCGTGGCTTCTTTCTTTCCGATACGCGGCTGCATGACAGGGATCCGGATAAAGAAATCAGTGCCACGGCCCACTTCGCTTTCCACTTTAATCGATCCGCCGTGCTTTTCGATAATTTTATATGAAATGGACAATCCCAATCCCGTTCCTTCTCCGATCTTCTTTGTAGTAAAGAATGGTTCGAAGATTTTGCTGAGGTTCTCGCGTGCAATACCTTTTCCGGTATCGGAGATTTTTACAACCGCCATATCCGGGTTGCCCGGTTCTTTGTAGGTGCGAATCGTGATGGTGCCCTGACCTTCGATCGCCTGTGCGGCATTGGTCAACAGATTCAGTACGACCTGGTTGTATTGTGCCGGATAACATTCCGCCATCAGGTTTGGTTGGTAATCTTTTTTTACGACGGCTTTGTTTTTGATGACATTGTTGGCAATAACAAGCGTCGCATCCAGCGCACTGTTCAGATCCACTTTGGCAAGATCCGCTTCATCCAAACGGGAGAATTCGCGCAAGTTCTTAATCAATTCCTGAATACGTTCCGTTCCCACAAGAGCCTGCGATAACATTGTTTTGCTGTCTTCCAGCACCGTGTTTTTTTCCAACTCGGTAGAAAGATTCGCAAGTTCGGTTACGGTCTGTTCCAGTCCGTCTTCCACACCATTCACCAACATATCCAGCAGTTTCCGATACTGTTCCACCGCATCGTTGATTGTTTGCTGATTCCCGATCATCATTTCAATATTGTTTTTCACGTACCCGAGCGGAGTGTTAATTTCGTGTGCAAGGCCGGCGACCATCTGTCCGAGCGATGCCATTTTCTCTCCTTGCACCAGAGCGGTTTGCGTTTCGCGAAGCGCTCTGTTCGTTGATTCAATTTGAATCCTGTTATCTTCCAGCTCCTTGTTACGAGACAGCAAACTGAGTGCAATCTGGTTGAACGATCGTCCCACACGTCCCAACTCATCGCGTGTTTCCACTTCAACAACCTCGGTAATCTTCCCTTCGTTTAACTGCGATGCTACGCCTTCCAGCGTATGCACCGTGTCGATCACTGAGCTGTAGAATCCGCCCAACAGGTAAGACACAAAGATTAATACGAGGATGGTGCCGGCGATGTACACTTTTACTTGGTTTTGCAGATTGGTTATACGGACTTCAATCAAGCCTTTCAGAATCGGCAATTGAACGTCGAACACATCCAATCCGGCTTTGATCGGACGATCAACGACATTCAAGTCCACACCACGCAGCGTGCGAAGACTATCGTCTAGAATTTCGGATTGTAACAGTTCAATATATTGATCGGTGGTCGATTTTAAGTCCACATACGAAGGTTCAACAATCGGACTGACCGGCTGGTTATATGTGTTGATACGGTTCACCGCATCCGCGATATCGGACATTAATGGTTGGATAAATCCAGCTTGAACAGTAAATGCCGTACGTTGCTCCGGCGTTAGTTTTGGTGTTTTCGAAACAGTGCGGAGTAAATTCTTGGATTGACTGAGCGCTTCAGTAATCTGCATCACCTTAAAACTCGTAATATTCATCAGATAATATGTTTCGATATCTGTATCCAATGTCAGGTTAGAGTTATCAGCAACGTCCACAACCAGTGCCAGCACGTCGGAGACGAGTTTATTGTGCAACTCTTCGCTTTTTTCAATCTTGTGTGTATAGGCACGACTTTTCAAGTTCTTCCAATCAATCTTAATATTCTTCCATTGTTCCCTCACTGCAAGCGCATCACCGTGCTGTGTATCGGCCGAATCAACGCCAAGCACCGCAGTTTCGATTTCCTGCTGGGATTTCGACATCAATACTTCAGCGGAAGAATCGCCCATAAAAAATTGCACTGAATATTCGCGATGGCTCTGAATTTTGTCATAGAACTGCCGCAGTGCAGCATTGTATGTAATACCCGTCAATTCTTTCTGCGAGTATTCAACGCTCTGTGTAATCTGTGTGGCAACGATATACAAAAGACTCCCGCTCGGAATCAAGAGCAGAACCAACACGATCGCGAATTTTTGCAGATAGTTGAGGCGATTCATCAACAACGCGCCAAGACTGAAAATTGCTTGTCTCATATGGTAACTCCGTTAAATATGGAAATAGTGTAAATTAAGAAATCAAATTTATGCCGCAGCCGAAATCCGTTGAATGACATCCACCACTTTGTCAAACTCGATCGATTTGTCGAAGAAAAAATCCGCTCCTTCTTCGAAACATTTTTTTCGGTATTCTTCCTGCGCATAGTTCGTCAGCATAATCACCTTTGAGGAGATCTTCTTTCCACGGATATTTTTCAACACGTGGATACCGCTGCCGCCGGTCAGGAAAATATCGAGGATGACCACATCCGGCCGTTGATTGACAATGGCTTCCGTTGCCGCGAGGGGATTATCGGCGTATCCGACGATATTGATGGACGAAACTTCGGAAAGCAGTGAAGTCAATCGGTCACGGACGATCTCAGAATCATCGACGATAAAAACATTAATGGTTTTTGAATTCACAAGAGTTTGCATAGTAGATGTGGACTACGATACTAAACTATTGTAGGAATGAATATCGGAGAAATGAGGTATTTTGTGTCAGTGTTTGTCCTACAGACCGTTATTCCACCAGCTTATTCTGCATAGCGTACCGGGTCAGTTCGGAATTGGAGGTGAGATTCAATTTTTCCAGAATACGTGCCCGGTACGTGCTGACAGTTTTTACGCTGAGTGACAATGCTTCGCCAATTTCGGAAACCGTTTTGCCAGAGGCGATCAGTTTTAATACCTGGAACTCTCTGTCGGAGAGTTGTTCGTATCCTTCGCCGAGCTGCGGACGCTGTACCATGGTAATCAATTGACCGGAGAGGGCATCACTAATATAATTCCCTCCGTTCAGAATTTTTGTAACGGCATTCACCAGTTCTTCCGGTGCGCTGTCCTTTGTTAAATACCCCATCGCACCTGCTTTAATCACCCGCAATGCATATTGATCTTCCGGATACATAGAAAGAACGAGAATGGGAAGTTTCGGTGATTGGATTTTGACATCCTTCAACAGATCCAGCCCGCTTCTGCCGGGCATACTGAGATCGAGAATGAGAAGATCGAATTTCTTTTTAACAAGAGTGAGAGTTTCAGAGGCGTTTGCCGATTCGCCGAATTCCACGTTCTTCATCCCTTCGGAGAGGATTTGTTTTAATCCTTTTCGGACGATAGTATGGTCGTCGGCAATGAGGATACGGGTCATGGAATATTTATGTGAACGATTCGATGAGCGGAATGCGCACACGGACGGTTGTCCCTTTTCCGTGCGT
>Ga0172379_10005965_pt1 | contig 16648 bp, 21 predicted proteins | sample GrowelOW334metaG_FD_119756 | JGI IMG/M metagenome (GOLD analysis project Ga0172379, IMG submission 119756) | Groundwater microbial communities from an aquifer near a municipal landfill in Southern Ontario, Canada - Groundwater well OW334 metaG | ecosystem: Environmental > Aquatic > Deep... | reverse complement strand
TGCAGAAACTTCTTCTATAGCATTATGGTACTTATAAATTAAATCTTTGCATTCCTGAGGGTAATCTTTATGTTTTTTAATTTTATCAAGCTCCTCCTTATGCTCTTCAAAATATTGATCAACTTTTGCGTTTAATTCTTTATCTTGTTTTTCCCAGTATTCCCATTCTATTTTCGCAACCTTAATACTTTGTAACGAATAAAATGGATAATCTAGAGATTCCTGCCGTTCTCCAAGATTATTTAACTTAAGGTTTATTGACCAAACCCAAACAGCAATTAAACCAAGAAGAATAACAATATACGTTTCCATACTATTTTATTAAAATTAATAATTCCTCTTCTAATTTTTTAGTAAACCTCTTTTTATTTTTCTTTGTTATGTTTATTACAATTTTAAACTTATTGCTCACATTATTTTAAAAAGTTTTAAAATCGTTGGCAATGCACCAAGAATCGTTGCAGTGGCCGTAACCCACAAAGTAATTTTTAATATCTGATTTTGTTTAATTAATTCTTTTATTTGATCTTCGTCTATTCTTATCTTTTTCTCCTCTAGTTCTAATTTTTCTTGTTCTTTTAATTCTTCTTTCATTGTTACATGATGATTATTACTTTGGGGCAAACCAAAAATAGATAATCGTTCAATTTTGCTAGCGGCATATTCAATCGCTTTAGTTATATTTTTAAGCTCTAGGATCAGATCTTCGGAAACGTCCATAATTAATTATATCAAAAAAATTTTCTGCTAAATTCATGTACAAAAACCTATTATTTCTTTAATTTTTTTTCAACTTTCTTATACTTCTTAAGGGCTATTTTAACTTCACTAAATAGTTGTTTATTACTTTTTCCGTCCACCGATATCAAAGCGATTAATTTCTTCATTATTTGTTCTTACTAATCACATGGATAATTATTAGCTACTTTTATTATTCCATTTTTATCGTAAGAGGCAAATTCACAGAGTATTTTTCCTGAGCATTTATCGAGTGTGTACCAATTAAAAGTTGCTAAATGAGATGGGATATTTAATTTTTTATCATAAGACTCTGAGCTGTAGACGTGAACTGTCAAAGAATTTTTATTTTCCCTATCTATAGAAACTGTGGCTTTACTTATTTGAGACTCTGAAATATTATTTTCACTCTTTAAATATTTATTTACTTCGGGAAGTTTTTTAACGATATCAAGAGCTTGTCTTTTAGAAATATTATTACAAATAAAAGGAATGTAAACTTCCCCCTTTTTTATTATTCGATAGGCGAAATAAATCGCTACTAGAATTACAAAGCAGACAATTACTTTTTTAAAATTATTTATTCTCATACTTTATTTTTAATAATTTCTTTTATTGTTGAATCATATTCATTTTGTGAATAAGGCTGACTGTCAATCAGGTCACTAAGATTTTGAATTTGCTTAACCGCACTTAATCTAAATAAAAAACTGTTTACTGATAGGCATTCTATTGCTAGGACGATTAGTGTATTTAAAAGAATTTTTTCCCTTTCCTTAAAAGTTTTGGAAAGATCCTTTTTAAATAATAGCCATGATTTTTTTGACAGCTCTTCTATTTTTTCTTTTGTATGAATTTTATCAGTGAAAATTATTCTTGTCGGCAAAAAGCCAAATAATAATTTAAAAACTTTAACTTGATTAGAGCCTATTGAAATTAAAATTTTTTCTTTTGATTGAAATATTATTTGACAATAGCAATAACCCTTATCATTTCTGTAAGTAACAATATTGGCTTTTTGACTATATTTCATAAAAAAGCTGTCCCCAGCGGTGACTTACGTCACCTATTTACCCTTTCGAGTAAATAGCCTCGTGAGCGGCTGGTAGACAGCTTGCTACTCACGAGGTCTAAATGCCATGCCCCACTCTTTTAAAAGGGGGTTGTAGGCCCAAATTGTTATTTTTATTATACAACCGAAGGTGAATAAAATTGTGAGGAAAGAGGAAATAATTAAATTATACGCACAAGATACTATTATAGGTCTACAAGTTAAAATTGTAGTTTTTATTGATATTTTGATAATCGATTAGCATGTCCCAAAGACTAAAATCCGCTTGACTAATTTAGAAGTAGTCTGATATGTTATAGAAGAAACGATTGTATAAATAAAATATTTAAGAATTTGTAAGGTTTGATTAAGAATACCACTACAGCGGAAGCTCTCGCGGGTATAGTCCAGCAAGTACAGGACTTTAAATAATAGTACGCGGGAATCAGGACTCAAAACTCACGACGGGGATGTCTTTTCTCGTTCGGGTTTTAGCGGTGTAGGATAATTTGCCTTAACGCTCCCAACTCACAAATCCATGTGAAGAGATAGGCTAAAGCCATTGCGGACACAAAAACCGAACAACAGTGACTCTGAAACCTTATTTTTTTTAGATAATAACACCTAATAGGGATCTAAAATCTTCTCCAGGATATCTAATTAAATAAGTAGCAGCTGCGAAACTGTAGGTGACCACTGCGTCTAATTTTTAAAATTTAAAACCTCCTTTATTAATAATCGATTAGTAGTATACTTTCAATGTTATATTGTGCTGTTTTTAAAGCGGGCTTTTCAGGGTGAATATCAAGGGTTCGAATCCCTTACGCTTCACCAATCATAGTCAATTGCACTATAAACTAATCTTTAAATAATGATTGAAGCTTTAAGTTCGACAATTAGAACAATTCAAGCATCAGAGTGGACTCTTCCCCCAGATAAAATCAAACCTAAATGGATAGCAATTAGATCAGTAAGATCATGGAAAAAAGCCTCTTTAAATATCGCAAATGACTCAATTAGGGCAAATAAATTAGCGATAAGAATTAGCGATAGAGTTAATTATTTAGTTTCTCAAAAAAAATCAGTAACTATAAAGATCAGATTAGATGACGATCAGGCGCTTGGAGAGGTATTAGAAAAGAGTGGATTATTATCACTTTTTGAAACGAGAAAATTTAATAATATCAGGACGAGGAAGAAGAAATATTTTGGGACAGTTGAGTTAAAAATGATTCCTGGAAGTGGAGATTATCAACCAACTGTTGAAGCATTAAAAGCTACTTTTAATGAAGATTTGGTTGTTCAATTTTCCGCCAACGCATATCCTTGTAAAAGCTCCGAATTTCGACTTCAACCTGCTTCAGTTGTTAGTATAAAATACCTAAGCGGAGTATAGATGAAGGAATTGTTGATTTTGACCGAAGCTGGTATACCAATCTTGAATTTCTTTAACGATTTGCTTCAAGTTTGGTTCGGTTGCGGTAGAGAGTGGGTCACCAATTGTCTGAACAGAGTTAGAAGAATTTATGAAGATTGTGACTTTAATTTTAATTATGAGGTTTGCAACAGACTCTTTCATTGAGAGGATTTGCTAAATCTTTTTTGCATTTCTTGTAAGCCCCTCCCGGACCGGGTACTTCACCATACTTGCATAACTCAATGCCTCCAGTACAATATCCACCAATCTGTTCACATGTAGGTAAATTCTGTTGACCTTCAATACAACATTTTTGGTTTGCAAGTTCACACACAGTTGTACCAGGGCTTACATCTGACCCAATTCCGTGACATGGTTCTGTCAAGGGTCGACAAGTACCTGAACACGCTACATAGTTTCCTCCACCCTTCTTTGTTTTAATTGCATTTTCAATAACACAATCGGTATCAGTCTTGCATTCATCCATACTTATTTGTCCGTTTACACATCTACGACATTTGGATCCTTGGCATACGCCACAACCGCCGGAAGCTCTGCTATTCATCACTTTAGGCTTTGAACTATAGTAAACAGTAATTGCAATACATACCACTGCTATTGAAATAAAAACAATTAGAAACAGTGTTTTTATTTGTCTACTGTGTGTTTTTCGCATATATAATAAATATTATCATACTTTAAATTATAAAAATCTATCAGTTTCAGGTTTGGTTCGGTTGCGGTCACCAAGCTATTTAAATATAAGAGTATACTGATTGTCGTATGATTGATGCAATTAACTCAACAAATGTTTATTCAGGACCACCGTTAACACCTCAACAAAAAGAAAACAACAAGATAAGTTATTGGTTAAATAAATTATTTAATCAAGAAAAAGAAATAAATAAAGAAATACACGAAAATATTTCAAAAGATAAATTAATTGTAGAAAATGTGAAACAAATTTCTAATATTAATCAGGTTAAAAAAGCAGAAAATGACAAAAAAGTAATCGGCGATATGGTTTTTGTTTCTAATGCAATTTTGATGAGTACATCTTCCTTCTCCTTTCCGTTTAATTTTTTTCCAACAACAATAAATGTTGAGACAACCCGGGTTACCATCATCACCCGGCAATTATTTGCTTCACAAGTCTATAGCATTGATATCAAGGATATTTCCAGCGTTTTTATTGAAACAAGCATTTTTTTTGCTGCAATAACTCTCATCTCAAAAACGTACTCTCAAAAAAAATTAGTAATAGACAGATTATGGAAAAAGGAAGCAATTATGTTACGTAGAATAATAGAGGGATTACGAATGTTTGAAAAAAATGAAATTAATATCTCGAATTTTACAAAAGAGCAATTATTAAGCAAGCTTGAAGAATTAAGCGAAACAAAAATAGTTTTGTAAATTTATTTACTTCATGACATATTGACATACGGTTTAGAAATTTGTAAGATAAAGTTGTATGAAAGGGATTGTGACTTGGATAAAGAATCATAAACTCCTTATTCTTCTTATAATTATTATTTTATATCTACTTACAAGCAAAAATTCAACTTCTCTATCTAGAACATCATCTGTGCCCCGTTTAAGTCAGAATTCTGAAATGTTATTTTCGGCAAAATCTCCTGTTGCTGGAGGAATCAATAATGGAGTAATAAATCAACCTGCAGCAGTCACAGATGTAAAAAACCGTTTAGTTATACAAGATTCATATCTTTCTCTTCAAGTTTTAAAAGTAAACGAAGTTCAGAAAGCAATAATTAAAAAGGCTGAGGAATTAGGGGGATATATGGTCAGTTCGTTGGTAACAGATCCAAGTGACGTAGCCTCAGCAGCTGTAATTGTCAGAATACCTGCTAAAAAACTAGAAAGCGCACTAGAATATTACCGTTCTTTATCACTAAAGGTTGTTTCAGAAAATCTCCAGGGGCAGGATGTCACTGATCAATATGTTGATCTTGATACACAACTTAAAACCTATGAAAAAACAAAAGCAAAGTTAGAAGATTTATTTAATAATGCGACGATAGTTCAAGACATTCTTCAAATTCAAATGGAAATTATCAATGTTCAAGCTTCAATTGATTCTATAAAAGGCCAACAGGATTATCTAGTAAAAAATGCCGCCATGGCCAAAATAACCGTGTATCTCTCGACAGATGAATTAGCTCTTCCGTATGCACCCTCAGGATCATGGAGACCGGGAGTGATTTTTAAACAGGCGGCTAGGGCAGTTGCCGTAGTAATTTTGGGAATTGGAACACTGATTATTTGGATTGCAGTATTTAGCGTTATTTGGGTACCGGTTCTTCTTATTACTCTCTATATTCGAAGGCGAAACAAGATAGTCTGACTCCGTTTTCTACTTTGACATATACCCCATAGTATGTTATACTATAGGACTTTATGAACGAGATCTTAACCAACATTATTGCCGCGGCTATGATTTTACTAATAAATCCGTTGGGAATAACTACGTCTAAGACCCTTTCGAACGTCTCATATTCGCTGTCTAACCGATATTCAAATACCTTTGTAAACGATGTATTTTCAGACAATATTTTATTGACGATCGCTTATTTAGGAGGAAAGGTTAAGAAAGGAGATACGATCTCTTGGGAGGCAGTAGAAGCCGATTGGGAGGTCAAATTTGCCTTAAAACCCGGTGAAACGTTCGCTTTTCACGACGCCGTGCTTGAAAAATATAAAGGTAAAGTAGTCTTGACTACAAATGCCCATTTTAATTCATACGAAGGTTTTAAATCAGATGGTTGGTTAATCGGCGATGGAGTTTGTCATTTAGCCTCATTTATGTATGTTGCGGCCAAGGAAGCAGGTCTTGACGTCGAAGCTCCAACCTCGCATGATTTTGCTGTTATACCAAATATCGAAAAGAAAGACGGCGTCTCTATTTACTCTGAAAACACCCTGCAAAATTTATATATTACCAACAACAAAAGTGAAAAAATATCATTCTCTTTTATTCATAAAGAGAAAACTTTGACTATTCAGGTAGCGACTGATAACATAGATAAGTGAAGAAAAAAATTAAACGGAAAAATAAATCCTTCATAACTCGTTATTTAATAGGTGGTGTAATGATCTTTCTTCTTTTATTTATCTATAAGATGATACTTCCAAAGAACATCCCTTGTGCAAATTCAATAAGTTGTAAAAAGCTGCCGAGATTTGAAGTAGAAAGAAATGCGACGGGAATATTTAATAATCAGCCGGTTCCTGTTCCAAATATTATGCTTTCTAAAAATGAAGATACTAATCCAGTTCTCGGTTTAAAAACAACTTCAGGAGAAAAACACATTTATGTTAATTTGGAAACACAAACGCTTTCTGCTTATGAAGGCAGTTCTTTATTTATGCAAACGCCTATTTCTTCCGGTTTGTGGGGAAAAACTCCAAAAGGTGATTTTACTATTTGGGCCAAATTTAGAGCAACGAGAATGAGTGGAGGAAGCGGAGCAGACTATTATGATCTTCCAAATGTTCCCTATGTGATGTTTTTTTCCAATGATGAAGTTCCCGGCAGTTCCGGTTTTAGTTTACACGGTACCTATTGGCATAATAATTTTGGTCATGCTATGAGTCACGGATGCGTCAATATGAAGACAACCGACGCCGGCAAGATATACGATTGGGCCGATGCTCCTTCCGATGGTCAGCCCGGAACAAAAATTACGATTTATGGTGATTTACCGGTATGAAAATCAAAATCTCTATTTTCATTCTTATCATAACGCTTTTAACTTTTTTTGTTACTGGGGAATTAAATAGCAAAAAAAATAGAACCGTCATAACCTCTGCAGCTCCGCCCGTGATTACTCCGATTGAATCAGAAACAACAAGTTCGATGGATTCGCCGGATGGAGAGAAAACTCTTATGATAGAAAAAAAAGATAATTTTTATACAATTTTTATCACCAATAATTCTGACGGCAATAAAACCCAAGTATTTAGAAAAGAAAAAATCAACTCAAGTCAATTAGAAATACCTTATAACACTTGGTCTCCTGATAACTTTTATTTTTTTCTGAAAGAAAAAAATGCCAGCGTAGACAATTATTTGGTTTTTCAAAGCTCAGGGGAATCATTTTTAAATAACCAGCCATATTTGTCTATTCAAGAGCCGTTCAAGATAAACGTTCCCAACTATACAATTGAAGAAGTGACCGGTTGGGCAGGTCCAAACTTACTTATTGTGAACGCCAAACAAAATGATTCAGACAGTAAAATCTCTTTCTGGTATGAAGTACCAAGTCAAGCGGTTATCCAACTTGGAACATATTTTAAATAAGGTTGAATAAATATATTGTTTATTTTATTATGGAAGTATGCTGAAGATGTTTAAAAGAATTGCATTAGTATTTTTCGTAATTTTAACTTTTAGTTTTTTAAGAATTAATGTTTTTGCCGCCGATTGTCCCGACGCTTCTCCAAGCGGTAATCTGGTCGTAACAACAGATTGTAGCTTACCAGGAATAGTAAATGGTGTGGATAGTGGAGACGGAACGATAAATACTGCTTCAATTATACTAGCTCCTGGCGGTAAATTAACAATTCTTCCGGGTCAAACAATTGCCACAGGATCACTAAGTTTAGCTGGCGGATCTTTAGTAAAGATGGTAGGCGGTATTCTCAAGACAAAAACTCCATTATGGATGACTGACCAGGACGCCGACGGTTATCCGGGTTCATCAGATCAATTTGCCCAATCTACTCCTCCTGTTGGGGCCAGAAGGCGAAATACACAGGTATCGCTGACAAATTTGGATGGTAATGATGCTTATTATTGTCCTGATGCTTACAATCCAAATGTTACTTGTAATGAGTGTGTTGGAGGTCAACTTTCAAATCAATTAGACGGCGTTGACCGATTTTTACAGTGCCCAGCTTTTAACCTATGCAATGGAACAGGAGCCTGTAGTCTGCATGCTAAACGGGTTTTTATAAGCTCAGATAATTATAGTGGTGATTTAGGCGGATTAGCCGGGGCTGATCAGAGTTGTCAAACTTTGGCTGATTCTACCGTCTTAAACGGAACATGGAAAGCCTGGCTTTCGGATAGTGTGACCAGTGTTAATGATAGGTTTACACACTCAAATTATCCATACATTTTAATAGATGAAACAACAAAAATAGCTGACAATTGGGTAAGCTTAACCACAGCTCCGCTTTCAGCAATGATAAATAGAAATGAAAAAAATAAGACCGTTTTAAATTCTAATGTTTGGACAAATACTAACAACGACGGATTAGCCGTGTACACTAGCCCAATTTTTATTTGTAACGACTGGAACATTAAAAATAAAAGAATTACAGCTGTGTTTGGAAAAAATAATCTTTATACAACGGCCCAATGGTCCAACTTTGGTTCAGCTACTTGTAACACTCAAAGAAGGCTCTATTGTTTTGAGCAATAATTAAAATAACTCCATGAAAAAAATACTCATATTCTTATTTGTTGCAATTGTAATTTCATTACCGTTCTATTGGTATTATTTTGGACCGGTAGGGGGTAATAAAGAAACAGAAATATTTATTATTCCAAAAAATATTGAAGGGTTTAATTTGGTTGGAAAGCTTGAAGAGGGAAAATTTATTAAAAAAAATAAAGTTCTAGAATTTTATATTAATACTTTTGTCTTTTTTAATGAAATTAAACCAGGCGGATATCGGTTAAATAAAAATATGTGGGCATTGGACGTATTTAAAAAGATTAACAGTAAACCGGATTTAGTTTGGATTAGTTATTCAAGCTGCCTCCGGAAAGAACAGATTGGAGAAATTATGGCTTCCAGATTAGGATGGAGCAACCAGGAGTTGGAGAAATGGAATACTATTTATACGAATTCAAAACCTGAATATTTTGAAGGAGTCTATTATCCTGATACTTATCTGATACCGGTAGATGAAGGTGGCGATAAGGTTGCACAACGGTTAATTAACCGCTTTAACGAAAAGTTTTCATCACTGGCCGATAAATATATTTCTGCCAACATCCGGTGGGTGACCGGACTTAAAATAGCTTCCCTGATTGCCCGGGAAGCGGCCGGGGCCGCGGATATGAAGCTTATCTCGGGAATTATTTGGAATCGCTTGGATAAAGGCATGCCGCTTCAAATTGATGCCACCATGCAGTATACGTTGGGAAAGAACGGTCAGAACAAGTGGTGGGGGGCAATTGATTTGAAAGAACAGAAAAATGATTCACCGTATAATTCGTATTTGCATAAAGGTTTGCCTCCGACTCCGATTTGCAGTCCGAATATAGATTATATTGACGCCGCATTAAATCCTGAAGAAACAGACTGTTTGTTTTACCTACACGATCATTTTAAACAAATTCATTGTGCGGTGACCTATGAAGAACATTTACAAAACATAAAAAAATACTTGGACTGATATAATATACTCCTATGCCATTTTATATTTATGCTTGGATCGGAGCAATAATATCCGGTCTCTTTGTTATAACGGCAAAATTAACAAGTAAGCATTCTATTAAAAATCCATGGCTATTCAACTTTTTATTAGCTGCAGTTACTTTGTTATTTACAATTCCGCCTGCAGTTTATTACCATGCAACTTTACCAAACGGCTGGCTTCTGGTTATTTTGGCGGGTTTTTTTGCAACCCTCAACACAATCTTTTATATCTTTTCTAACGCTAATTTAGACGTCTCAGTTTTTATGCCACTTTATAATTTTAGAAACATCTTTACCTTATTAATTGGATTTCTTTTTTTTAATGAAAGATTTCCAGAGTTCAAACTATTTTATATTGGACTTATTATAATCGCGGGGGTTTTTACCTCATTAGATGAAAAATTCAGTTTAAAATCATTTTTCAAAATTACGATTGCAATCGGTTTATTAACAGTTTTAATTTCTGCAATTAATAGCGCTTTAACTAAAGGTGTCTTAATGAATAATGATTTATGGACGACAAATCTTTGGATAGCAATCATTAACTTTTTATTATTACTGCCGACGATACCCTTATTTAGAAAAGATCTAAAAACATTGGATAGAGCACATATTACACCGGTCGTATTAATGGGCTTATTTTTTACTGTTTCAATTTTTGCAACCAACAAAGCGTACGAAAGTAGTTATAGCATTACCTCTCTTATAATGGTTATGCCATTTTCAATGATCTTCGCTTTTATGTTTTCAGTTTTTGCACCTAAATTACTTGAAAAACATACCCTGAAAATTTATGCAATCAGATTTTCTTCTGCCGCTGTAATGATCTGGGCGGCAATCCAGTTGACGGGATAATTTAATTAATAAATATCCTTCGAATAGTCTATAATATAAGAACTAATAAATAGCCGTGGTGGTGAAATGGCATACACGCAGGACTTAAAATCCTGTGACTTTACAGTCGTGAGGGTCCGACTCCCTCCCGCGGCACTAGATTGCCCACTTAGCTCAGCGGTAGAGCAGCTGTTTTGTAAACAGCAGGTCGTCAGTTCGAATCTGACTGTGGGCTCATGAATATGCTGTATAATCAACCTAAATGTTCGAAAGAGGAATAAAAACTGTTGGGTTATTATATTCTTGGGTTCAAGGAGAACAACAACTGAAAGCTTCTCTTGAAAGACTCTCTTCTAAAGAATTATTTTATATTCATGGAAAGATTAACAAATATCGAATATCGAGTTTATATAGAAATTGGAAACAAAAAATACATATCGATTATCCAGTCGGATCTTTTGTAGTTTCCGATGTTCAGAGAGAAAGAAGGTTTTTACAAATTCACTTTTATCCATTCGAATCATCAAAAAAAAACACGGACCGCTTTAAAATAATGGAAACAGTTTGTTTGGGTTTGTCAGATTACGAAGACATGCTGGATATTGTGGAAAAACTTTATAAAGCTAATGGTATTAAGGAGATTTTTGGGCAAACAAATATTGAAATGGCTAAAATTGCAGTAGAGTTAGGATTCAAAGTTAGGAATAATAAGATAAATAGTTACAATAATATTGTTTATACTTTCGACATTCCACAATTTTTAGAAATTTCCCGTAAAAAACTAAAACAAATGAAATCAAAAAACCTGATAAAGCTGGAAAAACTAGGAATAAGCGAAAAAAGCGCAAGAATAAATGCGATTTTGAGTTTAACCAGCAGAAAATCGAAAAGATACTAAACTTTTTGATATAATTGGCGATAGCAACAAGAGTCCATAGTTCAACGGATAGAATAAATCCCTTCTAAGGATTAGATGACAGTTCGATTCTGTCTGGGCTCACCAGGAACCTTTTATTTGTACACAAGATGAAGTTGTTTTTTTATTTGTTGACGTGTTCCGAATAAGACTGCGATCCCATTTCCTAAATCATGAACAAGTGAAGGGGCCAATTCTTTATATTTTTTTATTCTTTGACCAGGGATATCATTATCTGGCGTATGGTATTGATCATCAAAAAATTGTGCAGAAGAAACACATAAAATAAAATCACCATTTCTTGCATATACATGTTGGATATCTCTTTTTATGAGCTTTCCGTTTTCGCTATCATATACGTTAACAATTCCTTTATCATAAGGAACTATTTTAAAGCCTAAAGGTAATGGAAAAGATTTTTCTTCCATTACATTACATATAGGTGATTCTGACATACTATGTGTTAACGCATCATCACTTGATTCAAAATACTTTAGATAATCTTTTATATATTGTTTTACTCTATTTTTTATTTTTAACCATTTATTAAAATGGTAAACAGGACTTTTTTCATCAATAAAACTTGGGCGATTAAAGTGTTCTAATGAGCTAACCATAGATTATATTATATAAAATGATTTTCAACCTTGTTGTGAATTTCTAAACAAAGAATAAAAAGTCAAATTCCATATTCTATAGGGAGGTAGTTGCAAGAACGATTTGAAGCTAAACCCAGTCCACCGTATATTTTAAATAAATCACTGTAAATATAGTTCCAATTTCGTATCCGATGGGTCACAGATTTGACTATTAAAACAGTCTTCTATGATAACTCCCAAAAATTATACAAAATGATATTGACAGACCTATAATATTGTTATATAATACGTACTTATGCAAATAGAATGTTTACAGTCTTTACAGATAAGGAGACCGCTAAAAGCATTGAGATCAGATCTTGATTTGGTTAGAAGAGGAAGACCAGCATTACATACGACTGCTGACATGCTTCGATTGTTTCATCTTGATGGTGAAAAACAAGACGGTAAAACGATAGGAGATAGATTGATGGTGGAAAATATCTGTGACAGAATAATTCCGACTTCCAAAAATGATCTAAATACTGCTAGGTTGGCAATAGGTCATATTGACATATTGATAACAAAACTCGGCAAGCATACAGAGAATGAATATGAATTAGAGCTTGCAAGAACTTTAGCGACTTTAGCAGAACGACAAATCCTCCGCGAAGAAAAAATTTGTTCCTTAGCATCAGATATGTATTTATCCATAGCACGAAATAGGCCTGATCTAGTAGATCAGTCAGTCGTACAAAGGATCTATCAACCGCCAATGGAAAGTGTGATTTTTGCATTAATTTCTAAAGCTATGAATGGAAAAGTGCCTTCAGGAGCAATTGAATTTATTGGATTTGTTGATTCTGAAGAAACACGAAGAAGACTTCGTAACAGAAGATAAAATGTTATGGCCCGTTAACTACTGAGATTGGTCTTTAACTTTCTTATATTTTAAACAAAACATTATACATATAGTTCCAATTTCGTAACCGATGGGGTCCGATTAACCTACTTTAATTTGGTGAAGTTGATTTAATTGTGAGGCAGTTATCCCACATTTTGCGTTGGAAAGCTGATTAGTTGCATTATTCGGAGACACATCTCCTACACTGGATACGCTTAATTTTGCTTGATAATGAGGTGTTACTTTAAAATTTATTTCTTTCATTCCCGTGCAAACCCCCCTTTTTTTTACAGGACACGAATTACAATGGGTGACCACTACAGCCAGTAATTGAACTGCTGGGCCAACAGCACAATCATATTCTTTTAAAGCAGTTGCTTTATCCGTTTCCGTAATTCTTCTGCCAAATAATTCAGTTGCTAGTGCTTCTATCTCATCGATTTTAGGAATAGCTACATTAAATTGGTCTGTTTTGTTTGGTTCATCTTCGCCGGAGAAGGTAACTTGCGTTCTTGGAAAAGCTTCAAACATGAGCAGATTATAACAAAATTGCTTTATACCCAACAGCGAGATAGGTATAGCCATTATTTAAGGCTTGTAACCAACCATACAATAGTTGGACTAATTATCACTTACAACCCAGTTAAGAATATCTTATAGTATAATAGGTAATGGCAAATGATACTCAAGAAAAAGGTGGTGGCTGTAGAGAGGTTATAACTAAAGGTGTGATAGTCGGAGGAGCTTTAACAACCTTTGCTCTTATCAATCTTTATTCTCGTCTACCAGCAGAAGTTCAACTGGCCTTTACAACGATTTCATGTTTAATTCCTGTGGCTTTTGCTAGTGTTCCAGCTGTAAAAATATACAAAGAATATTCTAAAGAATTAGAAGCCTTTTATAATGCTTTTCCTGATCAAAGACCGGAAGCGATTAGACGTGCTAGAGAAGAAGAGCATCAACAATGGGTGAAGAACTTAGACCATTCCATCGCTTATGAAGGGCACAAGCGAGCGTTAAGAAAAACATTTTTTCCAACAAGACCAACAATCATAGATGCCTACTATGTTATGTTTAATCCAAATTCCCCTAGGGCTGAAAAAGCAAGAGCTAATTATGTAATTAATGTAGAAACGTCTAAGCTAAAAAATTAAGACACAATTCATTGAAGTCTAAATAATTTTAATTTCCTTGATCTTGTATTTTATTTTTCCATTTGGAGTCGTTATTTCAACTACATCATTAACTTTTTTCCCAATCAAAGCTCGGCCGACAGGAGAGTAATATGAGATTTTCCCGTTGGCAATATCTGATTCGTGGCTGTTAACAATTTGGTAGGTTTTTTCACCTTTATCTGTCTCAACAGTGACCAAACAGCCGACGTCAACAACGCCCCTAAAGTCAACATTCATAATATATGCGTTATCCAATATCTTAGTTAAAAACCGTAGTCTACGGTCGACGGAAGAAAGTTTTGATCGGGCTACTTTATAAGCCGCGTTTTCGCTCAAATCTCCCATCTCCCGGGCAGTTTTTAGATTAGCAACGGCACCAACCCGGCTTTTTGTCAATTCCTTTTGTTCATTAACTAGATCTTCGTAGCCTTGTTTGGTAAAGGGGGTCTTATTCATAAAATATTTTTAAGTTTTTTTAGTGACTCTTCATCATAAATCGATACCGGCAAGACATCTTTGTTAAATTTTTTTAGTTCTTTAACCTTTTTTTCAACATCTTTTTTATCAATCAAGTCGATTTTGGTCAATAAAATTATGGATTTTTTTTCTGGAAGTTTTAAATTATATGTTTTTAATTCATTAATAACCGTATTGTATTCTGTTGCTACGTCTTGTGATTCAACGGAAATACAGTGAAGTATTAGGTCAACTTTTTCGATGTGTTTCAAAAATTTTATTCCGAGTCCCTTGCCGGTTGAGGCGCCTTCAATCAGTCCCGGAACGTCTGCAAGTACTTTACCGTTATAAACTCCTAAGTTTGGTTCAAGTGTGGTGAATGGATAGTTGGCAGTTTTCACGTTTGCCGATGTTAGTTTATTTAACAAACTGCTTTTACCGGCATTTGGCAGTCCTATAAGTCCATAATTAGCGATTAATCGAAGAATCAATTTAAAATTTCTTTCCTCACCCTCTTTGCCAGGTTCGGCATGCTGGGGAACACGGTGAATAGGGGATTTAAATGCACTGTTTCCTAGTCCGCCGATTCCGCCACGGCAAAGCAAATATTTTGGATTTTTTTCATTGACCGTTATTTCACCCTTGGTAACAACGTCTATAAGTGTCGTGCCAATGGGAACTTTTATAAGCAAATCGTCACCGTATTTACCGGTTCTTTGATTTTGGCCTCCCGGTCCGCCGTTTTCTCCAATATATTTTATTTTTGAAATAAAGGTTTCAAGTTGGGTTAAATTTGAACTGGCCACAACATAGACGTTGCCTCCTGGCCCCCCATTACCACCGGAAGGACCTTTTTTATTTCTAAAAAAAGCCACTTTCCCGGCTCCGCCATGTCCGCCTTTAACCATAATTTGTGCTTCATCGATGAACATATTGAATACATTATACAATTAAGAAAACCGTTTAAAGCAGGTTAACGTGTTAACGGGTTAACGAGTTGACGAAAAAATATGGTTTATTTTAATTTTTTTGATATACTATAAGGCATGAATGGACTTGAAGCTTGTTTTTTTGGCGGGGCTTTGACAGCTGCCTCTGGATTAATATTCTGGGGACTATCTAGATTAAGAAGTCCAAAAAGTCCTAGTAACACTAGTGTTTTACGAGAAATGACTCCTGAAGAAGTGGCCCATCAACATGCGATGGAAGCTAAACATGGCGATGATCATAGTGGTAGGAAATGGTTAACAATGACAGTATCTAAAGCAGTATTTGGCAGTGATCATCCAGCAGGAAAAAAGTCTTAAAATAACTTATTTTCTTCTTTTCTATTAATCTTTAAGTGAGTTAAGGCCTTTTGTGTCAATTGTCTTCCTCGTGAGGTTTTTTTTAAGAAACCTAAACGCAATAAATACGGCTCAATGAATTCCTCTACAGTTTGTTTGTCCTCGGAAATAGAAGAAGCGATTGTTTCGACTCCAACTGGAACGTTATTGAATTTTTTTCCCAGTATTTCCAGATACTGTTTGTCGATATCAGTTAAACCCACCTCGTCTATTTCTAATAACTCAAATAGCTTATCCAATAAATTTTTATCAATCACTTTGTGTTTATCAACCTCAAAGACGTCACGGGCCCGTCTCAATATTCTATTAGCTAATCTTGGAGTTCTGCGCGATCTCGTAGAAATTTCAAAAGCGGCCTCCTCGGTCACCGGAATATTCAATATTTTGGATGACCGGATAATAATTTTTTCAATTTCTTTATTATGATAGTAATCCAAACGCAATAATAAACCGAAACGATCTCTGAGTGGCGCAGAAAGCAATGCTAGTTTTGTCGTTGCTCCTATAATAGTTATCCTAGGAACAGGTAGACGAACGGTTCTTGCTGAAGGACCTTGTCCGATTATAATATCCAGGGAATATTCCTCCATGACTGGATAAAGCATTTCCTCAACTGATTTTGGTAGCCGGTGGATCTCATCAATAAACAAAACGTCGCTATCCTTTAAATTAGTCAAAATAGCAGCTAAATCACCGGTTTTGGTTATCGTTGCCCCTGAGGTCACCTTCATTTCACCTTTCAATTCATTAGCGACGATATAAGCCAAGGTTGTCTTACCGA
>Ga0172379_10005964_pt1 | contig 16651 bp, 20 predicted proteins | sample GrowelOW334metaG_FD_119756 | JGI IMG/M metagenome (GOLD analysis project Ga0172379, IMG submission 119756) | Groundwater microbial communities from an aquifer near a municipal landfill in Southern Ontario, Canada - Groundwater well OW334 metaG | ecosystem: Environmental > Aquatic > Deep... | reverse complement strand
GTTCGGCTGATAACCGACAGCTGATGGCATGCGCCCGAGGAGCGTCGATACTTCAGAACCTGCCTGTATATACCTGTAAACGTTGTCGATGAACAAGAGCACGTCTTTCTTCTCTTCGTCCCGGAAGTATTCCGCCATCGTAAGGGCGGACAATCCGACCCTGAGCCTTGCGCCGGGCGGCTCGTTCATCTGGCCGAACACAAGCGCGCTATTATTGATTACTCCGGATTCCGTAAGCTCGAGATAAAGCTCATTACCTTCTCTGGTCCTTTCCCCTACTCCCGCGAATACAGATACGCCTCCGTGTTCGGTCGCGATCGTCCTGATGAGTTCCATGACTATGACGGTCTTGCCTACTCCAGCGCCTCCGAACAAGCCGACCTTGCTGCCTCTGGGTATCGGGGCCAGGAGGTCTATGACCTTCAATCCTGTTTCAAGAATGGATGATATGGGGAGCTGCTCTTCAAAGTTAGGTGATTTTTTATGTATCGAATTATGGAGTTCCGGATGCGGCACCGGCCCCTTTCCGTCTATTGGTTCTCCCAGCAGGTTGAATACCCTGCCCAGCGTCTGTTGTCCGATAGGTACATTTATCGGCGCTCCGGTATTCGTCGCCTTCATGCCCCGCACCAGTCCGTCAGTAGAGCCTAGAGATATGCAGCGTATGGTGTTATTCCCTATATTCTGCGCCACTTCGAGGGTGAGGTTAATATTCTTTTCGGGATATTTTATTGTTATCGCGTCCAGTATCTGAGGGACCTCGCTCTCCGCGAATTTTATATCGACGCTCGGCCCTATTACCTGTATTACAATACCTTCTGACATGTGATCATCCTTTCAACGCTTCTACCGACGATATTATTTCCATTATTTCCTGAGTTATATTTGCCTGCCTGACCTTGTTCCTTAATTGTGTAAGTGAGTGTAAAAGATCGCCGGCGTTATCCGTAGCCGCTTTCATAGCGACCGTTCTTGCGGAATGTTCACTCGTCAAAGAATCGAGCAGGACACACCTGATCTTTACCAGTAGATATCTCGGAACGAGTTCTTCGATTATCTTTGAAACGTTCGGTTCAAATATGTATTCCGCATTCGAGCCCGCGGCGCGTTCTATATTTAAAAATTTTACTACGACCGGCCGCACCCTGAGCACAGTCTCAAAATGCGTGTAAGCGATATGGACTTCATCGACCTCATTGTTCAGGAAAGAGTCGATGAGCGTATGGCCGATGTCATCGGCAACCGGTTCCACATATCTGCCGTTAAGCCCTAAATACGGATTAGAGGCTATGATGCCGAGCGACCTAAAATATTTATACCCTTTTTGGCCTACCGCGATCAGTCTTATCCTGTCGCGACCATATTTTTCTATGAAGTCTTCCGCGACACGTATGATATTGTTATTGTAAGCGCCGCAAAGCCCTCCGTCCGAAGTTACCAGGCACAGGGCTATTCTTTTTACCTCCGGCCTTGCCGTAAAGAAAGGCCCAACGAGCGATACCGGACCGGACGCAATATTATTCAGAAGAGACTCAAGTTTTAAAAGATACGGCTTTGCGGACATCAGGACCTTGGTAGTGCGGTGCAGTTTGGTCGCTGATATCATCTGCATCGCACCTGTGACCTTACGGGTATTTTCGATGCTGCGCAGCCTGCTCTTTATGCGTTTTAATGATTGAGCCATCTTTTATCTAAGCCTTAAATTCCTTTTTAAACTCAATAATAGCGGTGTCCAATTCCTTGATGAGAGCGTCGCTCATCTGTTTTTCAGACTCTATCTTATGTTCGATCTCAAAGTATTTCTTGTCCATGTAATTAAAAAATTCCTTCTCGAACTTCCTGATGCATGTTACCGGCAGGTCATCGAGGAACCCTTGAGCCCCGCAGTGTATTATCATAACCTGTTTCGAAACGGGGAGCGGCGTATATTGCGGCTGCTTAAGTATCTCTACCATTCTTTCGCCGCGTGTCAATTGAGCCTGAGTTGCCTTATCGAGATCGGTGCCGAACTGCGTGAATGCGACGAGTTCCCTGTATTGAGCCAGATCCAGGCGAAGTTTGCCCGCGACCTGTCTCATAGCTCTCACCTGAGCTTTTCCTCCTACCCTGGATACTGACAGTCCCACGTTCACAGCCGGCCTTACGCCTGCGTTGAAAAGATCGCTCTCCAAATATATCTGTCCGTCCGTGATCGATATGACGTTCGTCGGGATATAGCTTGTTATGTCTCCCGCCTGGGTTTCGACTATTGGTAGCGCCGTTATCGATCCACCCCCCAGCGAGTCGTGCAGTTTTGCCGCGCGTTCAAGCAAGCGCGAGTGCAGATAGAAAATATCTCCGGGGTATGCCTCTCTTCCGGGCGGGCGCCTCAATAGCAGAGATAACTGGCGGTAAGCTTGAGCGTGCTTTGAAAGGTCATCATATATGATGAGGACGTCCTTGCCTGCATACATGAACTCTTCGGCTATGGCGCACCCTGAGTACGGAGCAAGATATTGGAGCGATGCAGACGCACGTGACGAAGCGCTGACGATGGTAGTGTACTTCATGGCTCCGTATTTTTCTAATATATCGGCCACAGCGACGACGCTCGACATCTTCTGGCCGATCGCCACATATATGCAATGAACATCGGCGTTCTTCTGGTTAATTATAGTATCGATCGTTATAGCGGTCTTGCCCGTCTGTCTGTCGGCTATTATAAGCTCTCTTTGTCCGCGGCCTATAGGGGTCATTGCGTCGATAGCTTTGATGCCCGTTTGGAGCGGTTCTTTGACAGGCTGGCGCTCGACTACGTTCGGCGCTCTCGTTTCGAGGGGGCGTGACCTGGTAGTTACTACCGGGCCCTTGCCGTCAATGGGTTTGCCGAGCGCGTTGACGACGCGGCCTATTAAGGCATTGCCGACAGGCACTTGGGCTATCTTTCCCGTTCGCTTTACAATATCGCCTTCTCTTATCGTCTGGTCCGGATTGTCTGTGCCGAATATGACGGCTCCAATGCTGTCTTCTTCAAGATTGAGCACCATCCCCATGATCCCTCCGGGGAACTCGATGAGCTCACCGGCCATGACGTCATCAAGGCCGTATATCCTTGCTATGGTGTCGCCCACCTGTATGACCGTCCCTATCGATTCTACCCGAAGCCTCGACTGATATTTTTCCAATTCCTTCTTTATTATTGACGTTACTTCTTCAGGTCTTAAATTCATTATTAATTTACCCTCGCAGTCATGAGCTTTGCGCGAAGCTCGTCAAGACGCTTCCTTACGGATCCGTCTATTACAGTGTTCCCTATAGTTACTTGAACTCCGCCCAACAGGCTTCCGTCAAGATCTATATAAAGTTTAAATTTTTTGTGAAGCTTATTCTCTAATGTGGACTTGATCTTCGCTATCTCATCAAGGTCCAGGGGAAATGAAGTCTTAAGCTTCGCCTCCACCTCATCGCCGTGCGAATATTGCACTCGCACAAACTCGGCCATAGCATCGAGCGCGCCGATACGGCCTTTGCTTAAAAGAAGTTTCAGGAACTGCCTGAACTGTTCGGAAAAGTCGCTGCTGAGCAGTTCTTCTATGAACGAACACTTCTCGTTATAGGTGATGCCGGGTATAAGAAGAAAATGCACGAATTCCGGGTTGTCGCGGATGAGCCTTCTTATCTTACTGAAGTCTTCGAGCGCGGTTTCCCTGCCGGATGTTTCCTCCGCATACCCGAGGAACGCGTCAACGTATCTTTTTACAGCGATGTCGTTCTTCATTCGATCTTGTCTACCCTTTTCAGGAATTCTTCGACGAGTTTTCTATCTCCGTCACCCGTCAATTTTTCCTGTATGATCTTTTCCGTAGCGAGTATCGTCATGTCGATCATGGTGTCTTTCAATTCCGCCTTTGCCTTATCAAGCTCGTATTTTATGTTTTCATTAGCCTTTTCTATTATGCTTCCTGCGGCAAGTTCAGCCTTCTTCTTTACATCTTCGGTTATCTTTTTCCCCTCTGCGATAGCGTCCTGTATCCTTGCCCTCGCGGCCTGCTCTGAAAGCGCTATTCTTTTCTCATAGTCCTCTTTAAGGACCGCTATTTCCGCTTTTGTGTCCTCTATCGCTTTAAATTCGGAGACTATCTTGTCCCGCCTCGCGTCTAAAGAACCGAGCAGTTTTTTCCAGGCAAAAGTACGCAGTAAAACGAGAAGCAGCAGGAAGCTAACTATCTGCGCCACGACCTCGTTCGCGCTTAACATTTTAAGCAATTCCATAAAGACTTCCTAGGTTTATATGAGACTAGATCTTTCCTGCCAGGCCGAATACGAATACGAGCGCATAGATCGTCAACGCCTCTATGAACGCGCAGCCTGTCGCCATGTTGATAAGTATCTTTGTCGCCGCTTCAGGCTGTCTTGCTGTGGCATCCATCGCTGAGGATACGGCTTTTCCTAACCCTATCGCAGAACCGACTGCCGCCAGTGCCAACCCTATCGGAAGAGTGAGCGCGAGCGCAACTTTATAATCCATTTTAAACCCCCTTTTTATTTTGTTGTCTGGATCTTGTAATCCGTCGATATTTCGGCATGAGACTCCTCATGCACTATAACAAGAGCAAAATATATAGTTGTCAGAAGGCAGAATACGATGCTCTGCACCAGCGCCGCCACGATGGAAAGCAGCGTGTTGAAGAAGAGTATCGGTACCCCTTTCAGCCCGAATCCGGCGAGCACCGCCAGAAGTACGTCGTCTCCCCAAATATTGCTCCTAAGACGCAGCGACAGGCTTATGGGCCTTACAAGTTCGGCAACTAGATGTATAAAGAACATCATTATCGGTATTATCACTGAAAACGCGAGTATTCCCCTTGGGTTGCCCATAAGGTGGTCTATGAAACCTAAAAAGCCCAGTTCTTTCAGTGTAGTGTACTGTACGTATACAAAGACGCATAGGGCGAGCGCCAGGGTGATGGACCAGCTGGAAGTCGGCGATTTCATGAGAGGTATCAATCCCATCAAATTCATGCAAAGTATGTAGATGAACAAGGTCCCGATGAACGGTGTATATTTCCTCCCCTTTGGGCCGAGTATCCCGCATACAAAGTCATCCACGGCTTCCGCGTAAGCTTCGCACGCGTTCCATAACCTGCCGGGCTTAGCGCCGTTCTTCCTGCATGCCAGATACATGACGAGCGCGATCGATCCGGCGACTATAAGAGAAAATATTATATTTTCCCACGCGACCAGAGATTCCGCCAGGCGGTTCCCCTTGAACGCGTGTTCAATGAGCGTGATGATATTGGGAAGTTCGGGCGTGCTTACCGCTTCGGACATAATTTATATACTCCCATTACTACCGGTACCGTTACCAATCCGGCCAGGATGCTCAAGACCGGGAAATATCTTAAGTTCAATATCAAAAAACCTAGAAGGTAAAGAACCGGAAATTTTATCAATAACAAAGCAGAAAGCGTCTTCACCGAGCGCTGCAGTACGGATATCTTCAGGATACCGGATATTAACAAGAGATTTACCGCAGACCATCCGGCCCCAACAAGAAAACCAAGCGCCCAAACAGCTTTATCCGGCATCTACTTCTCTCCTTCGGACCGCAGCGCGATCCCAATTATGCGGATCGTCTCGCGTATGCTCCCAATAAAGCCTATCCCTATGCAGATAATATGCGTATATGACGGCAAGCTGAATTTTTTTTCGAGAAAGTCGCCCAGGACATAACCGCCCAGCGGCCCGGCCGCCAGAACTATAGGAATGAAAGATAAAAGTCCCGCGATCTTGATCCTGTTATAAATTTCTTTATTTGACAAATAACATCTCCCGGTATTTCGGAAGGTCCCAATGTTCGTCTGAGACTACCCTTTCAAGAGCGTCCGAGTGCTTTCGTATATGTTCCATGAGGGGTTTCAGTTCCTTAAAATATAAGTTTGCGCGGTCCTCGTGCCCTACCTTTTTTGCCTTCTCCAGGAGCCTGGCCAGTTCGCCGATATTCCTCCGGACGTAATATATCTTTGAGGCAACGTCCCCGAGATGCTCTTTCTGGTCTGCAATTATGGCCGCATCCAGTTTGAGGCTAAGGTTCTTCTTGAGGTTCGCGATATTTACGAGGTTGTCGGACAAGAGCTTTTCATATTCAGACCCTGCGGGTACGACGCTCGCGTTCACCATCTCATACAGCGTATTGGCCTCGATCTCAAGGACCGTATTGTATGTATGCGTCCATATATGGAAACGCGCGGTGATCTCTTCCTTGGAGAAGACTTTATATTTTTCGAATAGAGATATGTTCTTCGTCTTGATCAGCGCAACGAGCGCTTCCGCGGTCGAAGCAATGTTCGGCAGGCCTCTCTTCTTGGCCTCCTTTACCCAATCTTCGGAGTAGTTGTTGCCCTCAAAACGGATCGCCTTAGTCTCCTTTATGATCTGCGCGATGACTTGGAGAGCCGCGGTATTGAAGTCTTTTCCGCTAGCCGCTTTTTCGATCTTATCCGCTACATAATCGAGTGATTCGGCGATTATCGTATTAATTATCGTTATCGGCGTAGCTATGTTCTGCGATGAACCTACGGCGCGGAACTCGAACTTCGTCCCGGTGAAAGCGAACGGCGACGTGCGGTTCCTGTCGGTCGTATCTTTATTGAATTTAGGCAATCTTGCAAGGCCAAGGTCCACTATATCCCTCTTCGAGACCTTAGTCTTAGTGCCTTTTTCGATCGTGTCCAGGATGGTAGTCAGCTGCTCGCCTAAAAATACGCTTATTATTGCCGGCGGCGCTTCATTGGCGCCTAGCCTATGCTCATTTCCCGCCATAGCGACGCTTGCGCGTAAAAGGTCTGAGCGCAGGTATACCGCTCTTAATACGGCCGTCAGTACGGCAAGGAACTGGAGATTGCTTTCCGGCGTGTCTCCGGGATTGAGAAGATTATTCCCAAGATCATCCGCGAGCGACCAGTTGACGTGCTTGCCGCTGCCGTTGATGCCGGCAAACGGCTTCTCGTGCAGAAGGCACACCATGTTATGCCTGAGCGCCACTTTTTTGAGCAGTTCCATGAGGAGCTGGTTATGGTCGGCGGCTATATTCGATTCTTCGAAGACGGGAGCGAACTCGTACTGGTGCGGCGCCACCTCGTTATGCCTGGCCATGACAGGAATACCGAGCTTATATGCTTCCTCGGCTACTTCGAACATGAAATTCAGGACGCGCTCTTTGATCGTGCCGAAATACTGGTCTTCGAGCTGTTGTCCCTTAGGCGACGGCGCGCCGACAAGTGTGCGGCCTGTCAGCAGCAGGTCTTGGCGTAAATTGTAGTAATTTTTATCTATCAGAAAGTATTCCTGTTCCGGGCCGCACGTAGAAAATGCCTTCTTGACGTCCTTACGCCCGAATATACGCAACAGGTTGAGAGCGGCTTTGTTCAGCGCTTCATCAGAGCGTAAGAGCGGAAGTTTTTTGTCCAGGGCTTCCCCATTATATGAAACGAAGATCGTAGGGATGCATAAGGTCTTTCCAAGCTTTGATTCGATTATGAATGCCGGACTGGACGGGTCCCAGGCTGTATAGCCGCGGGCTTCGAACGTTGCGCGTATACCTCCTGACGGGAAGGAGCTCGCGTCAGGTTCCCCTTGTATCAATTTTGATCCGGAGAATTTCTCCATTACCTGACCCGGCGCGGTTATTGATATGAAACTGTCGTGCTTTTCCGCGGTCAGTCCGGTCATGGGCTGGAACCAATGGGTATAGTATGTAGCCCCCTTTGACATCGCCCATTCTTTCATGGCGTCCGCTATCTCGTTGGCTTGGTCCATGGTTATGGTTACGCCTTCGGACATCCATTGCTTGAATGCGTTGAGCGTATTCTCGGATATATGTTCGCTCATAGTCCGAAGACTGAAAGTATTCTCGCCGAAATATGACGAAACTTTCTTGGGCGATTGGTTCTTCTCTAAAGTTATACTCTTGATCTTGAATAGCGCTTTTTGCCTTACACCCATGACTTCCTCCTTTTAATACCTCTAGTTTTATAACGCAATATATTCTGTATATTTTACCCTAAAATTACGGAATTATAAACTATTTATATCTATTTGTGATAGGCATTCTTCTGTCTTTTCCGAACGCCTTAGGCGTGATCTTGATACCGGGAGGAGATTGGCGGCGCTTGTACTCGCTCTTGTCCACCATGTCAGAGACCTTAAGAACAGTTGCCCTGTCAAATCCTGAGGCCACTATCTCGTTGGCGTCCTCATCCTCTTCAATGTATGCTTTGAGTATGGGGTCGAGCGTTTCATATGAAGGAAGCGTATCACTATCCTTCTGGTCCATGCGAAGTTCCGCTGTCGGAGCCTTGGTAAATACTCTATCGGGTATGACGCGGGATATGGAGTTCCTGTATCGGCAGAGTTTATACACCAGCATCTTTGGAACGTCTTTGATCACGGCAAATCCCCCTGCCATGTCCCCATACAGGGTCGCATAGCCCGTGCTCATCTCCGACTTATTCCCGGTCGTAAGGACCATCCATCCGAATTTGTTGGAGAACGCCATGAGTATATTACCCCGGATGCGGGCTTGGAGATTTTCCTCGGTTATGTCTCTCGGCTTTCCCGTAAAATGGGGCTCAAGCGCAAGCAGATACATCTTCAATATGGATTGCACGCTCACTACCATAAAATTGATACCCAGATTCGAGGCGAGGCGTTCGGCATCGACCTTTGAATCGATCGATGAATACTGTGAGGGCATGAATATTCCGTTAACATTCTCTTTTCCTAGCGCATCGACCGCGAGCGCCGCGACCAGGGACGAATCTATGCCTCCGCTTAAACCTATCACCACTTTTTTAAAACCATTCTTTTTTACATAATCTTCCAGCCCCATGACGAGGGCCCTGTATGTTTTTGTTTCTACAGCTAACGGCTCAGGGCACTCTTTTATCTTTATGGCCGGCTTCTTTTTCCGTGGTAATTTATCCGCTACGAGGATGGCCTTCTTTGCTGCGAATTTTCTGGCTAGCGGTATCTCAAGATCGAACGTGAAAAGATCTTCTTTAAATGCGTCGAGACGGTGCATTATTTCGCCGTCTTTATCTATCACCATGCTCTGTCCGTCGAAGACGAGTTCATCCTGTCCGCCGGTGAGATTCGCGTAAACGATGTAGACGCCGTTCTGCTTCGCAAGAGGGCGCAATGTCTCTTCCCTCTCCCTGGTCTTGCCTACGTGATAAGGGGAGGCGTTTATATTGATGATGAACTGCGCGCCTGCAGCTGCCTGTGCCCGCGTAGGCCCGTTCCTGTGCCACATGTCTTCACAGATGCTGACCCCGAAGATATGCCCGCCAAGCTTAAATACGGGAGGTTCTTCGCCGTGAGTGAAATATCTCTTTTCATCGAAAACTCCGTAGTTCGGCAGAAGCATCTTATGATAGATGCCTTTTATCTCTTTTTTGTATATGACGGCTGCCGCATTGTAGATATGCTTACCTTTTCTATCCACAAAACCGGCTACTACCGTGATGTCGTTGACATGCCCGGCCAGTTTTTTGAGCGCTTTCAGGTTGTCTGTGACGAATTGCTCTTTATGCAGGAGGTCTTCGGGAGGGTATCCGGTTATGGCAAGCTCAGGGAACGCCACAATATCGCAGCCCATCGAAGCGGCCTTGCGTATGTGCTCGCTCATCTTCTTTAAGTTGCCATCAAGGTCGCCAACGGTCTGGTTGATCTGTGAAATTGCTATTCGTAACGAGCTTTTCATTAAGTTATTTTTTTCATCTTATCTATGAGTATTATAGCTTCCGCTATCTCTCTCATAGATTTTCTTAAATCCATGCTCTGTTTCTGGATGCGTTTAAATGCTTCTTCTTCGGTCAGGTTCTGTTCGCGCATGATGATGCCCTTGGCTCTCTCCGTCAATTTTCTCGTCTCGAGCTCATCCTGTATCACGCGCGTCTTGACCATCAGTTCCGCGTTCTCTATCGCTATGGCTGCCTGGTTGGCTACCGTTGTGAGTATATTGATCTCGTCATTTGTGAACTCATGAGGAAATGAAGTGTAGTTATTGAGCACACCTATAACGTGCCCCTTTACGCTTAAAGGCATCGAAAGGAGCGAGCATAGGGCTTCTTTTTCCGCTATCGCTTTAAATCTATACTCAGGCGATTTCGATATATCGTAAACGGATATGGGCTTATTTTCCTTTGCCGCTTTACCTGCTATGCCCTCGCCTATCTTGAGCGGCGGCTTCTTATTATAAACCTCGCTCATCGATTGTGTGGCCTTTAGCACCAGTTCATGCGTCTTTTCGTCAACGAGCATAAGAGAGCAGATCTTGGAGTTCATCGTTTCGGCGGTGACCGTGACTATGAGCCTAAGTATGTCTTCCAGGTAAAGATTGCTCGTTATGGTCCTGCTTACCCTGGATATGGCCTCTATCTGTTTAGTGAAAGAGACGGTTTTTTTGCTTTTTTTTGCTTTCATAATGCTATATTTCCGTTCTGGGTTTTATATTGGTTCCGAGGAACTTCTCATCGGTCTTGCCAGGAGTCTCCTGGACCCATCCATTATTTAACCCCATCTCATGGGCCGCGTCAACTATATTCGCATATTCATCGCTCGTAATGCCGCTTGAAAGCTCTTTATACTCTAAAGACTTGTAGGCAGGATAATACTGGCTCATTATGCTTAAATATGCAGACTTCGATATATCCTTACTGATGAATTTCAGGCTATCTTCGGTGCCTGAAATACCGCCTGGCAGCGCCAGCAGCCTGATTATCATCCCTCTCTTCGCTATTCCTGCTTCATCCATGACAAGATCCCCTACCTGCTCCTGCATTACCTTAATGCTGGACCTGTTAGTATCTGCATAGCCGGGTGCGTCGGAATACTTTTTTGCCATAGAGTTGTCGGAATATCTCATATCAGGCAGGTATATATCCACTATCCCTTCAAGCAATTTAATGGTTTCCGGAAGCTCATATCCGCTTGTGTTGTATACGATCGGTATCTTGAGCCCATCTTCAAGGGCTTTTTCAAGAGCAAGGAGTATCTGCGGGACGAAGTGGGTTGGAGTTACGAGGTTGATGTTGTGGCAGCCTGTCTTTTCGAGGTGCAGCATCATCCGGGAGAGTTTATCGGTCGAAGTCTCCTGACCGCTCCCAAGCTGGCTGAACGAATAGTTCTGGCAGTAGACACACCGCATGTTGCAATGAGTAAAAAATATAGTTCCTGAACCTCTCGATCCGGATATCGGCGGCTCTTCTCCCTGGTGGGAGGAGTAGCTATAGACAACGCATTTCTCTTTTGCCTTGCAGTAGCCCGCCTTCCCCTTTGTCCTGTCGACACCGCATTTCCGCGGACAGATCATGCAATGTGAAAGAGAGTCTTTAAGCGCGATGTTTGCAGCTTTTACGCGCGCCAATTTTTCGCTAAGCATAGTTCTTTCGGTGTGACAGCCCGCTATTGTTCGGACCGGTACGTTATATTTTTATCAATAAAATCGATGATGGCTTTTTCTTTTTCGGCCGTCAAATGGACGAAGCCTGCTCCCATCCCGGGCGATACATGCGACTGAAGCTGTTTATCGGCAAGCCATACGACATTGGCTTCAGCCTCCAGAGGGGCATGGGTGTCAGGGAATGTGAACTGAAGGTCGAGCATGGTGTTGAGCGGGAATATGTACGGGGTGTAGATATAAACGCCTACTGCGCTTAAATTGAGTATATTGCCGGTAAAGAACTTCGCATTGGCCTGCCCGGATATCTTGTATTGTATCGGCAGGTGCAGGTCGAGCCGTTTGAACTTTCTTCTGAGGTGGAGCTTCTGGGCGCTTTCGTCAAAAAAACTGGCTACGCACGCCTTCTCATCAGAGAATGTCTCGAATACGGAATCGAGTTTAACTATCCTGAAGAGCTCTCTTACGGAAAGCGTCACTCCGAGGAACTTCAGGGCCCCTTTGTGATTTACGGTATTCTTAAAAGCTATAGTCAGAACGGATAGGCCGTTGTAATCAACGAGGCCTACGCATTCCAGGTTCAAGATCATGTTCAGCTTGCCGGAATTCAATAGCCATCCGACAGTCTCTATTATATCGGAGGAATTGATATCGATATTCCCTTCGATATCGAGTATAGATATGCCGCTTATCTCTCTTATGCCGATGGGCATTTTATTGCCTGAAGAAAAAGGTGTTTATCCCTTTTCCCATTCTCTTGGTGTCCTTCTGCACTCCGTTTACTGTTTCACCGCAGCCCGCCAGTAAGACGGTTACACATAATAATAAGCATAATAATAATCCTTTGCTCATCTACCCTCCGATGACTGATCTCTGTGCGTATAGTAGAAAAAGCCATATTTCTTTTTATGAAAAAAGGAAATATGGCTTGATCTATTTATTATTTATTTTACTTCAGCTGGCATAGCCGGCTCATCTTTCGCCGCTTCGACAGGAATGTTCGCAGTATCTTTTACAGCATTATAAGTAGTCTCGCCAACCCCATTTACAGGTTCAGTAACGAGAGCTTTTGCTTTGTCAACATCTCCGGAAGTGACCTGTCCGACCGTTGTTACTTCTTTAGTAACGATCGTTGTGGTGCTTTTTGCTGTTTCTGCCACAACTGCGACTGACTGATCGGTCGCCTTTGCCGGATAGCTGAAAAGCTTCTGCCAGAAGCTTTTAACCTTTGTTCCGGTTGTCTCTTTTTCCACGGCAACTGACGATGACGCTATTATAAAGGACAAGGCCAGGATTACCGCTATAAGACCAAATATTCTCTTGTTCATTTTTATTCGCCCCCTTTCAATGTGGATTTAATATACAATAAAAAGATATTATTAGCAAGGAAAACTTTAGAAGTTACTTTATGTATATTTAACAAACAGGCCAACACACGGATAATACTAAGGCTGCTCCGCTCTTAAGGATATACCCAATATCCTTTCGGTCATGCCTATCAAGATATAAGCTATGTATGACATAAGCCAGCTCCGTTAAAATGTAAAGAACATTCACGCGCGTGAAATCATCTTGCAAGACAATTTAACGTATAGCTCTATTATGCCGGTAAGATAAAATTCAGATCTCTTAAGCTAGCTTTACGACCTTTGTAGCCTGATCCCCTTTAGGTCCTTTCACTATGTCGAACTGAACTTTCTCTCCTTCTTTCAACGTCTTATAGCCTTCGCCTTCAATAGCGGAATGATGGACGAATACATCCTTTCCGTCATCAGCTATGATGAATCCGAAGCCCTTTTTGTCGTTGAACCACTTTACTGTACCCTGAGCCATTTAATTTTTCACCTCCCTTCATAAATAAAAAAAACCATCCAAGGCCTTGTTATCAAGCCTTAAATGGTCTCATAGAATGATATGTGAAAAAAAATTTTGCACTCAATACCCGCTTAAAAGTAAATAATAGAAACACTCTATCATATTTTTCGCGTTTTGTCAACATCTTTTAACGTATTTTTTTCATAAATATCTTTTTGATGGGGTTTACATAGTCCAATATAACTTTGCCGGCAAGATGGTCGGTCTCGTGCTGTATAGCGCGAGCAAGAAGGTTCTCACAGGGCAATATTTTAATTTCGCCTTTATCGTCCATATAACTACAGGTTATTTTTTTAGCTCTTTTAACTTTAACGACTACGTCAGGACAGCTAAGACAGCCTTCTTCGCGCGTCTCGGAACCCGCCTTCTTCACTATGACGGGATTCACCATCTTTATGAGCCCATCCCCAATATCAATGACGATGAGCTGCTTATCGATCCCAACCTGGTTCGCGGCCAGGCCGACTCCGCCGTGCAGATACATGACCTTTGCCATTTCCGAGAGGATCTCGCGCACCGGATCTGTGATCTTGCTGACCGAAGCGGTCTTCTTTCGCAGGATAGGATCAGGCAGTTTTCTTAAGGTGAGATTGTGCATTATTTCTTGTTTATCTTCTTGTTTTCAGCGTCTACCAATACGCGTGTCATCTTTGAGCGCTTTGCCGCTTTGTCATCCATAAGACAGTTTGACAGTATTATCACCAGGTCGCCTACCTTGCCCAGGTGAGCTGCGGCTCCGTAAAGACCGATCGTCCCGGATCCGGCCTTTTCTTTAATAGCGTAAGTCTCGAAACGGGAGCCGTTATTGATATTCACTACCTGTACTATCTCCCCTTCATATATATTGCCCGCTTTCATTAAATTCTCGTCTATGCCGACGCTTCCTTCATAGTGGAGGTCGACCTTCGTTAGCGTGGCCCTGTGGATCTTTGATTTGCACATTATTCTAAGCATAAAAAACCGTTCTTTCCGGCTATCAACCGCCGATGTTGGTTAAGTTGTCCCCGTCAAAGTATAATCTCTTTGTCTTAGAGAGGTAGTCTACGTCTACAGGCACAACGCCGTACTGGGCATAGTATACCCACATCTCTCTGGATCCCTGCCATTTTTCTTTGTCGTCGACCATGCGCACTTCGTCAGGCTTACCCCAAAGAGATTCTACCTGCTGTTTAGACATGCCTACTTTAAGAGAGCTCTTACCCAAGGGTTGGCGTATCATATCATCTGGAGTGGGCGCCTCTATGCCGGCGCAGCCGGCAAGCGCTGCTATCGCGGCAACGGCAATAAAAGCCCGGGTGTACCGCGCGATCCCTGATACCGCATAAGTCCGCATTATTATTCTCCCTGAGGCAGGTTATAGATGAGGTCGCACAAAAATTTAAGGAAGGTATTTTTGTTGTCGTCTTCTATCTCTACGAACTCGACTCCGACATCGTATGGCGCGGCATCGTCCGTGGTCATCTTCCTTTTCCATACGACCTTGCCCTTACAATGTACGGGGTTAGAAACACCTACTATTTCGAGCTTTAATTCGATCGCGTCCGATGCTTTCAGGTCCTTGTCATGAGTTTCGAACCTTAATCCGTCGGCCGATATGTTCTTAGTTATCGTGGTATATATCTTATTGGTATCGGGAACCGTATATGTCATATTGACGGGTGTTAAAAGACGTATAAACTTTCTTCTCTCGATCAGCTTGTCCCTCATCCGTCCCATTTATAGATAACTCCTTTTTGTTAGGAATATAGCATACCCGGATATATACGTCAACAAAAAAGCAGGGTTATCAGTGACTTTCAATAACCCTGCTTTTTAATATTTAAGGCTTATTTTATTTAATCTGCGTATTCAGTTCATCGGGTTTTACGGGAACCTTATTATAATCCCCTAGAGGGAACGTTACGACATCAGCTACTCCGGAAACGGTTCTCGGGAACGCTTTCCCGATACCCTTTATGGTGCCGCCTGTCAATCCCCAGAATGGATTTTTTGAATCCCTGGTCACCTGGATAATGGACCTTGGTATATCAGTCCAGCCGAAAAGTATGTTTTTAACGCCTCTTTCAGCCTTCATGCCCGGCCCTTTTTCTTTAGCAGCCGTAGATGTAACAGCCGTCCCTGTTGACTTATTCCCCCAAGTTACATTTGTCGTGCTTGAGCTAGAGGTTTCAGCGGCGTATGATAAACATGCTATGGATAATACTATTAATGATGCCAAACCTGCTTTTAGTATGTTTTTCACTTCTTCACCCCCCTTTGCTTGGAAAGTATATCATAGCTTAAAAGTAAAGTCAAATCTATTTTATATTGCCGCAGGACGGGATTTGAACCAATTCCGTATAGCGTCCATTACGCCGCTGTCTATCTCATAATGGATCTTACAGGTGCCGTCGTTCACGAGCTTCCCAAGGAACCGTCCCAGGTAGCTGAAGTATGTAAGCGTATGGGCGGTATTGCCGGAGGACGCGATCGCACGGTCTATGATAGACGCTGAACCGCTTGCGGCAGTCCCCTCTTCCTTGCCCTCGATTATGAGCACCGGGATGTTTATCAGTTTTGCTTCAGCCACAGGATCCTCATCCAGCTCTTCGCGCATCTTATCCATAAAACAGCGTTTTCCAAGCAGCGATACCCACCTACGGTCGCCTGCCTTTATCAGATCAAATCTCTCCTTGCCCGACCTGATGGCCAAGTTAAGATACTCTTCATTCCAGTTCAATTTGTCGGATATGGCTTTCAGGCTTATGGGATCCGTAAGATCTTTGGTGACTACGGTTGAGACCGGCGCCATGAATACGGCGGATCTTATGTCTGCGCGGGTGTTTATGATCGTGGATGCGTAAAACGTGCCTTTTGAATGGGCGATTATAGTGAGGTCATCCGGAGCCACTTCTTTTTGGCTCTTAAGGAAGTCGAGAGCTGCGAGCGAATCTTTTACTTCGTCGCTGTCAGTGGACGCCGCGGAGTTGCCGGCGCTTGAACCGATGCCGCGCCTGTCGTATCTCAACACAACGAATCCGTCTTTTGAAAAGCTGTCCGCCATAGAAGTAAAGAGTCCCTGGTATTCGCGGTCTTCCGGGCCGTCCCCTCCCAGCAGGAGGATGCCCGGGAAAGCGCCTCCCTTGTTCGGGACGGTCAAAGTGCCTTCCAGCTGCACGTTATCGCTTTTAAAACTTACGGACTTTGATGTGTAGGCTTCGTTTGCGGGCGCATAATTCGGGGCGTTTAGCTTCACAGGTTTTAACACTCGCGTTATCTTGAGCTTCTTGTCGGGAAGCTCTATCATCAGGATGCTCCTGTCGGTCTTCCCCACCCAAAGCGTTACCTGAGGATAAT
>Ga0172379_10005963_pt1 | contig 16653 bp, 23 predicted proteins | sample GrowelOW334metaG_FD_119756 | JGI IMG/M metagenome (GOLD analysis project Ga0172379, IMG submission 119756) | Groundwater microbial communities from an aquifer near a municipal landfill in Southern Ontario, Canada - Groundwater well OW334 metaG | ecosystem: Environmental > Aquatic > Deep... | reverse complement strand
TACAAATGAAGGAAATACATACAATCAATTCAAAAATATTATTGAACAAATAAAAGAATTCCCTCATTTAAGAACTCATTTCATCACTCCGTGGATACCTCAATACACCATTCGTGGCGAAAGCAAACAGCAAAAGGTTGTAGTAGCACCATGTCATGGATGGATACATTTGCGTGTGCTTAATAACAAATTGACTTTACATATGATCCAAAGATCAGGTGATGTACCCGTTGGTGTTCCTGCAAATATGATTCAATATGCAGCACTTACCATGGCAATTGCACATGTCTTAGGGGTTGAACCATATGAATATGTTCATACAATTTCAGATTCTCATATATATGTCGACCAGGTTCCCGCCGTAGAAGAAATGCTAAAAAGAGAACCAAAAGTATTTCCAACGATGAATATAAACAAAAGCAAGAAAGATCTATTTCAATTCCGAAAAGAAGACTTTACTCTATCTGATTACAATCCACATCCTGGTATTAGAGGTATTCCTGTAGCCATATAAAGTATTTATGAGTAAATTTATAAATATTAGTAATATCCGCAGAGATGATCAAAAAAGAGTGATGGAAAAGATTGCAACTGAAAAACATTGTCCATTTTGTTCTGAAAATATAGCCAAGTACCACAAAAAACCAATTATCAAAGAAGGTAAATATTGGATACTTACAGACAATCAGTGGCCATATGAGAAGGTTAACAATCAATTGCTCGCCATACACAAAACTCATATAGAGCATTTATCGGAAATGGATCCAGAAGCCGGTATCGAACTTATTGAGCTATTTAAAGACGAATGTAATAATAGAAATATCCCAGGCGGAGGATTAGTTATGAGATTTGGTAGCAACCCTGAACATGGCACTTTTGGCAATAGTGTTCTTCATTTGCATGCGCATCTCATAGAACCAAACCTTGATGCTTTAGATGACGATGAATCTTGGAAGTTTTCTCTAGGGAAAGGCAAGCACCATAAATAACAGGCATCCAGAATATTCAATCTGTCTTCACAAAAATAATCTTAACTCCACTACTTTTCAATACTCTTTCTCCGTCCAAAACCCCATATCCATCAGAATAATAGAGCTTCTTGATACCAGAATAAGCAATTAGCTTTGCACACGGTGGGCAAGGAAAAGTTGTTACATACATTTCTGCACCTTTGAGAGATATACCCTCTCTAGCAGCATCGGCAATCAAACCAGCTTCGGCATGTAAAACAGTCGAAAGTTCTATATTTACTCCTTTATGAAAATCACTCCTAGGATCACCTTCTACATAATGTAAATGCTTTACTGGAACAGTGTGATTATGTCTAGTAAGGATAACTTTGTTTTTCTTCACAATAGCAGCTCCTATCCTACGCCACCAATCCGAGCTTTTCTTGGATTCTTCTTTTAGAAGAGTAATAATTCTTACATCAGAATCTTTGCTAGAAATAGTCTGATCTGCTTCAACGGGCTTATTTTCTGTAGATTTATGTTTATCCCAGCGCAAAAATATAGTATCAAATACTACATTTGCATGCAAAAAATATTTATCTTTTAATTCATGCATGATATCTTCATCTGGCATAATTATCTTTGCCGACTTAGATAGTTTCTTTAGTTCTGGTATTGAAATAACTTTTATAGATTTGAATATACCCATTGTAGCAATACATTCTGCCATCATCTTGGGTGACATTGCTCTTATGTCTTTTGATAATGGTACAGATTGTTCGATAATATTAGATCCAATAATAAATAATTCTTTTACGTTTGGATATTTTGCGAAGAATCTGCGGTATCCTTCATGCAAAACAGGCACAAAGGCAATGATAATTTCATTTGCATCATTTTTTATTCTCTTCATATTATTTCTTTAATTTTGTTTCTTGATGACCAACTAGAGCATCATTGATCATATCTGCCATCTTGGGTATGATCGTCTTTTCGAAGCGCTTTGCTAGCTTGAGTTGCAAACGGCGTATCTTTGCACTAGTAGAAGTAGTAGCCATTGGTTGTAGGATCTTTATTTCTCCACAATACCTTGCCATCTCTCTCATTTTTTCTTTGCCGTATTTTTTGACTGTCTCTTCAGTAACAATCAGTACATCCGGCCGTACTGTCTTTATTAGATACCATTTGGGCATATTCAGTTCTTTCAATGTCACCACATCCACAGGTCTCAGGTGCGTTACCATTTCAAGTCTCTCTGTATGTGGGACTAGTGGACGATCTGGACCCTTCCTTGCACGAACCTTCCTATCACTATCAACTCCTACTATGAGTAAGTCTCCATGCCTCTTTGCTTCTTCGAAGTATCTAGCATGCCCTATATGCACCATATCATAAGTACCCTGAGTTAGAACGATCTTGAGACCAATACCTTTGCAATGATCAACAAGATTTTTTAGCCTTTTATAATTTGGAACAAAACGATCATCAAAATTAGAATTGATACCAAATATTCCTCCATTTGTACTGTATTTTTTCATGACTATTGTAGTATCAAACTACCATATTAGAGACTATGCTACAATATTGACATGAACTGCTTCATCATCGTTGCAATGTCAGCTGACGGCTATATCGCCAAAGACCCCAAGAGTCCATCTACTATCTGGACTAGCAAAGAAGACAAAAAACGTTTTGTAGAAATAACCAAAAATGCTGGCACGATAGTAGTCGGCTTGAATACTTGGAATACTTTTGGTGGAAAAGCACTCAAAGATCGCCTCAATATCATCTATTCACCAGAACCTATAGCTGATTTACCAGAAAATGCAGAAGTCACAAATAAAAGTCCCGTAGAATTATTGAAAAGTCTAGAAGAAAGAGGCATGAAAGAAGTAGCAATATGTGGTGGATCGCAAATCTATACTATGTTTATGAAGGCAGGTGTGATCAACAAATTATATCTAACAATCGAACCTGTAATATTTGGCTCTGGTATACGCCTTTTTACTCAAGAAATAGATAATTGCAATCTTATTTTGAAATCCATCGAAAAGACAGACGCTGGAACCCTTCTCCTTGAATATGATATTAGTCTTAGGGCAGTGTCAATTTGAGTTTTTACAAACCGAGTACTGTCTGAGTGAGTATAAATTTCTTGATAAAAGGCGAAAGTTGTGGGAATTTGCTTGCAAATTCCTGAGCCTTTTATCTAGAAATTTACCGAGCGAGTTACGCAGGTTTGTAAAAACTCAAATTGACACTGCCCTATCTAACATCCACCCCCATCTGCCTTGCAGTACCTGCAACGATTTTCATTGCAGCATTGATATCACCAGCATTTAGATCGGGCATTTTTTTCTCTGCTATTTCTTGTAGTTGTGCTTTTGTAAGTGTTCCAACCTTGCTCAAATTCGGTTTGCCAGAACCCTTCTCTTGCCCTATAGCTTTCAAGATAAGACTAGATGTAGGAGGAGTCTTGAGTACAAAATCATATGTTCTGTCTTCATATACAGTTATAACTACAGGTATCATATCATTACCCATACCTTTGGTTGCTTCATTAAATTTCTTGGTAAAATCACCAATATTTACACCAGCTTGGCCAAGTGTAGGACCCAAAGGTGGCGCTGGTGTAGCCTTACCAGCTGGTGCCATTACTTTTACTTTTTTGATGATTTTCTTTGCCATTCTATTGTTTGCGAATCCTACTATAAATAATCTCTAAAATCAAATCTATTACATCTTTTTGACTTGCAAAAAGTCTAGTTCCACAGGCGTCTCCCTACCAAACATAGAGACCAATACTTTTATCTTGCCCCTCTGTGTATCAACTTCAGATACTTTACCTTCAAAATCCTTGAATGGACCATCTGTGACTTTTACCAGATCGCCATTGGAAACATCTATCGTATGTTCTGTTCCAGAATTGGACATGCGTGCAAATAGACCATCAACTTCTGACTTATCGAGTGGTACAGGAAATACGCCCGACCCTACGAATCCTGTTACTCTAGGAGTATTTCTCACTACATACCAAGAATCATCGGTTACTATCATCTCTACTAGAACATAACCTGGATATATCTTTTCTTCTTCTTCTACACGCTTACCACTTTTGACTTTGATCTTTTTCTCACTCGGTACAATAACATTAAAAATTTTATCCTCCATACCAAGAGACTCTATACGTTGCTTTAGATTGCGAGCTACAGCATTTTCATAACCTGCATAGGTATGTATTGCATACCAAGCTCGTTCACCTGTTGATTGCTGTTTGGACATAATAATAAATCAAAGATTAAAGATCAAAAATCAAAGATAAGATAATGGATAATTAGATTAGAACAATAGTGTTAGTAATTTGGAAAATACAAAGTCGGATAGTCCAAGAAGAATTGCTACTGCGAGAGAGACTATGATAACAAGTACAGTAAAACGAATAGTCAACTTCCTTGTTGGCCAATTGACATGCTTCATCTCTGCTCTTGTATCATTTACATAATCAACTATTTTCATATTGTTTTGAATTAATCACTCTTATCAAAAAACCCCTACTGGGGCATTACCCCAATATACTATCACAATCATTTTATGAAGTCAAAAAACTATCTTATCTCATAAGTAATAGTTACATTAATCGTTGTTTTCTGCTCGCCTGTTGGTATTTCAGGTGCAACTGCCGATTCCATCATAGCTACATTTGCTCCACCTTTGCCATAATACGGCATTGGACCATTTGATTCGTAGAAACTGGTAATCTTGACCAATGATACGCCTAGCTGTTTTGCCAATGTTTCTGCCTTATTCTTTGCATCAGATATCGCTTTGGCACGAGCTTCTGCTTTTATTGCTTCTGGCTTGTCTACAGAGAATGATAGACCACTTACATTCTGTACACCGAGAGATCCAATAGAAGTAAATATTGCACCGGCTTTTGAGAGATCTCGCATTTTGACCTGAATTGATTGGCTGACTTCATATCCTGTTAGGACTGACTTGCCTGGAGGACAATATCGAACAGAATTTACTATCCCAACAGATACAGACTGGCTAGATGCTGTTTCGTATGAACAAATAGCATTTTGATATTCATACTTTGGATTTATATTGTATGACAATGTCTGCACATCTTTCTCTGCCACGCCAGCATCATAGACTGTCTTAAGAGCTTTATTTGTCTTTTCTGTAGCTTGCTTTTGTGCATCTCCTACTGTCTTTGCAGATTCTGTCACTGTAAATGAGAACGTTGCAATGTCTGGCATAGATACGGCATCTCCAGTACCTTCGACCGAAATAGTATTCATGGATATGATATCTTTGCCGACATATCCTATTGATTTCAATTCTTTTAGCGATACCACAGCCAAGAATATGGCCAAGATAACACCAACCCACATACCAACTTTCCAGACTTTTTCTTGATTGTTCATAATTTTATTGAAAAATTAATTATTAATATAATATATTTACATGATAACGCATGGCATTCAAGTAAACAAGCATGTAGGTCAGTTGACGTGAGCTATATGATGATATATGATACTATCATATATCAAATAATTAATCCTACATCATGACTACAATATCAGTGCCAATGCCCAAAGATTTACTAGAATTTGTCGACAGTATTATATTTTCTGGCGAGGCTGAAAACCGTGCTCAAGCTATTAGGAAATCAATTCGCAAGATGAGAGAACACGTAGAAATCAATGAGATCTTTGAAGCTTCTCGTCAAGTCAGAGAGGGTTTAGCATACACTGGGAATCTTAAAAGCATAATGAAAAATAGAAAAAATGCTTAAGATTATCTTTGCAGAAAAATTTATTTCTCAATTTGAATTATTGGATCGTAAAACTCAAAGACTAGCAGAAAGAAAAATAGATATATTTAAAGTAGACTATAAACATCCCTCACTCAAAACTCACAAACTTAATGGTGTCCTAGATGGTTATTTTTCTTTTTCGGTGAATTATCAAATACGAATTGTTTTTGAATATGGTCAAAAAGATACTGTATATTTTTTGAAAATTGGGAACCATGCTATTTATAGGTAATAATAATTTTCATTAACATATATCCGCCAAATTCTCGAACAGCGCCAAAACCGTCATCTGCCCAACCCCTCCGGGCACCGGTGTTAAGCCCGCGACAATATCCTTCACAGATTCGAAGTCAACATCTCCGACTAGAATACCATTCTCTTTCCTATTGATACCAACATCGATGATTATTTGTCCTTCTTTTACATGTCTTGCTTGAATGAGTCCGGGCTTCCCTACTGCGCAAATGATAATATCCGCTTTTCTTGTCTCCGAAACCAAGTCTGGAGTTTTACTGTGACAGACTGTTACAATCGCTCCTTCATTCTCGCACATCACAGCAATTGGTTTACCCACAAGCTCTGAACGCCCAACAACAACAACTTTTTTGTCCTTCAGACTAATATTATAAAATTCAAATAGTTCTTGAACACCACGCGCGGTAGCTGGCAGGATCCCTTTGCCTTCTGACCACTTTCCAATATTCACGGCAGTCAAAGCATCAACATCCTTTCTTGGATCAATTGCATTGATAATAAGACCTCGATCAATATGCGCTGGTAATGGCAATTGCACGATGATCCCTTGAAAGTTAGGATCGGTATTACATTCCCTCACAGCATCAATCACTTTTTCTTGTGAGATATTTCCAGGGAATTGAATATGTTTCTCACTCACGCCTATCTTTTTCGCGAATGCCTTTTTAGCCCTAATGTATGAAGTCGAATCCATCTTATCGCCCACCTGTATTATGGCTAAAGTCGGAATAACCGAACACCCACTTATTTTCTCTATAAGTTTCGGCAATAGTGCTTCACGAACTTTGCGACCATCAAGTATTTGAGCGCTCATAGAGAAAAGCATAACACAATCTATTCCAAAATGCCGTAGTAAAATATAAATATTTAAAATATACTTCAACAATAAGCTATTAGCCCTATTTGTTCCTTCAACTTCTCACTTTTACAATGAGTTAGTATTCCTTTATAAGAAGACATAATCTGATCAAAATATTCTTGTGAAATAAGTTCCCTTTGAAGCATAATTGACAGTTTTTCTATTTTCTTTATTATTCTCTTCTTTGTTTTCGTTCTCAAGATTTTACGGTGTGGCAAAGAAACATAACCTAGAAAATCAGTTCCATTATGAATTTTACGCAAACTTATTTTATTTGGATGTAATTCAAGTTTGAGTTTGTTTTTCAAAAAATAATCAAGCTTCAATATACAATTTTCAAGAAATCTTTTTGATTCGTGTAATATAACAAAATCATCACAGTAGCGAATATAATACCTCGCCTTTAAACAATGTTTTGCATACTGATCTAATTCGTTGAGAAAAATATTCGAACAAATCTGACTAGTTACATTTCCTAGAGGCACACCAATGCCACTTTTGGTACTAAAAGATTCAATGATTTGTGTCATAAGTCCCATGAATTTCTCATCACTTACTCTTTTACGGACGAGAGAAAGTAAGAGATTGTGATCAATATTATCGAAGAATTTTCTGATATCGCATTTCAAAACATAAGCTACTTTTGTATAATTCGCCGTGATTTTTCGCGCGAATATTTCAAATCTTTTAATCCCCTTATGCGTACCTTTCCATTTCCGTGAAGCATACGAATCATGAATGAAACTTTCATCGAAAATGATGTTCAATTTCGAATAGATAGCCTGATACAAGACCCTGTCACGGACGCTTGGTTCATGAATCTTGCGTGGTTTGGGATCTTGAATAAAAGATATTCTGTACGGATCGGGTTGCCACGACCCTGATTCTAAATCTTCGTGCAGTTTGAATAAATTTTCCTCGAGACGAAGCTCAAACTCCACGACATCTTTCTTTGATCTCTTACCTCTGCTAAAATGCCTCCACGCCCATAAAAGATTTTCGACCGAGATTACATCAAGAAAAATACAATCATGATTATCCCTCCACCACCAACCAGCCCTACTAGTGATAAAACTCCGTCCGTTATTCATAAAGTTAGGCTCCTGCATAAAGAGATTTATACCATAGGAAGTAAATTAGCGAAAAGGAATAAACTTGGCATACATCAAGGTATCGAAAAAATGACGACTGAAATGTTTTCGTCGCTCATAGAAGCCGCTTTCACTCCAAGGCCAGCAAAATTAAGAGTTCTCGAAATTGCAAGGATCAGACAATCAGTAATACAAAATCTCGTGCGTACCGAGTATGAGTTAGAAATAATCAATGAGAATATCTATATGAAACTTTCGGGGATGTTGGTGGAAGTTGCCAAAGAAATAAATGCTTGGATCAGTGATACTGAAAGACGAACAGTAATGCAAAAGAGGCCTTTCAATTAGGCCCCCTCCACAAGAGACTTCCTCACGGGAACGCAAATTCGAATTTCGATTGTCGCAATAGTTCCAGTTGACCTTGAACTTGCCGTCGTTCCGGTTCGCGTTCGGCACATTGCCATCAAAATTGCGGTAACATCCGTGTATACTCTCCTCCGTCCATGTCTCCGAGCATCTTTTACAAAACGCTCTGTGTCCTCTCTGGTAAGTAGGTTGCGAGCTTCGTATGAAGAAGAGTAAGCAGTTTCTAAGTATAGGATAAATTGTTATCCGTTTTTAGGCGGATCAATTTCATAATCCTATTTTTATTATAACAAAAAAATCCCCCTTGCTACATTTTTTAGGTGTAGGAAGGGAGAGTGAATAAGGAATGAGGTCAAAGGGAAACTGCCTCACGGGAACGCAAATTCGAATCGCGATTGTCGCAATAGAACCAGCAGACCTTGAACCGGCCGTCGTTCCGGTACGCGCCCGGCACATCGCCATCAAAATTGCGGGAACCGGAACAAAGCGTCCAGTTCTGCTTGTCTAGGTGATCTCCTGTTTCCATGAAGTAGACGAGCTCGAAGAGCTCGCGCTCCAGTAGTGTGATTCCCTTGATTTCCTTGCTGATCAGATCGTCGGCAGAGAGGTTTTTGAGCTCCTCGTCTGCTTCAACTCTGTCACGAAACCACACGGCGTAAACACCGTTCTTGGTTGGATGGCGTTCGTCCTTATCGGACGGAACCGAGATGTTCAGATCGCTCGTGTATCGCCGGCTCCGAAACGACGCGTCACATGCGTCGTAAGCGCGATTGTTGGTGAGCGTGAGGTCACCAACCACGACCAGACGATCGAAACCCTTGCGGCGTTCAGGGATGATGAGTCCCGACTCCGTGAATGTCCAGCCGAGCATGTTGTACATCATCTTCATGTCCGCGATTTGCTCGTCGGCTGTGCGTTTGGCACAGGGTTTTGGTGTTTCGTGGAGTACTTCGATGTGTGGACGCGGAGGAATCAGGGTTACTGACTCCTTTTGAGATATCTCTTCAAGCTCGAAAGCATGAAGAAGGCGGTCGGGAATCTCTGCTCGGAATTCATTCCGACTGAATTTTTCAACGATCTGGTCAGGAAGGACCCCGACATGGTGCATTAACATGCCCGCAAAAGCGAGCCGCTTGTTTTCACTCTCACTGACAACCGAGGTTGCCTTTATCATAAGGATGCCTCTTTCTATGTTCATCGAGCTCACCCGCGACTGGTACGGTAGGTGTTTTTTGTTATTTGAATGTGCTCGATTACTTTCAAGATGATGTCATACAAACACCTAATAAGTCAATAGGTAGATCGGTGAGTCATAACTCTCGCAATGTTTTCAAGGTTTCAAGATAAAGACCACCTAGCAAATATCCCACACGGCAACAGTCTTTCAGTTTTTGATTCTTGGATAGTGAGTTCCCCACTTTCTATCTTTCCACCATACTTTTTTATGAGTGACATCAAGATGTTTTCATATGCAATTCCCGAGTATCCAGAAGCATATCCATTTATCAAAAAGAATAGTGGTTTATCCACCAGAATATTCAGACATGATTCGACGAGTGGGAGTAAACCTTCTTCTATCTTCCACAATTCCCCTTCTGGTCCATGTCCAAACGATGGTGGATCCATTATGATACCATGGTATTTCCTACCTCTCTTAATCTCCTTTTTTACAAATGTTCCTGCATCATCAAGTAACCATCTCACTGGCTTGTCTTTGAGACCAGACAATTCCGCATTTTCTCTTGCCCATGCTATCGCAGATTTGGATCCATCTACATGCACCACCTTTGCTCCAGCTTGCGCACAAGAGAGTGTCGCTCCACCTGTATAGCTAAAGAGGTTGAGGATTTCTAAAGCATAGTCTTTTTTATTGTCATCCCCGATTTTCATTTTGTCATCACCGTTTTTTCTGTCATCACCGTTTTTTCTATTGTCATCCCCGCGAAAGCGGGGATCCATGTTCAAAGAATTATCTTCATTAGTAAGATCATGGATCCTCGCTTTCGCGAGGATGACATCACGTAACCACTCCCAATTCTCGCTTTGTTCTGGAAAAATCCCTGTATGTTTGAACGGTGTCGGCTTGATCAAGAATTTCAAATTAGCCAATTCTATATCCCACTTCTCTGGCAATCCTTTCTTTAGAGACCATCCAGATCCATTTTCATCACGAGAAAAGACACCATCTGCCTTTTTCCATTCTTCTATAGGCAGATTCTTGCCCCAAAGAGCCTGTGGATCGGGCCTAGAGAGTATAAATTTCCCAAAACGCTCTAGCTTCTCCCCTTCTCCAGAATCCAGAAGTTCATATTCTTTAGACGATTTGGTCGTTAGTATTATTGATTGCATGTTTTTTGAAGAGTAACATTCCGCTTACAAATAAGATAGTCGAGGTGATTGCTGAAGCAAGACAGTAGAGACAGTATGATCCAATTATAAATATTTGAATAAATACAAACCATAGTGAAAATACAAAGCCAATGATAGTTCCTAGTAATGTCCATTTTAATATTTCTATATGATGTGCCTTAAGTGCATTTGAATGTTTTGATTCTAGGTACATAAACATGCCTAGAAGGATTACAAAATAATATACAACACCGAGAAGAGATACTGGTATGCCCACTATAACAGCATAAGAACTAGTGAGTACTTCTTCGCAACCACTAACTATTGTGCATGGTGGTATAACTCCACGGAAATGTTCTACGGCCAAATACACCGAATCAGCAAAGCCGAGCAATGCTACTATCAGAATAAAAACTGCAGGACCTGTCTTAATTTCCGACAGAGGCAGTGTCAATAATTGCTTTAAATTCTTCATAATTGGGTGGATTTGTAATTGCTTTACCATTGATGAAAAATGTTGGTGTTGAATTGATGCCTATTTTCACACCATCATCTTTATCACGTTTAATTTTTGCTCTTAGAGTCGTACTAGAAAGATCTGCTTTGAATTGTTCTGTATTTAATTTCAATTTTGTTGCATATCCAACAAAAATATCTGTTGGATCAGTAACATCTTTCCATTCAATAGCATTATCAAATATAAGATCATACATTTCCCAAAATTTACCTTGCGCACCAGCGGCCTCTGATGCCATGGCAGAAGGTATAGCATTTGGATGTTGTACCTTTCCATCTGGCAATATATTGTCTAGAGGAAAGTGTCTATAGACAAAACGAATCTTTGATGAATTTTCATCCAATAATTTACTAATAATATAGTAATAAGTCTGACAAGCAAGACATTGGAAATCACTATATTCAATGAGAGTAACTGGAGCGTCCTCTGTACCCCGAACATGATCAAAAGTACTGATAGGTGCTGGAGAGCTCAAGGTTGTGCCGGGTACTGGTTTATTCATAGCAATAGCCAAACCCCATATTATGAGTCCTAGGATGAGAACAAATACGGCCCAAAATACTAATCTTTTTATATTCATAGGTTTTGATTATCGCAGACTCACACTACTTGCGCAAGCCAACAGATGAGATAGATACCCATCATATTCATAATAAGAGATACTGGCATGAGTACTGCTATACGCATCTTCGACAAACCCATGAGTGTTAAGCCTAGTTCATCTGGCAAAGGTGAAGATATTATGAGTGCTCCTAGTATTGGTGATAACCATTTCATAAAACCAAGATGAAAAGATGCGAGTATATGCTTGACGATAGATGGTCTCATAGAGTTCAAGAGGTCATCGGTGAACCTATCACGGATGAAAAAGAACAATATCAGATCACCACACATAGCGCCCAGTCCTCCCCACAATATGATAGTGAGTGGCGCACCAGTCTGTGATATATCAGCAAATGCTACCGATGCTGGTGCAATAGTGAAGACAGATGTGAAGAATATACCCGCAACAAAACTAGATATTGCTGTACCTCCCAAGAAGTCTATTACTACACTAATAACTCCAGACTGTGATAAGAGAAGTGCTATAACAGCACCGATAAAAACAAAAACTAGATCTTTTGCAAGCTCTCTTTGTGCTTTCTTTCTTCTTGCGACTTTCATGAGAGTATTATAGCAGAGAGAGAAGATGGATAATGCAAGAGTCATATTCTTCCATAAATCATGCTATACTGGATTTATTAATAGTAATACTAAATTATTTATCTACTTTAACCAAATAAACTTATGTTAACTACAATTGCAATTGTTTTGATCGTTCTATGGCTCTTCGGTGTGATCACTTCCTATACGATCGGTGGATTTATCCATATTCTTCTTGTTGTAGCAGTCATTATGGTTTTGGTACGACTGATTCGAGGTCAAAAGATACTATAAATTATCTTTCCTTTTCTAAAGCCAGTCTAAGCGAAAACAATACCTCTAACTTAAGTTTTGCTTTTGCCCATGCTTTCTGTTTCTCGGTGAGTAATTCACCCATACCAGAGAGAATATTACTATCATCAAACTTTTCCATCACTTCAATACACTTTTTCAAAAAATCTACATACGAAACACCCATACGATCCTCAACAATTTTCTTATTAACTGACCAGTCGTGAGAAAGGAAAAACTGAACGTCAAAAATATCACGGTTCGTCTTACCGATCCGTTCATACATAGCACAAAGCTTATGAGCAACCATGTCTTCTTTGACCATTACCTGCATAGAGATACCAAGGAATGATTCCACTGCGTACTTTGAACCAAACTCCCTACGGTTTATTTCCACCTTAACGTTTTGAGCATTGATGTCCTTATTATCATAAGAGAGAATATAGAGAAGATTGAATCTTTTTTTCTGTGCTTCTTTTAGGGTGCCATAACTTTCAATAATTGTCTTGACCCGTTCAAAAACATAGTCCTCTTTTCCTGAATCAAGCAAATCAAAATCCAAATCCACTGAAAATCGGTTGAGATCATAGAACAATGTAGAGGCTGTCCCACCTTTAAACCCCAAGATCGGACCGATCGTTGGATCGGTATAAATATCCTTGAGGATTTTTATGAGAATATTTTTATATTTTGAAGTATCAAGAGCCATATGATTATTATTTTAGATTTTTCTTAAATTCTTCATGGTACATTTTCACCATCTTGACCATTCGTTTATTGCCACCATAAATTGGCAAGATTTCATGTACTTTTTCCCAATTCAAAGACGAGAGATTATCAAAATGATAATCCTTGTTGAGATAGATAACATCCAAAAATGCTCTCTCGGGAGAAGCAATATTATAATTTTCTCTTGACTCTATCCCTGTCTGATTTGTGAGAATAGTATCTTTAATCTTTTTGAATGAGTGTTTCTGCCCGTCGCACTCAATTTCCTTGGTGGTATATGATGCAACAAAAATCTGACCATATAACTGGAAAGTAATTCCAGCAGCACCTAAAGCTGTCTCCATGCTGATATACGATGGAGTATATATTTTTGTAGCCAGCTCGTATTTATCGTAATTCTTGTCTTTTGAGTAAATACCCCTGCGTATTGCATTCATTTTACCAGCTTTAACATAGCGGTGAATCTTTTTCTTTACAAAATTCACATCAGATTCTCCCCAAAGCAAAATAAGATCTTTAAAAGTAAAAACTGTTTTCTTGGATCTCATTAAGTCTAAAATGTAGTCTTTTTCCATGGTTCGATAGGCTCACCACAAGTAAATTGATGGTTTGTGCTATATTGGTACCCAAATATGGGTACCTTTGGTTTAAATTATAAGCTATACCAAAAATAATCGCAAGTACATGTACAGTTATACACACATTTGTTATCACGATTTATATTCCTGACTTTTATCACACCCTTGAATACACTATTTTGCACGTTCCTCGTTTTGTCTTGCTAACTTGTTTTTAATCTCACTAATGAAAAAATCACGAAGCGTCATTGTACCAACAAGATTTTTATACTCTTCAGGTTCCACAAAAGCATCAATGATAATTTCAACATGCTCTTTTTTGAGCAAATAATATCTTTCCATTACTGCTTTCCAGTCAGCATCAGTAAGATTTTTTTCCATTTTCAAGGGCGAGAGAGCAACACCACCACTTACATGACTTATATTATCCAAAAGTGTGCCTTTTTCTTTTAAATATTCATGCGCAGCAATAAAACAATATAGCTGGTCGACACGTAGTAGTTTCATAAATTGGTCCGCAGGTGATGATGTAACCTCCTCAGTACCTATAAACAATAGACCAAAACCTTCTGGAAAAACAGGTGACCACCCAGTATCATTTTCAAATGAATAGCCATGCCTTAGGAGAATAATCTTATCAATATCAGTTCTCACAATGGCTGGACTGATATCTTCAGTCTCACTTCTTCCGTTCTCCCCAATCACACCACGAAGACTATCTTCGAAGTCTTGTCTGCTATCGAATTTTGTTAATAAAGTATGGAATATACGACTGGTCCTTCCGTTTCCATCTGCAAAAAGATGTACAGCATTTATCACTGCGGGAAGTAGGTACGCCTCATCTCCAAATTGGATTTTTTCTATTACTGCATATGCATCTGCTAGAATTGACTCCTTATCTTCTTGCCTCGGAACAAACGCTTCATCAAAACCTGACAAGTACACTGTTTCACCATCTGGCTTTCTATCATTTATCGGTATATCACGAGCTATACCATTAACACGAACAACAAATTCTTTAAATTCCTCAAAGGATGGTTTTTCTTCTTTACGCAAGAGTAAGCGTTGAACGTATTCATACGCACTTATCCTATTGAGAAAACTAACTACTTTTTCAACCTGTTGCATTCGGAACTGTTGCTCATCTATTTCAACAGGTTTTTCCATACAAAAATCATATCAGGTTAGAACTGAAAAGTCATTGTGCAACTTATCTATTTTTACGAAATTCCCGTTTGGGTGCCGTCGTAGAGGATGTCAGAACTGTGTTTGAAAGAAGGAATGATGCGAGTATCTATATTCCTGTTTTTTACCCCACCCCGTAATACACTATATAAAAAGACAAACCGCAGATTTTACTCTGCGGTTGTTTGAAACCAAATAATCCCCTCACTGAACATCGAATCGATTGAAACCTAATCGAAAGTAAGGTGAGTGGCGACTCATGAGGACTCGTGACATCTGTTTGCCTTCGGCGGCTTTCTTACCACGTTCCCATGAAATGATTGCTCCTTCTGGAAATGGAGCTGTTGTTGGACAGGACTTTGTGTGTGGTTCATTTTTAGCACCACAGTACTGACATATCTGCTCATTCATAGAAGTAACGATTTGCTGGTTGTTGTTAAGTGCTACGAAAACTGCCAACTAACAAGATAGCACGGATTACATATTTAGTCAAATCGTGGGTGCACTGCTCGCCTCTTTCAGAGGCTCCCAGCACACACCAAAAATATATTCGCTCACTTTGTGAGCTCATTATTTTTGGGTGCCGTAGTGGAGGATGTTAGAACTGTTTTCGAGAGGAGGAATGATGCGACTGTGTACATTCCAACACTTTACCCCACCCTGTAATTCACTATATAAAAGGCAAACCGCAGAGAGAGTGATCTCACTGCGGTTGTTGATATAAATACGTCATCCTTACTCAGTAAGCTCGTGGAGACTTCGGAGCTCCTGTCCTTTCTTCTCTTCGAGGTACTTTGCGAGAGATGTGTGACAACGTTTGGGGAGACGGTGAAGAATGGCAACCCAATTAGCAACATGGAGAATGTATCTTGTTCTTTCTGCGCCCGGTATCCGCTTAAGGGCATTCTCGACCGTCTCGCAGAAATCTTCTTCGTCATATTTTACAGACCAACCTAGCAGGAAGGGCCACCTCCAAGTGAAACAAGGGAAAGCATAAGCTCTCCTCCTGACGCCCACCTTGCCAAGAACTTCTCCTTTTCCGTCAATTAACAACAATTTGTGAATGCTCTTGAAAGGAACAAACCAGTGTTGATTACTTCCAATATGTTCTCCCCAAGGAGTGAGCTTCAGTGTTTGCCAGTCGATGACCTGCACATAAAACTCATATACATCTTCGTGAAGAAGTTCGGGTAACCATTGGTACTCCTTTTTTAGGATCGTGCGTGTTTCGTCGTTCAGTTTCATTATTTCTCCTTGCGGCATCCCGCCGCTTTACGCAACCTTGGCATCCCGCCTTGATTGCTGGATTTTGCTGTATTTGAAAAGACCAAGCACACTCATGCTAAGTCTGTGGAATAGTTTATCATTGTTTGATTCTTTTGTCAATGGGTGCCGCTTGAATTCTAGCCTGAAACGCAACACCTCCCTAGAGTAGAATAGCGGTATACCATTACCAGCCATTAACACTAAGGAGATGTCGCATACACAATTTAACAGAGACACTAGGATTGAGCTAGC
>Ga0172379_10005962_pt1 | contig 16654 bp, 10 predicted proteins | sample GrowelOW334metaG_FD_119756 | JGI IMG/M metagenome (GOLD analysis project Ga0172379, IMG submission 119756) | Groundwater microbial communities from an aquifer near a municipal landfill in Southern Ontario, Canada - Groundwater well OW334 metaG | ecosystem: Environmental > Aquatic > Deep... | reverse complement strand
GTGCATCCGGACCCGTGGCGTCTGGCCCGCAAGGCCTTCGCCTGAAGAGCGTCGTGCGGGAAATCCGCACGCGGCGTTCTGTGGGGGGGCGGGCAGGCGACTGCCCGCCCTACCCGATAGTCGACCTCAAATTTGTCTATGTCTGAATTTTTCCGGTGGGTCTTTTGGCTTGGGTCCAATAGGTCTGCGGACCCACGCGTCGAAGGCGAGCGGCGGTTATCCTTTAGGCATGAGTACGCGGCGGAGTGCTCGCGCCGGATGCTGCGCGTGCATCCTTTTCTTTGCTCCAGGGCTCGGCGCTGATCGCGCCGCCGCCCAGACTCTCAATCAGGTCCGGAGCGGCTCTGAGATCGGAGTCTTGCCGGTCATCGGGCTCTCGGCAGCCGCGGCGGTCCAGGATCCCGGGCCCGGCATCGGCGATTCTTTGGGCGGACCTTTCGGGCTCGGATTGCCTGCCTCCGCTCTTGAGATCAAAATCGAACCTGCTGCCGAGCTTTCTCACGGGATGATTCCCGCGGCCGATTCGGTCCAAGAGAGGCTCGGCGATCCCGGCGCGGCCGCAGTCCAGGCTGCGCATGCGTACCCTTCAGTCGGCAGGGCGCGCGGGATATCGGTCGCGGCGAACGATTTCCAGGCCGCGTTCAGCGGCGATTTCTCGGAGGATGAGCCCGGCCGCAAAGGATCCTGGCTGGGGTCTCAGTTCAAGTCGCTGCGGCGTCTTTTCTTCGGCCCAGGAGACTCGGATTACTGGGAGAAGATCGGGTCGGATCTTTTCGATCATGCCGTCAATGCGAACGCCGCGCGCGCGCAGGACGAGTTCGCGGAGACGACCTCCAAGCAGGACGGCTTCCAAGCCGTTCCCGGCGCCGACTACCGCATAGAGCGCAAGCCGGAAATGACGGTTCTTCAGAACCTGCGAAAGGAGGACGTCCGCAAGCTCATCGAGCGGCTCTCCCGCATGGAAAACAAGCATTCTCATGGGGTCACGATTTGTGAGGACCAGCTCTTGCGCTTGTTCTACGGCCTCATCCGGGTCGACTTGAATTTCGTGGATACGATCCCTCCGGATCGATGGGCGTCGATCCTCTCGAACATCGCCGGGCTCGCGGAAAAAGAGTACGGCGGCCCCGGACGCGAGCGGGACTGGGACGTCCTGATCGATCACATGCTGCAGAACGCGGTCAAGGCTCTTCATGATCAGCATTCTTCCTACCTGTCCGTGAAGCAGGGCTCGGAATTGGTGGCGTCGTTCCGTGACGGGGTTTACACGGGGGTCGGCGTTCATTTCCGCGACGGTCCTGGAGCCCGGACCGTGGCGCTGATCGCGCCGGGTTCCGGCGCCGAGCAGGCCGGCTTGAAAGAGGGGGATGTGGTCTTGAGCGTCAACGGGACTCCTTTGGCCGACCTGGCCGTCGGCGAAAGCGTCAAGCTTCTCCGAGGGCCCGCCGACTCGAACGTCCGGCTGGAGATCCGCCGCAAAGGGAGGCTCCTGAAGCAGCCGATCGACGTCCTCCGCAAGGTCCTCCCTGTTCCGAGGGCCTTTTCCAAGATGGCGGGCGAGGGCATCGGCTACGTCTACTTCCCCCAATTCGTCAAGAAGACCGCGGAGCAGGTCCTGCAGGACATGCGCGGACTTCGAGCACAGGGCGCGCGGTCGTTCATCCTGGATGTGCGGGAAAATCCGGGGGGGCTTCTTCATGAGGCGGCCGCGATCGCCGCGGCGTTGTCGAAGAAAGACGAACTCATCGTTTTTTTCAAGCGCCAGGGGCAGGTCGTCTTGAAGGCCGTGGCCACGGTCGACGGAGAGTTCTCCGATTTTCCCGCGGTCGTGCTTGTCAATGAGAACTCGGCCTCAGCCAGTGAGATCCTTGCCGCCGCCATGCAGGACAATCGGAAGGCTCCCGCGGTCATCGGCGGACGCAGCCATGGGAAAGGGACCGAGCAGATGATCTTCGACGCGCTCGATGGACGCTGGATCAAGCTGACGGCCAGCCGCTGGTTTTCTCCTCTGGGCAGAGGGATCGACGCTCAGCACGACCCCGTGACCGGGGACGCGATCCCGGGGACCGGCGGCGTTCTCCCGGACCTGAGCGTGGAAGTCCTCTCCGAGCAGGCCGCCAAGATCGCCGCCGGGCTCGTGAGGCAACTCTTCGGCAGGCCGCTCCTCAAGCCTTTTGTGCGGGACCTCGCGCTTGAGAAGGCCGTGGAAGTCCTTTCCGCGGCGAAGCGCGGCTGAGGGCTCATGACTTTTGCGCAACTCAGCGGTTGAGCATCCGTCGGTTCAGTCGAGGATGCGGAGCTGGAATCTTCGCATCACCCAGAGATGCAGGGGCGCCTGCACGATGTTGTAAAGGAACCAGGGCAAGGCCGGGCGATAATCGTGCAGGGCCGCGAGCACGCAGCCTGATCCCGGGATCTCCCGGAACTCCAAGCGCGGCCGGCCGGAGGCGCGGTTTACGGGCCGGGCCAGGAGTCCGCCCGTGATGTAGTAGACCTGCCGGTCCGGTTTGGGGCTGCGCTCGTGCGCGAAGCGCAGTTCCAGGAGAAGAAGCCGCGGCAGGCGCCAGTACATGCGGACGTTGCGGTGTTCGTCCATCTCGGCCTGCACGGGCCAGCGCAGCATCCAGGAGTGCAGCGCGCCGTAGCGCTCGGCCACCCAGCTCGCGTCGCGGCCGCTGGGCAGCGGCACGCGCTGGACCGAGCGCGCGATATTTTCCGCATAGCGTTTGCGCTTCCAGGATCGGGGAGCCTCATGCGCCCGTCCGGAGTCCGCCGCAAGCGCCGCGCGCACGGCGGCATCGAAGGAGAGTCCCGGGATGCCGGCCTGTTCCTGCAGCCGGAGGTCGCGCACGCGCAAGTCGCTGCGCATGCTCTCCAGGAGGGGGCCCGTGAGTTCTTTCGGGGCTCCCGTGATCTTGGCGAGCAGTGCGCTCCATGCCGCGGTCCCTTCGAGCGGGAGGCTGAAGAATATCCGCCGCAGTCCCATGACCAGCGCCGTGCGTTCCAGCATGCGGCGATAGCTCAGCATCTCGGGTCCGCCCACGTCGAAGGACTCGCTCTCATGCGGCGGACGATGCAGGACGTGGAGGATGAGCGAGAGCAGGTCTTCCAGGGCGATGGGCCGGCACTGCTTGTCCGCCCAGGGCGGGCAGGCGATGAGCGCGGCGCGGCGAACCAAGCGTTCGAGGATCGTCCAGGAGCTCCCTCCGGGGCCTATGACGATTCCCGCGCGCAAGGAGGTCACGGGCGTGCCGCGAGAGCCCAGGACCCTCTCCACTTCCAAGCGGCTGCGCAGATGGCGGGAGATCTCCGGCCCTTCCGGGAGCAGCCCGCCCACGTAGAGGATGCGGTGCAGCCCCGCGTGGGCCGCGGCGCGCGCGAAATTGTCGGCCAGGATGAGGTCCATGTCCTGGAACTCTCCCTGCGTCAGGCGGGCGGAAGGCAGCATGGAGTGCGCCAGGTACACGGCCTGCCCGGCTCCGCGCAGTCCGCGCTCGCACTGCATGAGCGAGAAGAGATCGCACTTGCGCCATTGTATCCCGGGAGGCGAGAATCGTCCTGAAGCCGGTCCGCGCGTGAGCGCGATGACGCGGGAGGGAAAGCCTTCTTTTTGGAGCCGGTCGAGCAATGCCCGGCCGATGAAGCCCGAGGCTCCTGCCACGACCACGGCCTCGCGCAAGGGGGGAGTCATTCTAGTGCTCCGACCGCATAATAAGCGTGGTTTTGAAGGCCCGAACATGAGGTGGATACAAGGAGCAACGACCGAAGATAGCTTGAGCTATCTGAGGGAGGCGCGACGATGGAGCCGCTCATGAGCGGGCCTCCCGCCTCATGAGGAGAATGTGATGATGGATGTTGAGTTTTTTCCATTACAGGCGGGCCGGGCGCTTTTCCCCGCCGGCTGCGTTGCTCGGCGCTTACAATGCTTCAGCATTGCTCGCTTCTCGCGTCTTGCCGGACGGACAAAATCGCCCGGTCAAAACCACGCTTATTATGCGGTCGGAGCACTAGGCCGGAAGCGCCGAATCTCTGAATATGTTCGGCCCAGTATTCGGGATGCCTCTGCCGGGAAGAAAGCGCCTCTTGGCGGAACTGCTTCCAGGTCAGCTGGTCCGCGGGCCAAGCCGGTTCATCGAGCGGCACATCCTGGAAAAGAGATCGGAGCTCCGATTGCGCCTGCGCGCGCTCCTGGAGGAGGTCCTGATAGACGGGCTGCGAGAGCGCGCGCGAGTAGAGCGCCTTCGCGTCCCGTGCGCCGCCGGAGCGCAGGTCTTGGAGATGCTCCCGCAGCGCCGGGAGATTCCCCTCAATCGAGCGGATCTGGAGGGCTAAAGCCTTCTCGCTGCTTTCCGTCTCTTTGCGCAAGAGCTGGAGCTTGCGGCCCAGCCCTTCGCGCGCGGACAGTATCTCCATGGCCGAGAGCGTGCGCGGCAGTTCAGTTCGGACCTGCTCGCGCATCTCCTGGAGAGACTTCTCGGACGCGCGCAGGCGGCGCTCGTAGCTTGCCGCGGGGTCCTGCATCTCCTCGGGGTCGTCGGCTAGCGCGTAGCTTCCCGAGAGCTTGAGGCTGTCCCAGTACGCATCCGGGTCCTGGGCGCAGCGCCGAGCCTCTAGGATCGTGTAGACCGGGATGCGCGGGTCGAGTTCGGCCGCGACCAGATAGCCGCTGAGCTTCGCGAGCGACTCGTCAAGGATGGTGCGCGAGAACGCCGGGACCAGCTCGGGCGCCAGGCGCTCCAGCCGGGCTTCGGAGGCAAGATGCTGGATCTCATGGGCCATGTTCGCGGCCAGGGTCGCGGCCGCCAGGTCCTGATCCTTGAATTCCAGGAATTTTCGGTTGAATCCGTAGACGCGGATCGATTGGATCACCTGTCCGCGCAGGCCGATGATCTGCTGGAGGTTGTTGCGCTCAAGGATCATGCTGTCGTCGTAGTCCTCGGCGCGTATGAGCAGGGTCCTTCCGGAGAGGCGGTATTCCTCGATCAGTTCCCGCAGGACGCGGCGGCCTTCCCGGGTTTTCTGCATGAGAAAGAGCGCTTTGCAGGCAAAGGCTTGCGCGGCTGAGGCATCGCTGCTTTTTGGGAGGATGCGGCCCAGGGTCTTGTCGAGGAATCGGCTCACGTCTCCGCTAAAGAAGGTCGAGCCGAAATGCACGACCTCCGCGATCTCTTTCCAGGAGAGCGGCAGGTCTTGCCCGGCGGAGATGTCCGAGGGATCGGACACGGGAGCGTCCGACTCGGAGCGCGCGGCCGGATCCGGCCGGCCGAGGCGCTGCGCGGGGTAGGCGGTCCCGGTTCCGCTCTCCGGGATGGCGGCCGCATCCGCGGAAGGGAGTCCCAGGGCTTTCGCCTGGGTCCGCGCAAATGAGAGCGTCTTTTCGCTGCGGGGGAGTTGTTCCTCGGAAGCGTTTGAGATTTCGCGCCCTTGCGCGTGCGCGGCCGTGATCAGGCACAAAATAGCGAGCAAAATCCTCATAGTACTAAGCCAAGCATAAGCAATATCCCTCGGGAAAGTGTAGTGCATCTTTGCCGGAAAGTCATCATGACAGCCTGCTTATATTAGTATGAGGCAAAAGGGCTGTCGGCGCCTGAGCATCCCGGGAATAAGGATATGGGCCCAAAGGCCTATGGCTGAGTTGCGCAAAAGTAATGGGACATCGGGCGCTCTGATTTTGGAGCGCGTCTCAAGTTGCTATGATGGGAACCCGGAGGTTGAGAACGCCATGAGCTCTTCCTATCACAACCACACCTTCCGCAGCGACGGCAGCCAGGATGTGCCGGAATTCCTGGCCGCGGCGCGGCGCATGGGCGTCACGGAGCTGGGCATCTCGGACCACCTGGTGCTCCATCCCGAGGGAAAGAGCTTCGAGTGGGCCATGGAGACCGGCTGCCTGGAGGCGTATGTCCGCGACATGCAGGAAGCCTCTATTGGCGCGGATCCGGTCCTGCGCATGGGCTTGGAGGCGGACTTCTTCCCGGCCACGGTGGAGCGCCTGAAGGTCCTGCTCGCGCCGCACCCTTTCGACTACGTCATCGGAGCCGTGCACTTCGCCGACGATTTCCCGGTGGACGCGGAGATCCCGAAGTGGGAAGCGTTAAGCCGGCAGGAGCAGCAGGCCCGGTGGGACCTCTATTGGGTGCGCGTGCGCCAGATGGCCGAGAGCCGCGCTTTCGACATCGCGGCGCATCTGGACCTTCCCAAGCGCTCGGGCGTGCGCGAGGCTCAGCCGGTCTCCGCGCTCGCTTGCGCCGCGCTCGATGCGATCGCGGCCGCGGGCATGGCCGTGGAGATCAATACCGCGGGCTGGCGCAAGCCCGTGAAGGAAGCCTATCCGAGCCCCGCGCTCTTGAAGGAGGCGCGCGCGCGGGACATCGCCGTCCTCATCAACGCGGACGCGCATCACTCCAACGACGTGGCCGCGGATTTCGACCGCGGCCGGGAGCTGGCGCGCTCCTGCGGCTACGATTCCGTGGTCCGCTTCGAGAAGCGCCGCCGCACCGTCGTCCCCTTGTAGCGGCGCTTCCCGGCTCAGAATCCAAGCTATTGCAAAGATATTCATTGACCATTAAACTAAGGGTGTAGTGCAACGCTTGATGAACACTCTTCGCTATAGCCGCCGCGTCCTCTGCCTTGGCGCCTTGCTGCTGCTCGCCGCGGGCTGCGCCGCGACGACTGCGCGCGAACCTCGGCCGACGGGGAAGATCCCGCGGATCGTCGCCGTTCCGTTCAAGCATTGGAAGGGCCCTTACTTCGGCGAGAGTTGCCGAAGGGATTACGTCCAGAAAGTCCGGCGCGTCCTGAAAGACCGCGCGGCCTTCGTGGACCCCGCGCGGGTGCGCGAGGAGATCCGCGAGTCGGCCGGGGGGGCGGATTTCGAACTCTCCGAGAGTTCCGGACTCGCGCTCGCCAGAAGGCTGGATGCGGACGCGGTCCTTTTCGGGGTGTGCAAGCCGCAATCGGTCGCCGTCTGCCTCCTGGAGGCCCAGGGGGGCAGGATCCTTTTTGACTCGGGCATGCCCGTCCTCGGGACGAGCCCGGACTACGCGCTCTTGAAGCTCGCCGAGCTCCTGCGCGAGCGCTGGCCGAGCCTTTACGGAGCCGCAGACTCGAGCGGGACCTTCCGCGGCTATATCCGGCCGCGGACGATCGCGGTCCTGCCCGTCATGAACGAGACTCCGGATGCTCGCGCGAACGTTCCCGTACGGGCCCTCTGTCATGAGGTCCTGAAGCTCAAGGGTCTGGCCGCGGCCGATATCATTTCCGTCGACGAGCGCCTCAAGAGCGCGTTCGGGAGCGCGGACGCGGACCGGTTGAAGTCCGTTCCCATGGAGGAACTCGCCAAGGCCCTCGGGGTCGATGCGCTCGCCCTGCTCAAAGTGAAGCGCTTCGGAAGGACTCCTCCGGGACTCTTCCAGGACCGCCGCGTGGAGATCGAACTGACCATTTTCAAGCCGGAAGATTCTCTTTCCTGGACCGCGGCGGGGTTCGGCGGCAAGCGGGGCCTTCGGGTCAATCCCGGCGAGATCGTTCAGGGATTTTTCACCATGCTGGCCCAAAGAATCTTCAAGGACTCGCCCGATACTCCTTATAAGACGGAGATCGCCGAGGCTTTCGACTTCATCTGGAAGCAGCTGCCGACCTGGCTGCAATAAAACCCGGTTCCGATGCGCGTGCCATGAAGACCTCCCGGACGGCGATATCGGTCCTGGCCTGGACCCTGCTCGCTTTCGCGTGCGCCGAGCTCGGCCTGCGCGGCGCGGCGCTCGCTTGGCGTCCGGCCTACCGCTCGTTTTCCCGGCCGGACTCTTTCCCGGTCTACGTAGTGGGAGAGTCCACGGCCTACGGCGAGCCCTTCGCTCCGAAGATCAGCTTCCCGGAGATCCTTTCGCTCATGTTCGGCGGGAGGCTCAACGGCCGGCCTTTGGAAGTCGTGAACCTGGCCCTGCCGGGGAGCAACACCGAGGCGCAGTACTGGCTGCTCCTGCGGGAGCTGGCCCTGCGGCCGAGGGCGGAGGGAGTCGTGCTGATCTACGCCGGGATCAACGAAACCGGGCAGGAACCGCCGCCGTCTCGCGGGGCGCTTTTGGCTGACCGGTCCTGGCTTCTGTCCCGCTTCGCCTGGCTGCTGCGCGGGCGCGGGTGTTTGGGGCTGGACTACGAGCACCGCCTGGCCAAGCTGGCGGCCCTGGGGCGCGGCTATGGGTATCCGGTCGTGCTCTCCACGCTGGCGGGCAACGTCAAGGACTTCCAGCCGGACGTCTCCCGGGAAACGATAGACGACCCGGAGCGCTTTGCGGCCTACGCGCGGGCTAAGCTGGAGGAGAAGCGCGGCCGTTGGCGCGCGGCCGAGGTCCTTTACGCCGGGCTGGCCGTCGACGGGGAAGACCCCGGCATACTGCATCGCCAAGCGCGTTGTCTCCTGGAACTGGGCGAATACGCGCGGGCGCGGGAGCTCTTCCAGCGGGCCGTGGATTACGGCGGCACCAAGCGGCCGACTGCTGCGCAGGACCAGTCCATCCGCCGAGTGGCGCTGCGCTGCGGCGCCGCTCTGGCCGATTCCCGGGCCGTCTTCGAAGCCGCCGCCGTGCACGGTCTGCCCGGCCGCGATCTCTTCACGGATGCCCACCATCCGAATGTGCGCGGCTATCTTCTGCTGGCCGGAAGCTTTGCGCGTTCGCTTTCCCGCCTCTACGGGGTTCCCTTGGTCCTGGGCCGGCTTACGGAGGCCGAGGTCCGTGAAAAGACCGGGTTCTCGCGGCAAGACCAGGACGAAGTCTACGCGTCCCGCTTCATATGGTTCTGCGGAGAGGCCTATCATCGAGGGGATCCCGAGGAAACCCTGCGCACGGCCCGGCGCTATCTGGAACTTGCGGAGCGCGGCTGCGGCCGCCGCTTGCCGGCCTACCGATTCCTGCTGGCTTTGGCCGCGCGAGACCTAAACGGCATCCGGCGCGGCTTGGCCGACCAGGACGCCGTTCGATCTGATCGCGAGCGCCTGGGCTTTTTGGGCTGCAATGCGGAGTGGACCGCGCAGCTGGTCAAGGACGCGGGGCTGCCCAAGGACCTGGAGTCCCAAGCGCAGAAGCTCATGGACTTTGCCGCGGCCGTCTCCTCCTGCGGCCTTCACAAGTCTTCCCTAAATAAGGTCCACGTTCCCAGATCCTCCGGTAAGTCGTAAATCAGCGCGCCGAAAGCCTCGGTCCCCGTCTTCCGGGTACGCGCGCGGCCGTGTGCCGCACGCTCTGTGCTCGCTCGCCCTCTCCTCCGGCACTGGCGATACGTCGGCCTTCACGCGAATGCCGTCGTCGCGGCTCGCTGCGCAGGCCCCTCCAGACGGGGACCGAGGCCTCCGGCGCCGTTCTTCGGCGCCTCTACAGAAGGCTGCAGCCCAAAGCGCAGGCCGACCTTATCAAGGGATCGAGACACGGCGAGGGACGCTCCGTCTCCCATCTGGAGGGGCATCCGCAAGGCGCATCGGAGCCGGCATTCGCGTGAAGGCCGACGTATCGCCATTGCCGGCGGAGTCCGTTGCGCCTGAGGACAAGAGGCCGCGCGCGTCACGCGCGGCCGTACCCGGAAGATGGGAGACGGAGCGTCCGTCGCATCGATCTACGGCTTACCTGCGGATTTGGGGATTTGACGTCCGCGGCCGGGAAATGCGAGACTAGGCATGTCGTCGGTTCTTTGAGCGTCGTCTTCCAGCGGAGGAACCCGGTGAGATTCCGGGGCTGCCCCGCAACGGTGATTCGCGCAGTCGCGCGATAAGTCCGGTCGACCGCTGGGAGTCCAGTCGTACCTTCGCGGGAAGGATCAACTCAGGTCGTGCCGGTGCCGTCATTCCGGCTATCGCCCATCCCCCGCAGGATGGGTTTTTTATTTGGGGGTGTGCAATGATCAAAAATCATCGTCGGGTATCGTCCGTCGTCTTGTCCGCATGTTCCATCCTGGCGGGAGCCGCGGGGCTTTCGTCCGTTCCGGGCCTTGCAGCGCGCGCGCGCGCCGCGGAGGTCGCTTCCATGTCCTTGAGCGCTCGGCCGGAATTCATCGCGCGCGAGGTGCTGGGCTCTCAGCGCCTGCCGGACGTGCGCTTGGAGGAATCCCGCGTGCCCGGGAACATCGCGGTTTTCACGCGCGGCGATATCGAAAAGTCCCAGGCCCGGACCTTGCAGGAACTCTTGTCGGGAGAGGCGGGGGTCAACTCCTTCGACAGCGCGGGAAACTCCTTTCAGCAGACCGTGGACCTGCGAGGCTTCAATGCCCAGCCCGTCCCGGCGACCGCGGTCGTCGTCGACGGGGTGCGGGTCAATGAGAACGACATGGGCCAGGTCAACTGGCAGCTCCTGCCCGTGGAGAACATCGAGCGCGTCGAGATCCATCCCGGGCCCTCGACGCTTTACGGGAAGAACGCCTTGGGCGGGGTCATCCATATCACGACCAAACGCGGGGCAAAGGATTTCCTGGCCGAAACGGGCATGGGCTACGGCAGCCACAACCGCAGGAAGGGCTGGGTCCAGATATCCGACACCTTGGCCGGGTTCGACTATCTCCTGTCGGCGACCAAGGAGAACGACAACGGCTACCGGACGAACTCGGATGCGAGCGTGGGCACGATGCTGGGCAAGCTGGGCTATCGCATAGATAAACGCTCGGATGTCTCGGTCGCCTACACGCGCGCCGATGACCGGCTCCAGCAGCCCGGCTCCCTGACCGCTTCCGAGGCGGCGCAGGACCCGACGCGCAACGTCTCCGCGGTGGAGTCGATCTCCAAGCTCGATATGTTCACCTACAACCAGCGACAGGCCCTGCCGTGGGACTTCTCCGCGGCGTTCAACGGATACCTGCGCAATCGCCGGGAGGCCACTCCGCGCAACAAGAGCCGCAGCGGCTCTCTCTCGAACTTCCTGGCGGACATGAAGTCGCAGGGACTCACCGGGCAGCTCAGTCGGGACTCCGAGGTCTTGGGACTCAGGAGCGTGCTCACGGCGGGCGCGGAGGTCTCGCGCAACGACGCGCGCTCCGAGGGGGCCGGTGTCGGATGGGGCAGCAAGACCTTCGCGCGCGACGAGTCCCTCGGGGTCTTCGCCCAGAGCGTGCAGGACCTAATCGCCGACAAGCTCATCCTGACCGCGGGTGTCCGCTACGATCAGAGCAAGGTCCGCTTCGAATGCCGGGGCGATTACGCATGCGCGGGATACTCCGCCTCCGTCGACGAGGGCGAGCAGCGCTTCCATCGGACCAATCCGCGCGTGGGGATCAACGTCAACTTCACGGAGGACGCGGGAGGCTATGCCTTGTACTCCGAGGCCTTCCGCGCGCCCACGGTCAACGAGGTGTCCGCTATCGGCCCCTTCACGACCAGCGTGCTCAAGCCCGTGAAGGCGCGCAACTATGAGGTAGGGGCCAAGACCGCCTTGGGCGATGAGGCTCAGCTGCATGCGGCCGCGTTCTTGGAGGACGTGCAGGACGATATCTATCCGGTCTTCGATCCCGTGGCCATGATGGGCCGGAACATCAACATCGACAAGACCCGGCACACGGGCGTCGAGTGGGGCTTGAAGGCGCGCTGGGAGGACCGGGTCGAGGCGACTCTGAGCCATGCCTACACGCGCTCCACGTTCCAGTCGGAGATGACGCTCGATAAGGTCCCGTGGGGAAACACGCAGCAGGTCCAGAAGGGGGACCGTTTGCCCATGGTCCCGGAGCATCGCGTGAGCGCGGGACTGAGCGTTCATCCCGCGCAGGGCTGGACCGCGTCCGCCGACGGGCTCTGCGTGGGGGGACAGCGGATCTTGGGCGATGAGAGCAATACGGAGGCGCCGATTCCGGCCTACTGCACCTTCGGCTTGGGCGGGTCCTATGAGCGCTCGGGCTGGAGGGTCTTTCTCAAGGGGAGCAACATCCTGGACCGCAAGTACATCTCGCGCGGCATCATGAGCACGAGCGGGGGCGCGGCGGAGCGCTTCATGGTCCCGGGGACCGGGGCCGCGGTGTTCGGCGGGGTGAGCTGGCGCTTCACGATGGGAGAGGAGCGCTCATCCTTGGCGCTCAAGGACGAGGACGGCGCGCGAGATCGCCGAAAGCCAGAAGCGTTTTGAGGGCTGAACCCCGGCTAGGTTTCGTATTCTCGGGACATGGTTCGGAAGACCTTTTCTATCTCCTTCCAATGGCCCAGGACGCGAGGGTCGTCGAGCGGGACCGCGGATTCGACGAGATGCTTCGAGTCGATCTCCGCGGTCCCGTCGGCGTTCATGGCCTTTACCGGAGCTTGGCTGAGATGGACTTCCAGGATGGCTCCGTTCGGGGCGATGACATATTGATACTGCTCGAGCATGAGCTTCCCGGCCGCATCGGGAGACACGCGTTCGTGCAGGCAGTGCATGCGCAGGAATTCGGTCCGGATGACCGCGAAGCGGAGCGGCGGGTTTTTGGAGGGGGCCGTTTCCTCCAGAGGGCGGATCAGTATCCGGATGAGATACTGGTCTGAGACGCCGCTCTTGGGGTCCTGCGTCTGATGGATGTATTGGCGCCAGAAAGCGTCCTTGCCTTCTTTTTCCGCAGCGACCTCGATTCCGTTTTCGTTTAAGCGATGGACGAGCTCTGAAACAAATCCCTTGTCGATATGGGGAAACGCTTTCTGATCCGCGGGAGCCGACGACTGCCGCTTGAGCGCTTTCATGCGCTTTTGGATGTCCGAGAGCATGTCGTGGTCGAAGAAGAAGACTTGCGCGTGCGCCTGGCTCAGCAAGAGCACGAGGGCCGGCGCAAGGAGGAAGAGCGCCTTCATGGCCAATAGGATAGCGGAGGTTTCCTTTTTTCGCCAGGGGCCGGGCAGCCGCGATTACTGGAATATCGAGGCGGAGAAGGAGACTATGCCTCCGGCGGGGTCGTCGGCCTGGCCGTAGCGCAGGAGCTTCCCTTGCTTGGCGCCGAGCGCCTTCATCCAGCGCAGGGCCGTGTAGAGCGCGGAACTGCCGCAGACGTGCCTCCAGGATCCTTCCACGGCTGAGGAAAGATAGAATGCGTCCGCGTCCAGGGCGAATGCTTTCTCAAGTGTCGCGCGGTCTTCTGCCTCGACCTTTTTCCTGAGCGCGTCGTCGAGCTTGAGCTCGTCTCCGAACTTCGGGCCCACATGCGCCAAGTCCACGGCCGCGAGCACCAGGATGCGCTGCGTCTTCGCGCGTTCGGCGAGCCTTCGGCCGATAGCCTCGATGGCGGTCTCCATGGTCTGCACGGAGGAGGGGGCGTTCTTGGGGCAGAACCGCTCGAAAGAAGACGTCAGGATCGGCAGCCAGGGCGGCGCCGCGTCGCGCCAGAGCGATTTGAGCCAGAGCGCCTGGAATTCCAGGGAATGCTCCTTGCGGTGAGCCCATTCGTCCTTGCAGGGATCGTACCAGAGCAGGTCCTTGAACTCCGCGAAAAGTTCCGCGCTCGCTTTCATGGGACCGTAAGGCGTCTCGTAATCCTTGGCCGTTAGCGTCCAGGGGGAATCCGGCGAGACATGCGCTACGCCGAGCGCCACGATCAAGTCCGGCGGAGGGCACTCGGAGAGCGCCTGATAGCTCCAGGCATAGGCGAAGCCTCCGCGAGCCAGATCGATATGGGGCGCCACCAATCCTTTCGGGGTCTGCGGCGAAGACGGCTTTGGGGACAAGGCTTTTTTCGGGCCTTCTGCGTCATGCAGGAGGAACTTGCCCAGCAGGGAGGAGAGCGCCGGAGCGCCGCTCGGATACGCGGCGTCCGCGAGCGCGGCCTTGCGCACGGGACTTTCCTGGAACTCCTTGAGGATCTTGCGGCGCGCATGGAAGACTTTCTCGGTCTCCAAAAGGTCCGCCTTCTCCAACTCCGCGGCCAAGGCGCGGATCTGTTCCGCAGAGACGGCTGCTTTCGCTTGTTGACTCAGGGCCTGCGCGATCTGCGCGGCGGTATGGCGGCCGTCGAAGATCGAGGCCAGGGCCCATCCCGCCGGCGAGACGGCCACGGTTCCCTGAGCGATGCCTTCCGGGTCGTGCAGCGCAAGGAACTGCTTGCCTTCTGCCTCGACCGGAACGGGCTCGATGTCCGAGCGCAAGGGAGGGATCGGCTGTTCTTTTTCCGTTGATTCCATTTCGGGATTGTACTCAATTGGACCCCCATGAAGGTTCCCCATAGGACCTAAATGAAAACACGCGGGAGCGTGTATACTATTCGCGCCGAGATGACGACAGAAAGATGACACGGTTGGTCGGGGCGTTCCTCGCTCTGATATTGATCGTTGTTGAGCCTGGGCCACAAGCCTTCGCGGCCATGGCTCACGCCGTTGTTCCTGCCGCGGCCGGGCTCGTTCCCGTCACCGTCCCCGTCGTTGCCGTGATCCCGGCCGCAGATAGTCCTCTTCAGTCCGGGATGCTTCCGGTCCTCAAAACTCCGCCGCTTCTCCCGCATAGTGATGTCCCGTCGGCGAAGGGATATCCGCTCCTGTTGCGGAGCGAGGTCCAGGCTTCCGTCTTGATCCCGGAGGGCCGGTCGACCTCTGAGGGCGTTGCTCTCGACCTTCCTTCGCGCGTAGTCGCCGTAGGCGGAGATGTTTCTTTGGCCGGTCTCGACGAGGACATTCCGTTCGGGAAGCCCTTGCCGGTCGGAGCGCAGAGCGAAGCCGCGTTCTCGAAAGAGGGGACTGCGGTCGAATCCTTGGGATTCCGCGGCCGGCGGCTCGGCGGAATAGAGCGCCGCGTGCGCGAGCTTCTGCATGCGTTCAAGGCGAAGAGCGTCGGGAACTTGGATATCGAGGATGTTTCGCGGGAAGTCCTCTCGCGTCAGTCCCTGCTTTCGTCGACGGGTTCCGGGGGAAAGCATTTTTCCGAGCCTCGTCGGCTGCGATATGCCGACGAGCAGATAAAGTCCGATGATGAGACGGTCCATTCGAAGCCGACTCAGCCGTTGCAGACGACGCGGCAGTATTCGGCGCAGAGTCCCTCTATCCAGCCGAGCATCGGGATCGGCAAGCCTGCCAAGGACATCCTGGCTTCCTCTGCTTCTTTATGGGTCGCGGGCACGGTCTTGGAGTGCCTTGGACCCGTGCTGGCCCAGAAGCTTGCCGGAGACTTTTCGGTTGCCGGGATAGTCTTCGTGGTGGGTTCCTTTTGCGGACAGATGCTCGCGGCAAGGCTCATCGGCCGCTTCGGCCTGCGCAGGACCTACGGCAGCGCCCTGCTGCTCGGAGCGGCGGCGGGCGGCGGCATCCTGCTTTCGTACATGGCGTCCAGCCTTAGCCTGTTCTTGGGCAGCTACGCCCTTTACAGCGTTGCGCACGGCCTGTGGTGGAACGCCAATGAGGTCGCGGCTCCGCATGTCATCGGGCACGACCGCGCCAAGCTGGAGAGCTTCTGGGGCTGGGACAGTCTTGTCTGCGATGTCATAGGCGCTGTTTTGAGCATGGCAACGGGCCTGTTCGCGGTCGCGGAGGGCTTTCTTCCCGCCCTGTCCGTGGTGCCCGCGGCGTTCCTGCTCTCCTGGATATTGGCGGCCAAGGGCTTCCGTCTTCTCGGAGAAGATGAGCGTCCGCATTTCGCGGATGACGCGGTTCAAGAGAGCCTTTTGAGCGTTCTGCGCCGCGGGGCCAAGATCGTCTTTTCCAACCCGGCCCTGCGCTCCGTGTTGTGGGCCTGCGCGGGATATGCCGTGCTCTCTCCGCTCATCTATAAGATGCTCGCGCCGGCGTTCGCTTTCTTTCTGATGGGGGCCGCGGACTCCGCGGGCGTTGCGGCCGTTGAGGGGCTTATTACGGGCTTCTACGGCTTAGGCGGGATGCTCTCCGGCGCTTGGCTCATCTGGCAGGGCCGGCTCTTGGATCGCTATCGTCCCGCGGATCCGAAGGAAGCCGTGAACTGGGAGAAGCGCAAGCTCAAGCTCTCCCTATTGCGGTGGATGACCTTCAATGTGGTCGGGCTTTCGGCTGTCGCGCTCATGGCCCTTCCCCTGCCTGTCTGCAGCACGCTGTTCTCTTTCGTGCCGGCGCTGCCTTGGCTGAAGTATCTCACGATTCCGGCCTTGGCCATGCTCCCGTTGGGCATGGTCCAGAACTGCGCCCTGCTCAAACTGCGCAGCCGGTTCCAGTCCATCGTATCCGATCCCGAGGACCGGTCCGTGGCCATCGGATTTTTAGAGATTGTGACCATGGGAATGAGCGCCGCGGCCTTGCTTGCGGCCAGGCTGATCTTCGGCCTGTTCTCCGGGGGGAGCGGCTTCGCGGTGTTCTCTTTCGCCCTGATCCCGCTCGCCCTCTATTGGCTGCATCTGCGTTCCAAGGTCGCCTCCAGCCGCAGCTCCCCGTTGCCTTCGGCGCCAGGAGTCGGCATTCTATCTTCGTCGCCTCGGGCTTGACCCGGGGCCCAGGTTAACGGCAATTCCTGGGTCCCGGCTTTCGCCGGGATGACGCCTCCAAAGAAGAAGCCCCCGGCGGAGTGATCCGCCGGGGGCTCTTTTCAGGCCGGCCGCTTACTTCTTGCGGGCCTTGCCCTTGGCTACGGATTGTGCCGCGGCCAGGATGGCGATAGGCACGCGGAAGGGCGAGCAGGAGACGTAGTTGAAGCCCGTGCGGTGGCAGAACTCCACGCTGGCCGGGTCTCCGCCGTGCTCTCCGCAGATGCCGATCTTGAGGTCCTTGCGGACTTTGCGG
>Ga0172379_10005961_pt1 | contig 16654 bp, 12 predicted proteins | sample GrowelOW334metaG_FD_119756 | JGI IMG/M metagenome (GOLD analysis project Ga0172379, IMG submission 119756) | Groundwater microbial communities from an aquifer near a municipal landfill in Southern Ontario, Canada - Groundwater well OW334 metaG | ecosystem: Environmental > Aquatic > Deep... | reverse complement strand
CCTGTTTGTGCCAGCAACGGATTCACACTGAGAATCTTCCCGCCAAAACTGCCCACGAGAATATCACGTGCAGCTTTCAGATCGTATGAAGAGGCAACATCGTACGCTTTTACAGATATTTTTTCCAATTCCGGACGTTTCATCATTAGACGACAAAGCCGGTGCGATGACCGGCTTTGTTTTTATTGTTAATTTTCAGGCTGGAACTTGTGCACTTCCTCTACCACTACATCCACAATCTCACTCTCTTTGATCTTGCGAATCATCTGACCTTTTCGATATAGGATCCCGACTCCTTTTCCGGCAGCGATGCCGATATCGGCATCACTGGCTTCTCCGGGACCGTTCACGACACATCCAAGAACAGCGATCTTCACCGGTTTTTTCACCCCTTCAAGCCGTTTTTCCAGCTCCGCCATGATGCCGAACAGATCGATCTCCAGACGTCCGCAAGTGGGACATGCAATCAATTCCACATTGCGCGTTGCAAGTCCAAGCGATCGCAGGATCTCTTTCCCGACTTCTACTTCTTTCACCGGCTCGTCCGTCAAAGAAACACGGATCGTGTCGCCGATCCCTTCGGCAAGCAATGTCCCGATGCCGACGGCAGATTTGATCGTACCAATGCGCGTCAGACCAGCTTCCGTTACACCAAGATGCAGCGGAATATCCGTCCGTTGAGCAACAAGACGATACGCTTCAATCATCAGCCGCACATCGGTGGATTTCACGGAAATAATCACATCGCGGAAATTGAATTCGTCGCAAATACCAACATGTCGCATGGCGGATTCATATAGTGCTTCGGCAGTAGGATAACCGTATTTCTCCAGAATGTCTTCTTCCAGCGAACCGGAATTCACGCCGATACGGATCGGAATCCCTTTGTCCTTTGCCGCGGTCAGCACTTGACGGATCCTGTCCTTTGAACCGATATTGCCCGGATTGATGCGGACTTTTGCGACTCCCGCCTCGACTGCTTTCAAGGCGAAGATATGATTGAAGTGAATATCGGCTACGATCGGCAGGGGGGATTGTTTTACGATCTCCGCCATTGCATCAGCAGCTTCCTTGTCGTTCACCGTCACACGCACAATGTCGCATCCCGCTTCATGTGCTTCTACGATCTGCTTCACGGTCCCTTTTACATCATCCGTCTTCGTCTTCGTCATCGTCTGCACGGAGATCGGTGCGCCTCCTCCTACTTTAATCCCGCCAATGTTCACCTGGCGGGTGTGTCGGCGTATGCCGACTTTGTAGTTGGAAGGAGCGGGATTGCCGTTCTGTGCTGGTTGTATTACTGGTAATATATTTTCCATAGTTTTATTAATTAATAATTAACGCAGAGATGAATTCCAAGTCTGGATGCCAGCTTTCGCTGGCATGACAATCATTCAATAACGGTAAGCCCTTGTCCAATGAAATAATTTTAACTTCAAAACTCATTTGGGTGGATCATCGATCCGCCCTACATTTTTTTACGATCGACAATCGTCACCACATTTTTCTCAGCACCTCTGCGACACAGCATTCATTGCAAGATCAATTCAACTTTTTGCTCGCCTCGAAAAGAATTTTCTTCTCTTCTTCGCTCAGGCTCTGGTATCCATTCTTGCTGATTTTATCCAGGATCGTATCGATCTGCACCTGCGCCTGTTCTTCTTCCTTCTTTTTATATTCGAAAATGTCGTACACTTTAGCATCGGTCACGTTGGCATACGGATCATCCTGTTTCTGCTGAGACCGCCCAAATCCTGTCATGCGGGTAAAGACATTCTCCCCTTCCCGCCGGGACTGATAGGCAGAACCGAATTGATATCCGTCAGCCATAAGATAGAGAAATCCCACCAACGCGCCGCCGAGATGGGCAAAGTGTGCCACGCCGTCCATACTTCCTACAGAGAAGATCTCGAACGCCATGTACATTACCACAAAATACTTTGCCTTTATTGGTAAAAGGAAATAGATATAGATCAGCCGGTCCGGGAACATCATGCCGAATGCCAGTAAAACGCCATACACTGCACCGGACGCACCAATCGTCGGTCCGACCGAAGTGAACATTGGAGCGACAAGCAGATTCGCCAGCCCGCCGCCGAATCCGCAGAGCAGATAATAGATGAAAAACTTCCGTGATCCCCAGACATGCTCCAGTTCCATCCCAAACATCCAGAGCGCCAGCATGTTGAAAAGGATGTGCGTGAAACTGGCATGCATGAACATATAGGTGAACAACTGCCAGAATCCGAATCCCGCCCCCAGCGGCCAGAGCGCGAAGGACTGGAAGAAAAATTGCTCAAAATAGAAATCGCCGATGCGGAAATTGCCGAGGAAGAGCATTCCCAGGAACACCGCAGCATTCGCAATAAGCAATCCTTTTATCACCGGAGGAAAGAAGTGGAACCCTCCGAAGAAGCTGGGACGATAATAGTTGCCGGGGCGGTTATAAGCCATAAAAATCCGTTCAAGTGCAAATTACAAGATTAACTACATTGTCCAGAATTTTGTAATCTTGATAATCTAAAATATTTATAATGAGAGACATCTGAAAAATCTTAAATCAATGTCATTCCGAGGAGCGCCCGCCTGACCGAAGCAGTCGGGCAGGGAGCGACGAGGAATCTCGTTCTTCTGCCTAATTTAAAGTTTGAGATTTCTCGCTTGCCCCTTTTCCCAAAGGCATCCCTTCGGGAGGGGCTTCGCTCGAAATGACCATGAATAAATAATATTTCAGAGGTCAAAATGAATTATTTTTTTATTTATCGTTCAACGCTGCAACACCCGGAAGCACTTTCCCTTCAAGGAATTCCAGCGAGGCCCCGCCTCCAGTGGAGACATGCGATACTTCTTTTTCGAGTCCAGCCTTTGCAATTGCCGCAGCAGAATCTCCTCCGCCGACAATGGTTGTCGCACCGAGTTTCGTCGCTTCTACCAGCGATTGGGCAATGGCGTTCGTCCCTTTGGCGAAGTTGCTCATTTCAAACACACCCATCGGACCGTTCCAGACCACTGTTTTACCATTCTTAATCTCGTTACTGAACAACTTGATCGTTTCCGGACCGATATCCATGCCGACGCCGTCAGCAGGAATCGCATTGATTTTGACGATCTTTGTCGGCGATTCATTATCGAATTTTTCTGCAACCACACAATCCACCGGCAGCAACAATTTGATATTCTTCGCTTTTGCTTCGTCGATCAGTTTTTTCGCGAGGTCAATCTTATCCTCTTCTAACAACGATTTCCCGATTTCCATTCCCTGCGCTTTGAAGAAGGTAAACATCATGCCGCCGCCGATCAGCAGTGCATCGACCTTTCCCATCAGATTTTGGATCACATCGATCTTGCCGGAGATTTTCGCACCCCCCATGATCGCCACGTACGGTTTTACCGGCGTTGCGGTTGCCTTTACAAGATACGCTAATTCCTTCTCCATCAAAAATCCTGCAACTGCGGGAAGGTATTTTGCAACTGTTTCGGTGGATGCATGGGCGCGATGTGCGGAACCGAATGCATCATTCACATACACATCGCCGTACTGCGCAAGTTCCTTCGCCATCGCTTCACGGTCCGCCGCCTCTTTTCCGGTCTCCTGCTTGTGAAAACGGGTGTTTTCCAGCATCAGAATCTCTCCGGCGCCGAGACTGTCCACCATCGCTTTGGTTTCAGGACCGATCGCCGCAGGGGCGAGTTTCACCGGTTTGCCCAGCAATGATGAAAGACGTTCCACGATCGGTTTCATTTTATGTTTACCGTCACTGAATGCTTTTTCATCGAACGGCTTCCCGTCCTTCTCCGCTTTCTCTTTCGCCTTCTGCGTATCCTTTTTCGGATCACCGAGGTGGGACATCAGCACGAGCGATTTTGGATTTTGGCCGAGGACATATAGAATTGTGGGAAGCGCTGCTTTAATGCGGATGTCATCCTGGATAACGCCGTTCTTCAGCGGCACGTTGAAATCGACGCGCATCAGTACGCGTTTGTTCTTCAGATCGATATCTTTGATCGTTTTCTTGTTCATAGTGATCTCGCTTTCATTGGAAAGAAAAGGGCTGAAACCGGAAGACGGTGTTCAGCCCTTACGTGGTTCAACCCCGGGCGCGGAGCGTGTGTCCCGGCCGGTGGTTCATTACTTGGTGGTTCCTGCCATCTTTCTTAACAGATCGACAACGCGGTTGGAATATCCCCATTCATTGTCGTACCACGAAACAACTTTGAAGAACCGTTTCTCGCCCTTCAAATTGTTCTGCAATGTTGCCAGTGAATCATAGATGGAAGATCGGTCGTCATGGATGAAGTCCGTGGAAACCACTTCTTCGTTGGCATATCCGAGAATCCCTTTCAGGTATGTTTCAGATGCTTTTTTGAACAATGCATCGATCTCTTCAATGGAGGTGTCGCGTGTTGCACGGAATGTCAGGTCAACAACAGAAACATCCGCCGTCGGAACGCGGAACGACATGCCGGTCAGTTTTCCTTTTGTCTGTGGCAACACTTCGCCGACCGCTTTTGCTGCGCCGGTGGTGGAAGGAATAATGTTGATCGCCGCTGCACGTCCGCCTCTCCAATCCTTTTTGGAAGGACCGTCAACAGTTTTTTGCGTTGCTGTGTAGGAGTGGATGGTGGTCATCAGACCTGTTTCAATGCCGATTCCTTCTTTCAACAGCACATGGACAACCGGAGCTAAACAGTTTGTGGTGCACGATGCATTGGAGACGATGGTATGTTTTGCTGCATCGTATTCATTATCGTTCACACCCATGACGATCGTCTTCACATCCCCTTTACCGGGAGCGGAGATCAAAACTCTTTTTGCGCCGCCGGCAATGTGGCCTTTTGCTTTCTCGGAATCGGTGAACAGACCGGTTGATTCGATCACGATATCAACACCAAGCTCTTTCCAGGGAAGTTGGGAAGGATCTTTCTGCGCCTGAACGCATTTAATTTTATGGCCGTTCACAACCAAAACATCGTCATGCTCTGCGGTCGGGGAGCTCTTTTCGCTGCCGAGTGTTCCTTTGAAATGTCCATGAACTGAATCATATTTCAACTGATATGCAAAATAATTGGCTTCGGTTGCGACATCGACAACTGCAACAATGTCGATCTCTTTGCCCAAAACGCCTTTTTCGACCAATGCACTGATCACTTGACGACCAATGCGGCCAAATCCGTTAATTCCTACTTTTATTGCCATGATATAGATTCCTTGTTAAATGTGCTGAAATTTACCCGTTAGCTGGGGAAATTTACCAAGAATTGAAGAGAGAAGCAAACGATGACAGTTTGACGGAGACTCATAATACATTGATGTTCCACATCCAAAGGGATTCCTGATTGTAACATTTGGCTGTTCAACCCGTTGCATGAAGAGTCCGTTGTCTAAAAAACTAGTTTCCCAGGAATCTACCGTATCATTTTGGCTATGCACTGAATTTCAGTTGCATATCAATGCGAAAAACGATAGTTTCGCAACACGAAGCGGTCACAACGATGAAAAAAGTGCTGCAAAAATACTTTGAATTGATACTGTGGATTGTAGCTCTCCTCTTTCTGGCATGTATTGATCCTTACGCATCTCAACAGTTTTCTCTCTGTCCGCTGAACAATTTAGGCTTCGATTATTGTCCGGGGTGTGGTCTCGGACGCTCCGTCTCCCACATACTGCACGGAAATCTTCAAGCATCCATCTCGGCACATTTGCTTGGTCTTCCGGCATTGTTGATTCTTATTCATCGCATTATTCAGATATTGTTCCTTCGAGTGTGCCAATTTCGCAAATACTCTTCATATCACTTATCATAGGAGTCGCCATGCCAAACGTCATACAATTATTACCGATGCTCGAGCCGGAAGAAATGACTTATGTCCAAGGGTTAATCAAAGACATGAACGATACACAGGCGCAGCAGTTTGCCAACATTTACATGAACCGCCGTAAGGATACGCAAACAATCCTCATCGCCTGCGTGGTGGGATTCTTCGGCGTAGCCGGTGTGCAGCGCTTTTTGACGAACCAGACAGGGATGGGACTGCTTTTCCTGTTCACATTGGGATTCTGTTTCATCGGCACGTTGATCGACATCCTAAACTACCGGTCGCTCGCGTTCGATTATAATATCCAGATGGCGCAGCAGACTGCCGCGTTGATCAAATCTGTTTCCTGAACCAAAATAGAATAAGAAAGAAGAACTTTTATTCTCTGTCATTTCGAATCCCGCCCTGTTATTTTACTTCACGGGATGAGAAATCTCAGAATGAATGACGCGATTTCTCGTCGCTACTGAAAAAAAATATACAGCTCCTCGAAATGACAAAATCTGAAACTGTCATTTCGAATCCCGCCATATTTTTTTTACTTCGCGGGATGAGAAATCTGTTTTATAAGTAAAATGATGGCATCTACTCATTAAGGAGGAAGTATGGAAACTGCAACACAACGCAACTTCAACGATGCACCGATCATTTCCATCGGCGAATGGATTATCACACTGCTCATCACGGCGATCCCCATTGTCGGTTTTGTCATGCTGTTCGTCTGGGGTTTCGGATCTGGTACTAATCCTACAAAAGCAAATTTTGCTAAAGCCACGTTGATCTTCGCACTTATCGGCATCGTTCTCTGGGTTGCATTTATTGGTGCCATTATCACAGCCATCTTCAGCGGATTCGAGCACTAGTCGCATTAACGCTGTTGCTCCTTTTTTGCTCCCTCCTCGGCACATTGAATATTCCGGGGAGGGACTTTTTTGTTTGTAACTCACCTCATATTCCTCTACTTTTATGTGTCTGTTGTAAACAGTTCCTCTCTTTTGTCATTTCGAACGATGCCCCGCTTGGTGGTTCCAGAATGGGTGAGTGAGAAATCTCAATCGTGAAAAGCAAGATTCTCCCAAAGGGATTCTTTTGGCGAAGCCATCACTTCGTGACGGAACTCGTTGTCCCATACGATCGGGATTCCTCGGAATGGCATTAATTGTTATTAAAAGCACACTATCATTTAAATTTTAGTCTATCATCATCTGTGAAGTTCTTTTCCCTTTTTTCAAACCATCTCTCCCCTTCCTGGGAATTTTCTGCAGAAAATGTTCTCTGGCGGATCATGTTCTCCGGCAACGGAAAGATCATTGGCGAAGACCGCAACACTGAGTCCAAAACTGTCACGTTCTTTTGTCTGGACGCATCCACCGGAAAACCATTGTGGAGAAACAAGACCTTCGGCGAACAATGGTGGATCGGCCTTGATGCCGTTGCAGAGGATCGGTTGTACTTACATGGATATAAAAAACCGGATATGCCGGAGCACAAGCATATCATCGCCGTGGATATAAGAACGGGCGACGTGTTATGGAAGAATTCGGAATGCACGTTTCTGGCAATTCAGTCCCCCTATGTGTACGGTTACAAGGATCTCTTCGAGCGCCGTTCCTATTTTAGAATCGATGATCGGACTGGAGAGATATTGGAAGAACTTACCGAGCTACCGGAATCTGTCGGGGAAAATCTGCAATATGAGCGAACAGATTTCTCATTTTCCGATGCGGTAACAGAAGCCGATGGCGATGTTTGGACTGCAGCTTCAGCCATGGAGGAGTTTCAAAGCGCAGAAAGCATTGTGACAGAAAAATATACGTTGCTGAATGTCTATTCCAGAAACACTCCTCCCGTCGAAGGATTAAAAAACACATTGACGATTATTGACTCATCTACCAACAAAAAAGTATATTCCGATGTCCTAAACGAATCGACACCCTACCCGGTTCCCGATTCGTTCTTCATGGACGGGAAAAGAGTTTATTATATCAAAGAGCGAAAAACATTCGTTGCTTTGAATCTACCGTAACAGCATGCCGTACCGTGCATGACCGTAAAAGGATACTCTCATGGACCTGAATCAGATCGCCTTCATCATCATCTTCCTTGCAGCCATTGCATTCTTCAGCATCAGCGTCAAACGTCTGATTGTCACACTCAAACTGGGAAAAGCGGACGACCGGTTCGGTGATATCCCGAAACGATTGAAGAATGTTTTAACGATCGCCATACTGCAATCCAAACTGCTTCGCGAACCGGTTCCCGGAACACTGCACCTGCTCATCTTTTGGGGATTTCTTGCATTATCGTTGGTTGTGCTTGAATCTATAATAGAAGGGATTGTCGGGCATTTCTCCTTCTCGTTTCTTGGCGGAGTTTATTCTGTTATTACCTTCTCTCAAGAAATCTTCTGCGTATTAGTGATGGTCGGCGTCATCGGTTCATTGTGGAGAAGGTTCATCATGAAAGTAAAGCGCTTGCAGGTAGATGCGCACGGCAGCAAAGATGCTGCAATGATCCTCAGCTGGATCTTTTTGATCGTTACATTTACACTGCTGCAGAATGCAACGCGCATTTCCATCGGTGTCTATCAACCAAGTTGGCAATATCCTGTTTCATCCGCACTTTCTTCTTTGTTCGGATATGAACAAGGTACCTATGTAGCAGAAAAACTCTTTTGGTGGGGACATATCTCTCTTGTACTGGCTTTCTTGAACTATCTTCCGTATTCCAAACATTTGCATGTTCTCACTTCGATCCCAAACGTCTATTTTTCTTCCTTGAAACCGAAAGGGGCGCTCACGCCAATCAACCTGCAAGATGAAACGCTGACGAAGTTCGGTGCAGTGGACGTAGAAGATCTGACCTGGAAACAGTTATTGGACGGTTACACCTGCACCGAATGCGGCCGCTGCGAATCTGTTTGCCCGGCAAATCTCACCGGAAAACCTCTGTCGCCGAGAAAGATTATTGTGGACACCCGCCATCGCACAGCGGAAAAATCTCCGCTGATGATCGCCGGACAATTAGAGACACATCAGGAAACAGCCGCAAAAACACTTTTGGACAATTACATCACGGAAGATGAACTCTGGTCCTGCACCACCTGCATGGCTTGCGTCAACGAATGTCCTGTGATGATCGAGCATGTGAACGAGATCGTGGATATGCGGCGCGCACTGGTATTGAACGAATCCCGATTCCCTCCCGAATTGAAAACTGTTTTCGACAATCTGGAACGCAACTTCACGCCGTGGGGATTCTCACATTCCACGCGGGCGGACTGGGCGGAAGGGTTGAACATCCCCAAAATGGCCGACGTGGGCGATGCAAAGAATGTTGATGTCCTTTTCTGGGTCGGCTGTGCCGGCGCGTACGATGCACGCTACAAGAAAGTCTCCGTTGCGTTTTCAAAACTGATGCAGCATGCCGGTGTTTCATTTGCGATTCTCGGCACCGAAGAGAAATGTAACGGCGATGCGGCACGCAGAATGGGAAATGAATATCTTGCCCAGACGATGATGGCGGAGAATATCGAGACATTGAACCGCTATAATGTAAAGAAAGTCGTCGCCACCTGTCCGCACTGCTTCCATTCCCTCTCCAAAGAGTATCCGCAATTCGGCGGGAATTTTGAAGTGGTGCATCATACCGATTTCCTGAATCACTTGGTGGAAGAAGGAAAGATCAAGATCCCGCAGGAACAAAAGAAGACAGAAACAATTACGTATCATGACTCCTGCTACCTTGCACGGTACAACGATGTGGTGGAAACACCCCGCACAACACTACAGGCGACAGGTGCACAACTGGTAGAAATGCCCCGGACGAAAGATAAAGGACTCTGTTGCGGTGCCGGCGGCGGACGGATGTGGATGGAAGAACATCATGGTAAGCGTATCAACATCGAACGGACTGAAGAAGCACTGGCAACCGGAGCATCAACCGTTGCATCGGCCTGTCCGTTCTGTATGACGATGATGAATGACGGCATTAAGGCAAAAGAGGCTGCGGAAAAGGTCCAAGTTCGCGACGTTGCCGAAATTCTTTGGGATGCAGTTGAAAAACGGGGATAATACATTTATGTATTAACAATATGGATTAACTAGAACCATCGATAGGCAATAATGCGATAAATGCTGGGGGAAAAAGAGATGTCCCAGACAGGAAAAATACCTTCGGGACTTCTGTTGCAAGTGGTTTGTATTTTTATCAAATTATAACTGAAGAGTTTATCCAAACGAAGAAAATGATGTAATTCAAATAATCGAGTTTCTGGGGTAATTTAAAACTATCTATTTGCGGCTTTTCACATAGATAGTTTTTTTATCGGCTCAGCTGTCACCTATCTGCATAAAAAATTGCTAAACAACGCTCATATCGAATCGAAAGAGATTCTCCCGACTCCCGACGAACGCCTGGAATGGTTCGCCGAATATGAACGGGTGAAGAAGGTACCGATTGTCTGTAAAAAATTCGGCATCAGCCGGAAGACATTCTATAAGTGGTGGAAACGGTACAACACATCGCAAAAATCGTCCGACAGTCTGCAGAACCGTTCGCGCAAACCGCACCATAATCCCCGCGCAACGCCCGAACATATTATTCAACGTTTAAAAAGTTTGCGCGAGCAGACCGGGTTCGGTCAGAAGCGTTTGCAGCTTTACTTATCCTTGTGGTACGGCATCGAACTGGCGGAGAACACCATCTGGAAGATCCTCCGCAGAAGCGGTATCGACATGAAGGAGACCAAATCGCACCGTCGGAAAGTAAAACCGCATGAACCGTTGCTGCCCGGAGACCGGGTGATCATCTTTGTGAAACCATTCGAAAACCGATCGGCAAACAGAAGTACTTTTATTACGCAGCTATCGACGAGTGTACGCACCTGCGTGTCTCACGGATTTATGCACGCCACTCAACGCTTTCCGCACTTGATTTTGTACAGTACTTGCTGACGTCCTTCCCGTTCCCGATCCATTACATCCACACGCCGCTGGATAGCGCGTTCACAAGCATTGCCATGTCCCGTTCCCGCACGCACGCATTTACGCAAAACCTGCGGCGGCTGGGAATCAAGCAGCACATCCCGACACGGAAACAATCCCAATCAAAATTGTATGCAGAACGGATACGGAAATTTGATTCGCCGGAAGTGTTTATCGGTTTCAATTTCAATGTACCGGTTGATGCGGAGCGGATGGTCAATAACTACCTGTTCGACTACAACAACAACCAGCCGCGCAAAGAGATCGGAATGATGACGCCGCTGGAGAAACTGAAGACGTTCGAACAATTCAATGCGATCAAGGAATTTCATCCAAAGAAGGAACACTTCTAGGCGCTCGACAGTTCAGGGGAGAACATGTATGAAGCAAATCACGTTTATTAAACCGGCGGCGGCGTTCACCACCCTGGTATTCGTCTCCGCCTTGATGCTGCAGGGATTTGCCGGATGTGGCTCTTCGTATCCTGCACCGGGTGTGGATGGTAAGAAGTATTTGTATGTATATCAGTTGATGGAACCAGTCATCTCTCCGAAAATGGAATTTAAAGATTCCAACGTCAGCATCTCCTTCAGCATCGACGATGCCGCCATCTCCTACACTGTGCTCAATCTAACTCCGCAGCAGCTGCAGGTGGAATCCGGTGGCGCCATGATCGGCATCGACAACAAATTCATCCCCGCCCGCAATACGCAAAGCTTGTATTCGGATTCGATCAAAGGATTCGCCCCGCTGCTGATCCCTTCCCGCGGATACCTGCAGGATATCATCATCCCCCGCACGAATGTGTTTTGGACCGAAGACGGATGGATGGAAAAGGACCTCTTCCCCACGCTGGACAGCGGCACCGTTTCCGGAAGGAAAACAATCACGCAGAATATCGGAAAGAAACTGGACATAGTGCTGCCGATAAAGATCGGCGAGAAAAAGACCGATTATAAATTCTCATTCAAGGTATCAGTAATCAAAGTGGTCAATCCCAATGCGCCCATTGCGCACAAACAGCGTCCCCCGGCACCAAGTCTCTTCAGCGGAAAGAGCGATCCCTGGCTTACTATCGGCATCGCCACTGGGATTGCCGTCGTTTCCGGTGCGGTGATCCTCTCTGCCAAAAAGCCAGTCGGCCCGCTGAATTAACCACTGTCATCCAGAGCGTTTACCCGCCATGCTTCACCTTCTGGCGGGATCCCGCGACGCTGTTTGCCAGGAGAGCCGACGGGAGATTCAGGTAATGAATAGTCATCCTGAGCGAATCCCGATTGTTTTCCAATCGGGAAGAGTCTCCCGAAGGGACCCCTTCGGGGGAAGAATCCATAGCATAGCTCACATTGCAGTCTTTAAAACAAAAAATCCCTTAACAATCGTTAAGGGATTTTTCTTGAGCGGGCGACCGGGCTCGAACCGGCGACGTCCAGCTTGGGAAGCTGACATTCTACCACTGAATTACGCCCGCAATATCTTGCCTAAAAGTACGAATATTTTCCTTATATTCAACGCATCAAATGGAAACTTTTTTCCTCTCCTCTCAGTTGTAGCTTGCAACTCACCAACATTATCAAAAGGAAACATTATGAAAAAGATCGCTTCCATTCTCTTCACCTTCATCGTGGCCGCCTCCGTTGCGTTCGCCCAACAGCCGCCGTCCAAATTGCTGCGGGTCAGTCCGTTTGCCTCTGTCACACAAACCATCGGTATCGCGGAAGTAACCATCACATATCATCGTCCCGGTGTGAAAGGTCGCGAGATCTGGAACAAACTCGTCCCGTTCGGACAGGTGTGGCGCGCCGGCGCTAACAATGCGACAGTCTTCAGTTTCTCCGAAGATGTGCAGATCAACGGCACAACGCTGAAAGCAGGTAAGTATTCCTTCTTCGCCATTCCGAACGAAACAGAATGGACTGTCATTTTCAATTCATTTGCAGATCAATGGGGCGCATACAATTATGACTCCACCAAGAACGTCCTCTCCTTCGCCGTGAAGCCGGAACAGGCGCCGCATGAAGAATGGCTCTCGTATAGTTTCTCTGACCTCGGCATGTCGTCGGCAAAACTCTCTCTCCGTTGGGAGAACATCGCCGTTCCGTTCATGATCAACACTAACACGGCGGACAATGTGACTAAACTGGAAAACAATTTTAAATCACAGGCAGCACAGCAGGCAGCATTATTCGCTCGGTATGCGCTGGACAGCAAGTCCGATTATGAAAACGGTTTACTGGCGATCGACCGCGCACTCGCACTTAATCCGTCATGGGGAAATCTCTCCGTAAAAGCACAACTGTACGCAGCACAGGAAAAATATGCCGATGCAGTAAAGATCGGTGAACAAGCGATTGAAACCGGGAAAAAAACAGGGGCAAATATCTCTTCCTTTGAACCGATGGTCGCCGAGTGGAAATCAAAACTTCCTGCCAAAGGGAAAAAGAAATAACCAGTTTTTGCATTCAAGACAAGGCGGGTACGACCCGCCTTTTTTATTGTCAGTCATCCACTACGCTTTGGAACACATAGAAGAAAATTGTCATCCTGAGCGATCCCGACGCTGTTTGTCGGGTGAGTCGAAGGATGTTACAAGCGGTGAAACACATAGACACATAGGAACATAGAATACGAAGACATAGAAATACATAGTCACCCTGAGCGATCCCGACGCTGTTTGTCGGGTGAGTCTCCCGAAGGAACCCCTTCAGGGGAAGGATCCAGCTACAGGATAGAATAGAAATATGTTCAACATAACATTCTTTCATAGATAGACCTTTCCTGCCTACAGAATTTTCTCACGAACGCTTGCTTGCCTTGGCATTCATCACTATTTTGTCTCACGAATTTTTCCCTTCATCGATGAAAGCGAACGTATGTCTTTAATGGTAAGCATCTCCGGCATCCGCGGCGTTGTCGGCCAAACGTTGACCCCTGAAACAATTGTGAAATATGCCGCCGGCTTTGCGGAATACTGCAATCGCGGCACCATCATCGTCGGCTGCGACGGCAGGATCACTGGAAAATCGATCGCCGACATCGTCATTTCCACATTGCTGCAGATGGGATGCAATGTAGTCTCGTTGGGAGTCTGCCCGACACCGACAGTAGGTCTTGCTATTGAAAAACGGAAAGCTGCTGGAGGTATCGTCGTCACTGCCAGCCACAATCCCATGATCTGGAACGGTCTAAAATTCATCGGCTCCTCCGGTATGTTCCTGGATGGTGAAGAGAATAAACAATTCTGGGCGATCGCAGACCGGGGAAATTTCCACTACAAATCATGGAATGAGCAGGGAAAGCTCATCGAGGATGCGGAATTCATCAACGAGCACATCAAATACATCCTTTCTCTTCCCGGGATCGATCCGAAAAAAATCGCCGGCAGGAAACTGAAAGTTGTGGTGGACGCGGTGAACGCTGCCGGCGGGAAGATCGCTCCAACATTACTGCGCGCGTTGGGATGTGAAGTAATCGAAATGAACTGCGATGTCAGCGGTGTCTTCTCCCACACGCCGGAACCGATCCCCGAAAATCTGACCGACTTGAGTGCACGTGTGGTGAAGGAACACGCGGACCTCGGCATTGCCGTCGATCCGGATGTAGACCGTCTTGTGCTGATCACCGAAGAAGGAAAACCGTTCGTGGAAGAATATACGGTCGTTTCAGCGACTCAATTCGTCCTTGCCGCAGAGAAAAAAGCAGGTAGAACCGGACATACAGTAGTCGTCAATCTTTCCACAACACGTGCGGTGGAAGATGTCGCAAAACAATTTGGTGCTGTTGTCCATCGAACGCCAGTCGGCGAGATCAATGTCGCTTCGCGGATGAAGCAGCTCGGCTCCATTGTTGGCGGCGAAGGAAGCGGCGGTGTCATCCTTCCGGAAGTCCACCTCGGCCGTGATGCAATCGTCGGCATCGGCCTTTTCCTGCAGCTGCTGGCCGATTTCGGCGGAAAGGCATCTGCGCTGAAAGCAAGCATGCCGCAATACGAAATCGTGAAGGAGAAAATTGAACTCGGCACACTGGCGCCGGATACGATCCTGAAACGGCTGCATGAGAAATACTCCAAAACGGAAACAACGAATTTCGACGACGGACTGAAGATTGACTTCGCCGCCTCGTGGGTTCACCTGCGCAAATCGAACACCGAACCGATCATCCGCATCATCGCTGAAGCAAAAACCCGGGAAGAAGCGACAAGACTGACGGAGCGGTTCCGTAACGAGATCATCGGATAGATGGGTGGATGCAATCCGGGATTCACATCAGGGATCTGATCCACTTACGGTCGATCCCGAAAATCAGCGACAGAAAGATCATCCTCCTCGTCAATCATTTCGGATCCACCGCAGGACTCCTCGCCGCAGAACCGCGTGCGCTTGCCCGTGTCCCTGGAATAAAAGAAAGTGACGCCTCCTTCATCCGACATACGCCAGTCGATCAGCGCGCTATCGAACGGCAATTTTCCCTGGTAAACAAAGTGAACGGCAGTGTTGTTTCATTCTGGGATGCCGACTACCCGGAACACCTAAAGAATATTTACGACCCTCCTGCGCTCCTCTTCGTCCGCGGAAAGCTTCAGCAAAACGATAAATATTCCGTTGCGATCGTCGGCACTCGCCATCCCACTCCGTATGGAAAACAGATTGCTGAGACCTTTGCCCGGGAACTGGCCAGGCGCGGAGTCGCGGTCATCAGCGGACTGGCACGGGGAGTCGATACGATTGTCCATAAAACCGCACTCCATCACGGCAGAACTGTCGCCGTACTTGGCGGCAGCGTGGATAAGATCTACCCGAAAGAGAATGAACAACTGGTGGAGTTGATTGAAGCAAAACACCGCGGCGCCGTCATTTCCGAACTGCCGATGAGCACGCAGTCGCATCCGGGATTTTTCCCGCGCCGCAACCGCATCATCAGCGGTATGTCGCTCGGCACGCTCATCGTGGAATCGGGCGAAGACGGCGGCGCCATGATTACCGCAACAACAGCGCTCGATCAGAACCGCGAACTGTTTTGCATTCCCGGCCCGATCACTGAAAAGAAAAGCGCCGGTACAAACCGGCTCATCCGGAACGGTCAGGCAAAACTCGTCCAAACGGTGGACGATATCATCGAAGAATTGTCCGTTGCGCTTCGTCCGATCCTTACTGCTGTTCCTCCGATTGCAGTGGCGCCGCAGTTAAACGCTTTTGAGCAACGCATCGTCGATATGTTAACCGAACATCCGATCCATATCGATCAAATCTCGGAACAATCGCAACTCTCCTCGTCGGACGCGCTCGTGAACCTCCTGAATCTTGAATTCAAGGGGATTGTGAGACAAATGGCGGGAAAAATGTTTTCCAAAGCTTAGAAAATCGGTGCGGAAGAGCACGGTACTTCTTTTTCCTTCCTCAAAAAATTCTTATCTTATTTACAAATATGTTCATCATCGGCGAAATAACAGTGGACGAATCCATTGCAGAAACAAAATTTGCATGCGATCTGAATGCATGCAAAGGTGCCTGCTGTACATTCCCGGGAGGACGTGGCGCGCCGCTGACTGATGAAGAGGTCAAAACAATCACTGAGGTGTTTCCGGTGATCGAAGAATATCTTCCGGTGGAACACCGCATTGCCATCGGACGGTATGGAATGGTGGACGGCGGTCCCGGAAATTATGCTACGCAATGCGTGGATGGCAAAGCGTGCGTCTTCGTCTATTTCGACGGCGATATTGCCAAGTGTGTATTTGAACGCGCATTCTATGAGAAGAAGATCACGTGGCAGAAACCAATTTCTTGCCATCTCTTCCCCGTCCGGATCCGGAAAGACGGCACGGAGATCCACTATGAATATTTCAGCGAGTG
>Ga0172379_10005960_pt1 | contig 16657 bp, 16 predicted proteins | sample GrowelOW334metaG_FD_119756 | JGI IMG/M metagenome (GOLD analysis project Ga0172379, IMG submission 119756) | Groundwater microbial communities from an aquifer near a municipal landfill in Southern Ontario, Canada - Groundwater well OW334 metaG | ecosystem: Environmental > Aquatic > Deep... | reverse complement strand
CTCATCATGGCCGGCGCGCCGGCGGCTATCACGATATCGCTGGCGTTTTTTGAAACGGCGAAAGCGAAAATTTTTATGATATCCATCATAGTGCAGTCCTTTCCTGTTAAAATAAATCATGCCGGCTGTGCTCAAGCCGTTTGCGGAGCGTTTCTTCCGTCGCATAGCGTATTCTGTCCACCACCGAATTGGCTATGCGGGCCACGGTGCTGAAAGCTATTTCCAGGCTGTCCCGTTCCTTTTTCTCAAGAATCCGGGGAGACTGGAACAATAGATATCCGTCGGGTCGGATTTTGCCCGGCAACTGGGCTATGTAGGTGCGTTGGTCCAGCCAGCCTTTGGTTTGATCGCAGAGCCGGTCCGGTCCCGGCGCGCCTTCGAGCTGGCCCGGCCCGCAAACGCCAGCCAGTTCGTTTTCCTCGTTAAAAATGTTGTAGCTGTAGGCCGCCAGCCGCCAGTTGTGCCCTAAATGGAGGCGCAGTTCCGACAGCAGTTTTGCAAGAAAGGCTTTTTCGCTGTCGAATGTTTTGAAAACCAGCTCGCTTATGTCATAAAGCATGGCTAATTCCGTTGACGTGGCGCGCAGGCGGAAGGAAAGAGCCTTGGTCATCGCCGAGTAGAGGGCCAGGCTGGTTGCGGGCATGGCAACGGACAAGCCGTCGAAATCCTCTTTCTGCAGTTCCAGCAGCTGCGTCGGCTCAAGCGCCGTGGCGGTCGCGGAACGGTGCTGTTCGTCTATCAGAGCCATTTCGCCCAGAAAATCGCCCGGATTTATCACGGCCAGTATTTTCGAGCAATACTGTTCGCCTTCTTCGCTTACGCACTTGTCAACTCTCACAGAACTTTCCGCCACCAAATAAAGGCTGTCGCCTGTTTCGTTTTCCCTGAATATGATTTCACCTGCGGCGCAGGCGCGCGGTTTCAGGCGGGCGCACAGGGCGGCGAGTTCGGCGTCCGAAAATTTTTCGAAAAATGAGATCTTTTTTAGTTTTTCGCAATCAGGAACTGACATAGGCATTTCCCCCATATTTCAACTGCCGTTTTCTTTCAAAAAGTATACCATTACTGACCCCGCCCCGCATAATACTTATTGCCGTAAAAGAAAACCCCGGCGTGGGCCGGGGCTGGTGGTTGTTAAAATCGGGAAAGCGCTATTCGTTTACTTTCCACGGGGCGTCGTGCTGGCATGAGTCCAGTTTGCATTCGACCAGATTCCTTATTTTTTCCGCGTCAAACGGTTTTGTCACATATTCGCAGGCCCCGAGCGCCAGGGCTTTGTCGGCGGTTTCCAGATCGTTCTCACCTGTGAGCATGATGATAATGGCAAAGTTGGTTTTTTCCGCTTTAAGCCGGGCGAGAGTTTCCAGCCCGTCCATGGCGGGCATATTGATGTCTAAGAGTATCAGATCCGGTTTTTCCTGCCTAGCCATGGCCAACGCTTCAATCCCGTTCTTGGCGGACAATATCTCAAACCGCTTGCCCAGCGCCGCGGCTAAAGTCAAGCGGGTTACGGCTTCATCATCGGCAATAAGCACTTTTTTCACAGATTCCCCCTTTTAACAGCTATTAGGGTATTATAGTCAATTTTTCGGCTTTTAATAAAAAATCCCCGCGGCAAGGCGAGGATTTTTTTTAGTGTAATCGAGGTTTTATTTTCCGACGCATTTCGCGTGGATATAATAGGGGTTTCGTCCGTCGAACATGAACGTCGCGTTAAACTTTCTCAGTTTTTTGAGATAGGTCGGCAGGAAAGCCGTGACGGTTTTGTTTCCGAGTTTGCCCAGTTCAAACCTGTTGGTGTTGTCTATGGCTTTTTCGGCTATTTTATAATTAGGGTCAGCCGTGGCGGACGCAAGGCGGAGCGCGCTGTCGGGTCCGTCGTTGGTGGCAAGGCTTACGCCGGTCAGTTCGGTGTCGGAAACAACGGTGGCGACGAACTGCACGGTGTTGTTTTCCCCCGTGGCGCCGGAGCAGCTTATGCTGCGGGTTTTTGCGCCGGGCGCGTCCGCCGCGAAAACTATGCCTGCCGTTAAAATCATTGCAACTGTAATTAATGTCCGTTTCATTGAAACCTCCGTACCATACCTATATTATAGCTGATTGCGCGCATGCAAAAACAAAGACCGGCGAAAATTCCGGCCTTTGTTTTCAAAATGCTTTCGCTTTATTTGACTGTGCATTTTAACTGGATTAAATCCGTGGAGCCGTCTGATTCGAAAGGCTCATACTTAAGGTAGCCTGTAAAGATTTTCCCGCGCTGTTTGGGAATGGAGACGGTCATCATGCCGCCCATTTTCTCGCTATAGTATTCCGACCATTTCAGCTTGGTTTCATTATCGCGTTTAGCGCGTTCGAAAACGAATTTTTCAAATTCCGGACCGGTGAACATGGTGGAAACCAGTTCGGTTTTAATGGTTCCCCCGTCGGGGCTGATAATACCGTTTAAAGTCACCGTGTTCCTGTCGGACGCGGACCCGTTGCACACAATTTTGACCGAGCCCGGAGGAATAGACTTTGCGGCCGGTTTTGAGGGTTCCGCATAAGAGAGGCCCGCGGCGGTTGTTAAAAGGACGATTAACAGTTTTTTCATTTTTCCCCCCTGTCTGCACCTGTCCTGCGTGCTTATATGTTACCATAGCGCCGGGTGGTGCGGAATTTGAGTGCCGAAAGGCCTAGTCTATTTCAGTCTTTGGACCTAGATTCATTGGCCCGTAGCCAGCAAAAAAGCCGTTTTGGCCTTGAAATATTCCGCTTTGGTTTCAACCAGTTTGTTCTGGCTGTCCAGTTCCAGGGCCAGGGCCTGCAGATAGTCGGAAAGCTTTTCCGTTCCGTTTTTATAGCCGTCTTCAATCTCGGATTTGTTGGCCTGCGCCTGTTCTATTTCTATTTGCGCGAGGTTCACTTGGTCATAGGCTGTTTCAAGGGTTCTCAGCTTGTTTTCCATATCGAGCAGCAGATAGTCACCGAGCGCTTTCAGCTGCTCCCGCGCGGTATCTTCTTTAAGGCGCATTTCCTTTATTTTATGGGACGCTTCCCACCAGTCGCTCAGCGGTATGCTCAGCATGCCGAAGGCTACGGTGTCCTGATAATTGGCGTCTCTCGAAAAATTGGCGTTTGCGTAATAATCCGTGCGGTAAACGCTCGCGCCGACCGCGAACGACGGCAGGTAACCGCCGATTTTAATTTTTTTCTGCAAAGCCGCCGCGTCCACTCCGATTTGAAGAAGCTGGTATTCCGGCCTTGTTTCCAGCTGTCCGCGCAACGACTGGGTGCTGTAGTCCGCAGGCGCAACGGTTTCAGCCTGTTCGCCCAGCCGCACCGCACCGGAAACGGCCATGCCTGCGTAGAGTATCAGGTCTTTTCCCGCCGTTTCCGTCAGTTTCCCCAGCTGGTTTTTCCTGACGGCTATTTCCTCTTTTTTAAGCTTCACTCTCAGCGCGTCCGTTTTCGTGGCCAGGCCGCGTTCCAGCGCTTCGGTGACCTGCGCGTAAAGCGAGTCCATCAGTTTTTCGTAGGCCAGCAAGGTCAGCATTTTGCTGTTAAGCACCTGTAGCTGGCGGTATTTTTTTTCGGATTCGGCGAGCACTTCGTTGCGCTTGGCGCGCAGCTGCTGGCGCGCGGCGGCAAACCCGGTTTTGGCGAGCCTGTTGCCGTTTGCTATCCTGCCTCCCGCATACAGCGGCTGGACCGCCGTTATCATGCCGATTGACGCGGCGTTGCTGTCTTTCGTCAGCGGCAGCAGGCCGATGGGGCTGTTAAGCCCGGGCAGGATATTGGTGTTCGCTATTCCGGCGGCGGCGGACACTTTTGGGAAGTAACCCGTGAAAGCGCCCCGTGCCGCTTCATCCGCGCCCTGGGCCGCGAATCCGGCCTCCCGCAGTTCGTGGTTGGCGCGCAAAGCCTGGGCCTGGTATTCGCTCAGGGTAAGCGTAACGTCGCCGGCGAAAGTGCAGGCCGGAAACAGAAAAACGAGCAGGTAGAACAAGCCGAATCTAGCGTTCATGGGCAGCCTCCTTTGTGCTTTCGCCCAGTTTGCAGTATGCCACGGGCAGAACATAAAGTGTCAAAACGGTTGATCCGATAAGACCGAAGCATATCACCGTGCCCAGCGGCCCCCACAGCAGTGAGCCCGAGGTGATGAGCGGTATCACTCCCACCGCCGCAGCGCTGGCCGTCAGGAATATCGGGCGCAGGCGGCGTTTCCCGGCCGCCAGCGCGGCATCCCGCACGGACAGGCCGCCATGCTCCAGCTCATGCGCGTAGCTTATAAGTATCACGCCGTTGCGCACCACCATGCCGAACAGGGCGATAAAGCCGAGCGACGATGTCAGCCCGAACGGATAGCCCAGCAGGAACAGGCCCAGCGCGCCGCCGATAATGCTCAGCGGCATCGTAGCCATGACAAGCAGGGACCGCCTCACGCATTTAAACTGGAACAGCAGTATGAAAAATATCAGCACCACGCTGACCGAAAGCGACCGTCCTATCGGCACGTAATCCTCGATGGATTTTTCGTATTCGCCGCCGTAGCTTACTTCAACGGAAGCCGGTTTTGGCAGGGCGTTTATTTTTTTAATTATGCGCCCCGACACGGAATCCGCTAGTTTGCCGAACGCGATATCGGCGCGCAGGGTTATGGTGTGCAGGCCGTTGCGGCGTACTATCTGGCCTTCGCTAAAGCCCGGCTTCAGCGAAGCCACCTGCCTTAAAGTTATGGGTTTTGGCGACATGGGCGCTGTTATGTACTGGTTGCCCAGTTCGGATGGAGAGGCTGTTTTCGCCTCCTCATATTTGAGCACCACGTCTTTCGCATAGTCGCCCTCCCACACCTGGGCCACGGTCATGCCGTTGCGGTTGAGCGCGGTGGACGCGCCCAGCATGCCGCGCGTGATGCCCAGCCTGTTCGCGGCTTCCCTGTCAATGTCCAGGTCCGCCGAAAGCAGAGGGGCGCGGTAGTCGTCGCGCAGCCAGATGATGTCTTTTTCCTGGGCCATTATATCCTTCACTTTTTGCGCGAAGGCTTTTATTTCTTCCACGCTGCCGCCCGCGATGCGTACTTCGATGGGCGCTTCGTTGGGCATGAAATCCAGCTCCTTCCATTTGATGTGGGCGTCGGGGAAGGCGTCGCGGTATTTCGCGTCGTATTCATGCAGAACCTGCTGGGTGCTTTCAATGGAGTCGGTGATTACAATCAGCTGCGAGTAGTTTTTCGCCGGCATCTGCGGGGCGTACAGCGTGTGAAAGCGCGGCGAACTGGTGCCGATAAAGGAAATGACATCTTTCACCCGTTTGTCTGCCTCAAGGATTTTCGCCATCTGTTTCGTGGTTCCGGCGTTTTTATCAAGCGAAGTGCCTTCCGGGAAATAGATTTCTACCGCGAACTGGTTTCGTTCCAGTTTGGGAAACGGCTGCTGGGGAAGAAAAGCGAACAGGACCACGCCCAGGACAATCGCGCCGGCCCCTATTAAAATAGTCCGCCACGGACTGTTCATCGCGGACTCGAGTCTGGCGTCGTAAAACGCCTGCAGCTTGTCCAGCGTTGATTTTTTAAGCGTTTTTTCGCCTGGCGCGTGCAGTCCTGTTTTGATGAAGGCCTCGCACAGCACGGGAACCAGAAAAATGGCGACGAGCAGCGAAATTAACAGTGTTATCGCCACGGTGACCGGCATGGGGCTCACGAAGTCTTTTGTCATGGCGACCAGAAATAAGGGGAGGGGCGCGAAGGCGGCGATAATCGCCAGTGTTGCCGTAAATACGGGCACGAACAGCTCATGCGCGCTGCTCCAGGCGGCTTTCCAGGGGTCAACGCCGTGGTTCAGTTTTTCCACGTGGTTGTCTATCACCACGATAGCGTTATCAACCACCATGCCCAGCACAACCACCAGTGTGGCGAGCGTGATGGTGTTTAACTCTACTCCGCAGCCCTGCATTATGCCCATGGACTGGAGTATGCAGATCGGAATCGTCAGCGCCGCCACCGCCGCTATGCGCCTTGGCAGAAGCAGGACGATAACCAGTATAACCGCCAGAATCGCCACGCCGAAATCCACGAAAAAGCGGTTTATGGAGTGTTTGACCACGGCGGGCATGTCGGCGACTTTAGATATTTCCAGATCGGGCGGATTTTTCGCCTTGAAATTTCCGACCAGTTTGTCTATTTCCTTGCCGAACCGCACGATGTTGTTGCCGAACCGCATTTCCATGGAAAGCACGACCGCCCGGCTGCCGTTGCACTCCACATACGACTCGTCAACGTCGTATTCCCGCGCCACGCGGGCCACATCCCGCACGCGCACCAGCGCGCCGTCGGGCGATGCGAAAATTATCTGTTCCGCCACATCCGCTTCCGATTTGAAGCGCTGGGGCAGGTGTATGGGCATTTCCAGATCTTTGCCTTTCACCGTTCCGCCGTAGCCCACAATGCCCTCAAGCTGCAGCGCGGCGATAAGGAAGGCGGGTTTCAGGCCGTAGTGCGCCAGCCGGTTCGGATCGGCGTAAATTGTTATCTTCTCTTTTTGCAGGCCGAAATGTTTTACGTTTGAAACGGCGGGATTGCGGCGGATTTCGTCTTCCAGTTTCTCAAGATAATCCTCCAGTTCCCGGTAGGTTCGTTTTTTGGAGGTCACGGTAAGCAGTATGGCCGAGGCGTCGCCGAATTCGTTATTGCCGACCAGCACCACCACCTGCTGCGGCAGCCGGGCTTTGAACTCCTGCAGGCCCAGGCGCAGTTTGGACCAGAAGATTTCTGGCTCTTTCACATTGTCGTTCACTTCCAGATAAACGACGGCCTGGCCTTCTTTGGAAACGGAATAGGTTTTTTCCCGTTTCACTTCCTTAAACCGGAAAAGATAATTCTGCAGCGGCTTTGCCAGCTGTTCGTCCACCTGCTGTGATGATGCTCCCGGAAATACGCCAACCACAAGGCCCTGGCGCACCTTGAATTCCGGGAACTCCTGGCGCGGCATGGTAGCCATGGAGTAAATCCCGACTAGGCACAAGACAAGGCTGATCGTAATCGTTACCTGCCGGTGTTTTAAAGCCAGTTCAATAAATGATTTGCGGGGTGTTTCCATATAGCCGCCTTAAAATTCGGGTTCGGTTAAAGCGTTGTCGCTTAATTTCTGCACGCCTTCGCTTACTATGTTCTCCCCGCCCCGCAGGCCGGAGGAAATCAAAATTCCGCCTTCGCGGAAGCCGGCGGAACTAACGATTCGCTTGCGCGCGCGGTTTCCGGCGGCTATAACGTAGACGTACGGGCTGCCCGCCTCGTCCATTTTCACGGCTGTCGCCGGTATTACCAGCGCGGTTTCCGCGCCCTTGCCCGCGATGCGGACATTACAGAGCATGCCGGGCAGTATTTCAGTTCCGGTATTGCTTATAAGGATTCTCACGGTATAGGTCCGGGCCAAAAGATTGGCCGAAACACCCACGTCGGCTACCCGTCCGGCGGTACGCCTGTTGTTCTGGCCCGTAAACTCGATTTCAGCCGCCATGCCCTTTTTTATTCCGCTTATTTCCTTTTCCGGAACGGCGATGGCCGCGAACAGTTTATCAACCGTCACAAGCTTAAGGGCGCTTTTGCCGGGGATAACGCTGTCGCCCGGCTCGATGGCGCGTTCGCTTACATAGCCGCTTTCAGGCGCGAGCAGCGTGCAGTCTTCCACATTTTTCTCTGCCAGTTTCGCCGCGAGTTCGGCCTGGGTTTTGGCGGTTCGTATGTCCACCATCTTGATCTCCGCCAGATTGCCATGTTTGTACATGGGTTCAAACCGGTTAAACGCGTCCTGCGCCTGCCGGGCTTTTTCCTGCGCGATGAGCAGCACGTTTTTGTTGCTCGCGCAGTCCAGCCGGGCCAGCAGTTGGTCTTTTTGCACCGGGTCGCCTTCCCGGACGGGCACCTGCGAAACCGTGCCCATGGTCAGGAAACTCAGATTTATGCTTTTTCCCGCTTCTATCGCGCCGCTGTAATACAGGCCGGGCCTGAAACTGCCGCCGCCCGCTTTAAAGGCTTTCACTTTTACCGGTGTTGGCGGGGCAACAGCCGGTTTGTGGCAGGCGGAAATGGCGGACAGCAGCAAAACCAACATAAGTGCTTTTCTGTTTCTGATATTAAGCATAATGATTCCTCGTATGCGGACTAAAAATGTACTCGGTCCCAAAAAACTGTCCGGCGGCTTAACGGATGCCCCGCACAAAAACGTCTATAGTGGTTTCAACCCGTATTTCATTGGACGGCATTTTGCCGGATAGTATGATATTCGCGTCCATTCCCATCCACATGGACATAGCTACAATGGCAAGCGAATCGCAGTCTTTCGCGGAAATGCTTTTAAACTCTCCGGCCCGGATACCGTTTAATAAAATTTCCTTTAACTGGCATATTGCCGTTTCGTTTACCGCGCACTGGATATCTTTGAACAGTTCAAAGTGTTTTTTTGTTTCCTGTATAAAAATAGGATACAGCAGCATCTTTGACTTTGTTTCATAATATCTGCTTGCCAGCATGGTCCGCAATTTCGCGGAATTTGTTTTCTGGCATGAAACCGCCTGCCGTACTTTTTCCTCAACTTCCTGTATTTCTTTTTGTACTACGGCAAAAAAGACTTCGTCTTTGCTTTTGAAGTAGTAATACAGGGTGCTTTTCCCCTTGCCGGTAGCCGATGCGATGTCTTCCATCGAGGTCTTGTCCAGGCCGTATTTCTGGAAAAGCGTTTTCGCGGCGTTTAATATTTCCGCTTTTGTCTGTTCTTCCTTCTGGGTGTCAACGGTTCTCATAAATAGTCCTTTCGACCGAAACGGTCTATTAGTCCATTATATATCCGTTTTTTGGAAACCGCAAGGACTTTTATCGCGCAATAACCGTATTTGCTAAAATAGCTTAACCTGGAGATTAAAATGGCGGAAGCCGTCAAAAAACTTTTTACGGAAAAATTCGGAGAGGAAATAATTTCCGTCGAGCCGTTCGCGGCTGACGGGTCGGACCGGAAACTGTTCCGCATTAAAAGTTCCTCCCGCAGCGTGATCGGCGTTGAAAACGGGGATTTGCGGGAAAATGACGCGTTTTTGTCTTTCTCCCGGCACTTCCGTTCGCAAAATCTTCCGGTGCCGGAAATTTACGCCGACAGTTTTTCCGAAGGATGCTATCTGGAGCAGGATCTGGGTCCGGTTAACCTTTACCAGACCCTTTCCAGACTGCGCACTCCCGCGGACCCTTTCCCTGATGAGGTGCTGGCGCTTTACCGCAAGGCTGTGCAAACCCTGCCGCGGTTTCAGATCGCCGCGTCCAGGGGGCTTGATTACTCCAAGTGTTATCCGCGCGCGGCTTTCGACCGCCAGTCCATGATGTGGGATTTGAATTATTTCAAGTACTATTTCCTGCGGCTCGCGAAAGTAAGGTTTTCCGAACAGCCGCTGGAGGACGATTTCAACAAGTTCGCCGATTTCCTGCTTGAGGCGCCCCGCGATTTTTTCCTGTACCGCGATTTCCAGTCACGCAACATAATGGTGCAAAACGGCGAGCTTTCCTTTATTGATTACCAGGGCGGCAGAAAAGGCGCCCTGCAATACGATATCGCCTCCCTTTTATTCGACGCGAAGGCCGACATTCCCTTTGAAATCCGCGAGGGCCTGCTGGACCTGTATCTGGATGCCGTTTCTTCCTTTATAAAAGTAGACCGGGAAGACTTTTTAGCCCGCTATTACGGTTACGCTTACATCCGCATCATGCAGGCTATGGGCGCTTACGGGCTGCGCGGATTCTATGAGAAAAAAGCGCACTTTCTGCAAAGCATTCCTTATGCGGTGAAGAATCTGGAATACCTGCTTAACAAAGCGGCTTTGCCACTGGACATTCCGGAATTGCAGTCCGTCTGGCGGCAGCTTGCCGGTTCCACCTATCTGCGGCAGTTCGGCGCGGCGAAGCCTTCGCTGGTTGTCCGGGTGCAGAGTTTTTCTTTCCGCATGGGCGGAGTCCCGCTGGACGAAAGCGGACACGGCGGCGGTTATGTTTTCGACTGCCGCGCCCTGCCCAATCCCGGCAGATACGCGCAATATGCCACCCTGACTGGCAGGGACGCGCCGGTGATCGGGTTTCTTGAAAAGGAGGCGGAGGTCGCCAGATTTCTGGAATCAGTATACGCGCTGGTGGACCAAAGCCTTGAAAACTACCGCACCCGCAATTTCACCAGCCTGACGGTTTCATTTGGCTGCACGGGCGGGCGGCACCGGTCGGTTTACTGCGCGGAGTCTCTCGCGAAACATCTGCGCGCCAAATATAACGCCGAAGTGGAACTTATCCATAATATCATCGGCGGAGGGCTATGAAAGCCATGATTTTAGCCGCCGGCGTGGGCAGCCGCCTGCGCCCGCTGACCGACTCTGTGCCTAAAGCCTTGGTTGAGGTGGGAGGTATTCCCCTGCTGGAAAACGTTATCGGAAGGCTGAGAGCTGCGGGCGTGACGGAAATCATAATCAATACTCACCACCACGCGGAACATATTTCCGGTTTTTTAAAGAGCAGAAACAATTTCGGCATACGCATCGAAACCTCGCACGAGCCCGAACTGCTCGACACCGGCGGCGGGCTGAAACAAGCCGCGTGGTTTTTTGACGACGGCAAGCCGTTTTTCCTCCATAATGCCGACGTGCTGACTACTATTGACCTGCCCGCGCTTGTGCGTGAGCACGAGGCGGGCGGCAACCTCGCCACGCTGGCGGTGTCGGAGCGGAAATCGTCGCGCCACCTTCTGTTTGACGCAAACGGCCTTCTGTGCGGGCATGAAACCCCTGAAGGCATAAACTGGTCCGGCGGAACCGCGCGCGCCGACGCCGTTACCTGCGCTTTTAATGTCGTTCACGTAATTTCCCCCGCCCTGCTCCCCCGCATTACGGAAAGCGGCGCGTTTTCCATAATAACGCCGTATCTGCGTATCGCCGGGGAAGGCGGCAGGATCGGCAAGGCTGATGTTTCGGCGTATGACTGGTTCGATATCGGCACGCCGGAATCGCTGGCACGGGCCCGCGCTTACGCCGCCGGTAAAAACTTAAAAGGCAAAAAGGAAACTTCATGAAAAAAATGATACTCGTTCTGGCGCTGCTGTCCGTTCCCGCCGCGCCGGTTCTGGCTGGCGAGAAGGACGGTTTTTACCTTAGCAGCACCACCGTGCAGATTTTTTCGAATATGGTGGACGTGGATTTTGCTTTCCCGGAACCGGCGGCCTTCGCAAGCCCGGTCCAGTTATGGGCGGGGCACAGCGCGTTTCCAGAAGTGCGAAACGTATTCGGCGCGGCTCTTAATCTGGGCTGGAAACGCCGGGGCGTTCCCAATGTTTACGGGGTAAGCGCGGGTTTGCTTAACACGGCGGATAGGATGGCCGGCATACAGGCCGGTTTTATGAATGTCGCCAAAAACGCTTACGGCGCGCAGTGCGGACTGGTGAACGTGGCGGATCTTGTGCCGTTGCAGCTGGGGCTGCTTGATGCCACGGATTCAGGTTTTGTGCAGTTTTCCGCGGTGAACTTTGCGGGAAAAAACGTCGTTTTGCAGGCTGGCGTTGGCAATTTCAGCGACAATGTTTACGGCGCGCAGGTTTCCCTGATAAATTTCGCAGATTCCGCCGTCGGCGTTCAGGCCGGGACTCTTAATCTGGCCGGTTCCGTGACAGGAATTCAGCTCGGCATAATAAATATGTGCGATAACCTGCACGGCCTTCAGCTCGGCGTGCTGAACATTTCCGGAGAGGCTTTGCTGCCGGTGATGATAGGACTGAATGTCGGCTTCTGACGGCGCAACCGTTCCTCTTGTGACCGGCTGCGACGGGACGAAAAATTAAATATGGCGCCGCCATTTCGCCGGTCTGTAGCAAAGGAGAAAAATGCTCGAGACCATTGCAGTGGTTTTAGTTATCCTCTGGCTTCTGGGCTTTGTTACCTCGTACACCATGGGCGGGTTCATCCATGTCCTGCTTGTTATTGCCATTGTTGTAGTTCTGCTTCGCGTTATCAAAGGCCGTCGCAAGTAACAGTGTTAGTAGGAAAAAGAGAATCCCGCGAACCCGCGGTGTCCGAACTGATCAAAGCGCAGAAGGGTTTCACCGTAACCGTACCAGTATTGCAGGTAAATAGCGAAATTCATATTGGGAAGCTGTTGCCGGAACTGAAATTCGTATGAGCTTTTATGTGTATCGCGAAAGATGGGCGTTTTAATATTCAGCTGATGGTTTTTTAAGATTCCGCCCCATAAAAAGTTTCTGACGCTTATGCCGATTTCTCCTCTTCCCATATAATCTAAAAAGTTGGCGTTACTGCCGTTAGCGTGAAGATAGGCATCCTGGTCGGAATAACCGGATGCGTGCCAGAGCTTGATATATACCGAAGCCTTGTCGGACAGGAAGGAATTCGTTATCCCCAATTTTTCCTTGGTTTCAAGCCCGAAATTCAACTGCACATATTGCCTGTTCCAGCTTCTTGACTGAGGACCCGCCACGCCGTTGGATTCATGTTCTATGGGGCTTATTATAATGTTGCGCAGTTTAAAGCGCCCGGCAATCACGGCGTTGACCGGATAATCCAAAAAAAACTCCGGGTTATAATTGGTTTCCTCAAAAGGCATTGAGTTCTGCCCCACGTTCCATAGCGATTTCTGGGTGTAGGCCACATAGGCGGGAAAGATGTTATATTTGAGAACATACAGGTTCGGTTCCAGCAGCCGGAACTTCATGCTTATCTGAAACTTTACCTGCGCGCTGGCGTTCGCCGGCCATTGATTCGCAGAAAAATAGTTCACCTTGTGCGCAGAAACGGGTCTGTTTTCTTTTTTCCCGAAATACAGGCTTTGCGGTGATTGCTGCTGTTCTTGCGTGGGGAGAGTGTCCGCGGGATTATTCACGTCTTGCTGTTGGCCCGTCTTGTGGGGCTGAGGTATGCTCGCCGCAGTGTCTTTAACCGCGGCATCGCTCCCATAGCCATTGGCGGCAAAAAACAGGGCGGTAATAAAAAACAGTATCGCTTTTTTCACAATATCCCCCATGCGCGGTTCCCTGCCGCGGCACACTTTTTCCCTCTATATGCAGTCTACAATTTCCCCGCCGCTATAACCATGAATACTTTGCTCAGTAAATGGGAATCACGCCAAACTGTCGCGCCGCTGTGTTTTTGCGCTCCCGGTATTATCATATTTACGTCATAAACACCACCTATACCGGCCTGTTCCTTATGCCCGGCATAACGGCTTAGGCCCGGTTCGTAACGCAAAGAGGTTGTGCCGTATAGTATTTGAAAAGCATGGTTATATCCTGTTGCAATTTTATAGAATGAGGGTGTCGGCTCGGTATAAACAATTATTTTCCCACGAGGTCATATGAGAATACTGTGTCTTAACTGCGGCAGTTCTTCGCTTAAATATCTGTTGTACGACTGGACTAACAAAAAAATCATGTCCAGCGGACTGGTAGAGCGCGTCACGGTCGGCGGTTCGTTTATCAAGCACGAAACCCCGGGCCACGAAAGCGTTAAAATCGAGAAAGACTGTCCTGACCACAAAGCGGCCATCAATCTCGTAATGGATACGCTGATGAACCCCGAATTCGGGGTTATCAAATCCCTTTCCGAAATAAGCGCGGTCGGGCACCGCGTTGTGCACGGCGGCGAGAAATTCGCCAAATCGGTCATCATCACCGACGAGGTTTTAAACGAGATAAAGGAAATAGCGGATCTTGCCCCCCTCCACAATCCGCCCAACATCATGGGTATCGAGGCGGCCAAAGCGGTGATGCCGGAAATTCCGCACATGGCGATTATGGACACCGCATGGCACCAGTCCATGTTCGATTTCGTTTACCTGTACGCCGTGCCGCACAAGTGGTATGAAAAATTCGGCGTGCGTCGTTACGGTTTCCACGGCACTTCGTTTCTGTACAACGCGAAAAGAGCCGCCGTTCTGTTAGGCAAGAATCCGTTCGAATGCAATCTGATAATCTGCCACATCGGAAACGGCGCGTCCATCAACGCGGTTAAAAACGGTGTTTCTTACGACACCAGCATGGGATTTACCCCGCTGGAAGGCCTTATCATGGGCACCCGCTCTGGCGATATGGACCCGGCGATCGGTTATTACATGATGGAAAAGAAAGGCTGCACCGGCCCGGAAATGGCTAATATTTTAAACAAAAAATGCGGCGTGCTGGGCATAACCGAGAAATTCACCGACCGGCGCGATATCGAAGTCGCGGCCGAGCGCGGCGACCTGCGCTGCCAGCTCGCGATCAATATGGAAGGCTACCGGATAAAGAAATATATCGGCGCCTATGCCGCGGCTTTGGGACGCGTTGACGCTGTTATTTTTACCGCCGGCGTGGGCGAGATGGGCAATCCCATTCGCGAAGCCGCGACGTCCGGCCTTGAGAATCTGGGCATCGTGCTGGATAAGGAAAAAAACAACGCCGCCATGACCAGAAACGGCGAATCCTGCATTTCCGCCGAAAATTCGCAGGTGAAGATTTTCGTTATCCCGACGGACGAGGAAATAGTGTTTGTCGAGGACGTCGTGGCGCTTTTGGAAAACCGCTATGACGAACACACGAAGTTCGAATACACCTTCCAAAAGCCCGGCTACCGCAACTCCTTGCGCGACGAGGATCTCAAACGCCAGCTTAAGAAAAAACCCTGGCTCGCCAAGGCGCTCATCAGCCTACCAGAAGGCGTTACCGTATAGCTTAAAGCGATTTAAAAAAGAAAAACCCCGCGTTCATGACGCGGGGTTTTTCTATGAGCGCGTGCCGTTTAGAAATCCATGCCAAGCCCTATGCCGGTGGTGTCCGCGGTGTAGGCCGGCTTGCTGAACCCTTGCGCGTGGTGGTATTCCAGAGCCAGGTGCAGCATATAGTCCGGCCCGAAGTTAAACATAAAGCCGCCGCCCGCGCCCCACATGTCTATACTGGTGGTGCTGTCGTTCGAATTTGTCGTTACCGACACATATCGCCTTATATAACGCGGCACGGCGTAAACGGTGAACCATTTAGCGAGATCTTTTGACAAGTATACGGGAACCAGCAGGTCATATATTTTTACATCAGTGTCCAGCACGAAAAAGCTTCCCGTTCCCCGTGAGTAGTTGCCGCCCAGGCCAAGGGCCAGAGACAGATCGTCGCCCCGGTCTTCGTTTAAAAAGCCGTAGCGCGCGTCGGCGGCCAGCGCGCCGGGCAGGGAAACCTTCACGCCCGCGTCTATGCGTTTGCTGAAACCGTGGCGCAGCCACATATCGCCCTGAAACGCCTGATTTCCATCGTTGCTTTTGGCAATGTCGCCAGGATTGGTCAGCGTGCCTATGCCCGCCCCGAGCTGGGTTTTTCCGCTGGGGACGGTTTTTGCGCTCTGATATACGGACATGGACGTGCAGCCAGAAACCGCAAACAGGCCTGTCACAATGATAACTGGTTTAATCTTGAGCATCTTTTGTTGTGCCTCCTGTGGAGAGATGAAACCAGTTTCCTGGTTTGGCGTGATCCGGGTTCTTTGCCATTTTCTCGACGGCGGCGCGCAGCCGCTCGGTTTCCTGGTACGTTCCCAGCACGGCAAAGGTGTCTCCGGCGTTTACTTCGCGGCTGTCCGGGGGATTTATTTCAAAATTTCCGGTTCCTGCCGAACGGACCGCCACAATCATGGAAACGCCTTCGTTATGGGCGACGCCGCCTACGGTCAGCCTGCCCGGCGCCACGATATCGTCAAACCGGTAGGAACTGTCCTTGTCGGTAACCATGTAATCGAGAAACCCCACCGCCGTAGGGCGGAGCATTTCCGATATCATGCGCAACGCGCCTATCCTGTCCGGCAGAATGGCGGAATCCGCTCCGGTTTTGCGGAGCTTCATCAGGCTCGACTCCTCCTGCTGGCGGGTGATAATCCGTATATCCGGATTAAGCAGCTTCGCGGCGATGGCGGCGAAAGCGTTTTCCTTGTCCGTGTGCAGGCAGCAGAAAACTCCGGCGGCGCGCGCTATTCCGGCTTTTAAAAGGGCGCTGTCGTCCGTGGCGTCCGCTTCAATCGCGGGCAGGCCTTTGCGCGTCAGTTCTTCAACGCGTTGCGCGTCGCTCTCTATAAGAATGAAACGGCGGTTTGTTTTGGCCAGTTCCTCTACTATCCAGAGCCCTACCTGGCTTGACCCGCAGATAAGATAGTGGTTTTCCATTGTTTAATCAATAAAAGCTAGAGCTAAGTTTCGGGAATTTCAGCGTGGCGGAAATCCGGAAAATATTCTGCACATCGGCGTTTTTGCCCCAGACTGTGCGGGTATAGGAAAACTGCATGTGCGTGTCGCGGTCTATCATGTAGCCCAGGCCCGGGGTCAACTCCATGTGCTGAATGCCGGAATCAATTTGCTCCCTGCCGTGCCATTCTCCGTCGCTGCCGATTTGCCCCGTGTATTCCAGAAACAGGTTAAGCTTGCTGTCATACGGATAATATTCCGCGTTGATTCCATAGTCGAAATAGTTGCCGGGCTTGTAATTATTGTTTTCAACCACGAAGTTGTACGAGGCGTTTACGTGCGCCATCACGGGTTTTATCGGGACGCTGAACTGGAGTCCGTAGCCGTGGGTGAAATAGGTTGTCCCGTCGCCGGTGTCGGTGGGCAGGTTCAGGCGGATGAAGCCGGTAACGGTCG
>Ga0172379_10005959_pt1 | contig 16658 bp, 13 predicted proteins | sample GrowelOW334metaG_FD_119756 | JGI IMG/M metagenome (GOLD analysis project Ga0172379, IMG submission 119756) | Groundwater microbial communities from an aquifer near a municipal landfill in Southern Ontario, Canada - Groundwater well OW334 metaG | ecosystem: Environmental > Aquatic > Deep... | reverse complement strand
GTTCCTCGCTTTGCTCGGAACTACGCCGCGATGTTCATGCAACAGTAACGGATGCCACGGCGTAGTTGCGGCGTAACGAAGTGAAGCCGAACGGAGCCGGGCTCAATAGACTTCAGCTAAATAGCACTCTTCGCAAAAAACTTTCTCGGGTCTTTCGGGGGCATAGGTTGTCTGCATCTCCGCCCCGCATTTCATGCAGGGTCGTGTCCAGAGTTTCCGTGGATTCCTCAGACGCAGTCTCGCATCGTAGCGTTCGTCGGGATGCGCGCGCGGCAGCGGGATCTTCTGTCTGCGATAGAAGTCGAGCTCCTGCTTGATGATGCGGAAGAGCCTTCCGGTTACTTCGCAGACAATGGCCCAGTTCAGGACATCATCGGGGATATCCTCAATGAGATCCGGGAGGTCTGCTGCCTTGATGGTCTTCGTCACCACCGGCTTCTTTTCCTCCACCGTTCTCCAGAGAAATCCCTGTGAAAGTGCATCCTCCTTCGTCAGTGGAATATATTCATTGGCAAGTGACTCGTTGTAGCCATACGGGGAAAGCGTCGGAGGGAAGAATTTTCCCCACTGCCCGGCTTGCCCTGTACCGGAGCCATTTGGCGACTGGTACGGGGTTTTTTGCATCCGTTCAATGATCTTCGGTACGAGCTCTTCATATTCCTCTTTTGTGTACTGCTTATTTAGAATGCAGTATTGCTTGCGCCTTAGGCCGTCGCAACCGAAGCAGTCTTTGCAGTTGTAGCAGTACTGGCAGTAGAGGAGATTTTGGCTGTGGAACACGTAGATGCAGTACGCGACGCAGTAGACCTCGATGGTCCCCATCGTCTCGTAACAGAGTTCCGGCTTGATGTACATATTGGAACAGTCGTAATTGTCCTTCACCTTCACGCCGACAGTCACGTACCGGCAATCCTGGCTTTCGTTAAGGTCGTAACACTCCAGGCAATTGCGCGAGTTCTCGATGAAGTCCCCCGTGCAATTTTCACTCTGGACGATGTTGGCGGCGCGGTAGATTATCTTCTGCCTAATCTCCTGAAGTCTTTTCTTCATCTCCACGGTTTTCGCCCAGGAACCGTGGAAATCCCGCACCCGCCGCTCATACTCTGCCCTGGAGAGCGGCTCATTCCGGAAGTGGTATTCCTTCTGCCGCAGGTTCGAGCAGAGACAGCAGTTGCTGCATCCGACTAGGTGGGTCGAGAAGGAACAGTCGCGGCAGTTCTTGCTGAAGGAGAGATGTGAACAATTATAGGAACCGTACACGCTGAAACACTCGTAACAGAGTTCGCTGTCATAGAGGTATGAGCAGTCGACGCTGTTCTTGCAGCTTTGCAGGAGCTTGCCGTAGTAACAGTCTTCGCAGTACTCCGAGGAATTTATGAGGTAGCAGTTCCGGCAGTACCCCGTCCCCGTCGTGAAGTCGGAATTTTCATTGGAGACCACCGTTAGCGCCATGCGCGGGACGGCCTTGTGAAGGTCCGCGAACTGATCGAAGAACGGACGGGAGAGGTCATACTCTCTGCCGTACTCACAGAAATCATTGGTGTCCGCGTTCCACTCCTCTGAAGAAATGACGGTATAAGGTTTCCCCTGGAGCGGTTCGTCATGGATGAGCGAGACAATCTCCTTCCCGCTGAGCGTAGACTTCCTCCTGTACATGAAACGCTCATTGCGGTGGCAGATGCGCAGCTTCAACCGGCAATCCGGGCAGTAGACCGGGAGCGGGGGATGCACCGTTGTCCGGCCGAACGTGAAACCGATTTTCCCGAGGAACGTTTCCTCATCCGCATGGATCTGAAAAGGTGCCTGACATCTTTCGCATGTGCGTTGCATGGGAAGCATCATACGTGTCGGATCAGAGAAGTGGCCAGTGATCGAGAATCGCTCATCCGCCCCGGCTCTTGACGGCGAGTTGCTGGCACTCTAAACTGCCGACTGCTAAATTGATATCGCCGCTCGAAAAGCGTCCGATTGACTTAGAAGCTTACATCTTTTCCCTCTTAATCCTATGTCCCTGAAAAACTCAGTCAAACCGGAGGAACTGGCAGTCTCGATCCAGCCGATCGGAGACCGCGTTGTGGTGATGCCGCTTGAGAAAGAGCAGGTTTCGGCTTCTGGCATAGTCATTCCGGAAACGACTTCCAAAGAAAAGCCTCAGGAAGGCGTGGTCATAGCTCTCGGCAAGGGCGGGATCGGCAAGGATTCCGTGAATCCGTCCGAGTTCCTGAAAGTCGGCGATATCGTTCTGTTTGGTAAATATTCCGGTGACGATGTAAAGCTGAAGAGCAAATCGGGAAAGGATATCGAAGTGAAAATATTGCATCTCGACTCGGTTCTCGGAATAGTAAAATGATTCGTTCCGCGGGAAACATTCCCGCTTTTACAAGCTTTTATTTCCCCCTATAAACCATGTCAGCAAAATTACTAACTTTCGGAGACGAGGCCCGCCACAAGATCGTCGTCGGTATCCGCAAACTGGCTGATGCTGTGCGAGTCACCATGGGTCCCAACGGTCGCAATGCACTGATCGCCAAGAGCTACGGCGCACCGACCGTCACCAAAGACGGTGTTTCGGTCGCCAAGGAAGTCGAGCTCGAGGATGCCTGGGAAAATATGGGTGCCCAGCTGGTCCGCGAGGCCGCCACCAAAACCAACGATGCCGCCGGCGACGGAACGACGACCGCAACCGTACTGGCCGAAGGCATGATCGCCGAAGGACTGAAATTCCTGACTGCCGGTGCCAATGCCATTTCGATGAAGAACGGAATCATGAAGGCCGTGGATGCCGTCGTGGCGGATCTGGACAAGCAGAAAAAAACGATTTCGACCAAGGAGGAATACGCCGCAGTCGCGACCATCAGCGCCCAGGATCCGAATGTCGGTAAAATTATTTCCGAAGTCATGGATCAGGTCGGAACGGACGGCGTGGTCACCGTCGAAGCCGGCCAGACCATGGGTCTGGAGAAGGAATATGTCGAAGGCATGCAGTTTGATTCCGGATACATCTCGCCGTATTTCGTCACCGATCCGGGCCGGATGGAAGCGATCTACAAAAATCCGTTCATTCTTATCACCGACCGCAAGATCGGTTCGATTCAGGACATCCTGCCGGTGCTGGAAGCTTTGGCCCAGAAAGGCCGGAAGGAAATAGTCATTATTTCCGAGAATGTCGAAGGCGAAGCCCTGGCGACTCTGGTCGTGAACAAAATCCGCGGGACTTTCAGTGCCGTGGCCGTGAAAGCTCCGGCCTTCGGCGACCGCCGCAAGGAAATCCTCAAGGACATCGCCATCCTCACCGGCGCCCGCGTGATCTCCGAGGAGGTGGGGTTGAAACTCGAGAACACGAAGATCGAAGACCTGGGACAGGCCGGTAAAATCGTCGTCACCAAAGACAACACGCTGATAGTCGATGGTGCCGGAAACAAGAAGGAGATCCATGAACGGGTAAACGAGATCAAAACCTCTATCGAGCAAACCAAGAGTGATTTTGACCGGGAAAAGCTCCAGGAACGGATGGCCAAGCTCAGCGGCGGCGTTGCCGTCATCAAGGTCGGAGCTGCGACCGAAGTCGAGCAAAAAGAGCTCCAGCACCGCGTCGAGGACGCACTGTCCGCGACCCGCGCCGCAGCCGAAGAAGGCATAGTCGCCGGCGGGGGAGCGGCGTTGATCCACACGCTCAAAAATCTGGAGAAACTGAAGGGCGACAACGAGGACGAGCAGATCGGAATCGATATTGTCCGAATGGCGCTGGTTTATCCGACCAAATGTATCGCGACCAACGCCGGGCTCGAGGGATCGGTCATCGTCGAGCAGGTGAAACAGTCCAAGGATGCGAAAATGGGTTACAACGTCGTAACTGAGAAAATAGAGGATCTGGTTGCTTCCGGTGTAATAGACCCGAAGAAGGTCACGCGCAGCGCACTCCAGAACGCCGCCTCCGTCGCCGCTATGTTCCTGACGATCGAAGTGGCCATAGCCGACGCACCGAAGAAAGAAGCTGCGACTCCGTCGATGCCGGGCGGAGGGATGGGGGATTTCTAAATAAAGCACGGAAGGAAAACCGCAGGTTTTCCTTCCGTGGACCATCCTTTCCAGCCTTCGCGCAGCGAAGGATGCCCTCCGTAGCCTTGGCGAAGGAGGGCCTTTTCGATTAATCAATGGCTGCGCTACGGCCGGCAAGCCCTAAAAAGGAGCGCTCCCCGTCCGACCGGACATCGTCCGGGCGGGCAGCGCCGGGACCCACCTTCGGCACCCGCCGCTTCGCGCGATCTTTTTATTTTTTTTATTTGCCAATCCGAATCCGTCAAGTTAATAAAATTGAACAATGTTATTAATTATCTATGATTTGATTAATTTCTCCTCATTCTTTTATGAAAAAAGTTTCTGTCTTTGTCGCGGTTGCAATGATCGTTGTCGCCGGATATGTAATTATTCAGCAACAAAGCGGAGGGAATCTGACTTTACGCGGAAGGGTCGCTCCTGCTTATTACATGTCTTCTTATTCCTCGCTTCCCCCTCCTCACTGCGCATCCAATCAGACCCCCTGCGGGACTCTCTGTTGCACATCTAGCCAATGGTGCGACCCAGGCACCAATACTTGTGTAACGCCCATGAGTTCCAGTCCTCCTCCTTCTTGTCCAAACGGCCAGACCGTCTGCGGGAATGCTTGTTGCGCAGCCGGTGATTACTGCAACTTGTCCACCAACACTTGTATAACGATCATCCATAGTTCCACTTCCTCGCGCCCTCCCCCTTCCTGCACGCCCAGTCAGACCCCCTGCGGGACTGTCTGTTGCACATCAAATCAGTATTGCGACACAGGCACCACTACTTGTCGATCGCCCATAATATCCAGTCCTCCTCCTTCCTGTGCCCCCGGTCAAACTATCTGCGGGAATGCTTGTTGTGCAGCCGGTGATTACTGCAACTTGTCCACCAACACTTGTATAACGGTTGTACATTCCAGCTCCAGTTCCAGTTCCAGTTCCTGCCCATCAGGTCGGACTGTCTGCGGGAGTGGTTGTTGCCAAGCTGGACAGATTTGTGAGAGTGGGTTTTGTGGCTGGCCCGCTTCTTCTTATTCTTCACCACATGCGTAATTTATTATCTGAGAGTAAAGGAAAATAAAAGATCGTATCGAACCAAGGCCAGACAAAAAATCTGGCCTTTTTGTTAAACCCGGAAAATACGTATACTCATGTGCGCATCTATTCCAACTCATTCTATGGCCATGAATACCGAAGAAATACAGAAGCAATGCGAGGCATTCTTGAAACAGATCAACGTTCCGGCGTTCATCGTTCTCGGCTTCCACGCCGATCCGGAGAACGTCCAGCTGGTTTATTCGCTGAAGGACATGCCGCTCAAGTCCGTCGTGAAGGGGCTGACGCACATGCTCAACGATCTGATCAGCAAGATCTAGAAAATTGCCAGATGTTCGGCAATCCAGGAATCAAAAAAGTTGATTCTTTCAGACCATTCAATCATTTAACCATTTAACAATTTCTTTGATAAAAACAATCACTATAATCAATCCAATGAAAGGAAAATTTATCGTTCTCGAAGGCCCTGACGGATCGGGTACTACCACCCACAGCACGCTTCTGGCGCAAAAGCTCAAGTCTAAGGGGCATGATGTACTTCTAACCGCCGAACCAACCGACAGCCCCATAGGGCTTTTTATCCGCGATCAGCTTAAAAAGAAGAACATCGATTCCGCTTCGGCGCTCCAGTTGCTTTTCTGTGCAGACCGGGCCTGGCACATCGAAAAGGTTATAAGACCGGCTCTGGAGGCCGGGAAAATAGTTATTTCGGACAGGTATGTCATCTCGACCCTGGTTTACGGCGAAGCGCTCGGGCTTGCCCCGGAATGGCTGCTTAAGATCAATACGCCATTTATCGAACCGGATGTACTTCTTATCGCGTTGCCTCCGCTTCGGTTTTGCATCCAGCGGATAGGGCTCAGGCGGCAACTGGACGTTTTCGAAAACACCCGGTTCCAGAAAAAAATCTACGATCTTTACGAAAAGATTACCATCGATGATCCGCAGGCCCATGCGATCGATACATCAGGATCGACAGAAAAAGTGGCCAAGCAGGTATTTGATTTAACTTTAAAGAGTATTGCCTGAATGAAGCGGAATTCTTCCCGGAGGTGAAAAAGCCCGTTAGTTCAAGTATGCTGAAGCCATGTCAGCACGCTTACTTCTTGGAAAACCGGTGGCTGAGAAACTTCTGGAGAGCCTGAAGACGGAAATCAAGAAACTTGATCCGAAACTGGTTGTCGTGCAGGTTGGCAACGATCCGGCAAGCGACAGCTACATCCGGCAGAAGTTCAAGGCCTGCGAAGCCGTGGGCATGAGAAGCGAGCACCGGCACCTTCCGGAGAAAATAACACTGAAGAAACTGATGGACACCGTCGCAGAGCTTAACTCCGATCCCGATGTCACGGGATTCATCGTACAGGTACCGCTGCCGCCGCATCTTCAGCCGCATGTGCCGGAAGTGACCCGCGCGATCGATCCGAAGAAGGACGTCGACGGTTTCGGCGCTTATAACCTGGGAAAAATGTTTCTCTCAAAGGACTTCGAACATTTGCCCCCGGCGACCCCCGCCGGCGTTTTTGAAATGCTGAAGTTTTACAACATCGAGGTTTCCGGAAAAAATGCCGTGGTGGTCGGCCGGAGCAACATCGTCGGCAAACCGCTGGCGATAATGCTTGTAAACCGCGGAGCCACCGTTACCGTTTGCCACAGCCGGACTAAGGATCTGGCCTTTTTCACTACTCAGGCCGATCTGCTTTTTACCGCAGTCGGCAAGGCAAATCTGATAACCAAGGAAATGGTCAAGCCGGGAGCGGTGGTCATCGATATCGGGGTTACGAGAACCGATAAAGGCCTGAGGGGCGACGTGGATTTCGATAAAGTCAAAGAGGTCGCTTCGGCGATCACGCCGGTACCCGGCGGTGTCGGACCGCTTACGGTCGCGAGCCTGATACGAAATTGCGTAACGGCGAAGAAACGGCAGATGGAACAAGCGAATTGATGGTTTAGTGACCCACCTCAACTTTTGCTGGTTTGGCTAACTCTTTACTTCTCGCCGCAATGCGCGCTTCGAATGCCTGCACTTCTCCTCCAACCCCCCGTTGTCGCACTCGTTGTATTAACCAACTCATAACTCCCGGTGTTCGAACCAGATAGTCATCGTATTGTGTCCCGGTTGGTTCGATGACCGCTTGCGTCAGGGTACTAACCGCAGCTTCAATTGCAGGTCGCATCGGTTGGAGAGTGGCCGCTACACGTGGCTCCTGAAGCCAATACCAAAGCGCACAGAGATGACCTAATTCCTCGAGTAACGGCTGCTTCGCTTGATCCGGATCGCCGACAGCAAGCACTGCCTCTACCACCGCTTTTGTTCCATCGGCCATGTCCTCTGGCAAATTCAATCTACGAACAACTGATGGCGGGCTGCCAATTCCTGGTGCAGATTCCGATACTTCAATCATAGGACTTTTGGTAAGTATTATTCTTGTACCGAAAATGTGACTTTTGTGCAAATTAGCCGTGATCCATCTTTTCTTAAGTTTTCGTTCGCCTAGTCTCACGCTTGCGTTCGATCTCATCAAGGATTTTCTTTCTGAGGCGGATGCTTTTCGGCGTCACCTCGACGAGTTCATCCTCCTGGATGTATTCCAGTGCCATATCCAGCGTCATGATCAGCGGAGGAACCAGGCGGATCGCTTCGTCGCTGCCGGACGCACGGACGTTGCTCAGCCGCTTTTCCTTGCCGATGTTTACGATGATGTCCTGGCCGTTCGGCGATTCGCCGACGATCATGCCGGCGTACACCGGCACACCCGAGCCGATGAAAAACGTACCGCGTTCCTGCAGCTGCCAGATGGCGTAAGCGACCGACGTTCCGGTTATTCCCGAAATGATCGAACCGGTTGTCCGTCCCGGCATGTCGCCGACGTACGGCGCATATTCTTTGAAAGCGTGGGTCAGTATTCCGTCACCGCGGGTATCGATGACGAACTCATTCCGGAACCCGAGTAAACCGCGGGTCGGAACGTCGTAGGTCAGCCGGGTGATGCCGTTTTTTGATTCCATGGTTTGCATCATTCCTTTGCGGCGGCCGAGTTTCTCGATGACGGCGCCGACGTACCGGTCCGGAACATCGATGTATGCGGTTTCTATCGGTTCCATCTGGACTCCCTTCATTTCGCGCAGGATTACCTCCGGTCGCGAAACCGCCAGCTCGAAGCCTTCGCGGCGCATAGCCTCGATCAGCACTCCGAGGTGCATTTCGCCGCGGCCCGAAACCCGGAAAGCCTCGGACCGCTCGCCGAGCTCGATCTTCAGTCCGACGTTGATTTCCAGTTCCCGTTCGAGCCGTTCCCGGATGTGGCGGGTCGTCACCAGTTTTCCTTCCTTGCCGGCAAACGGCGAATTGTTCACCAGAAAATCCATCGAAACGGTCGGCGGATCCACGGTGATCAGCGGCAGAGGTTTGGCTGATTCTTCGCCGGCAATCGTGTCCCCGACATAAACGTCGGGAAGACCCGCGACCATCACGATGTCACCGGCCTCGGCCAGGTCGACTTCGACCTGCTGGATTCCGCGGTAGACCATAATCTTTGATATCCGGCCGGTCTCCGTTTTTCCATCGGGCTTCAGGAGATAAACCGTCTGATTCTTTTTCACGGTTCCCTCGGTTATCCGGCCAACGGCCATCCGGCCAGAATAGGAGTCGTAAGCCAGATTCACGGGTTGCAAAAGAAGCGGCTTAAGCGGATCTCCTGCAGAAGGTTTTACATGGGAACAAATCAGATCGAAGAGCGGATTTAAATTTTCGGATTGATCGGACATTTTCAGTTTGGCGACACCGTCCCGGCCGACGGCAAAAACATACGGAAAATCGAGCTGCTCATGACTTGCGCCCAGCTGGACGAAGAGATCAAAAACCTCGCTAAGGGCGCGCTCCGGATCGGCGCCCTGCCGGTCGATTTTGTTGATTATGACGATCGGCCGGATACCGATCTCAAGCGATTTTTTCAGCACGAACCGCGTCTGGGGCATCGGCCCGTCGAAGGCATCCACAAGCAGAAGAACCGAGTCACACATCCGTAAAACCCGCTCGACCTCCGAGCCGAAGTCGGCATGGCCGGGTGTATCCACTATGTTGATCTTCGAACCTTTGTAGAGGATCGAACAATTCTTGGCGTAAATGGTTATGCCGCGTTCTTTCTCCTGCACGTCGGAGTCCATCACCCGTTCGGTCATTTCCTCATGCGCTTCGAAAGCTCCTCCTTGCCTGAGTACTTGATCGACGAGAGTCGTCTTTCCATGGTCGATGTGCGCGATGATAGCAATGGTCCGGTATTCCATAAAGACGCCTTATTCTAGAGGAAAAACCAGATATGTACAGGGTGTTGCAACATCGGAAACATTGGTCCAATCGGTAATTTTGGTCACCATTACGATTGAATCTTCCGGCGTCCCTGCTACAATCTCTTCATGGTGAGCGGCACCGCTATTATTGGATTTCCCGTTTTTTCCCGGAAAGCCATGCTTTGCCGTTTCATTCTCACTTGAAATATGTGCGGGATAATCGCCGTTTCCGGCTTCAGGGACGTCATTCAGGACCTCTATGACGGCCTGATCGTCCTGCAACACCGCGGACAGGACGCTGCCGGTATCGTCACTTACGACAACCAGTTTCACCTGAAAAAGTCGGTCGGCATGGTCAGCGAAGTTTTCCATGCCTCATCTCTTGCCCGGCTGAAGGGACCGATGGGCATCGGGCATGTGCGATATCCCACGGCTGGCTGCTCAAGCGAGTTCGAAGCCCAGCCGTTTTTCGTGAACTCGCCGTTCGGCATGGCGCTGGCGCATAACGGCAATCTGACCAACTCGTCGCAACTCGCGAAGGAGATCCGGCATCAGGATTACCGTCATCTGAATACCAACTCCGATTCGGAGGTTTTACTGAATGTCTTCTCGCTGGCTCTGCGCAAACAGAAGCCGAGCCGCCTGACGCCGGAGCACGTGTTTCGCGCGGTGAAGCAGGTCTTCCGCCGTTGTAAGGGGGCCTACTCCGCTGTGGCGCTGATCGGCGGCCACGGCATAGTGGGGTTTCGCGATCCCCACGGCATCCGCCCGCTGCAGCTCGGTCGCCGGCGTTTCGGCATGAAGTATGAATATATGATTGCTTCGGAGAACACGGCGTTTCACGCGCTGGAATACGAATTCATGCGGGATATCCAGCCGGGCGAAGTGGTATTTATCGACCGGAACAACCGGTTGCATTCGCGCATCGTGCGGCGCGGCCAGCTAAATCCCTGCATCTTTGAATGGGTCTACCTCGCCGCACCCGATTCGACGATAGACGGCGTCAACGTTTACAAGGCGCGGGTCCGCATGGGTGAAGCTTTGGCGAAACAGATAAAGGCTTCGGGCCTGCATATCGATTCGATCATTCCCATACCCGATACCGGCCGCCCCGCCGCTGCGGGGTTGGCCGACAAACTGAAGGTCCGTTACCGCGAAGGCTTCGTAAAAAACAGATACATCGGACGGACGTTCATCATGCCGGGGCAGGAAATCCGCAAGCGCAGCCTGAATTTCAAACTGCACCCGATAGAACTGGAATTAAAAGGCAAAAACGTGCTGCTGGTGGACGATTCCATCGTCCGGGGCAACACCAGCCGCAAGATCGTCGAGATGGCCCGCAAGGCCGGAGCAAGGAAGGTCTTCTTCGCGGCTTCGTCGCCGCCGATAATCGGACCGGACCCGTACGGCATCGACCTGCCGACAACCGCCGAGCTCATCGCCTCCAATCACTCGATCGAGGAAATCCGGAAATTGATCGGTGCCGATGCGCTGTTTTACAACACGATCGACAGTCTGCGAAACGCCGTCCGCTATGGAAATCCGAGGATCAAACATTTCAGCGAAGGCTGTTTCACCGGAAAGTATCCGACGCCGGAAGTGACCCCCAGGCTTCTTAAAGAACTCGGTTGCGGCCGCAACGCGACCCGTGAAGCATTCGTCGAACAGACGGGCCGGGAGGAAAATCCGGACCAATTCAAGATGATGTCGCTGGTTTAACACGAAAGGCAAACCTGCGGTTTTCCTTCCGACCTTCGACTACGCTCAGGTCGCCCTGAGCGACGAACGAAGTGAGGAGTCGAATGGGCGTGGACCATCCTTTCCCTAAAAGGTGCGCTCCCCGTCCGACCGGACATCTTCCGGGCGGGCAGCGGCGGGACCCACCTAAAGGCACCCAACGCTTCGCGCAGTTTTATTTTTTAAGTGCATAAAACACTGATCCTGTATACTTTCCCGCATGTTACGGAACTGCGGCAATTCATGGTGCAAGGCAGAATTTGAAATCACGAAGGACGATCTTGATTTTTACGACCGGATCTCGCCGGTGTTCCCCTCGACTGCGCTCGGGGCAGGCAATGGAAAGAAGGAGCCGATTCCGCCGCCGACGCTCTGCCCGGATTGCCGGCAACAACGGAGGCTCTCTTACCGGAACGAGCGCAAGTTTTATCGCCGGAAATGTGACCGGACGAAGAAGGAAATTGTTTCCGTCTACTCGCCCGAAAAGCCCTGTATCGTCTTCGATCAGACTTTCTGGTGGTCCGATGGCTGGGATCAGTTGGCAACCGCCCGGGATGTCGATCTAAATCAATCTTTCTTCGGGCAGATCCTGGAACTGGGAAACAAGGCGCCGCGGCCTTGCATACTCAACATGAGCAGCGAGAACGCGCTCTACACGAATCATTCCGCGTACAACAGGAACTGTTACATGTGCATCAATACAGGTTATTGCGAAGATTGCCATTATCTGACCAATTTCAGCGTACACAGCAAAGATTGCATCGATTGTCTGGCCATCCAGAAATGCGAATTGTGCTTTTGGTGCATCGACTCGAAGCAATGCAATTCATCGTCGTTTCTCCATGAATGTATCAATTGCTCCGATTGTGATTTCTGCTACGATTGCCAGGGTTGCAACAACTGTTATGGTTGCTGGAATCTGCGTCATCGTCAGTACAGTATTTTTAACGAGCAGCACACAAAGGAACAGTATGAGGAAAAGATGCGTTCGCTGCGTCCGTTAACGTGGATAGAGACCCAAAAGTGTCTCAGTGAGTTCGAGGATCTGGTTCGCGCCCGTGCTTTGCACAAATGCGTCGTGATGGAGAATTGCGAGGCCACGACGGGCGATCATCTTTACAATTGCAAGAATGTCCGGAAATCCTATTGGACATTCGATTCCGAGGATTGCGCCTATTGCTACGACTGCGGCAGCTTGAAAAATTCCATCGATACTCTGGAACCATACCAGGGGGAGCTGCAGTATGAATCGCATGGATGCAATCTGGGATATTCACTCTGCGCATGCTCAAAATGTTATGAGTGCAAAGCCCTGTCGTATTGCCAGTACTGCTGGTACTGCGCCGACTGTTTCGGCTGCTTCGGTATCCGTAACAAACGTTATTGCATACTGAACAAACAGTACACGAAAGGGGAGTATGAAACGCTCGTTCCGAAGATCATCAAGCGGATGCGAGCCGACGGCGAATGGGGCGAATTTTTCCCGGAGAAGCATTCGACATTTGCCTATAACGAAACTGCCGCCGAGCAATATTTTCCTCTCACCAAGGATGAGGTTCTAAAGCGCGGTTGGCAGTGGCGGGATGAGAAAGATGAGATGCCGAAAGTCGATCGCATCATCCCGGCGGGACAATTACCGGAAAAAATAGACGACGTGCCCGACGACATTTTGAACTGGGCTGTGGAATGCGAAGCTACGAAGCGTCCTTTCAGGATCATCAGGCAGGAACTGGATTTCTACCGGAAGCTTCGAAAACCGATTCCGCATTTTCACCCGGATGAACGGCACCGCCGGAGAATGGCGCTCAGGAATCAGCGGAAACTCTGGAATCGCCAATGCGGTAAGTGCGGGAAGGGGATCGATTCGACTTATTCCCCGGATCGCCCGGAAATTGTTTATTGCGAGCGTTGTTATCTCGAAGCTGTCTACTAATCTATGTTCTCATTTTCTTCCACCCATCGAAGCGAAGCCCTCCGAAGCTCCGAACATAGTGAGGAGCGAAGGATGGGCGAGCAGTGCTACCTGAGAGAGGTATACTGATCTGCCGGTGCAAAGTTCATGCAGGCAGTGCTCGGCCAACTTCGAGATCACCTCCGATGATCTTAAGTTCTATGAGGAAGTATCGCCGGTATTCCCCTCGACTTCGCTCGGGGCAGGCAATGGCCAGAAGGAATTGATTCCGCCGCCAACGCTCTGCCCGGATTGTCGCAGCCAGCGGCGCATGGCACACGCGAATCGTTACAGTCTCTACTGGCGCACATCGGCCAGCACCGGTAAAGAAATCATTGCCATTTATTCTCCCGACAAGGATCTCGCGGTTTACGAGGAGAAACAGTGGTGGAGCGATGCGTGGGACCCTCTGGATTACGGAAAAGCTGTCGTAACGGATCAGCCAGTGTTTGGCCAACTGGATTCTCTCTTCCGATCAGTTCCTCTCATGGGGCTTTTCAACGATGGCAATGAGAACTGCCCGTACGTGAACTGGACCGGATGGGCGAAGAATTGCCACCTTTCCTATGGTGTCGATTACTGCGAAGACACGCTCTACTCCGAATCCCTCTACCACTGCCGTTCCTGCGAGGATTGCCATTACGGTTACCGGCTGGAACGCTGCTACGAGTGCATCGATTGCATGGATTGCTATGGACTACTCTTCGGCCAGAACTGCACCACCTGTACCGACAGCGCTTTTCTTTTTGATTGCATCGGATGTGCGAACTGCTTCGGTAGTACGAATCTTCGCCGGCAGCATTACCGTTACTTCAACGAGCAGCTCACGAAGGAGGAGTACGAAAAGCGTATTCGATCCCACTTCCCGCTAACGGATGCCGGTATCACGGACATCCGGAAACGGTGGATCGAGCTGCGAAATTCCATGCCGCAACAGGCTACTTTTGGGACGGGAAACTTCAATGCCACCGGCGATTTACTTTTTAATTGTAAAAACGCGTCTGCCTGTTTTGACTGCACCGATCTCGAGGATTGCAAGAACTGTACGAACGTCCGGGGTGCGAAAGATTGTCGCGACATAAATTTTTGGGGTCATCCCGGAGAACTCTGTTACGAGGACGTCGGTGTCGGGGAAGGCGCAACCCGCGTGCTCTTCACCATAAATACATGGGGTGGAACGACAGACATGCTCTACTGCTTCAGCTGCATCGGTTGCTGCCACTGTTTCGGCTGTGCGGGGCTGCGTCATAAGCAGTACTGCATTCTGAATAAGCAATACACCAAGGAGGAGTACGAACGGATCGTGCCGCAAATCATAGGACAGATGCGGCGGAGCGGTGAGTGGGGTGAATTTTTTCCAGTGGAACGCTCGCTATTCGCCTACAACGAAACACTCGCCCAGGCGTTTTTCCCGCTCTCCCGGGAGCAGATCGAGGCGCGTGGCTGGCGCTTCCACCAGATGACCGACGAGATCCCGAAAGTGGAACGTATCATTCCAGGCAAGGAGTTACCTGATCGCATCACCGACATTCCCGATGATATTCTGAACTGGGCGATAGAATGCGCCGTTACCCGGCGGCCGTTTCGGATAACGAAGATGGAACTGGAATTTCACCGGAGTATGGAAATTCCCATCCCGCGTATGCACCCCGACGAACGCCACCGGAGCCGGATGGCACTCAAAAATCCCCGCAAGCTCTGGAATCGCCGGTGCGGCAAGTGTGAGAAGGGGATTGAGTCGACTTATTCCCCGGATCGTCCCGAAACCGTTTACTGCGAACGCTGTTATCTGGAAACGGTTTACTGAGGAGGTATACTCACGTCCAATGCTTCAGACCTGTCGCGACTGCGGGCAACCGTTTGAGATTACGTCTCGCGAGGAAGGATTTTACGGGGAGCTCGGACTTCCTTATCCGAAGAGCTGTCCCGACTGTCGTTCACTGCTGCGCTGCTCCCACCGCAATGAACGAAGTCTTTCGAAGCGCCTGTGCAGCCTCTGCAAAAAGGAGATTATCGCCATGTATTCGGCGGACACCCCTTTTCCCGTCTACTGCCATGATTGTTTCTTTTCCGACCGGTGGAATCCTCTCGGCGGCCGGAAACCTTTTGACGAACGTCTGCCGTTCCTTGAGCAATTGAAAACCCTCCTCGACAATGTGCCTCGGCTTTCAATAATAAATAAGCAAACCGAGAACAGCGAATACAGCAACTACTCCTATGCCAACAAGAACTGCTACCTGACTTTCGGTAGCCATTACGAGGAAGATTGTCTTTATGGCGCTTACTCCACTAAAAATCGGAGCTGTCTCGATTGCCTGTGGCTCTACGGAAGCGAACTTCTTTATGAGTGTCTCTTTTCGAAAAACTGCTACCACTGCCTGTTTCTCGACCACTCCGAGGATTGTTCGGACTGCTCGTTTTCCCGTGAACTGAAAGGCTGCACAAACTGTCTCTTCTGTTCAAATCTGCGGCAAAAACGGTTCTGCATTTTCAACGAGCAGTTCTCTGAGCAGGAGTACAACAAGCGGCTGTCGGCGTACCGGTTGGATACCTGGAGCGGGCTTGCCGAGGCAAAGCGTCTGTTCCTCGAAGAAGTCCGGAAGCGATTCCCGGTTCGGGCCCTGCATCAGGTGCAATGCGAAAATTGTGAAGGAAACACAATGTCGAACTGCAAAGAAATGCGTGGATGTTTCTTCTGTGCGGACAGCGAGGACTGTGTCTACTCAGTACAGATCGACAATACGTTTCATGCCATGGACATGGACTATATGGGATACGACCGGAGCGAGCGCTGCTGTCAGACGATCGGTTGTCAGGGTCTTTTCGACTGTATCGCGTGCAATGCCTGCTGGCATGGGAGCGGGCTAAGGTACTGTCAGTCGTGTTTCTCCTGCACCGATTGTTTCGGTTGTATTTCCCTCCAACAGAAGAAACACTGCATACTGAATCGTGAGTATCCGCCGGAAGAATACCGGCGTATTGCGGCGCTGATTACCGATGAGATGAAACGCAGTGGTACGTGGGGGGCGTTCTTTCCGGCTTCTTTTACATCGTTTGCTTACAACGAAACGATGGCCAAGGACTGGTTCCCTCTCACTGAAACGGAAGCGTCAAAACGCGGATACAGATGGAACAGTGTCGAAGAAATCCCCGATGTAAAAAAAGTGATCTCTGCCAAGGATTTACCCGAACGAATTGACGATATCCCCGATGATGTACTGAATTGGGCTGTCCGCTGCGAAACAACCCAAAGACCTTATCGCATCGTGAAGAAGGAGCTTGAATTTTACCGCACAATGCAACTCCCGATCCCGCATTATCATCCTGAAGAACGTCATCGTATGCGCCTCCTGCGTCGGCACCAGCGTAAACTCTGGAAACGATCTTGCATGAAATGCGGGAAGGAAATGCAGACAACTTATTCACCGGATCGTCCGGAGACTGTGTACTGTGAAGAGTGTTATTTAGCTGAAGTCTATTGAGCCCGGCTCCGTTCGGCTTCACTTCGTTACGCCGCAACTACGCCGTGGCATCCGTTACTGTTGCATGAACATCGCGGCGTAGTTCCGAGCAAAGCGAGGAAC
>Ga0172379_10005958_pt1 | contig 16663 bp, 17 predicted proteins | sample GrowelOW334metaG_FD_119756 | JGI IMG/M metagenome (GOLD analysis project Ga0172379, IMG submission 119756) | Groundwater microbial communities from an aquifer near a municipal landfill in Southern Ontario, Canada - Groundwater well OW334 metaG | ecosystem: Environmental > Aquatic > Deep... | reverse complement strand
GTCGCTGTTCTTAAGTATTGTGTCGGCGACAGCCGTCCAGTTTGCAGCATCATCTGGGAACTCAAATTTATTGGCAAAATCAGCTGCAACCAATAGCGACTGGTACACCAACGCTACGGTGTATGTATTGGTCAGGAACTTTTCTTCCCACAAATCATAGCTGGCGTGCGGCAAACTGGTTTGCTCGTCCATAAACGACACCATAAAGTTAGCCGCTGGCTGGATGAAGGTTGTGTAAAGCCCACGGACAAAATCTTCATCTTTAGTGTGTTCGTAGTATTCACCAAGCATATAGACAACTGCGGCGGTTTCGTCTTCCTGGATGGGCAACTCTTTCTGATTGCCATGAAGTAGGGGATGCCATGTGCTACCAATGGCCCTGTCGGGTTGGTACTTGTGCATTAGATAGCCATCTGGTGTCAATACATCACGGCAAAATTCAAAAAACTTCTTAGGCTCTTCAGTATAGCCAAGCCGAATTAGTGGCCACATGGCAAAAGCCCCATCACGGGGCCACACATAGGTATAATAGTCGCGGCCATAGTTATATATTGAAGAGTCCGCAGATGCTATGACACCACCACGCTTATCAGTGTGTACTTTTATGAGCATTAGTGACTTTTTAAGAGTCTCTAGATACTGCTTATCTACGCTATGAAGTGTGTTGGCGCCAATTGACAACCATTCATGCCACTGCTGCCTAACGTCTGACAGACGACGTGCTAGACCTTCGTGCTTGATCTGATTATGAATCTTCTCTGCTGTAAACTGCGAATCCGCTGCAATAATCCAGTAACTAACATCGTCTTTTGAGTTGGCGTCTAATTGCAAAGTAAAACGCATGACAGAGTCGACGCCCCCATGCTCCACGGCACTTCCTGATAGTTCGCCGTCCTCTGCATCCCGGAAGGTGCCTTCTTTGCCCTCGATACCGTAGTTACCAATAGCAAATTGGTCGTACACTTGGCCATTCGCATCTTCGCCGTAGATTAGTAGTGAACATCGTCCTTTGTAATCTAATATATAGTTCTCTTCGGGCACAAACAGGGCTGTATCAGCTCGTCCGGCACGGGAGATCTGGAATACTTGGTGCGTGAAAAGTCGTATTTCACGATGATGATCAGCCTGATTTGTAATGCTAATCTGCCTACAAAAAGCATTTACATCGTTATCAACAAAGTCATTAAACAACAATTCAACCTGCAGTATGTCAGACTGCATACGGATGTTACTTACTAGGGCGTCTGCTTCAAAGTCGATGCTGATATCCCAGTTGCCGTCATCTACCCAAGAGAAGCTACCGTCTACCCACACTCCAATCTTGTGGTGAACACTACGCGAAGTCGTAAGGTTGTCGAGCCCCACGTACGGGTAATAGAAGTCGTGAACTAAACCATGCTCGTTTAGCCCAACTGTCAGACTGCCATTACCGAGCATCACTGGGCGAGCCATTTATTTTGCCTCCGGCAAGTTATTGGAATTTAACAGATAGAAGCTGAAAGGTAGCAAAACTCGGGTGTCTTGTGCGCTCAAGCAGAAAAACCCGGTCATATGCTGATATCCTTTTCGCCCAAGCGGAATTTGAGGTCGTGCCAAGCATTCATAAAGTTCATATAGGCCTCGTATGGTGTCTTGTATGGGCTAAAGTAGGCATGGATGTCACCATCACTGAACCACTTAGTACACATGTAGTAAAAGTGATCAGAGGTCGTCAGCTTACGCCAGTCGTTTATTAATGCTAGATCACCAGACTCCATAACCTGGGTTTGCAGGCCATACAAAGCTTGGATCGCCTGTTGTTGCATGGGGTTGCCAAGCCAAGCCGACAAGTCACGTTCGGTGTCGGCCCAGGTTGTTGTATTAGGTGTGTCTACTTGATCAACAGGCTCAAATGCATCTATGACCTCGCTGACTGTCATAAATGTGTTGCCTTCTGTTTTGAGCCATTGCTCTGGCAAGTGATGCAAGAAGTCAAAGATCCCAGACTCACTCCACTGGTGCTCACCAAAAGTCTCATAATCCATGAATAGATTAAAGTTAGTTGCGTGCTCAGTATTGTTAAGCCAGTGGGTGAACTTATCTGCAGTCAGAGGCCATTCCGCCCAATCTCGGTCACCAAACCGGAAAGCAATGTCATCAGATAGCTTGTAATTTTTCATCAATAAACGGATGTTTTCAGTATGTGAGGGACGGTAAACATAGTTTGGGCTACGCCAGTCAAGCACGGGGTCCCAACCTTCGGCCAAAATCCCCTTATACCCGGCTTTGTCGGCCCAATAGGCGAGGTCATTGTTGTATGACAGCTCGGTATTGCGGAATACCTTGGGCGTTTGGCCAAACAATTTTTGAATCTTTTCGCGGTGCATGGTTACTTGGGCTTCAAACTCTGCCTGAGAATAGAAAAAGGCCAGGCTGTGATGATAAGTTTCGGCAACGATTTCGACTCGTCCGGTTGCCGTAAGCTCTTGGAATGACCGCAGGGTAGCGGGTGACCAGGCCTCAAGCTGATCCAGGACAGTACCAGTTATGGACATACTGAGCTTGAACTCTGGGTGGGTGTTTAGTAGCTCAAGCAATTTACGGTTGGTTGGTATATAAGATTTCTCAGCAACTTTACGTGCAATGCGTTCGTTATTGGCCGGGCCATCATAGCCAGAGTCAAAGTAGTTATGACGCACTCCAGCATCAAAGATGGTGTAATGGCCAATACGAAACGGCTGGTGAACATGAAGATATAGGACTATGGCTTTCATGCTATAACCTTTTGAGTATGACGATTATAGACATCAAATAGTTGATCGGCAGCTTTGCCCCAGCTTAGTTTTTTGTACTCCTTGAGTGAATTTGCGTGTAATTCATCACGCAGAACATCATTTTGGACTACTGCAGTGATTTGATTAGCCATTTCATTGATATCCCAGTAGTCCACTTTTAGACAGTTGGTTATGATCTCGCTAACACCGGATTGTTTGCTTATAAGTGTAGGTGTGCCATAACCGATAGCTTCTAGGGGTGTTAGGCCAAAAGGCTCGGATACAGACGGCATTACAAATAAATCAGCAACGCTATAAGCATCACGGTAGTTTTTGCCCCGTTGGAAGTCGGCAAACACAACATTTTTTGACAACCCAAGCTCGGCGGAAAGCTCCAGCAGCTCATAATACTGATCACCCGATCCAACAAACAATAGTAGGGTTTTGGGGTTACGGTCGACAACGTGTTCAAAAGCTCGAAGTAGGTTTGGCAGGCCCTTTTGAATGGTCAGTCTGCCAACACTTGCAACTACCCGGTAACCCTGTTGTCTCATAGCCTCAAGGTACTTGTACGCGTTTGCGCCATGGTTGGGCACTAACATATCTTCACTTATGCTATTGTGAACAACGTCGATTTTGTCAGCCGGTATGTCGTACTCGCGAACAATAGCTCGCTTAGTGTGTTCGCTTACGGCTATAACTCGGTCAGCAATTAGCATTGCTAGACTCTCGATCTCACGAACTACCGGGTTGCCACCGTGTTCCTTACCCGCACGATCAGCCTCGACTGAGTGGATATGCACAATTAATGGCTTGCCTGATAACTCCTTGGCCCGCAGAGCGGCACGACACGTCAGCCAGTCATGGGCATGAATGACGTCAAATTCCGCTAACTCTACTATCCGCTCAACTGCTTTTTCATAGATTGCACTTTGACCAAACAGATCAACCCACTCAATTTCGCCGGTCTTTTTGATGTACTTAAAGCTATCGTAGGCAATGCCTGCTTTCATGACCGACTCCACGTCCTGGGGGTGAGCGGCATTTATGCGCATGAAGTCTATGTCATGATCAGCGGTGTAAGGCAACACAAACTCAATATCGGCCCCCTTTTCTGAAAGGGCCTTACATAGTTGGTAGCAGGCAACCCCAAGACCACCACTGTTATGAGGTGGCAGCTCCCAGCCTAGCATTAGAACCTTCATATACCTGGGCTCCTGATAATTTTGTTTTTGCGAGTAGACGAAGATACCTCAATAATATCGGTTGTACCATAGGCACCCACAGCCCACCGGAGTCTAACGGGATTCATGACCCTCTTTTTATTGCTTATGTTAACTTCCTTTTATTATAGGAATAACAGAGGCAACTTACAACTGTTTTATATATTTTAGTTGTCTTCTAGCACTTCTCTGCAATAATCTTGGCTGATATGCGGTGGTTTATGTGAGTTTACCCCTGACTTATGGGTCTGGTTACGTTACAATGGTTTAAATGGACAACGTCTTAGACAAAACAAACAGTGAGCTAACCGGCTTTTTCTCTGAACAAAATGCCATGCGGTCGTTGATCGTATTAATAATCTCTATTATTGGGGCCTTTTTACTGAGTAAGCTAGTGGCATTTATTATCATTAAGGTTGCTCAGTTTGTAGCAACAATATCCGACAACGCCCCCGACGCAGAACGCCAGGTTAGACTGCGACGGATAGAGACATATCTGAGTGTCTCAATTGCACTAGTTAGGGCACTGATAATTGGCTTTGTGGCTTTCTACGCCTGGAAGATACTCACACCTGAGGCATCAACTGGCGCTGCTACTATTGGTGCTAGCGCATTCTTTATTGTGCTTGCCGGTGGTACCATCGGTATGATTCTGCGTGATATCACCACTGGTGCCAGCATGATAATTGAGGGTTGGTTCCACGTTGGTGACTACATAGATATTGAACCTTTTGACAACCTGTCCGGTGTGGTTGAGCGTATGACACTTCGTTCGACTAAGCTTAGAAGCCTAAGTGGTGAAGTTGTCTGGATCCACAACCAACATATGCAGGCCGTCAAAGTAACACCCAGCGGCTTAAGGACTATCGCGGTTGATGTATTTGTAAACAATCAAAACGTCGGTAAAAACTTGATTGAAAAAGCCATAGAGACCATCCCAACAGGCATCATCAAAGTTGCCAAAAAGCCAGAGATAACCAGAACAGAGAAGTGGGGCGAACATTTGTGGCTGTTCACCGTAGTCGGAGAAACGCCGCCAGGACGTGAATGGCTGATGGAGAAGTTTTTTGTAGAGTCTCTGCACGCACTCGATGATCGCCGTAGCGGCCCTAAGACACTTGTCCGTCCACCAATCGCCCGTTTTGCCGACCCCGAAGCCGAGCGCAGCTTCAAGCGCTCCGTCAAGATGGCTCGCACTGAGACAAGCAAATAGTATGGTAGGCTAGTTATATGTATACCGTTTGTATTGTTGAAGATGACGCTATGTTGGCTGAGATCTACCACACTCTGCTACAATCGGCTGGTTTTAAGAGTTTTGTCGCCAATGATGGACAGGCTGGAATAGAACTTGTTGGTCAAGTCCAACCCGACCTTGTACTGCTTGATATCATGTTGCCACAACTGTCTGGCGACGAAGTGCTGAGACAGATCCGCTCTAACGACTGGGGTAAAGAGACCAAGGTGATTATGTTGACTAACATCAGCGAGAGCGAAGCACCTGACGGCCTGAACGAACTTGGGTTTTCTCGTTACATCGTCAAGGCTAATCTAGTAAGTAATACTTTGCCACAGATCTGTACCGAGGTAATCACCGACCCGGCCACTCCACAAACAAGTGCTTAAACCATAACAACTACTTGCATGATGGAGTATAATGTAGGTAGCTATGGGAGCATGAATCGCCTTTTGGTGGTCATAGCACCCAAGCCTTATACACTTTTGGCAAACATACTTCGGTCACTGTACGCCACATATACATCCAGCTTTACCTATTGATACGCTTTCGGAGCGGTGAAACGTATCCAAATAGGCAGCTACACTCCAAGAATCCGTTCCAGCTGAACACCACACCAGCTGTCTTTTGTTTTAACTAAACAGGAGTTTGTATATGACACGTGTATTTAACAAGGAAGTCTTTGTCACCTCTTATTATTTTACCCAAGGCAAGGGCTTTCACTCTTTCCCGCGTAGCGTTCAATTTGAAAACCAAGAGCTAACTTTTATAGAAACCGGGCTGCGCTGTCTGGTCCAAAAAGGCCAAGACTTAATAGAGATATTCAACATGTCTGATGGACGTACCCAGTACCGGCTAAAGTTTGAGCCCCAACAGCGCAGCTGGACTCTACTAACCTCACGGGCAATGGTGTAGGAGGCTAACAATGCAGTTAAAACTCCAACTCAGCAGTGATGAACAATTGCGGCGCACTTGGGCATTCGCCATGCCGGGGCGAGGCGTCAATCGAAGACAGCTTAGGTCACTCCGCAGCTACGTCATCACCTCATGTTCTAAGGAAGCTAAGGCGCTGGGCGTTAGCGCCGGCATGCGTTATGAAGAAGCCAAGCTACTGATACCTGACATCAAAATACTAACCATAGGAAACAAGAATGCATGAAAAGCACAAACAAGTCATCACACTGGACGGAATACATAGAGACGCCTATTTGCCCTTCTCCATATACTCGGTCGACTCTACTAATAACAAAGTTTCACAAGCTCAAGTGGATGCTATTGAGACCCTCCAGGAAGGCCGATCATACAGATACTTACTCTCGTTATCAGAAGGGCAAGACAAGTACCAGATGGTAATAAGCGAGTCAGACATGCTGGGGTTATTACACCTGAGCGTGTAGCGATAGAGATACTCTATTACTCTGTAATGTGTGAAAATTGGAAGTCAAAAGGGCAATTATACCTTGACTGTAGGTAAACAGGGGTGTATACTAGAAATATGAGATACACCATCATGGATTTACAGAGGGACTTTCCGAATGACGACGCTTGTCTGGAGTGGCTGAAAGAATATCTGTACCCTGAAGGTATCTACTGCGTAATTGAAAAAAAGATCACGCCACACCACCGCATGAAGAAGCGCAAATCATACTCCTGCGAACTTTGCGGCCACCACGTTCACCCAACAGCTGACACCATCTTTCACAAGTCTTCTACGCCACTGACATTATGGTTCTATGCTATCTACCTGATGTCCGCTACTCGTGCCGGTATTAGCGCAAAGCAACTCGAGCGTGAGCTGGGCGTAACCTACAAGACCGCATGGCGTATGTTCCATCAAATCCGTAAGATGATGGCTGACGACGAAAACGATATGCTTGGTGGCGATGTCGAAGTTGACGAAACCTACATTCAGCCCAACCCACAAAAGAATACTCGTGTTAAAGCCAAGCAGCCTAACAAGCGATATTACGATAGCGAGATAATCTTTGGCATGGTTGAACGTGACGGCCGCGCTAAGGTTCGCCACGTAAAGACGAATGGTGTCAGCGTGCTTATGCCTGAGATAAACAAATCAATCGCCAAGCAATCAACTATCTACAGTGATGAGTGGGCAGCTTATAAAAAGTTACCAGTCTGGGGCTATGGCCACCTGACTGTCAAACACTCTGATTTAGAGTTTGTGGCTGGCCGTGTGCATACCCAAAACGTCGAAAACCTATGGTCAAATATGAAGCGTGGCATCAAAGGCGTCTACCGCCACGTTGATGCTAAGTACTTGCAAGCCTACGCCAACGAATACGCCTTTCGCTACTCGCATCGCAAGGGCGTTAGTATGTTCTGGGCGATTATGGATAGGGTCGAAAAGAGTGCTCAGGCCTAGCTACTAACCCCACTAAGCAAAACAGCTACTTTCAAGCTGTATTACCTCTGTTATCTCTTGCATTATTTTCTCTCCTTTACTATATATACATATAGAAGAGAATAAAGTAGTAGAAGGAATGCGTGGGAGAGAGGTAGAAGTATTAGTCAGTGTTAGTTAAAAGTCCTAGGTATAGAAAGCCATTAAATAGTAATCAAGTTAGAGTATTAAGTTTAATTTATAAGTTTAGATTTGTTAGTGTTCCGTTATTAAGTGAATATCTAGGAAAAGATAAGTCTACAGTCTATGAATGTTTACTAGGACTTGTTAGTCAACAGTACATAACCAAGAACTACGACAGCAGTTACCGACTACCGCCAAGACCCGCTACTTACTGTCTAGCCACAAAGGGCATCCGTTACCTACGAGAGCATACTGAAGCAAACCACAAAGCCCTCAGAAATATGTACCGAAACAAGGCGGCGAGCGAACAGCTCGTCGAACAGAGCTTGAAGAACTTCAAGCTCTGCAACCAACTCCAGCGCCAATATCCAGACACCTTTGACATATACAGCAAGACGGAGTTAGTCCAGTTCGATGATGATTTCTTACGACCACTGTGTGATTTGTGGCTTAAGCGCACCAAACAGCAGGAAGACAAGCCGAACGAATACCAGGTGGAGTTTATCGAGGCTGGTGCCTTTAGCTGGCTGCTGCGGAAGCGCATTGTGGCTCACCAGGACTTCTTTGACGAGTCCGACGAGGAAGTTTACCCGTATATCCTGTTTGTGACCGGAAACGACAGTACAGAGCGGAGAATCCAGCGAATGCTTGAGAACTGCTTTGCAGATTTTGAGTTTTGGACTACTACAGTTGAGCGGCTAGAAAGTGGCGAGACAAAGATTTGGCGGCAGGTGTTTGAGGACGATGAAGAGGACAAACCCATCCTCAAAAGGCTATAATTAACACGAATGCCACCATATACCAGAATATCAATCGAAAATCTCAGAGATTACGCCGCTAGCCGTGGCGGGATGTTGATAACAAACGAATATAAAAATACCGGAACAAGTATGACGTGGCAGTGCGAAAACGGGCATCAATGGAATGCTGCTTTTGGCAGTATGAAACATCGAAATTCCTGGTGCCCCAAATGTGCAAGAGTGGGTGCTGTAGCAAAACGAACCATCAATATCTCGGAACCACGCAGTTATGCCGCTTCTAGGAAGGGTAAGCTTCTGAGCCCTACTTACGTGAGCGGCAAGACAAAGATGTTATGGGAGTGTGAGCATGGCCATCGATGGGATGGTGCTTATGTGGAGATGAAACTCAGGGGGTATTGGTGCCCTAAATGCTCCGGAAGGAGACAAAGAAGAACTATCGAAGATGCTCAAGAGATAGCAAATAGCAAGGGAGGGGTTTGTCTATCTACAGAAATAGTCAATGTTACAACTAAACTTAAATGGCAATGTCAATATGGCCATAACTTTGAGATGATCTTGAACTCAATCACTTCTCAAAATCAGTGGTGCCCCGAGTGTAGCGGTAGAAAACGAAAAACAATCGAGCACTGCCAAATTCTAGCCAAGAAGTTTGGCGGTAGGTGTATTTCGACTACTTATCATGGCAATAAAGTCCCCCTAGAATGGGAATGTAAATTTGGCCACCGATGGAAAGCCAGACCAAACAGTGTAACTAATGGCTATTGGTGCAATGTTTGCTCAGCTGGGATAGGCGAACGTATATGCAAAATATTTTTTGATACTCTGTTCGATGACAATTTCGTAAAAGTTAAGCCTGCGTGGCTTATGGGCCCTAACGGTCACCCTCTTGAACTAGACGGTTACTCTGAAAAGTTGCGCTTAGCTTTTGAGCATCAGGGTCAGCAACACTATAAAGACGTTTCTAAATTTACCAGTAAATATGATGTATCTGTGCGTAGGGGCTTAGATGCATATAAAATTGAAACGTGCCTTGCAAGAGGCATAACGCTAATTGAAATTCCAGAAATACCGACCATGACAGCCCTTGAGGATATAAAAGCCGTCATTAAAAGGTCCTGCGAGGCCAGCGGTTATCCCCTACCAGAGAATTTTGATGAAACCAAAGTAGACTACCTTCCGGCATATCAAGATAACCGATTTGAAGAATTCAACCTTATTGCCGCTGAAAAGGGTGGTCTATGCCACGTTGAGTTAGGCTACGTAGACAATGGCAAATTAGAGTGGGAGTGTAAGTATGGCCACGTGTGGAGGGCTACTTCGAAGTGGGTGAAAAAAGGTACTTGGTGCCCAGAATGTGCTGGAAATAAACCGATGACAATTGATGATTTTGTTTCTATCGCGAAAGCAAAAGGAGGGTTATGTCTCACCACGGAGTATACCAACAGCTCAACACCGATAACATTCAGATGTGCGGTAGGTCACGAATTTACGTTAATAGCAAACCATGTCGTTAACTCAGATAGCTGGTGTAGGGTCTGCAATAAAAACCAAGCAAACCAAAAAATAATATCGAACTTAAACTCTATTGCCGAAAGCCGAGGGGGCAGATTGGTCGACCTTATTGTTCGGCCGGGCGGAAGGTACACTTGGGAATGCGCCGATGGTCATCAATGGGATACCACGGATGCAATTATTAAAAGAGGAAGCTGGTGCCCTGAATGCATAGGAAGGGCCAAGAGAAGCATAGATGAAATACGACTATATGCATCATCAAAACATGGTAGTTTAATAACTGATAAATATGTAAGTTCTACTAAAAAAATGACTTGGGAATGCGCCCAGGGTCACCAATGGGAGGCATCATATAGTAGCGTAATTGATCGAGGCACGTGGTGTCTCGACTGCTTACATGCCCAAAAGAGAGAAGTTGCCTCCAGCTACGCCAAAGTACATGGTGGCAGACTAATGTCTAATACTTATACCGACGGTGTCACCAAAATCCGGTGGGAATGCGCTGAGGGCCACCAATGGGAAGCAGGCTTTAACGCCATGAAGCATCGCAATGGATGGTGTCCATCATGCGCTGGCACACAAAAAATGGACATCGAACAAGCTCAATCATACGCCATCTCAAAGCATGGCAAACTACTTTCAGATGTGTATGTAAATGGAGCCACGAAAATGCTGTGGGAATGCTCAAAAGGTCACCGTTGGGAGGCAGGTTTTGGATCAATGAAAAATCAAAGAAGTTGGTGTCTTATTTGTGCTGGAAAACAGAAGAAGGACATATCCGAACTCAGGCAGTATGCACTAGAAAGAGAAGGTAGATTACTTTCGGATGAATATATAAATGGTAATACTGCCGTGAGATGGGAGTGTGCCGAGGGCCACCAGTGGGAGTCGGGCTTTGCAATGATGAATAGTAGAAAAAGCTGGTGCGCAATATGCGCTAACAGGTCAAGACGAGCAATACCGGCCCATTAGCTGTTCGATCATCCATAATCCGCTGCTATACAGACTTTTCCAACATCTCAATGTGCTCTTGAGCCTTGTCGCTGCTCCATACGCCATTACCCTGCTTGAGAATATAAGCGATATTTCTATCGACATATTCATCTTCTGAACCTAGCTTTACACTTCTATTCTCTAGTTTGTATATTCGCTTAAGTGACGATCTGGCGTCGTATTCATCCATTGCCTTATCTTACCGCAACCAGACTGGGGCGCAAGTACAGAAAAGTCATTTAGACTTCTTAGGTAATTTTTTGCTGACTTTTTTAAGAACCTTGAAGAATTGAGCTTTAGTTTGCTCGGTTTCGATTTTTTTTGGCTTATCCATATTGACCAGTATAACCTACGCCAGTCGTGCGCCATTTGTACCACTGATACTTTGGTGCTATGATTCCATCATATTTATTGGGGTGGCATTAAGGATAATTGTGCCGAAAGCAGACCGCCAACAACTTCTAGACGAACTCAAGCAAACACATAAGGCAGCCAGGGCACTTAAAGCCGGAGTGGTTCAGTACGAAAAGACCGCCGCCAAGAAGTCTGGTGCTATCGACAAGCTGCTTGTTGATGGAAAAAAGAAAATTGACGACGTGGTCACTGAGCTCAAGGGTCGTTTTACTAAAGAGTCTAGTACGCTCAAAACATCAGTGAAAACCGAGAAGGACACTGTCGAGTCCATCCGTAAAGACGCCAAGGATCACTACAACCGCTTTAACCAGACATATACCGCAGCCATGAATAAGCGCAGCGGCGTTGAAGCTAAACATAGCAAGATCGTCAAATTAGCCGACGAAGCAGCCACTAACGCCAACGAGATAAGCAAGCATCAGACGAAAGCCGCTAATGCTAAGGCAGTGATTGATGAGCTTTTGAAGACGTCACGCAAGAACGACAAAGATATATCGACCATTCATGGTGAAGCTGAACGTGTCAGTGAAGAGATTAAAAACACCTATGCTATCACTCTTGATACGACAATGGCGGGCACTCTGGTAGACCGACGAAACGCATTAAAGAAGCGCACTGACCTCTGGGAAAAAGTATATTTAGGTAGCATCGGTGCTATCGTGGTGGCGATAATTCTTGCATTGGTAGTAAGTAAACCCGACTCATTCGCACAGGTCATAACTGAGCGACTCGTTTTTGTCACACCGTTGGTGTTGGTTGCGTTCGTATTAGGTAAGCAGTATAACCATGAGCGTAAGCTTTACGAAGAATACGCATTTAAGGCTGCTGCTGCGCTGTCACTGCGAGGTTACACGATCTTGCTGAACAGCGAATTCAAAGATATTGAATCAGCTCGACTTGAAATTCTCCGTTTTACCATCGGTGCAATGGAAGGCATCTATGACCGAGAGCCGCTAGTTCAAAGCCCAAGCACTTTACACCTAATGCTGGGTAACAATCTAGCCAAGTTTGAAGCAAAGTTAGAAGATACTGTCCACAAAACAGCTAATGAGGCCGCAAAAGAGGCGGTCGACAAGCTCAAAGACAAGGCAATCGTAACCAATTTATAATTTACCTACACTCAGGGTATAAGTCCCGTCAAAAGATAGTGACACAAGCGGCACATTATGACGTAGTATATTGACGTACACTCTGTTTTGTGGTAGTGTATAAGCATATTTGGAGTACCTATGTTACTACGTGATCTAAAAAACATTACAGAACTAGACGAAAAGATCAGCGCCCTACACGCTGAGCTTGAAGACCTATATAAACAGCGAAGTAGCTTTGTATTAGGCGACGTAGTACCCCAAGCGCTAGACCACAAGACTTTTACAGTCGATAAGCCCAACGATGACTGGCTTCAGTATGAATACCAGCGTCTTAGTACCGCATGGGCTACTTATGGAATACAGATACCAGAATTAAATAAGCTTGAAACAAAACTAATTAACGCCCGCGGCGTCATACTTAACCTTGCAGAAGGCAACCCTTCACTTGATCATAAGCTCAGCATTGTCTTAGTTCCACCGTCTAATCTATTTAATATGGACAAGCTTGCTGATATGCGACAAGCCCAAACATTTGTTCTGGCCAGTGACTATATTGCCACAAAGTTGCAATCCAATTACCGAGCCAAAAAATGGCGAGTACTTGTTGTCTTTAGTGATGTTGAAGGCCTTGAAATCGGCAATGCCAAAGACATAATCAACAACCAATTATTCAAGATAGATGGTCAAGACATGCGAGGTCTCGGGCTATACGAATATCTAGCGCTCAGCCTACAGCACCCGGCACCACTGGATCTACAGGGATGGACATTACTACTAAAAGGCTACAAGACTGGCGATGTGCCTTCAGTATCCTACACCGGTGGGCATTATCGCTTTGAAACAGACGATGCTCGTGGCATCCTAGGTGATGAACGCTTCCGTCCAGCAATCGAGGTAGTGTAATGAGTAATATCGACGGGATCTCATTCATAAGCAAAGAACACCTGCCAGCCGAACAAGCAAGGGTGACTAAAACTGTTAAGAAGTTTCGTAGATTTATTCACCGCGGTTCTAAACCTGCTGCCAACCAAGTTAGCTACGGCATCTACGATGCACAAGACATCCTCTCACGGTTTAAGAAGCTAAAGTAATACTAACCAACTATCTTTACGTATCGTACATTTGCTGATACAATATGCATGAATTGGAAATTGACCAGGAGATACTAAATGATTGTATATAAATTAGATTCTGAGCAAGAGCGCGACAGTAGTGTTGCTATTAACGACATGGCAGCAGTTTTGGCTGAAATTGCCCCGACCTTTCGCATTCTTGAAGAGTTGTTAAGCAAGCACGAGGCTTCACTTAGCACACCTAGCATCAACCGCTTCCGTAAGGATCTCCAAAACATGCTTCCAGAGGCTATTCACATGGCCCACCTTATCTCTACTAACTCACAGATCCTTGCTGGTGTTAGCCAACAGGCAAGCAAACAACTTGCAGCCGTCGAAGCCAACGCTAAATCAAGCATGATTGGCACATCTGAACCAGTTAAAGAGTCGACAAACCGCCCAGTTCGTCGCGTAGAGGGCACAACAGCACCACGCAACAACACAGAGAGCCGCAACTACAAGTTGTTTCAGCGCCAAAACCAGACTAACTTAGTCTAGACCCTGGACATTGGTAACAAAGAGGGACTCCACCTAAGGAGTCCTTTTGTTATGACACAAGTTACATCTAGTCCCAACACGCATGTGACTAATCTAAATTATTATGCTATAATTAATCTAAGCAAGTGGTTATTATAGCCTCTCCGTCTCCATATTACGTCCTTCGAAAAGACTTACTCATGACTACGGTTAGAACATACTAAGCGTGCGTGAAACTAAGTAAAAGAGGGATAAATACTATGTCAATGAAACTATATGTCGGCGGATTAGCCTACAGCGTAAACGATTCAGAACTTGAAAAGATCTTTGCCGAATACGGCACAATCTCAAGTGCGAAAGTCATTACTGACCGCGACAGTGGCCAGTCTAAGGGCTTCGGCTTTGTTGAGATGTCAGATGACGCAGAAGCTAAGGCAGCGATGGCAGCTTTAAACGGCAAAGAGCTAAGCGGCCGTTCACTAATGGTTAACGAAGCTCGTCCTCAAGTCGACCGTCGTTAATTAACTAAATCACACCTCCTGGGGCAGTCGTTTTCTAGGAGGTGTATTTATTATGCGCAAAATAGATCAATCAATCGAGATTGCTGTCTCGTCAGAGCTTAGACTAAGTTCTATGAGCCTTCCGTCCAGGGAGGCTATTAGAGATATACTGGCACAGCATTATACCGACGTACGCATAACCATTGTCAACGACCTGGCCGACCTTGAACGGCTAGTTGATAGGCAGCCTGACTTTGTGTTTCTAGGCATGAAATACGTACCAGGCAATCCTCACACAAACGGACAACCTTCGCCGAAGATCTGGCTAAGCCAATATTTGCAGGATTCGAATATTAGCTACACTGGATCCGATGCTGATGCAATCAGCCTAGAACTAAACAAACATTATGCAAAAGAACGCATAATTGATAAACATCTACTTACAGCTCGCTTTGCAGTAGTGAAGTCAGATACAGACATAGCCCCGGATGAAATAGATTTGAGCTACCCTATGTTTGTTAAGCCTACAAGCGGGGGCGGAGGGTCGGGTATTGATGACGATTCGCTAGTCTACAACTTTTCGCAACTTCGATCAAAATTAGTCTCGCTCAGGCTTGAGGATGCTGGTGACGTCTTAATAGAGGAGTATCTGCCAGGACGAGAGTTTAGTGTTGGAATTCTTCGCAATGAAAACGGCAAGGGTTACGCCATCATGCCCATTGAAATTGTAGCGCCCGTTAATCAGTCTGGTGAGCGCTTTTTGAGCAACCTTGTTAAGAAATATGACACAAATCTGTCATCACTTATATCTGATTCTGACATGAGGCAACGTGTTGCTATGTTTGGGATGGCTGCGTTTGAGGCGCTAGGGGCCGGGGACTATGGACGGATAGATATTAGGCTAGACGCCCAGGGCCGCCCTAACTTTCTCGAGGCTAATTTACTACCAAGTCTTCTCAATAACTACGGCAATTTCCCCAGGACATGCCTGCTCAATAATGATATGTCGCATGAAGCACTCATACTCCAGATTGCTAAGTTTGCAGCTGACAGATGCGTAAGCGCCAACACATCAGTCACGGTTCCCGACTATTTGCCCGTGTATACTACCTAGGATGTTCGCAGTTCATAAGCTGTAGGGAAGTCGTGAGGGAACAATTTTGGGGCCTCCACAACTGATTCAAACAGTTGTAGCGTGCCCTCAAGCCACTCTTTTTGTTGAGATGTCATACCCGCCAACCCGTCTACCGTTACAACATTGTTTTGGCTGAACGTGAAAAACTGTTCTACTTCCAATTCTGCAAGGCTTGCCATGTCACCAGTATACGTATTAGGCACGCGTGCAACTGTGAAACAATTATCCATATCAGGGTTTATTACCGGTGACTTGCTCTTTGAAGTTGCAATCGTGTAGTAAGGGTACAATACAACTTTTTCTTCCTTAATTGGTAGGTAGGTGACAAAGGTATGTGTCTCAGCTAAGGGACGCTCTTTGGCTTTCTTGAACCAGCCGTAAACCAGTGCTGATGGGTTTTCAACAATCCTACCCTCTATAACTTCACCTTTGTGGTAAGCCCTGGCCGCAACCGAACTAAGCCGCTGTACATACGACTTTGGCTTGTCTGGCGTTGTTTCAACCTCGCCAAATCTTAACTCACTATTTACTTCACTCAAAGTAGCTACCTCTTATAGGTGACGAGTATAGACAATATGTATCCCAGTGGCAAATAGAATTCTAACAAGGGTCAGTTACTTTTGGTTGTTAACTAGTTATGTGTTATAATATGTCTAATTACAGACAACTAAACGAGGAATTATTTAATGAAATCAATTTTTGGGGTATTACTACTAGTGCTAAGTATGTTTATCCCTACGTCTGCTCAGGCGCTTAGTTTGCCGCTTGGCGGTGGCGGCAGTACGCCTCCAGCGGGACCTTTCTATGTTGCACTAGGTGACTCATACTCATCTGCACCCGGTAACGTTACTCGCACAGACGGCCCTTGTGCTCGCTTTGCCGAGGCACACCCAACACTCACCGGGGCAGCACTCGG